>Ga0306921_10002285_pt1 | contig 19200 bp, 19 predicted proteins | sample sta12Cox44000080_FD_203760 | JGI IMG/M metagenome (GOLD analysis project Ga0306921, IMG submission 203760) | Lab enrichment of tropical soil microbial communities from Luquillo Experimental Forest, Puerto Rico - statoxic.12C.oxic.44.000.080 (v2)... | ecosystem: Environmental > Terrestrial >... | reverse complement strand
GAGAACCAGCAGGCGTACATTCCTGGCCGGCGTGTCGGCCGCTACGGCGCTTACAGCGAATCGCGTGGCGTTTGGTCAAAAGAAATACGACGTCGGAGCAACCGACACCGAGATCAAGCTCGGGCATACCAACCCATATAGCGGACCCGCTTCTTCCTACAGCTCGATCGGCAAGCTGCATCAGGCGTACTGGAAGATGGTCAACGAGACCGGCGGCATCAACGGCCGCAAGGTCACCTTCATCACCTACGACGACGGTTACTCGCCGCCCAAGACGGTGGAGATGATCCGCAAGCTGGTCGAAGAGGACCAGGTGCTCGCCTGCTTCAACATGACGGGCACGCCGTGCAACACGGCGATCCACAAATACATGAACACCAAGAAGGTGCCGCAGCTCTTCATCGCCACCGGCGCGTCCAAGTGGGGCAATCCCAAGGACTTCCCGTGGACCATGGGCTATCAGCCGGACTACCACACCGAGGGCATCATCTACGCCAAGCACATCCTGACCAACGTCAAGGATGCCAAGATCGGCGTGCTCTACCAGAACGACGACTACGGCAAGGACTACTTCAACGGCATGAAGGACGGGCTCGGCAAGGACGCCGGCCGGCTGGTCAAGGTCGTCACCTATGAGGCGACCGACCCGACGGTCGACAGCCAGATCATCGAGCTGAAGAACTCGGGCGCCAACGTCTTCTACAACGTGTCGATCTCGAAGTTCGCCGCCCAGGCCATGCGCAAGGTGGCCGACCTGGGATGGAAGCCGGTGCAGTACATGAACAACGTGGCGGCAAGCGTCGGCACGACCATGAAGCCGGCCGGCTTCGACAACGTGCAGGGCGTCCTCACCGCCGCGTGGCTCAAGGATCCCACCGACCATCAGTGGGACAACGAGCCGGACATGAAGGAATGGCGCGCCTTCATGGCAAGATACATACCCGATGGGAACCTGGCCGACGGCAGCTACGTCTACGCCTACGGCGTGGCGACCCTGATGCGCAAGACGCTCGAGAAGTGCGGCGACCTGCTGACGCGCGAGAACCTGATGAAGCAGGCGGCGAGCCATCACCAGCTCCAGCTGCCCGGCCTCCTGCCGGGCATCACCGTCTCGACCAGCCCGACCGACTTCTATCCGGTCCAGGCGGTGCAGCTGTCGCGCTTCAAGGGCGAAACCTGGGAGCTGTTCGGCGACGTCATGCACCACGAGAGCACCTGACGCCGTTTCCGATCGGACAAGTCGAGGCCGCCGCCGGTTCCGTCGGCGGCCTTTTTCTGCGACCATCCCCGCGACGCATGCCCCCCAAGCGCAAACCGACAAGACGCAACCCCAAACGCAGCCCGCGCGCCCGACCGCAGCCTTATGGCACCGAGCTGCCGCTGGAGCAGGGGCTGGCCGAGATGGCCGCCATCGGCGCGCAGTCCGTCCTGTGGCTGGTCCTGGTCGTGGCCGCCATGGCCGCGGTGGCCGGCGGCGCTTTCATCGCCTGGTCGATGCGTCCGGTGCCGGTCTATCTGTCGGAACGCGTCAAGACCGGCTCGCCGTTCGATGTCGAGTTCTGGATCGAGAATTCCAGCGCGTGGTTTGCCATGTCGCACCTCAGCATCAGCTGCGTGCTCGCCTACCCGGGCGCGCCCGACCTGCCGCCCACCGCGGCGAGCGAGGTGCGGCTGCCCGGCAATCCGGCGGCACTCGCGCCCGGCGAGATGGCGATCTTCAAGTGTCCGTTTCCCGCCGCGCTGCGCGGCACCGATGAGCTCGCCCTCGCCACCCGCGCCGAGATCTATTTCCGCATCGCCTACGACCTGCCGGTGCTGGGCTCGTTGCGCCTGACCGACAATCGTGGCCCCTTCGTGCTCAACACCAAGCTGCTGCCGCCACGCTGGGCCGGCAAATCGGATCAGTGAGGCCGGCGCTTCTTGTCGCGCAGGTCGACGATGCCGGCGGCCGTCCGGGGATCGATGCCGCCGGGATAGATCACGTGCTTCTGGATCTTCTGCGTGCCGGTGGTCGGCAGGCTCTCGAGCACGTGGATCCAGCCCGGCGCCTTGAAATAGGCCAGCCGCTCGTTGCAATGCGCGAACAGCGCCGCCGCCGCCTCGGCCGCCGGCAGCGGATGCTTCAGCACAACGCAGGCCAGCACTTCCTCCTCGCGCAGCTCGTCCGTCACCGCCATCACCGCCGCCTGCAGCACGTCGGGATGGGTTAAAAGCGTCGCCTCGATCTCGGCGGCGGCGATGTTCTCGCCGGAGCGGCGGATGATGTTCTTCTTGCGGTCGACGAAGTGCAGCATGCCGTCGGCGCCGCGCAGCACCGTGTCGCCGGTGTGGAACCAGCCGCCGCGCCACGCCAGCTCGGTCGCCGCCTCGTCCTTGAGATAGCCCGAGAAGAAGCCGCGGCGCGGCGTTTTTGCCGAATGGCGGACCAAAAGCTCGCCCGGCGTACCCGGCGCCACGTCGCGGTCGGCGTCGTCGACCACCCGCACCTCGACCCCCGGCACGGGCCGGCCGAAGGCGCGCGTGCCGACCTGGCGCGGCTCGATGTTGTCGGCGAGCACCCGCACCATCTCGGTCATGCCCCACAGCTCGATCATCGGGAAGCCGAAGCGGGCCTCGAACGCCGGATGCAGCTCGGGCTCGATGCCGGCGCCGACGCCGAAGCGGACCTGGTGGCGCCGCTCGTTCTCGTCGGGCGGCTGGCTCATCAGCAGCGGCGCGATGATGCCGAGATAGTGCACGATGGTGGCGCGCGTCTCGGCGATCTCGCGCCACCAGCGGCGCGGATGGAAGCGGTCGGGCTGGATCTGGCAGCATCCGGTCAGGAGGGCGGCCATCAGCGACACCACCGCGGCGTTGGCGTGATAGAGCGGCAGCGGATTGTAGATGCGGTCCATGCCGGGCCGCACGCCCATCGCGCCGCCCAGCGAAGCGTACCAGGCGCCCGACGCGATCTCGTAGCCCTGCGACAGCACGCAACCCTTGGGCCGGCCGGTCGTGCCCGACGTGTAGAGAATACTGGCCGGCGTCTCCGGTGCGGGTGCGCCGGGCTCGGGAGCCCGCGCCGGCGCCGGCAGGCCGCCCGCGATCTGCTGCGGCGTGACGACCTTTGTCTTGTGCGCGCTCGCGGCCAGGCCCGCCTCGATCTGCGCCGCGCGCGCCGGCAGCGCCAGCACCAGGTCGGGCTCGCTGTGCTCGAGCAGGTAGGCGATCTCGGCCGGCCGGTAGTCGGGATTGATCGGCACGCAGCACACGCCGAGCCCGTTGAGCGCCAGCTTGTGCAGCACGAAGTCGGGATGGTTCTCGAGCAAGGTCGACACGCGATGACCCTTGCCGTAGCCGGCGCTGCGATAGGCCTCGGCCAGCGCGGCGACCCGGCGGCTGGCCTCGCCATAGGAAATCTCGAACCCGTCCTTCAGATAATGCCGCTCCGGGTTGGCGGGCACCGCGAGGAACGGCCGATCGCCGTGCGCCGCCACGGCGGCGGCGAACGCCTCCCCGATCGTCATCCCGTCCACGACCTCGCCCATCGCCTGCTCCCTTGTCTCCCGCCAGCTTGCCACGGCCGGGCCGGCTAACCTACGCTCCGCACCATGGCAGACCACGATCATGATCACGACCACAAGGACGGCCACGGGCACGGCTCGGAGCTGTCCGACACCGACCTGCGCGTGCGCGCGCTGGAAACCATCCTGACCGAGAAGGGCTACATCGATCCGGCGGCGCTCGACGCCATCGTCGAGGCCTACGAGACCAAGATCGGTCCGCGCAACGGCGCCGTGGTGGTGGCCAAGGCCTGGACCGATCCCACCTTCCGCCAGGCGCTGCTCAAGGACGCCACCGCGGCGGTCGCCTCGCTCGGCCACATGAGCCGCGTCGGCGATCACCTGGTCGCGGTCGAGAACACGCCGCAGCGCCACAACATGATCGTGTGCACGCTGTGCTCCTGCTATCCGTGGGAAGTGCTCGGGCTGCCGCCGGTCTGGTACAAGTCGGCCCCCTATCGCTCGCGCGCGGTAAAAGATCCGCGCGGCGTGCTGGCCGACTTCGGCGTGACCCTGCCCAAGGACACCGAGATCCGCGTCTGGGACTCGACCGCCGAGACGCGCTTCCTTGTCTTGCCGATGCGGCCACCCGGCACCGACGGCTGGAGCGAGGAGCGCCTGGCCGACCTCGTCACCCGCGATTCGATGATCGGCACCGGCCTCGCCCTCGCACCGGGCAAGGTCGCGACATGAACGGCGTGCACGACATGGGCGGCATGGACGGCTTCGGCAAGGTCGAGGCCGAGCCGAACGAGCCGCCGTTCCACGAACGCTGGGAGGGCCGCGTGCTGGCGATGGTGCGCGCCATGGGCTACGCCGGCGCCTGGCACATCGACGACAGCCGCTTCGCCCAGGAGACGCTGCCGCCCAACGTCTATCTCGCCGTCTCCTATTACCAGCGCTGGATGCTGGCGATGGAGAAGAACCTGGCCAAGCGCGGCCTGGTGACGGCCGACGAGATGAAAGCCGGCCATGCCGTCGGGTCGCCGAAGCCGCTGCCGCACAAGCTCACGCTCGACGTCGTCAAGGCCGGCATGGCGCGCAACTCGTTCTATCGCCAGCAGCAGGGGCCGGCGCTGTTCAAGCCGGGCGACCGCGTGCGCACGCGCAACATCAACCCGCAGGGCCACACCAGGCTGCCGCGCTACGTGCGCGACAAAGTCGGCACGGTCGAGCTGGTGCATGGCTGCCACGCCTATCCCGACGCGGTGGCGAGCGGGCGCGGCGACGATCCGCAATGGCTCTACACCGTGGTGTTCGACGGTCGCACGATCTGGGGCGCCGACGCCGACCCGACGCTAAAAGTCTCGATCGATGCCTTCGAGCCCTACCTCGAGCGTGCCTGACTCCCTGGACGCCATTCCCGGGCTGCCGCGCGATCGCGACGGTCCGGTGTTCGGCGCGCCATGGGAGGCGCAGGCTTTCGCCATGGCGCTGGCGCTGCACAAGGCCGGCCTGTTCACCTGGCCCGAATGGGCCGCCACGCTCGGCGCCGAGATCAAGCGGGCGCAGGCGGCGGGCGATCCCGACCGCGGCGACACCTATTACAGGCACTGGCTCGCCGCGCTCGAACGGCTGGTGGCGGAGAAGGGCGTCGCCGATGCCGGCACCCTGGCGCGCTACCGCGATGCCTGGGATCACGCCGCCGACCGCACGCCGCACGGCCAGCCGATCGCGCTGCGGGCCGACGATTTCAAATAAAGAACAAAGTCACGCGAAGGCCACCGAATTGACGCCGTTCAAGCGGTATGAACCAGTGTGTGATGGCTGGGGAATCGGACGTCGACCGCACGACCCGGATCGTGCAGCGCCTCCACCGCATGCTGCAGGGGATTGATCGGGCTCGACGACACCCCAATCGGCGGGAGGCTTATCATCTCGGTGTGGCGATCGAGCACGTGCACGCAGGTGAATTCACCGAGAGCGAGCAGGCGATACAGAGTGCCGAGCGGGTCGATCCGATCCCGCCGGAGGTTGCCGCCCAGCCCGGCCTGAACCAGCCGCCAACCGTCGCCCAGCTGCGCGCCGCGCTCGACCAGGTCGCCCGCAACAAGGCGCTCTAGCGCCGGCGTCTTAATCTTCCGGACCGCGCGCATCCTGCGCGCTCATGAGTCCGAGCGCGCAGGATGCGCGCGGTCCAAAAGAGCATGACCGAATCTGAGCTACCGCCACTGCCACCAGCGGCGGCGTTGGCTGGCCTGCTGGAGCTCATTGAGTTCGTACCTGAGCCGCGCCATCAGGTCTTCGGTGGCATGCCGGCGGCGGCGTTCATCGAGGGTCTCGGACTGCGCCTGGACGATGCGCTCCTGCACCGCCTGGTACTCCCGGCGAACATGATCGACCCGCTGCTGCAGGTCGCTCCGCTCGGCGATCGCCTGCTCCAGGGCGGCCTCGATCGCCATGGACCGGCCCTTGTACTCGGCGGCCCCGGCCTGCGCCGCGGCGAACTGGTCGCGTAACGCATCGCCGGCCGCGCGCGCCGCGTCGAGCTCATCTGACAGCGCCTCGATGATGCTCTGCAAGGGAGCAACGGCCGCCGCGACGGCTTTGGCCGTTGCGTGCGCGCTGTCACCGGCACCGTTCGGCGGGTGGCGCCGTTCTCTTGGCTTCGACGGACCGGCAGCCAGGACTTCGGCTGGAACACAGACCTCGACCGCGAGCGTGTCATTGCGCGTCCGCTTCGGCCATTTCGCGCGTCTGGCCCGGGCCGCGGCCGCGCCCGCTGTCCGCAGGCCCAGCCGGTCCGCCACCTGATGATACGTCAACCACGCCGTCGGGAAGGGAGACACAACATCCGACATGCGCGGCACAATGCCTATGGAGGAGAATCGCGACAAGCCGTCGGCGGGTGGGAGGGACCCACTTGTCACGACAAAGCCACATCGGCGTCGGTATTTCCAGTTGACCGACTTCGCCGCGCGATCACTGCGAATTCGGCGTCTTCTTCACACACACGGGATCGTATCCCGGGCCCGGTGTGTGGCACACCCATTCTGGCCCGAAGCCTCTTGCCGGTCCCGGCTCTATGCGCGCCGGAAGCACGTAGGCCCACGCCAAGCTCGCAACGACAATGCCGACCAGCAGAAGGCCCAACCAATCCTTCCAGGTAAGAAGACGCCAATTCATGTGACGGCCGTGACTCAATCATAGCCGGCATCGCACCCAAGGCGGGCCGCATGTTGGTTTCAATTGTGGTCGGGACGAAGCCTGACTACCGCCTTACCAACATCGGCGGCTGATGCGCCGTCACCGCCGGCGCCGGGCCGTCGAAGCGCTCGATCTCGACCAGGCACGTCTGCGCGATGCAGCCCTGACTGAGCTTCGAGGCGCCGATGTCGAGGGTCAGCGCATTGGGATTGCCGTGCTTCTCGAGCGGTCGGTTGGAGCCGGCGTCCTCGGGATCGAACCAGGCGCCGGTCGAGAGTCGCACCACGCCGCGGCGGATGCGGTCGCTCAAGCGGGCGGCCGCAAGGCAGGCGCCGCGGTCGTTGAACACGCGTAGCAGGTCGCCATCCGAGATGCCGCGGGCGCGGGCGTCGTCGGGGTGCATCGTGACCGGCTGGCGGCCCTTCACCTTGGTCGCCTTGGCGTGCGGGCTGTGGTCGAGCTGGCTGTGCAGCTTGTCGGCCGGCTGGTCCGACAACATGTGCAGCGGATAGCGCTCGGCCTTCTTGGCGCCCAGCCACTCGATCGGCTCCAGCCACACCGGATGGCCGGGGCAATCGTCGTAGCCGAACGAGGCGATCTTCTCCGAGAAGATCTCGATCTTGCCCGACGGTGTCTTGAGCCGGTTCTTCTCCGGATCGGCACGGAACGCCGACAGCATGACATTGTCGCGCTCGGGTCCCTTGGCCTCGGCGATGCCGGCCTGCCAGAAGTCGTCGAAGGCGGGGAAGGGCACGCCCGCCTTGGCCGATTTCTGGCGCGCCTCTTCATAGAGGTGCGACAGCCAGCCCATGGTGTCGCGGCCCTCGGTATAGCTGTCGGCGGCGCCGAGCCGCCGGGTGATCTCGGAGAAGATCCAGTAGTCGTCGCGCGCCTCGCCGATCGGCTCGCGCGCCTTCTTCATGGCGATCAAGTAGGGCTCGCGCCGGCCGTAGCCGATGTCGTCGCGCTCGAGCGTCGTGGTGGCGGGCAGCACGATGTCGGCCATCTTGGCGGCCGGCGTCCAGAACTGCTCGTTGAACACGATGGTGTCGGGCTTGTGCCAGGCGGCGCGCAGGCGGTTGAGGTCCTGGTGGTGATGGAACGGGTTGCCGCCCGCCCAGTAGATGAAGTGGATGTCGGGGTAGGCGTGGCGGCCGCCGTTGTAGTCGAACGTGTCGCCGGGATGCAGCAGCATGTCGGTGAAGCGCGCCACCGGGATGAAGTCGGCCACTGCGTTCGTGCCCTGCGGCAGGGTCGGGCCGGAATAGAGCGGGCCGTTGCTGCCCATGATGTTGGTCGGCCCGTAGCTGGCGCCGAAGCCGCCGCCCGGCAGGCCGATCTGGCCCAGCATGCAGGCCAGGGTCACCAGCGCCCAGAACGGCTGCTCGCCGTGATGGCTGCGCTGCAGCGACCAGTTGATGTTGACCGTGGTGCGGGTCGCCGCCATCTCGCGCGCCAGGGAGCGGATGCGCGACGCGGGAATGCCGGTGATCTTCTCGGCCCATTCGGGCGTCTTGTCGGCGAGGTAAGGCGCGAACTTGTCGAAGCCCACCGTGCAGCGGTCGAGGAACTCAGCGTCGTAGAGCTTCTCGGCGTAGAGCACGTGGCAGAGCGCCAGGATCAGGGCGGCGTCGGTGTTGGGGCGGATGGCGAGCCACTCGATCTCGCCGCCGGTGTCGAGATCCTCGGCGGTCGGCGTCACATTCACGAAGCGCACGCCCTTGGCGCGCATGCCGTAGAGGCCGGCCTTGAGGTGATGCACCATGGCGCCGCCGGCGTTGATCTGCGCGTTCTTGTGCGGCGCGCCGCCAAAGGTGACGAAGAGCTTGCAGTGCTCGGCCAGCACGTCCCACGGCGTGTGCATGGCCATCAGGTCTTCCATGCTGGCGACGATGTGCGGCATCGCCACGCGCGCCGCCCCCAGGCTGTAGGAATCGACATGGCGCACGTAGCCGCCCAGCGCATTCAGGAAGCGGTGGACCTGGCTCTGCGCATGGTGGAAGCGGCCGGCGCTCGACCAGCCGTAGGAGCCGCCGAAGATCGCGCGGTTGGAGTGCTTGTCCCGCACACGGTTCAGCTCGCCGGCCACGAGATCGAGCGCCTCGTCCCACGGTACCTCGACGAACGGCTCCTGGCCGCGTCTGTCGCTGCTCGCGCCGGGGCCGCGCTCCAGCCAGCCCTTGCGGATCGACGGACGGCGCACGCGCAGCCGCGCGACCTCGTCCGACAGCATATGCAGGCCGATCGGCGAGGGGTCGGGGTCCTTGGCGAAGGGGTGCAGGCGGGCCGCCTGGCCGTTGTCGTCATACTCGACTTCGTAAACGCCCCAATGGGCGGCGGTAAGCGTACGCTGATGGGTCATGCCCCAGTCTACCTCACCCGTCGTCCCAATCGAGTCGCCGTTTCGTCCGTTCTGGACTGAGTCGATCCGACTCTGTTCAGGAATCCATCGACGGACAGGGGACCGGCACCTCCCAGGCACAGCGCGATGAGCCCCGCCAGGTACAGCAGGTCGGTCTCGTAACCCGGCTGTCCAAAGTGAGCGCCGGCAGCATCGAAGGATTGGAGCTTGATTGAACTAAAGCCGTTCGGGAGGTGCACCGTGACGATCGCGGTGAGCAGGACGATTGCCATCGGTATCGTCGCGAGGGGAACAAGCGCCCCGAGGAGGATGAGGGCTCCTCCGGCGATTTCGACGATGATCGTCGCCCAGCCGGCCAGAGGGGCAGCCGGAACGCCGATGGCGTGCAATATATTGATGAAATCCTCCGGGCCGCGGGCGAGCTTGGCATAGCCATGCTGCATGAAGCCAAGGCCGACAATCAGCCGAAGCGGAATGGCGTACCACGCGGTCGGAAACGGCAGGGGGGAGATCGCAAGTCTGCTGACGCGGGCTAGCAGGTCCATGAGAGAACCTCCTTGCTGGAAGGTGGTCAGGCGCAGGTCTTTGCGGTGTCGATGAAGTGCCAGCACGTGACGGCGTGTGCATGGCGTCATGCATTTGACGGCGGGTGAGGCTAACATAGGGAGCGATGACCGACGACAAGGTGAAACGGCGGCTGACCACCGTCCTGTGCGCCGACGTGCAGGGCTATTCCCGCCTGATGGAAGCAGACGAGGCGGGAACGCTGGCGACGCTGCGCCGCCATCGCACTGCGATTGCAGGACTGGTGGAGCGCCACGACGGGCGGATCGTCAACACCTGGGGCGACGCGGTCATCGCCGAGTTCGCCAGTGTCGTCGAGGCGGTGCAATGCGCGGTCGAGATCCAGCAGGAAGTCTCCAACCAGGAGCAGGACTCGCCTGACGCGCAGCGCATGCGGTTCCGCATCGGCATCAATCTGGGCGACGTGATGGTGGAGGGCTCCGACATCTACGGCGACGGGGTCAACATCGCGGCGCGCCTGCAGGAGCTCGCCGACCCCGGCGGCGTGGTGATCTCAGGCACGGTCTACGATCAGGTGCACAACAAGCTGTCGCTGGGCTTCGACTTTCTCGGCCAGCAGCAGGTGAAGAACGTTGCGCCGGTGACCAGCTATCGCGTGGCGATGGGCGGAGAAGCCCCGGTCGCTGACCGCCCGTCAGCCGGCGCTCGGCAAAGCTACGACCGACAAGAGCCAGCCACGAGGCTGCAAGCCGCTGCGCATTGGTTCGCGAACTTGCCCCGCGGTGTGGCCGTGCTCCTCACCATTGCGGCCTTCCTGGTCGTGATCAATCTCTTCACCAATCCGCACAAGATCTGGTTCCATTGGCCGGTCGCCGCCTTGTTGTTCGTCGCCATCCTGCGGACAGTGGGCCGGCGCAGACCGAGGTCGGACAGGGAAGAGGGGCGCCGAAGGGACCGCGAGTGAGGCGGCCCGCCCGCTGACGGGGCCTACTTCAAAACGGAATCCCGATCTTTGCCAGTCCGTGGGCGCTGGTTCCGGTTCCGCCGCCATCGACGGAGCCCCTTGAGCTGCATCCCAGGCAAGTTAACAGGCCGATCGCAAGCACGACGCAGGCTATCCATCGCTGATGGGTCATGGGACGCAGTGTACCTTACTCGTCGTGGTTCATCGATCTACACTCCCCGTCCGCCCTAGCAAAGAAAAGAGGAAGCGCCGTGGTTAGCAGTAATGCCTTCAAGTTCGTCATGCTGCCGCCGCAGAACGACACGACCCGGGCCTGGGCCAAGCGCCTAGCCGAGGCGGTGCCGGAGGCGCGCGTGGTCGTTGCCGAGGATGCGGCCACCGCGGCGCGCGAGATCGTTGATGCCGAAGCCGCGTTCGGCTGGCTCGGCAAGGAGCTTCTGGCGAAGGCCACGAAGTTGCGCTGGCTGCAGGCGCCGCAGGCGGCGCCGGCGGCCGGCTACTATTATCCCGAGCTGGTCAGCCACGCCGTGAACGTCACGAACTTCCGCGAGATCTACAACGACCATATCGGCGCCCACATCCTGGCCTTCGTGCTGGCTTTTGCGCGCGGCTTGCACATGTACATCCCGCAGCAGCTGCGCCGCGAGTGGAAGAAGAGCCCGCTGGAAGCGGGCGACGTTCTGCATTTGCCGGAAACGACGGCTTTGGTCGTCGGCGTGGGCGGCATCGGGGCCGAGGCCGCCCGCCTGCTCGCCGCGTTCGGCGTGACCGTGCTGGGCACCGACGCCCGCCGCACCGCGCCGATCGACGGCGTGGCTGAGCTGCACAAGCCGGAAAAGCTCGACGAGCTGCTGCCGCGGGCGGACTTCGTGATCCTGACGGTGCCGCATACGCCGGCGACCGAAGGTTTCTTCGACCGTGCCCGCTTCCAGCGCATGAAGCGGACGGCGTTCTTCATCAACATCGGCCGCGGCATGACGACCAGGCTCGATGATCTGGTCGCGGCGCTGCAGGCCGGCGAGATCGCCGGCGCGGCGCTCGACGTCTATGAGCTGGAGCCGCTGCCGCGCGAGCACCCGCTGTGGGGATTGCCCAACGTGTTGCTGACGCCGCACATGGCCGGGCATGGGCCATACCTCGACGAGCGCCGGTTCGAGATCATCGCCGACAACTGCCGCGCCTTCGCCGCCGGGCAGTCGCTGCGCAACCAGGTCGACAAGGCGACCTGGTTCTAAAACCCTCCCCATTCAGATGGGGAGGTGCCCTCGTCTTACGAGGGCGGAGGGGGCATGACCCCATCGCCCGCGTGTGACGCGGGCACTTCCCCATTTGAATGGGGAAGTGAGCTATCGAGCTTCAGGGCGTCCGGCGGTTGAGCTCGGCGTAGCGGTTGACCCGGTCGTTGAAGAGGACCTGGAACAGCTCGCGGAACAGACGCTCGATGCGCGGATCGGTCGGGCCGGTGGCGGCGGTCCACGCCGTGGTGAACGACAGTGGATCGTTGTTCCGGCAGTAGATCGCGTAGACATAGAAGGTGCCCGGCCGGTCAGGGCCGAAGCGCATGTCCGAGCCGGCGCAGACCGGATAGGCGTTGAGGTTGCTGGCCGGGTTGAACACCAGCACCAGCCGGTAGTCGGGGCTGGGCGGCGGCGAGGGCCGGGCATAGGTGAAGGTGAGGGCGGGCCGCGGCTTCGCCCGCTGCATCGCCGGCAACAGCGCAGCGGCCACCACGTCCGGATTCACGCCAGGAAAAGCCGTGCCCTGTAGGATCACCTGGAACTGCTTGTGGTCGGTCGCGGCCCAGAAGTCCTGCCAGTCGTATTGCGGCATGTAGTAGGTGCCGCCGATCGTGGCGGCGACCGCGATGGCCGGCAGCGCGAACAGGCCGGCGAGGATGGCGGAGATTTTCGGAAAGAGCCGCACGGCCCAAGGTTAGGGCCACAACCCCGGGAAGCACATCACATGCTGGTGAGCTATCGGGCCTCGAGGCCGGCGTTTTGCAGGCCCTCGCGCAGGTGTTGCAGGTCCTCGTCCCGCGCGAAATGCATCGTCGACAGGAAGCGCTCGAGGTCGAGCGTGCCGTCCAGTTCGCGCATGCGACCGACATGGGCCGCCGCCGCCGTCTTGTCGCCCAGCCACGCATAGGACGCCGCCAGGAAGCCGTGCTGCAGCGTGTCGAGGTTGGCCATGCGCATGAAGGCTTCGATCGCCTGCGCATACTGGCGGCCGACGAAGTGAGCCTTGCCGAGGTGGCTCCAGAATCGCGCCGGATGGTGCGGATTGAGTTTCATGGCCTTGCGGATCCAGTCGACGCCGTCCTCGGCCTGGCCCAGCCAGGTGAACAGCTCGCCGAGCTGCACGACCACCAGGTCGTAGTTGGGGTTGAGCTCCAGCGCGCGATCCTGATGGTAGCGCGCCCGGGTGAAGTCGTTGCGAATGATCGAGATGGCGGCAAGGATGCGATGGACGTCGGCGTCGTTGTCGTCGAGCGCGATCGCGCGATGCAGGCTGGCCATCACCTCCTTGAAGGTCGCCTCCGGGTCCTTCGCCCAGCCGTTGCTGTACGACTGGCCGAGGATGCAGCCGCGCCAGGCATGGGCATGGGCATAGTCGCGGTCGAGCGCCAGGGCGCGGTCGACCAGGACGAGCGCTTCGAGGTTGTCCTCGTGCGTGCTCTTGTGATGCAGCACCTTGGCGGCGATGGTGCATTCATAGGCCGCCATGCTCGACGGCTTCATGCGCACCAGCTGGTCCTGCTGCGCCGCCTCCAGCCGGCCGGGCAAGGTGGCGACGATCGCCGTGGTGATCTCGTCCTGCACGGCGAAGATGTCGTCGAGCTTGCGATCGTAGCGCTCGGCCCAGATATGGCCATCGGTGGCGGTGTCGATCAGCTGAACCGTGATGCGCACCCGGTCGGCCGCCTTGCGCACGCTGCCTTCGACGAGATAGCGGGCACCCAGCTTCTGCGCCACCTCGCGCAGGTTGGCCGCCTTGCCCTTGTAGACGAAAGACGAGGTGCGCGAGATCACGAACAGTTCGCGCCGGCGGCTGAGCTCGGTGAGGATGTCCTCGGTGAGCCCGTCGGCGAAGAATTCCTGCTCGGAATCGCCGCTCATGTTGGCGAACGGCAGCACGGCGATGCTGGGCTTCACGACCCCCGCCTTGGCGCCGGAGGCCGCCTTGCCGTCGGCGGCGCCGTTGGGCAGGACGCGGTAGACCCTGACCGGCCGGCTGATGTTCTTGAGCGACTTCTCGCCGAGATCCTCGAACGCCGCTTCGAGCCGGCCGTCGACCTGGGTATGGACGGCGCTGGTGACGCAAATGCCGCCGACGTCGGCGAGCTGCTCGATGCGCGCGGCGATGTTCACGCCGTCGCCATAGATGTCGCCGTCCTCGAAAATGATGTCACCGAGATTGATGCCGATGCGGAACTCGATGCGCCGATCGTCCGGGACATCCGAATTGCGCCGCCGCATGCGCTCCTGGATCTCGATCGAACAGCGCACGGCGTCGGCCACGCTCTGGAACTCGACCAGCATGCCGTCGCCAGTCGTCTTGATGATGCGGCCATGGTTCTTGTCGATCGCGGGGTCGATCAGCTCGATGCGATGGGTCCGGAGCCGGGCGAGCGTGCCGCGTTCGTCCACTTCCATGAGCCGGCTGTAGCCGACCATGTCCGCTGCCATGATTGCCGCCAGCCGGTGTTCCATGCCTCCGATCCAGATTGCTCACGTAAGCAGACGCCGGCCCGACTATACGGTCAAGAGGCGGCAGGCGTCGGCCGGACAGGCGGATAGGTGACGAAAATCACCGCTTGGTCGCAGCGCTGCGCGAGGCGGGGAGGAGCCACGCTTCGCGTGGCTCCTCAGGGTGAGGTTGTTAGTTCTTAAGAGTGGCGGCGAACAGCTTGGCTGCTTCGGCCTTCGATTGCTGATCGGCGTTGGCGTCGTACTTGAGCGGCAGCTTGAACTTCTCGCCGAGCGCGGTCGCCTCGGGATTGGTGAAGGCGTGCACCGCGCCGGGATAGGTGATGACCTTGTAGTCGGCCTTCGCGGCGTCGAAGTCCTTCTGCATCGCTTCGTACTGCTCCTTCTTCACGAACGGATCGTCGGCGCCGTTCAGGATCAGGATCTTGGCCTTGACGGTGCCGGGTGCCGGCGCCGGGGTGTTGAGGCCGAGCGAGGCGTGGAAGCCGGCAACGGCTTTGAGGTCGTCGCCGGTGCGCGCCATGTTCAGCACCACCGCGCCGCCGAAGCAGTAGCCGACCGCGCCGATCTTCTGCGGATTGACCGTGGCCTGCTTGGCAAGCTCCGCCTGTGCGGCCTTGAAGCGCGATTCCATCGTCTTGGGGTCCTTCATCACGCCGCCTGCGAGCCCGCCGGCATCCTTCGGATTGTCGGCGGTCTTGCCGTCGCCGAACATGTCGGCGATGAAGGCGGTGTAGCCCTGCTGCGCGAACTTCTTCGCCTCGGCATGGGTGTGCGGGGTGATCCCCCACCATTCGTGCACCATGATGATGCCGGGCCGCTTGGCTGTGGTGGCGTCGTCATAGACGACAAAGCCCTTCATGGTGGTCGTGCCGTCCGAATAGGTGACGGGCACTTCCTTGATCTCGGCCCGCGCTGTGGCCGCCATGGCCACGGCGCACAGCGCGCCCAATACGATCGATCGCATGTTGACCTCCCTGCGAATGTCCCCGGGCGTCAGATTGGCATGGGCCAGAGTCCGCTGCCAGCAGGGCACGCCCGAGCGCACGCCAAGTTGATCGGTCTTACTTCTTCGGCTGGACCGCGATGATGGCGCGGCGGTGAGTGCCTTCGCCGACCTTCTTGTCCTCGTCGTGCGCCACGACGTTGAACCGCAGCTTGCGCCCGTCGACCTCGGTGAGTTCGGCCGTCACCGTCACCTTCTTGCCCTTGGGCGTGGCACCGAAATGCTTGACGTGCACCTCGAAGCCCACGGTGGTGTGGCCTTCGGGGAGATGCGACTGCACCGCCTCGATGCCGGCGCGCTCCATCAGGCCGATCATGTTGGGCGTCGAGAGCACGCCGTCGCCGCCCATGTGCTTGACCACCAGGCTGTCATCGACGGTCCTGACGATCTCGGCTTTGAGTCCTGGTTTCAGGTCCGACATGGCGTCTCACTCCCTGTTCATTTCGATCCGACCGACCCCTTGGCGACGGCCAAGAACTTGTCGACCGCGGCGGGCTCGGTGTCGAAGGCGGTGACCAGCCGGAAGGCTCGTTCGCCCGGCCGGTCGGACGGCCAGGGATGATACTGCGCCCCGGCCGCCTGCAGAGCATCGTGAACCTGCACCGGCAGCACAACGAAGATCTCGTTGGCGTCGACCGGATAGAGAAGCTGGACGCCCTTGAGTGCCGTCAGCCCGGCGACCAGCCGGCGCGCCATGGCGTTGGCGTGGCGCGCATTGTCGAGCCACAGGCCGTCGGCGAAATAGGCGTCGAGCTGGGCCGAGACCAACCGCATCTTGGACAGCAGATGGCCGCCGCGCTTGCGGCGGTACTCGAAGCCCTGGGCCAGCTCTGAATTGAAGAAGATGACGACTTCGGCCGCCATGGCGCCGTTCTTGGTGGCGCCGAGGCTGAGCACATCGACGCCGGCCTTCCAGGTGAGCTCGGACGCCGTGCAGCCGACGAACGAGAGGGCGTTGGCGAAGCGCGCACCGTCCATGTGCATCTTGAGGCCGTGGCGATGGGCCGAGGTGGCGAGGGCGGCGATTTCTTCCGGGGCATAGACCGTGCCGTGCTCGGTCGCCTGGGTGAGGCTGACGGCCGAGGGCTGGGAGAAATGCACGACGCCGTAGACCGGCTGGGCGAGCGCCTCGGCGAGCTGCTTGGAGTCGATCTTGCCGGCCGGGCCGTCGACCCGCACCAGGCGCGCGCCGGAGTAGAACTCGAGGGCGTTGGTCTCCTCGGCAGCGATGTGGGCGACCGGATGGCAGTAGACCGAGCCCCACGGCGGCGTGCAGCAGGCGAGCGCCAGCACGTTGGCGGCGGTGCCGACGCCCACCGGGTAGGCGACGAGGTCGGGCTTGTCGAAAATGTCGCGCAGGCGGTTCTCGACCCGGTGCGTCCACTGGTCGGCGCCGTAGGACGGGGCCGAGCCCGAGGTGAAGGCGCGGCCCACGGCCTCGATGATCCGCGGATGGGCGCCGACCTCGTTGTCGCTGCGGAGATTGATCAACGGGGTGCTCCGGAGGGGAAATCGATGGTGCCGAGCAGGGTGCCGGTGCGCGGGTCGACGATATAGGCCGAGGTGAGGCCGGCCTGGTTCTCGACCTGGACGACCAGGCGGTCGCCGACCACGGTCATCGAGATCACCTGGGCGCCGGCCGGCAGCTCGATCTTCTGGGTGAACGGCTGCGCGGCGGTTACACTCGGCGCCGGCTTCGGGGTCGACAGGCGCCGGGAGATCTCGCTGCCGACGATGTACGTGCCGACGACGAGGAGCAGGCCCATGACGATGACGGCCACCACGAGCCAGCGTGGAACGAGGGCCCGCTGGGGGGCCTGGGTGGGGGTCGCCAAGACAACTCCATGAATGAGGCCGGTCGCCACATCGTGACCTTCGACGACAGCGTGGTCGGCGAGCGGCTCGACCGCGCTCTGGCGGCTGCCTTGCCGGGCCTCACGCGCAGCCGCGTGAAGGCGCTGATCGAAAGCCGCCGGGTGGCTCTGGCTAACGGCGCGACAGTAGAAGAGCCATCCCGCAAGGTCAAAACGGGTGAGCGCTTCGTCGTCGATATTCCGGAGCCCGAACCGGCCGAGCCGGCGGCGCAGGCACGCGATCTGGACATACTCTATGAAGACATCGACCTGCTGGTGCTGAACAAGCCGGCCGGGCTGGTGGTCCATCCCGCGCCGGGCAATCCCGACCACACCCTGGTCAATGCGCTGATCGCCCATTGCGGGACGAGCCTGTCGGGCATCGGCGGCGTGCGCCGGCCGGGCATCGTCCATCGGCTCGACAAGGACACGTCGGGCGTGATGGTGGTGGCCAAGAACGACGAGACCCATCAGCGGCTGTCCAAGATGTTCGCCGCGCACGACCTCACCCGCATCTACCGGGCGGTGGTGTGGGGGGCGCCGACCGCCAAGCGCGGGGTGATCGAGGCCGCCATCGGCCGCCATCCGGTCGACCGCAAGCGCATGGCGGTAAAGAAGGTGGGCGGGCGGGCGGCGCTGACCGAGTACTGGATGGAAGAGCGCTTCGGCCCCGCGCTTCGGCCGGTCGCCAGCCTGGTCGGGGCCAAGCTCGGCACCGGCCGCACCCATCAGGTGCGGGTCCATCTCGCCCATATCGGCTGCCCGGTGGTCGGCGACCCGGTCTATGGCCGCCAAAGGAGTAGATCCCGCAACGCGGCCGGACCCGAGGCGTTGAAAACCTTTGAGCGCCAGGCCCTGCATGCCGCCGTGCTCGAGTTCCGCCATCCGCGGTCCGGACGGCAAATGACCTTCGCCTCAGAATTGCCACAAGATATCAAGACGTTACTGTCTAAGCTGAACGGCGTTAAGCAATAACCTTAATACCCAAGCGGGTTAGTCGGTTTTTCTTGACCCGGACTTTGTCCGACCTCTAGAGTCGGCCTTAGCAGTCGGCGAGGGCGAGTGCTAAACGCCCATTTACCGCCGGCTGCGCGTACCAAAGAAAGGGGAGCCCATGGCTGCCGCCACTGCAAATCTTCCCGCCCTACCGTCGTCCCTCACGCCGGAAGGCAACCTCAGCCGCTACCTGTCCGAGATCCGCAGGTTCCCGCTCCTCGAACCCGGCGAAGAGTTCATGCTCGCCAAGCGTTGGCGAGAGCATGGCGACAGCAAAGCGGCGCACAAGCTGGTGACCAGCCATCTCAGGCTCGTGGCCAAGATCGCCATGGGCTATCGCGGCTACGGGCTGCCGGTGGCCGAGCTGATCTCCGAGGGAAACGTCGGCATGATGCAGGCGGTCAAGCGGTTCGACCCCGACCGCGGCTTCCGGCTGGCGACCTATGCCATGTGGTGGATCCGCGCCTCGATCCAGGAATACATCCTGCACAGCTGGTCGCTGGTGAAGATGGGCACCACGGCGGCGCAGAAGAAGCTGTTCTTCAACCTGCGCAAGCTCAAGGGCCAGATGCAGGCGATCGAGGAGGGCGACTTGAGCCCCGAGCAGGTGAGCAAGATCGCCACCCGGCTCGGCGTGCCTGAGGAGGAGGTGGTCAACATGAACCGCCGCCTCGCCGCGCCGGACTCCTCGCTCAATGCCGCCGTGAAGGCCGAAGGCGACATGGAATGGCAGGACTGGCTGGTCGACGACACGCCCAACCAGGAAGCCCGCCTCGCCGACAGCCAGGAGCTCGGCCAGCGCAAGCACATGCTGGCGCAGGCCCTGAAGCAGCTCTCCGACCGCGAGCGCCACATCATCGTCGAGCGCCGCCTGGTCGACGAGCCGCAGACCCTCGAGGACCTCTCGGCCAAGTACGGCATCAGCCGCGAGCGGGTGCGTCAGATCGAGGTGCGCGCCTTCGACAAGCTGCAGAAGGCGATGAAGAACATGGTCGTCGATGCCGCCACCGCCTCGGCCAAGAAGGCCGAGGCGCATACGGCACGCTAAGGGCCAAACCTCAGGAGGCCGAGGCGTAGGCCTTGACCGCCTCGCCGTGG
>Ga0306921_10002283_pt1 | contig 19201 bp, 17 predicted proteins | sample sta12Cox44000080_FD_203760 | JGI IMG/M metagenome (GOLD analysis project Ga0306921, IMG submission 203760) | Lab enrichment of tropical soil microbial communities from Luquillo Experimental Forest, Puerto Rico - statoxic.12C.oxic.44.000.080 (v2)... | ecosystem: Environmental > Terrestrial >... | reverse complement strand
GAGATCGTCCGGCGGGTGCGTGACGGACGGCTGCGGACGAACATCGGCAACGCGGCTACCCTCGACGAAGCCGTCGCCGCCTTAAACCCGCCCAAGCGATCCAGGGGGAAGCCAATCATCCGCGTTCGTCCTTGATGACTCGGGGGGAGGGCGAGCGGTTCTGTCCTCGGCCGGCGATCGGCGGCCAAGTCCCTCACGCGTTTGACGACTTCCAGTCTGCCGGTTTGACCGGTTACGATGTCCCGTCGAAGAAATCGCACGAGGCGAGGGTGTCGCTGAATTCCTCCGGTTTGACGCCGACGGCGGCGAGCACGGCCGTCTCAGCCGCATCTGGCGTCTGGTTGCGGCGCGTGTTGTTGGCGGTTGCCGCGTTCGAGGCTTTGGTTGGTGGCTTGATCGATTTGGCGGTCTCTGTCCCGGACCTCAATGCCCGACTTTTCATCCACCCGTTCCTTGCGATCGCGGCGCTTGTGCTCGCCGCGCGTTGGTATCTTCGTGCCGCGATCGTCGTGCTTGCAGCCTATATTCTCGTGGCGTTGGCTATCGGATGGTCACTTGATTTTGCGCTCGGAGGACTGTCGCTCTTGGCTCAGCAGGTAATTTTTGGGCCGCTCGCGATGACAGCGATTGTGCTAGCCATCTTGGACAAGCTTTTGTGGTTGGGCGCGGTTTTCGTCGCGCTGCCGTCGGCAAACCTGCTATTGGGCATGATCCCGCTGATTCTGTTTACAATCGGGGTCATGATTTACGGGGCGGCCCCCTAACCGGCGGCGGACCGCGGCGAACATCGCCAAGCTGCCGGAGCTGGTGCGGAAGCCATGACGTTAGAGCCAATGCGCGGCCTAATTGGAATGAACGTGCGCCCGCCAGCTTGTTTGGAGCGCGACTGAGCAACTGACGATGGCGCTCTTATGATTCTACGGGAGACCGCGCATCATTGCGCTGGCACATCACCCGTCGATTTAAAGCTGCCATCTAGCCGGGAGCGAGCGAATGTCCGCTTTCGCGGTCGCTATTGGGGGTAAAGCGGACATGATCTTTTGCAACGCATATGTCTGCTTTTGACCCAAAGCGGACATTGCGCGAGGGCTGCCTTATGCATTGCAATACGCGGGCGTCGTCGTTATGTAGGTAATGTTCGCGATTTCGCCTGACCTTGTTATTTCGGCCTTAACGGCCCTCCCAAGCCACGCAAAAATCCCGGATATGACAACCCGTGCGAATGGTTTGCATGGGAATACACGCCTTTGCGCGTTTTTTGAGGAGCCACTAATGGCCACAGGTACCGTTAAATTCTTCAATGCCCAAAAGGGCTACGGCTTTATCGTTCAAGACAACGGCGGCCCGGATGTGTTCGTTCACATTTCGGCGGTCGAGCGTGCCGGCATGCATAATCTAAACGAAGGTCAGAAGCTTTCGTACGATGTGCAGGCCGATCCGCGCAACGGCAAATCCGCCGCCGCGAACCTACAAGCGGTTTAATTTCCACTCCGAAAACGACGCCAGCTCGAAAGCTGGCGTTCATTCACTAAGAAAACGGACAAGGCGGAATGGTTTATGCGTCCTGGCGAGTCCGACCAATTGACTGCGGAGCTTTGCGAAGCCAAGGCAAAGGAATGCCTATACCTCGCGCAGCGTACGGCCTCGCAATCGCAGCGCATCATGCTGGAGCACATCGCCGAGACATGGTATCGCATCTCCGACCGACTCCCCGCCAATGATGCATAAATACTCAATTGGCCAACTTGTGTACTTCGAGGGGCCATTCCAGCGGAATGCTGCGCGCGGCGAATACAAGATAGTCAGTTTGGTATCAATCGAGCGAGACAATAAGGTCGTTTATTGGATCAAGAGCGTGGCGGAAGCGTTCGAACGCACCGCTGAGGAAGGTCAACTGACGCTCGCGCCCGCGTAATCTTTTCGCTGCCTGCACACAACGTCGCGCAGCTTCAAGTCGAGTCGTCTTCCGTGCGTGTGCCGCTCGTCCAAACAAAAGGAACATCAATTGCGAGTTTTTGTGCGCGACAACAATGTTGATCAGGCGCTGCGTGTTTTAAAAAAGAAAATGCAGCGCGAAGGTGTGTTTCGCGAGATGAAGCAGCGGCGTTCTTATGAGAAGCCCTCTGAACGCAAAACCCGAGAAAAATCCGAGGCGATCCGCCGCGCGCGCAAGGCTGCGCGCAAGCAGGCGCAACGTGAGGGGCTTATACCGGACACACGGAAAAAGAAACTGCTGGACGAACAGAAGAAGGTTGGCCAACGCCAAGGGTCCAGGATGTTGGCTGAATCTCGCTAGAAAGCGGCGGATCGGCTAACAATCCTGACCCAAGGCCGCACCCGGAAACGGACATCACTCTTTGCTGGATCAGCGGCTGTGACAGGTTCGCCACAACTAGGATAATTCGCATGTTGGGTCGCCTTTGCGCCCACCGACCGTCACAATTCTTTGTACGAATGTCGCCCCGACCTCGGGGACATCATGGGGACGGATGAGATCGGGGCCGCGCTCTCTTGGGGATCGAGAGCGGCTCCGATTTTATACCTTTTCGGCTCTCAACAACGTCAACAATTTGCGAGAACAACACCTCTACAATCGGCAATCTTGTTCTCGCGTTGGTTGGTGGAAAGGAATTAATCTCATGTCGATAAAATTTGGTGCCTGCTCTGCGTTCGCCGCGACCCTATTTGGCTTTGCCTTAACGACGATGCCCGCTCACGCGTACGTCGAGGCAGGCATGCTGAACTGCCGAAGCTTGGGAACGGCAGGGTATATCGTCGTTTCGGCGCGCACATTCGACTGCATCTTCATACCCTCGAGCGGCGCTCCGCCCCAATACTATCAAGGTAATGTTCAGCGCTTCGGAGCCCAGATCGGCTTCACCAATGATGTAGCCTTGAGCTGGGCCGTCTTGGCGGCCACTTCGCGGGTGGGCCCGGGTGCATTGGCGGGCGGATATATCGGCGCTTCCGCTGGGGCGGCGGTTGGTGTCGGCGTCGCGGCCAACGGCCTCGTCGGCGGGCTCAACAACTCATTCGCGCTTCAACCGATTAGCGTCGAAGGCCAGAGCGGGCTCAATGCCATTGCTACCGTGACCGGACTCGGTTTGCATCCCGTGGTGCCCGCCCGCCACCACCGGCGGCATCGTCGCTAGCCCCTGATAAAGCGCGTCGATCGATTGTGAAAAATGCCACGCCGCCCGGTTTCTCGGGCCCGGGCGGATAAATTTGTGTGCAAAGTTGCGTGCCGGCTACGTCTGATGTCGGGTCCTAACGCTTGGCGGACATCGCAATCCCCTTCACAATATCTACGTGCCGACCTTCTTGAAGTGGACAGAGGTTCAGTCCTGCACCGTCAGGCTTAGGACGGCATTGTTTTCCAAAAAAAGGGCGAGGCTGGCTTTTTCAAAAAAACTTAACGCAAAAGATTCCTGTGAGAGCGCAATAATAACTCCGGGGAAACTGACAATCAGGTATAATCATCCTGACGGGACCGGTCGTTTTTGTGCGAAGGCGGCGCCGTGTCACAAACTCCTCAAAGCGATTCTCTAGACAATCTCATTTGCTTGAGGTGTCGCGTAGCGATGTCGGTCACTTGTGCCAGCGAAGAATACCCCGGCTATCAAAGGCGAGTGTTTGAGTGCCCGGTCTGTGGCGAGACGATGACGCAATGGGCCGGTGTTACGCTGGCTTCGTCGGGCGCAGAGACTGGCGAGCCACTACGAAGGTCGAACCAATAAATCACCACCGCTTTCGCGCGTTGCTGGTGTCATTATTTCCCGAATACTTCCTTCAATCGTTCCAGTAGCGGGTTCGACGAATCCATCTGTGCAGCCTACCGCGCTCGTGAGCCGAGGGCTGGCGTAATCATTCGAGCACGCCGTGTGTCGATGGCCCCGTCGCTCTTATCGCCAATGACCAGGGAAACCCCTTCGGGTCGCAGTAAGAGGCGCAACCGGACATATCGTTATGTCCGCTTTTGGCCCAAAGCGGACATTAGCTATTGCACTGCACATGTCCGCTTTGAGGGGTAAAGCAGACATGACCGTTTGCGGGAGTCCGCTTTCGCGGTCGCTATTGGGGGTAAAGCGGACATGCCTTTGCGCGCTGCGCATGTCTGCTTATGACCCAAAGCGGACATCGGTTGCCGTCAAACCCCTTCATGTGTGCGGTTTGGGCCGGTACGATCCTTTGTCGTTAATCTCGGGGGCGCAATGCGACAGCGCGACGCTGAAAAAAAGAAGACAAACCGTAGGGCTACTAGGCCGAAACGCCACACTATGCCGACCGTGCCACAGCCTCGTAGATCATCGGGTGCCGATCTAAAGGAACAACTCGATCGGCGGACCCGCGAGCTCGACGAGGCGCTCCAGCAACAGATGGCTACCGGCGAAGTGCTAAGCATCATTCGACGGTCACCGGCAGATGCCCAACCAGTATTCGATGCGATCGTGCAGAGCGCTGCACGGCTATGTGATGCGATGTTTGGCGCTGTCTATCTCTATGAGGGCGATCGTATCCGTATCGCGGCCATCAATAACATGACACCAGGTGCCACTATTAAACTTAACGAGCTTCAGCAACTAAAACGACCAGATCGCTCACACCTCGCTGGCCGCGCCATATTGGACCGCGCAATCATGCATGTGCCTGATGTGCTCGACGACCCGGAGTACTCGCGCGAATTGGCGCTTGCCGGGGGATGGCGAGCTGTTCTCGCGGTTCCTCTGCTCCGCGACGGGAGCTCGGTGGGTGCAGTCACCGTTGCGAAGGCTGAGCCAAAGCCGTTTTCCGAGCGGCAAATTCAATTGTTGAAGACCTTCGCCGACCAGGCATTGATTGCGATCGACAATGTGCAACTGTTTGAAGCCGAACAGCAACGCACACGCGAGCTGCGTGAATCTCTCCAGCAACAGACCGCCACCGCCGACGTGCTCAAGGTCATCAGCCGCTCGACTTTTGATTTGCAGCCGGTGCTCGATACGTTAACCGAATCGGCAGCGCGATTATGCGACGCGGATCTCGCGAACATCTGGCGACCATACGGCTCGGTCTATCGTCTGGCCGCATCCCATCGGTCCATCGAGAGCAAGGCGAAGGATTATTTGGAAAACATTTCTCTCGAACCGAGTCGTGGCTCATGCGTAGGCCGAACTTTGCTGGAAGCCCGGACCGTCCATATACACGATATCCAAAGCGATCCAGAGTATGCGTTGGAGACGTCGAAGCTAAAAGGCTGGCGGACCATGCTGGGTGTGCCACTCCTGAGAGAAGGAGTCCCCATTGGCGTCATTGCGCTTGTGCGATCAACCCAGCGGCCTTTCACCGCCCAGCAAATCGAACTGGTGACCACATTTGCCGACCAAGCAGTGATTGCCATCGAGAACGTACGGTTGTTCGACGAGGTGCAGGCGCGCACGCGCGACCTTTCCGAGTCGCTGGAGCAGCAGACGGCGACCTCGGAAGTGCTTAAAGTAATCAGTTCGTCGCCCGGCGAGCTTGAGCCGGTGTTCAATGCCATACTCGAGAACGCGACGCGTATTTGTGACGCCAAATTCGGCGTTTTGTGGCGCCGGTTCGATGACGGCACCGCCCGGATCTTCTCGAGTCTTGGCGTACCTTCGGCGTTCGCAGAGTACCTGCAACGTGGACCCCATCGACCCGGCCCGTTAAGCCCGCTCAACCGTGTCGCAAAAACCCGCCTACGCCTCCACATCGCCGACTTTCGTGCAGATCAAGCCTATCTGGCTCACGATCCTCTGGCGGTTGCCGGGGTCGAACTCGGCGGCCAGCGGACAGTGGTCGTCGTGCCGATGCTCAATGAGGACAAGCTGGTCGGCATGATCGCAGTCTATCGGCAGGAAGTCAGGCCATTCACGGATAAGCAGATTGAACTGGTCGAGAACTTCGCCGCGCAAGCTGTGATCGCCATAGAGAATGCTCGCTTGCTAAACGAGTTGCGCGACCGCACGCGCGAACTGGCAAAGTCGCTAGAGGAGTTGCGCACTACGCAGGACCGTCTCGTACAGACACAGAAGCTCGCCTTACTGGGGCAACTGACTGCCGGAATTGCGCATGAGATCAAGAACCCGCTCAATTTTGTAAACAATTTCTCGGGTATATCCGCCGAGCTGATCGATGAATTGCGAGACACTTTGAAGAGCGTATCGCTCGACGAAAAAGTCCGCGCTGAAATTGAAGAACTGGCGGACACGCTAAAGGGCAATTTCGACAAGGTCGTGCATCATGGCAGACGCGCGGATGCCATCGTCAAGAATATGTTGCAACACTCACGCGAAGGTTCAGGCGAGCATCGGGTGATTGATATCAACGCTCTCGTTGAGGAAAGTCTTAATCTTGCATGGCACGGAGCGCGGGCTGAGACGCAGGGCTTTGAGATCAAGCTCAAACAGTCTCTCGATCCATCTGCCGGTAGGGCAGACGTTTTCCCGCAAGATATCCGGCGTGCTCTTCTTAATCTGATTGCAAACGGCTTCTATGCGGCAACCAGGCGTAGGGCGGAGAATAATGGTGGAGACTACGAGCCAACGCTCGCGGCTTCGACCAAAAATCTTGGCGATCGTGTCGAGATCAGAATTCGCGACAACGGCACCGGTATGACGGCGGACGTGAAAGAAAAGATGTTCAACCCATTCTTCACGACCAAACCAACCGGAGAGGGCACCGGCCTTGGCCTTTCCATCAGCCACGACATCATCGTCAAGCAACACGGCGGCTCACTCGAGGTCGATACGCAGCCGGGCGAGTTCACCGAAATCACGGTCACCCTGCCGCGCGTCGCTGCATTCGTTTGAGGTCAGCCCGATGTCCGCTTCTGGCCCAAAGCGGACATCCCTAGTTGCACCGCACATGTCCGCTTTCGGGGGTAAAGCGGACATGGCTCAAATCTCGCATCGTCGAATCATGATCCAAAGTTGACAGCCTGCCATGGCGCCAAAACGAGGATTTGCATAGGATTGAGCATCGTCGTGCGAGGGCGACATGCAGCGACGCGGTGGTCAAAGCGGGCATCCTGTGAAGGGCCAGCGTACTGTTAGGCCCAAGGCTCGCAAAGCGTCGACCGCAGGCACGCCCATTTCCGACCTGCAGAAAAAACTCGACCAGCGTACCCGTGAGCTTGACGAGGCGCTTCAGCAGCAGACAGCCACCAGCGAAGTGCTGGGTATCATTCGCCGGTCACCGGCGGATGCCCAACCAGTGTTCGACGCGATCGTACAAAGTGCCGCGCATCTCTGTGGCGCTGATGTTAGCGCTGTCTATCTGTACGAGAACGATCGTCTTCGCATTGCAGCTACCAACAACTTCACGCCAGAGGCGACGAGTCAGCTTCACGAAATTCAGCAACTAAAGCGACCAGAACGATCACACCTTGCCGGCCGGGCCATATTGGACCGGGCACTTATCCACGTGCCCGACGTGCTCAAGGACCCGGAATACTCGCGCGAATTGGCGCTGGCCGGAGGATGGCGCGCGGTACTCGGGATTCCTCTACTTAGCGACGGAAAACCAGTAGGTACTCTCTCGGTTGCTAAAGCTGAGCCAACGCCATTTTCAGACCGACAAATTCAATTATTGAAGACCTTCGCCGACCAGGCCGTGATCGCGATCGAGAACGTGCGGTTATTTGAAACTGAGCAACAGCGCACACGCGAGCTTTCGGAGTCGCTGGAGCAGCAGACCGCGACCTCGGAAGTACTGAAAGTCATCTCCAGCTCGCCGGGCGAGCTGGAGCCTGTTTTCCAGGCCATGCTGGAGAACGCTACACGCATCTGCGAGGCCAAATTCGGATTTATGAATCGATACGATGGCAATACCTGGAAGATTATCGCAGTGCATGGTGCAGTGCCGGCCTATACCGAATCCTTGCAGCAGCACGGATATAGACGGCCAGGACCTGAAACCGTCGTTACGCGGATCGCCACGACCAAACAGATAGTGCATATCGAGGACCTCGCCGCATCACGAGGCTATGCTGAGCGCGATCCGGTCGTCGTTGCAGCTGTCGAACTCGGTGGCGTTCGGACGATGCTGGGCGTGCCGATGCTCAAGGAAGGCGAACTAATCGGCGCTATTCTCCTCTATCGCCAGGAAGTTCGTTCATTCACCGACAAGCAAGTAGCATTGGTTACTAACTTCGCCGCTCAGGCTGTCATCGCGATCGAGAATACGCGACTGCTGAATGAACTACGTGAATCCCTCCAGCAGCAGACGGCCACTGCCGACGTGTTGAAGATTATTAGCCGCTCGACGTTCGATCTGCAGACGGTCCTGAATACACTTGCGGAATCGGCGGCTCAATTATGCGACGCAGAAATGGCCAACATTTGGCGGCCCAGTGACGGCGTTTATCGCTTGGCTGCCAGTAGCCGATCCAAGGCGTATTTTGAAAACAAGAAATATTTGGAGACGGTTACCATTGAACCCGGCCGAGGCACGATCGTCGGCAGAACGCTGCTCGATGGCAAAACTGTTCACGTACACGACGTTCAAGCCGATCCGGATCACAATGTGAGTGTTGCCATTAACTTGTTGGGCGGCTATCGCACCGTGCTCGGTGTTCCGATGCAGCGTGAGGGTGTTCCAATCGGGGTGATCGCGCTCATACGGTCAACCGTCCGCCCATTCACCGAGAAGCAAATCGAATTGGTCGAGACGTTCGCTGACCAAGCGGTGATTGCCATCGAGAACGCGCGCCTATTCGATGAGGTACAGGCGCGGACGCGCGAGCTTTCTGAAACATTGGAGCAGCAGACCGCGACCTCAGAGGTGCTGAAAGTCATCTCTAGTTCGCCGGGCGAGCTGGAGCCGGTATTTCAGGCAATCCTAGCGAATGTAACGCAGCTTTGCGCGGCAAAATTTGCCACTCTTTATCTTTGTGAACGCGACGCTCTTCGCACGGCCGCAATGTATAACGTGCCGCCGGCGTTTGCCGAAATACGGAGGCGTGATCCTTTGTTTCGCCCCGAGTCTGGAAGCGCGCTTTACCGCGTCCGGAGCTCCAAAAGGATGGTTCACATTCCGGACATCACTGTAGAACCGGGTTACATCGAACGGCAGCCAAGGTTCGTCACGGCCGTGGAGCTTGGCGGCTTTCGAGCGATGCTCGCAGTACCAATGATTAAGGACGGAAATCTTGGTGGCGTGATCGTAATCTACCGGCAGGAAACCGGTACATTTTCCGACAAGCAGATCGAGTTGGCGCAGAATTTCGCCGCCCAGGCCGTCATCGCCATCGAGAACGCGCGGCTGCTCAACGAGCTGCGCGAATCTCTTCAACAGCAGACCGCCACGGCCGACGTGCTTAAGGTGATCAGCCGGTCAACGTTCGATTTGCAGACCGTTCTCAACACATTGACCGAGTCGGCTGCCCGGCTTTGCGCGGCGGACAGAGGCGTCATCTACCAGCGCGACAGAGATTTGTATCGGCTGGCAGCGAACTATGGGTTTTCAAGCGAAGCGGCGCAGTATGCCGTCGAACGCCCCCTGCGCCCGGGACGGGGGAGCCTTACTGGACGCGTCGCATTAGAAGGCCGGGCGATTCATATTCCGGACGTGTTGGCGGATTCCGATTACACTTTGACAGATTACCAGAGAGTATTCGGTTATCGAACTGCTCTTGGCGTGCCACTCCTGCGCGAGGGAGAGACGATTGGTACGTTCACGCTCACCCGCGATGAGGTGGATCCGTTTACCGAGAAACAGATAGAGCTTGCGACGACATTCGCCGATCAGGCGGTGATCGCAATTGAGAACGTGCGACTGTTTGAAGCTGAGCAGCAGCGTACACACGAGTTGCAGGAATCGCTGGAGCAGCAAACTGCGACGGCCGAGGTGCTTAAGATCATCAGCAAGTCGCCCGGTGAACTAAAACCGGTGTTCGAGGCCATGTTGGCGAGCGCAGTTCGGATTTGCGGTGCAAAATTCGGCAATCTTTGGCTCTGCGAAGGAAGCGCCTTCAGAGTAAACGCTATGCACGGTGCGCCACCGGCATACGCTGATTTTCTACGAAGAAACTCCGTTATTGATGACGTGATCCCCGGAACTGCTCTTGGCCGCATCGTGAGCGAAAGGCGGGCGATCCAAATTCTCGACGCCGAAAATGAGGAGGCATACGCGAAAGGTACTCCTTTTTACAGCGGCACAATCGAGCTTGCGCGCGCCCGGACCATTATCGCCGTTCCACTGCTCAAGGATGAGGAGCTGGTCGGAGCGATTGTTATCTTTCGGCAGGAGGTGCGTCCGTTTACCGACAAGCAGATTGAACTGGTTAAGAACTTTGCGGCCCAAGCCGTCATTGCCATCGAGAATACGCGCCTGCTCAACGAGCTGCGCGAGTCTCTCCAACAACAGACCGCAACGGCCGATGTGCTCAAGGTCATCAGCCGCTCGACCTTCGACTTGCAAACCGTCCTTGACGCGTTGACTGAATCGGCGGCTCGTTTGTGCGAGGCGGATCAATCTTTTCTGTTACGGCCCGAAGGCGACACCTACGTTTGGGCAGCGAACTATGGCTTTCCGCAAGAGTTCGTAGAGTTCAGGAAGAAACGACCGATAAAAGCCGATAATCGCGGATCACTTGTGGGACGTGCCGTTGTTGAAGGAAAAATCGTACATATCCCTGATGTCTTGGAGGACCCTGAATATACCAATTGGGAAGCGCAGAAGGTTGCTGGCTTCAGGACCGTACTTGGTGTGCCACTCCTGCGCGAGGGAGTTCCTATTGGCGTGTTTTCATTGGCTCGATTGAAGCCGCGGCCATTCAGCGACAAGCAAATCGAGCTTCTCACCACCTTCGCCGACCAGGCGGCGATAGCTATCGAGAATGTGCGCCTGTTTGAAAGCGTTGAGGCTCGCACGCGGGAACTGGCGAAGTCGCTGGAGGACCTACGTACTACGCAGGACCGCTTGGTGCAGACGCAGAAGCTGGCCTCGCTTGGTCAGCTCACCGCCGGCATCGCGCACGAGATCAAGAACCCGCTCAATTTCGTCAACAATTTCTCGGGAATTTCTGCCGAACTAATCATCGAACTGCAAGAAGCGCTCGCGGACGTGAGCCTTAATGAAAAGAGGCGCAGCGAAATTACCGAATTGATGGATACGTTGCGTGGCAACCTCGAAAAGGTCGTGCAGCACGGCAAGCGGGCGGATGCCATCGTCAAGAACATGCTGCTGCATTCGCGCGAAGGCTCGGGCGAACACCGGGTCGTTGATATCAATGTTATTGTCGAGGAGAGCCTCAATCTCGCCTATCACGGAGCGCGGGCCGAGAAGCAAGGCTTCAACATCACTTTGGAACGATCATTGGATCCCGGCGCCGGCGAGGCCGACGTCTTCCCACAGGACATCACGCGGGCTCTGCTTAATCTGATCTCCAATGGCTTTTATGCAGCGACTAAACGCAGAGTCGAAGGCAATGGCGGCGATCACGAGCCAACTCTTGCTGCCGCGACTAAGAATCTGGGCGATCGTGTCGAAATAACAATTCGCGACAACGGCAGCGGCATTCCTCCTGAAGTCAAAGAAAAAATGTTCAACCCGTTCTTCACCACGAAACCAGCTGGAGAAGGCACCGGGCTTGGGCTCTCCATCAGTCACGACATCATTGTCAAGCAACATGGCGGCTCAATCGAGGTCGATACGCAACCCGGCGAGTTCACCGAAATCAGGATCATCTTGCCGCGCGCGGCAGCGCTTCCCCAATAGGTACTGGTCGAAAGCGCAAGCATAAATGTCCGCTTTTGGGGCAAAGCGGACATCAAAGCTAGTCCTTCCAGAACCCCTTAAACCGATCAGGCGCGAGAGCCGTGTAACGGACGGTCGAGTTGATCGACTTGTGCCCAAGGTAGTGCTGGATCGCCCGGGTGTCCTGGCCATCATTTGCGAGTTTGTAGCCGCAGGAATGCCGCAGCATGTGGCTGTGAACGAGGAAGGGGAAGCCCGCGGCTTCGCCAGCTCGCGCGACCATACGCTGATAGCCGGCAACGCTTAAGGGTGCCAGGCGCTCACTGACGAACAGATAGACGCTTGCAGGGGCCTCACGCTTGAGCCGCCGCAGGGCGCGTAGCTCTCGGCCTCCGATCGGGTGAACGCTGGCCGTGCCGCCCTTGGCGCGCCGAACATGCAGTTTCCCGGTTTGGAAGTCGATGTCATCCCAACGCAGGGCCACAAGCTCGCTGGCGCGTAGGCCGTGGCGATAGGCGATCAGGATAGCTGTGGCGTCCCGATGACCCCAGCGGTTGTCCCCCGCGGCCTTAATCAGCTTCTCGATCTCCCGCTCGGTGAGGTACTCGCGGGGCCGACTAGGGCGTCGAACTGTTACACTTACTGACGTTGGAGCACAGAGGATGGCAGCAGCGTTTTCCATGGTTTTTCCTGTTTTTGAAGGACCTACTGTTACAATACTTTACATAAGTGTAACAGTATTGATATGAGCTTGCAACTGTAACCGAGCTCTACTACGGCCGGGACGCTGGCTAGCGCCGCACCCAGCCGATCCCCTCCTGCTTTCCGTCCCACAGCATCTCGGCCAGCATCTCGGCGCTGTCGGCAAGGCGGGGGCCGGGGCGGTTGAAGTAGGCGTTGCCGTCGGCGAAGTAGACGCGGGCTTCGCGTACAGCCTTCAGGCTGGCCCAGCCTGGCTTGGCTTGGAGCAGCGGCAACTCCTCGAGGCAGCGCTCCAGCCCGTAGCCGCAGGGCGCGACGATGATCACGTCCGGGTCGGCAGAGACCAGCTCCGACCACTGCATCCAGTCGGCATGCTTGCCGGCTTCGCCGAACAGGTTGTGGCCGCCAGCCGCCGCGATCAGCTCCGGCATCCAGTTGCCGCCCGCCATTAGCGGCTCGACCCATTCGATGAAGGCGACGCGCGGCTTGCCGCGGCGGGCCGTTCGCTCCCCGACACCCGCGATGCGGCGCTGCATGTCGCTCACTAGGGTTTCGCCGGCCTCCGCGGCACTGAGTGCGCGCGCGACCCGGCTGATGTCGGTGTAGGTGTCTGCCATGGAGTCGGGCTTAAGCGAGACGATGTCGACCGCGTGTCCTGTCCAGGTGCAGGTGGCGGCCTCGACATCGGCGAGGCTCACCGCGCACACTTCGCAGTGGTCCTGCGTGACGATGATGTCGGGGGCAAGCGCTTTGAGCGCGTCGCCGTCGACGCGATAGACCGAGAGGCCGTCGCGCACGATCTGCTTCACGCGGGCGTCGATCTCGCCGCTGCTGCCCTCCACCTTGAACTTGGGCGCCGTGAGTGCGGGCAGGCGCGAGACCTCCGGCGGGAAGTCGCACTCGTGGCTGCGACCGACGAGCCAGTCGTTACGCCCTAGCGCGCTCACGATCTCGGTCGCGCTGGCGATCAAGCTGACGACGCGGCGCAGGGGCTGGGATGGCACGATCGGCTCCATACTAGCGCCCATTTGGTCAACCTCAAGCTTTGCTTAACTACTTCACCCGTACCCTCGACGTATGATCCAAGTGCTAATTCTGTTGATGCTTGGATTGGCTTTGACCGGCTGTGACACTCTGTATGATGCACCACCGGAGAAACCAATGAAGCTAGCCAGCGGAATGTCTCCGCAAGAGTGGTGCCGCGACGCGTTTCTGCTCATGGATAGTCCGTACTTCGATCCTGATACAAAGGAAGCTGTGATGGACGAGATGATAAGAAGGCGCTGTTCGACACTAATGGGCGCATGATCGCGCTCTATGCCAACTTGCGCCGCTTTGGGTCAAAAGCAGACCCTTGCGTTCTCCCGGCAACTTCACCGAGCTTTTGAGAGGAATTCGATGAGTGCGCTCCGTCTTGACCAGTTCCTCGCAAGCGCAGCACTTGTGTTCATTCTAGCTGCGCCGGTATCTGCGCTCGGGCAACAGACGGAGCCGTCTCAGGCAGGTCTACGCGCCCCGTCGAAAGCAGGCGATGCCTCAGCCGGCGATGCGCTCACCTCACCGCCGGCCAGCGCTACGCAGGCAGCCGCTCCAGCGATTGCGCCCGAAGAGAGCCGGGCGCCCGACCGATTGACCGCGCTCGATCCTGCTGACCGCGCGATCGCAGAACGGATTCGCGATCTCCTAGACACAAAACCGAACCGCATCTTCGCCGACGAAAAGGCGCATGCGGCTGTCGAAGCCTTCTATCAAAAGCGCAATCTGGCGCCGCTTTGGCTCGACAAGGGCGCGGAGAATGCGCGGAGCAAGGCGGTGATTGCCCGCCTCAAGAATGCCGACGCCGACGGTCTCGACCATGCCGACTACAAGACACCGACCTTTGGTGGGCTTTCGCCGGATGCGCTGGCGGAGGCCGAACTGAGCCTCACGCAGACTGTGCTTACCTATGCGCGGCACTTGCAGGCCGGACGTGTTCCCCATCGCCAAGTGAGAGAGGACAACATCGCGCTGCCGCAACGCGCGCCCGATCCGGCCGTGGTGCTGGCGGCCGTCGTCGAGGGGGACGACGCCAGCCAGGCGCTCGATCAGTTCAGCCCGCCATACGAGAACTATCGGAAGCTCAAAGCCGCGCTGTCGCAGCTGCGCGGCAGGACGGCCGGCGGTGCTCGCGACGGGATTGCAGCGGGTCGGATGCTCACCTTCAATCGCAAGCGTCCGATGGAAGATGCCCGCGTGCCGCAATTGCGCGAGCGTCTTGGTGTTCCCGGCGAGGCTACCGATCTGCGCTATGATGAGAAACTCGCTGAAGCCGTCAAAGAATATCAGCGGGGCAACGATTTGCCTCCGACCGGCAATCTGGATGCTCGCACGGTCAAAAAGCTCAATCCCACGAACGACAGCCGCATCGATACTATCATCGCCAACATGGAACGCTGGCGCTGGTACCACCGCGACATCCGCAAATCGCGTGTGGAGGTCAACGAGCCCGACTTCACCCTCAAGGTGATCCACGACGGACGGCAGGTGTGGACCTCGCGCGTTGTGATCGGCAAGCCGAGCATGCCGAGCCCGCTGCTGGCGCAACAGATGGATTCCATCACCATCAACCCGACCTGGAAGGTGCCGGCGTCGATCGTTCGGAACGAGTACCTGCCGGCGGAGGCCAGAGAGCCCGGCGCGCTGGCGCGCATGGGGTTGCGCGTGAAACGCGTCAACGGCGAGGTGGAGATCACGATGTCGCCGGGCGGCAAGAATCCGCTCGGGCACATCCGGTTCAATTTCTTCAATCGTCTGACGGTGTTTCAGCACGACACCCCTGACCAATACCTGTTCGCCCACGTTGTGCGGGCCGAGAGTCACGGCTGCATGCGCGTGCAGGATGCTCCCAAATACGCCGAAGTCCTTGCCGGCATGGTGCACCCTGAGGAGCAGTGGACGGCGGAGAAGGTCAAGAGTCTTTACGCCGGCGGCACCGAGCAGGAGATTTCGCTGGGGTCGGGGCCGATCTGGATCTACTGGACCTATCAGACTGCCTTTGTCGACGACGCGGGCAAGTTGCAAATACGCCGCGATCTCTACAACCTCGACAGCCGTACGCTGGCAGCGATCAAGGGCGCGCGCGAGATTGCCAATCCGGCATCGGAGAGCAAATCCGAGCCGACGATGGCGACTCCTGCGCCTGCCGCGCCCGCCCACCGCCGCAAAGCCGCTCCCATGGGTCACGCTCGATCGTAGCGGTTCGATCGGGGGGGTATAAGGCCCGCGACAGTGACCCTACCGCCTACGGAACTAAGCAAGCAGCCGACCAGCGCGGAGGCGCCATCTCCAACTCTCAAATTTTCCAAAAAGCGGCTCGCTCTTGCCTTTGTAATCGCAGGCACATCCGATGCTATCGGCGCTTTCACAACTCTGCTGCCGCCGATCGGATGGGCAGTGGACCTTGTGACCGCGCTGCTGCTTTTCATGGTGCTGGGCCGACAGTGGTTGCTATTGCCGGGACTGGCTCTGGAGGCCATTCCGGGCTTGGGCATACTTCCATTCTGGCTGCTGGTGGTTGGAGCGATTGCTGTCCTAGGCACTCCTCGGCCTAGTTTTCAACGGCACTAGGGCTGCGGCACCGCTGTCTTGTTCGTTGTTCGCACGACCGCGCGTTGCGTCAGGTCAGAATGTCTGCTTTTGACATGTGCTCGCGACCGATGCGGAGCACGTCGCTGCGCCGCTGCAATGACCCGCTTTGGGTCACAAGCGGACATTGCGTGTTCTATTCGATCACCTCGTCGGCGCTTGCAAGGACCGACGGCGGAACGGTGATGCCAAGCGCCTTCGCGGTCTTGAGGTTGATGACCAGTTCGTATTTTGTTGGTGCCTGCACCGGCATGTCGGCTGGCTTTTCACCCTTAAGGATGCGATCAACATACGCTGCGGCTCTCCGTTGCGGATCATTAGTATTAGGTCCGTAGGAGATCAGACCGCCATCTACGGCCCAATAGCGATAGGGATAAACTGACGGTAGTTTATAGCGGGCGGCGAGACTGATTATGAGCCCGCGATGAGCCGCCGCACCACCCGGGGTTACTATCGCGCCGCCATTCCCCGAACCAGCGAACGCTGTAACGTTACGCTCAATTTCATCTGTGTCCCGTATATTCAAAGGTGTGAGTTCGATCCCAAGGGATTGCGCTACCGTTCGAATAGCGCCGAATTGCCCAACGCCTGCCGCAGTGGTCGGGTCGCGAAACACCAATGCGCGTGTCACATTGGGAGCAATTTGCTTGAGCAATTCAGCCCATTTTCCACTCATACTGTATTCGAAACTCAAGAAGCCGGTGATATTGCCGCCTGGGTGCGCCATGCTCTGTACGAAGCCAGCACCAACTGGGTCTGGAACGTTCACGAATACAATCGGGATGGTACGAGTGGCTTGTTGCAGCGGCGCAACGGTCACGCTGCCAGAGCTTACGATTACATCCGGTGTGAGCGCGATCAGTTCTGCCGCGTAGCGACGAAGATTTTCGAGATCGCCTCCAACGTTTCTAGCTTCAATCTTAAGATTGCGACCAACCTCCCATCCCAACTGCTGAAGGGTTTGCGCAAAGACTTCGCTTCGTGCTTTCGCCTCTGGGTCGTCAGTCCCAAGGATTTGAAGTACTCCAACGACGCGTTTGCGCTCGGTAGGTTGTGCATTCGATGCAAGTGGCCAGGCCGCCGCCCAGCCAAGGATGCCAAGAAATTCTCGTCGCCTCATCGTGTTCGATTGGTACAACATTCGGCGATCGGAACCAACGTCTTGGATTTCGCCACCCAGTTCATCCATCACGCTGATACCGAAGGAGCCCGAGGCCACCACCCCCATAGTTATGGAGCGCCTGTCTAACGCGCAGCTCGATGCCGTGATCGCGCGATGTATTGAAGCAGGCGGTCTTGATCCTGCAGGTCAGAAGCGGACATATGCAGTGCAAAACGGCATGTCCGCTTTACCCCAAAGCGGACATCGACTTTTGACATAGTCAAACGACAACTGGGTTAGACCTATTCCTTGTTGCTTGGGCGTGCACGAGCGCGCCACTGGAGACAAGTAAAAGAGACAGAGAAGGAAACGACCGACACCGCCCCCGGTGCTTCACGAGCATCGTACCAATCCGCACGTGTGATCTGGAAGGGGTTGGCCATGCTTTATCCGGTCGAACCGCAGCGCCGATTGGCCACGGCCATGTCTACGCCCCGGCGCACTACATCAACGCGTGGGTCCAGGTGACGGATGTTCATGGCTGGTCCCGGGAAGAGATCTCGCGGCTGAAACAGCACCTCTCCAAGCCGGAATAATGCTTTACCTCGGACACCCGTTTTTGCGTTGCAAATGTCCGCTATTGGCCCAAAGCAGACATCCCTAGTTGCACCGCACATGTCCGCTTTTGGGGGTAAAGCGGACATCACACCAATTCTATGAAGCACGGCTGGTACGGCTACAGAAGCCTCACCTATATACATATCCGAGACTTTACCACCGGCCGCGGAAGTGACCTGGATGGCTCCATCCGCGATGCCAAACCGGCCCGGCGTACGCATACACACGAGGTGGCGCGTACACAGGCGCTGACGCGTAGACGCGGGGCGCCGCATAGACCGGAACCACAACGGGCGCCGGCGCTATAATAACAGGTCGGCGAACCAGGACCGGAGCCGGCTCCTCAACAATGACAGGCGGCGCTGTTCGGTACTCGTAGCTCGGAACTTCGCTATAGGGAGTTACCGGCAGATCGGCGGCCACTGCTGGCGAGGCAAGAGTTAGTATACTTGCTACACCCAAGATCGCCTTATGCATGTACGTTGGTCCTTTGTTTGGTGGAATATGGTGAGGAAGCGCGGGATCCCGCAGCTCCGTGAATGGACATTTAGTGTCGACAGGCCCTCTCATTCGCTTGCCTTTGACAGATTGAACGAGGCTGTATCTGCGTCACCTGCGTTTGTTACAGCTATTTAATTTTAGCATTCGGGCGCCATCGTGCGGTGTCCGCTATTGGCCCAAAGCGAACATCACCACCCCCTCCAATATCTCAATCTAATTCGTTACGATTGCCCTTCTGATTGGGGAGGGCTGCATGAAGCGGCGCGAGTTCATCACGGTTCTCGGTGGTGCTGCCGCTTTGCCACTTGTCGCGAGTGCGCAGCAACCGACGATGCCGGTGATCGGATTTATCCGAGACGGGTCGGCCGAACCCAACGCGCGTTATGCGGCCGCGTTTCGTAAGGGCCTCAACGAAACCGGCTACGTAGAAGGCCAGAATGTGACGGTGGAGTATCACTGGCTTGAGGGCCAGTATGAGCGCCTGCCGGCGCTGCTGGCCGATCTGGTCCGCCGACAGGTCGCCGTGATCGCCACGCCCGGCACCGCGCTCGCGCTGGCCACCAAAGCTGCGACAACGGTGATTCCGATCGTGTTCGCCGTCGGCGAGGACCCGGTTAAGCTTGGCCTTGTCGGCAGCCTCGCGCGACCAGGCGGCAACGTGACAGGCATCAATTTTTTCGTCCAAGAGGCGGTGGCCAAGCGGCTCCGGCTCCTGCATGAGATGGTGCCCAAGGCCGTTCGTGTTGCCGTGCTGGTCAATCCACGCAATCCCTCAGTCGTCGAGACCACGGTGCGCGAGGTGCAGAAGGCCGCTCCCACCATGGGGTTGCAAGTCCAGATCCTCAACGCCAGTACGGTCAGCGAGATCGATGCAGCCTTTGCCACACTTGCGCGCGAGCGCCTCGATATTCTCCTCGTCGCTGGCGATGCCTTCTTGATCAGTCGCCGCGTGCA
>Ga0306921_10002280_pt1 | contig 19217 bp, 16 predicted proteins | sample sta12Cox44000080_FD_203760 | JGI IMG/M metagenome (GOLD analysis project Ga0306921, IMG submission 203760) | Lab enrichment of tropical soil microbial communities from Luquillo Experimental Forest, Puerto Rico - statoxic.12C.oxic.44.000.080 (v2)... | ecosystem: Environmental > Terrestrial >... | reverse complement strand
TGGGTGAATTTGTAACTATCGGTTCTCAGCAAGAAGTTCATGGATTATTCCCTGCTTCAGTTGTTTCATCGAAGAAGGCTCAATGGCGTCGAGCACACCAGAGGTGCGGGCTTATGAGACGCGACTAGACTACCAAGGTAGAACTTGCGATTGAAGTGCAACCCATTTTCAATTCTTCCATTGTCGTCATCGGGTTGAATCGCGCTTAACATGTGGCGCGCTTGCACGGCGGTACACAGAGAAACTCAAGACCCCACAAACGGGTCAATGAGCGCTATCGCGATGTTGCAACAGCTAGGAACCAAACAATTCCGCGATCTCTTGATTTCCGGATTGCTCAGCAAGCAACTTGAACGGTGTCCCTTGAGTGTCACTCGCTTCGCGCAAAGCTGGGAAACGATGCAGGAATCGTGTAACCCATTCGACCTCGCCTCGTCGGATAGCATGTGCGAGGTCGTTCAGTTCAATTGCGAGGAATCCACCCATTTCTCTCAAGTATTCGATCGTCCACCCCGTAGGAGTTGCCCCGAATTGCGTGTCAGTGGCATTGATATCCGCGCCTTGTCTCACTAATTCCCCAACGACACTGCGATGTCCCCCGAAGGTCGCGTAGTGAAGGGCAGTCGCTCCTGATTGATCCCGTTTGTGAAGAAGCTCGGGTTAGCTCTCAAGAGCGCTTTTGACATCCGCAAGGTCGCCCCGCTTTGCGGCCTCAATTAGCTTCTCCAACTCACTCATCGCACTGCCTCCACATTCTGAAGTGGTGCCGGCAATTTAGCTAACCAGACGTATCGTAATCTATCTCGAACCGCCGCTCTGAAGCATTCTCCAGTGTCGGAAAGCCTATAACGGGCACAGTGGGCAACGTCAGCGCGGCTGCCGAACTTGCCGACCGAGCCGAGGGCCGGCCGCGGCCGACGATTACCGTTGCTCGTCAGGAGATCGGAGTCAAGGTCCTCCAACTTGTCGAACGTCTCGCTCATAGAGCTGCTTTACAAATTGTCGCGTCAGGAATTGAAAGAGATACTTCCGCGGTTGACGCCGGAGGAGCGGGCGGAACTGGATCGTCCTCTGACGGCGGGTCTTCCGGCGACCGATCTTGAAGCTTTCACCGATCAAGCCTGGCCGTTGATCGAGCGTTATCTCCTCGCGAAGGGTCCATGGTACCGCACTCCTCGTTCGACGCATTCGGGAGATCGTTCACCTACCGCAAGCTGATAACGCCTCCCGGCGACACCCCAATAACGGGAGGGACAGTGTTCCCGGCATAAGCGAATGCGTCGTGTCCAGCTGCAAAGTCATATACCGTGATAAGAGTGAAGGGGCTTCGCACATCAGGAAGATCCGGCAGGACCTGCTGTTGCGCGGAGAGGGAACTTATCACCGCAATTGCGAACACGAGTAAACCAGGAAGTTTCATACTGCGAGCCTCGATCACGATCACGGGATCAGCGGGTTCCGATGATCTCAGGGACAACCGCCAGGCGCTCGTATTCTTCCTCGGTTAAGCGCAGAGACGCTGCTGCAATGTTCTGCTCCAAGTGCTCGACCGAAGAGGTTCCCGGTATCGGCAGTATCACTGGGGATCGCCGTAACAGCCAGGACAGTGCAACTTGGGTGGGGGCCGCACGATGTGCCTGCGCAATCCGATGGAGAACTTCGTCGGCTATCCTGCCAGCCCCAAGCGGAAACCACGGAATGAACACAATTGTGTTGCGTTCGCAGTAGTCCACGACGTAATCCCACTCGCGATCGGCAAAGCTATAGCGGTTCTGCACGGAGACGATGGGAACGATTCGGCGCGCACGCTCGATGTGTTCCTGGGTGACATTGGACAAGGCAACCATGCGGATCTTTCCCTCTCGTCTCAGTTCGGCAAGTGTCTCTAGCGAAGACTCAAAAGAAACGACGGGATCCGGAATGTGCAGTTGATAAACGTCGATGCGATCGACGCGAAGCCTTTTAAGGCTGCCCTCCACTGCCTCGCGGAGATGCGCTGGGGTCGCGTCGTGCGTCCACTGATTTGGGCCGGGCCGTTTCCATCCGCCTTTGGTGGCAATTACCAGACCGGCGGGGTACGGAAATAGTGCCTCCGCAATCAATTTCTCACTTACATAGGGTCCATAGGAATCCGCAGTATCGATGAAATTGACGCCTAACTCCACAGCTCGCTGTAAAACGGCCAAGGCAGCCTTGGGGTCTTTCGGTGGACCCCAAATGCCGTCACCAGTAAGGCGCATCGCACCGTAACCGAGACGATGCACAGAAACTTCATTCTCCAGCGATACTTCGCCGGCCTGACTTGCAGAAACTTTCTTCGTATTCATGATTCGACCTCCACATCTTCTTCTTCGCGGCAAACCCTTGCCCTCGACTTCGTCCACCTTCAGCGCACACAGGTCTTGTTATCAGGTATACGGATTTTTACCTTGAGCGCTGGAAACTGGAGCACTGTGGAAATGACTATCTTTGGCCTACCAGCTAACCGCTCATGGGAAGAGATAAAGCATAGTTACCATTTCAAGAGTGAATTTACTTCTTAGCATCGACTCCCTTTCCATCCTGGTGAATGAGGACTGATGTTCACCTTGTTCGCCAAGTCAAGATTAATCGGCGCCGACGGGCAGCTTTCCGCAACACTCCGGCCGTTGCGGCAACTCTGAACGGTCCCATCCCCCACCCAAAGCTTCAACCAGCAACACCGCGCTCGCCATACGCCGGCCCAGAATATTGACTGCGGTAACTTCGTCGCTGAGTGCAGCATTCTGAGCGGTGATAACTTCCAGATAGCTCGTGACTCCGCCTTCATAGCGAATGTTGGAAAGGTCGAGAGACCTCTCCGCGGCTTCTACGGCAGTGGCCTGGATTGCGGCTTCATTCTCGAGAATGCGTAAGGACGCCAGATTGTCTTCGACTTGTTGAAAGCCCGTAAGAACGGATTGACGGTAGGAGGCGACCGAGGCGTCGTAAGCGGCTTTGGCCTGGTCATTCGTCGCACGTCTCTTACCTGCATCGAAGATCGTGTACGCTACAGCCGCGCCAACGGACCAAAGTGCGCTCGGCCCCTGGAAGAGAGTCGTGATGGTTCCGCTCTCGAAACCTCCGGAGGCGACTATGTTGACCAGTGGGTAGTAAGCTACCTGCGCCAGTCCAACTTGCGCATTCGCTGAGGCCACCAGCCGTTCGGCTGCGGCAATATCGGGACGCCTCTCCAGCAACTCTGACGGTACGCCCACGGGGATGGACGGAGGCGGAGTTGTCAATGGCAGCGGTGGCAAGGTAAATTCAGCCGGCGGCTTGCCGATTAATACTGCGACTGCGTGCTCGTATTGGGCACGGGCCACTCCGACATCGACAAGTTGTGCGCGGGTAGTTTCCAGTATCGTCTTCGCCTGCTCAACGTCTACCTCCGAAGCGAGTCCACCGTCGTAGCGATCCGTGTTCAGTTGCAAAGCCTGCTGGTATTGCGCAACCGTATCAGTGAGCAGTTTCTCTTCAGCGTCGAGGGTACGCGCCGCGAAGTAATCCACCGCAAGGTCGGCGTGCATGGTCAAATTCACGACGGCCAAATCGGCTGCACTGGCTTGTGCTTGCTCGCGATACGACTCCACGTTCTTGCTTACGCGACCAAATGCATTGACCTGATAATTGAGATATACGGGAAATACAAAGTCGTTAAAGGTCAGTCCTCCGGCGAGACTCGCAGGGCGATTGCTCGAGTATCTCTGGCGAGTGGCGGTAGGACCAGCCGTGAGGCTCGGGTAATAGTCGGCGCGTGCGTAGCGCAGGGCGGCACGCGCCTCCTGGTATTGAGCGAAAGCCATCTTCACATTCTGGTTGGAGACATCGATTTGCTCTTCTAGCGCGTTGAGCTGAGGATCGTTGAAAATCTCCCACCAGTTTCCTCCCAGCTTGTTCTCGCTGGGCTGAGCGACTTTCCAGTTCGCGTTTTCTCTGTAGGCAGGCGGAACCGGAGCCGTGGGAGTTTTGTACTTCGGTCCGACTGCACAACCGACAAGCTGGAAGCTCGCAGTGACAAGCAAGGCTAGTCGGACGGCGCGGTACCTACGTGCTGAAATGTGTGAATGAATGGAGTGCCTCATTGCGAGTCTCCCGGAAGCTTCGCCTGAACAATCTTGACGTTCTGCCCAGTTACCAATGAGTCCGCCGGAGTCACGATAACCTGATCGTCGGCCTTGAGACCGGAGACGATTTCGATCTGTTCTCCAAGATCGCGGCCTGGGATTACATCTGTAACCTCCACCTTTCCGTTCTTCACTACGCCGACTTGCAATTTTTCGCCGCGAAAAATCAGTGAGCTAACTGGCAGCAAATACACGGGATTGTGCATGGGAATGTTTAAGTGCACTTCCCCGTAGGAACCAGACAGCAGAGTTCCACTGGGATTATCGAGATCGACTTCCACCAGCAGGGTGCGGGTCGTTGCGTTAATGGCTTCCGAAGTGCGTACCAGTTTTCCGGGAAATCGCTGGCCAGGAAATTCGGCTAGCGCAATTGCCGCCTGGGTCTGGCCAGGTTTCACATCTTGCGAGTACTCCTCGGGTACGTTCACATACACGCGCAAGACACCAGTCTGAGCGATATGGAACATGTCGGTTCTCGGCGCGGTGCTGCTTCCGGAGTTGATAAGATCACCAATGTCGGTATTTCGGGCTGTGACGACTCCAGCGAAAGGAGCGTACACCTTCTCGAACGACACCAGAGCTTCGTAGTGGCGGACATTCGCCGTGTCGGCATCGACCATTGCCTTGTTGGCGGCGTAGGATCCTAAGGCATTGTCCACGTCCTGTTGGGCGACTGCGTGCTTCGTCAACAGACCCTGGTAACGGTCACGTGTAATGCGTGCTAATTCCAGGTTTGCCTGAGCTGTGGCTAGGGTGCTGCGCGCCTGCGCTAACTGCTCGTCCACCTCGGGTGTTTCAATCACTGCCAGCAAGTCGCCAGCCTTCACGTGGGCTCCGATATCGAAGTACCACTTCTTCAGATAGCCATCGGTGCGGGCATAAACGGGCGAAGAGATAAAGGGCTGTATGTTGCCCGGCAGGATGAGTTCCTGAGCAGGTGCGCTTTGCTTTGGCAGCACGACGGAAACCGAAGGCACAGCCATTTGCGCCGTCACCGCCTTCAGGGCGGTCTCGTCTTTCATCCGGGACCGAATGCCGGTGACCAAAACTCCAATCGCAACCAGCACCAGCAACGCAGCAAGCAACCAGCGCCGGCGCGGAGGCGTGCGACTTGCGTCATCGGGAGAAGGAGACGGCACCGTTGTGGTTTGTTCCCGAACTTCAGCTTGCGTCATATCACTCACCAACATTGTTGCTGTGCTGCTGGGGGGGTAGCGGCTCGGCTTTCCGGGTTCGGCCCTGCAACACGCTGAAAAAGGTAGGTACGAACAACAGCGTGGACACGGTTGCGAAAAGGAGGCCGCCAATTACAGCTCTACCCAGCGGAGCGTTCTGTTCACCGCCGTCGCCCAGTCCCAATGCCATTGGAAACATGCCGATGATCATCGCCAACGCCGTCATCAGGACCGGACGAAAACGTATAAAGCCGGCTTCCAGCGCGGCTGAAATCGCGTCTTTACCTTGCTCCATCTGCTCGGTCGCAAAGCTCACCACCAGAATGCTGTTTGCAGTAGCCACGCCCATACACATGATCGTTCCCATCAGTGCGGGGACGCTTAATCTGGTATGCGTGATGAAAAGGAACCACGCGATTCCCGCCAGAGCTGCCGGTAGAGCGGAGATCATGATGAGGGGATCAAGCCAGGACTGGAAGTTCACCACAATCAGGAGGTAGTCGAGCATGATTGCGAATACCAGGCCAACAAGCAACCCGGTATAAGAGGTCCGCATAGTTTGCACCTGGCCTCGCACGATGACGCGCGAGCCACGCGGCAACTGCCCGCGAGTCGAGTCGATGATCTTGTAGATGTCGCGCGAGACGCCTCCGAGATCTCGCCCATCCACCGAGCCGAAGATGTCGATCACCGGTGCAACGTCGTAGTGCGACACAACGCCCATTCCGGCTCCTCGCTGCATGGAAACAAGACTTGCCATCAGCGAAGGCGGAGCCAATGGGATGCCTCCAACTCCACCTACGGAGGTGCCTGCACTGAGAGAGGAGCTGCCCGTTACCGGGGTATTCACCAGGTCTTGCAACGTGTCGGCGCGGTACTGCGGAGTTTGTGTCGCTATCGGATAACTCACTCCTGTTTTGGGATCTACCCAGAAGGTGGGCGAGGTCTGGAAGCTTCCACTCAGCGAGACCAGCAGACTTTGTGCAATGTCGTGTGCTGAATAGCCGAGTTCCTGTGCTTTTGTGCGCTCAATCCGAAGATGCAGGTAAGGCTCGTCGAACGGTTGCTGTACGCGCAGGTCGGCTGTACCAGGCACGTACCGGATCTGTTGCAATAGCTGGCTCGCCCACTGCCGGTTGCCTTCCAAGTTGCTGCCGATCACCTGAATATCGATGGGAGCGGGTAATCCGAAATTCAGAATTTGCGTGACCATATCAGATGGTAAGAAGGCGAACGTTACCCCGGGAAAATCATGGGCCAGGCTGAGGCGCAATTTCTTAACGTAATCGTTCGTCGGATGGTGTTTCGGCGCAAGACTTACCAGGATGTCGGCATCCGAAGTTCCGATCGGCGCCGAATTACTGTAAGAGAGATTGATGCCACTATACGGCAATCCGATGTTGTCAATAATGCTGTCTACCTCGGCGGCTGGGATCCGCCTCCTGATCGAGTCCTCTACCAGGTCGCACAGGAAAGCCGTGTCTTCAATGCGCATACCGGTCGGGCCGCGCAGGTGAAGCTTGAAACTGCCGGCATCGACACTGGGGAAGAAATCCTGGCCGAGCCATGGAAGAATCAGCGCAAGCGATCCCAGACAGGCTACAAAGAACCCTATCAGGAAAGCCCGCCGGTGTAGTAGACAATGCTCCAACACTTCGCGGTAGCCATTGCGGAAGGACTCGAAACCTGTTTCGAATTTCTTCTGAAGTCGAACAAAGACATTCCGACTGCCGGCGCCGTGCTCGTCCACTTTCTGGCCGCGTAACAAGTACTTTGCCATAGTGGGGACGATCGTCCGCGACAGAAAGTAGGAGGCTAGCATGGCGAATACCACAGCTTCAGCGAGCGGCAGAAATAGATAGCGGGCTACGCCTGTCAGCAGGAACATCGGCGCGAACACGATGCAGATAGAAAGAGTCGAAACGAACGCCGGAATCGCTATTTGCTGTGCGCTGTCGAGCACCACCTGGTCCATGCTCTGGTCGGGATAAAGTTCGCGATTGCGGTTGATGTTCTCTACTTCCACTGTCGCATCGTCCACAAGGATTCCGACGGCAAGGGCCAGGCCGCCCAGCGTCATGATGTTGATGGTCTCTCCAATCGCGCTTAGTACGAGGATCGACGTCAGAATGGCCAGCGGAATGGAAGTAGCAATGATGAGTGTGCTTCGCCAGCTTCCCAGGAAAATCAGGATCATCAAGGCCGTCAGACAGGCGGCAATTAGCGCTTCCCGAACCACTCCATTGATCGCTCCTAAAACGAAAACCGACTGGTCCGCCAGCGGCTTCACCTTTAGCTGCGGGGGAACCGTTTGGGCGATCTGCGGAAGAAGAGACTTGATTCCTGAAATTACGTTCAGCGTCGAGGCATCGCCGGCCTTCTGAATCGTCAGCAACACCGAGCGCTGCCCGTTCACCCGCACAATGTTGGTTTGGGGGGGAAAGCCATCACGCACCCACGCCACATCTTTCATGTAAATCGTGGTATCGCCGACGGTCTTGATCGGAATACGGTTCAGGTCCGCAATCGTCTGAGGTGCAGCGTTCGGGATGTCGACGTCATATTCTTTGCTGCCGATTTTCGACGTGCCGGTCGGCAGGATCAGATTCTGCAGAGCAATCGCATTCACCACATCCAATGCCGACAATCCCTTCGATTGCAGTGCTGCGGGGTTGAGATCGACCTGCACCTGGCGTTGCTTGCCGCCGTAAGGGTATGGAACGGATGCGCCTGGAATGGTGATCAGCTGGGTGCGAATAAAGTTCAGTCCATAATCGTTGAGTTGTTGCTCGGAAAGCCCCTGACCGGAGAGGGCGAGTTGCATCACGGGAACACTAGATGCGCTGTACGCAATTACGAGGGGCGGCGTAGTTCCGGCTGGCAATTGCCTGAGTTGTGTCTGGGAGATGGCTGTAATCTGCGCGATTGCGCGATCGAGGCTGGCGTTTGGCTGCAGGAACACTTTCACAACGGCAATGCCGTACAACGACTGAGACTCAATATGCTCAATGTTGTCGACAGTGGTCGTAAGACTGCGCTCGGTGACACTGACTATGCGGTCCGACATTTCTTCCGGGACCAAACCATTGTAGTTCCAGATAATGCTGACAACAGGGATGTTGATGTTCGGAAAGATGTCGGAGGCGGTTCTCAAGATCGCAACCACGCCCATTACGAGAATCAGAATGGCCATGACCACGAACGTGTACGGCCGCCGCAATGCCAATCGAACAATCCACATATCCTGTTCCTTTTGGTAACTCGCTAAGGCTCGTGGAGACTTACTTCTTCTGTTTCGTGGTCTTCTCTTGGGTCATCCACTCCCGGATATATCCCGCGCAATTTCTCAGCTCAATGCCGCTCGCCTCGCACTCGGCAAGGAATTGCACGGCCTCCCGGTTCACAAGCTTTACGCAGGCCAAGTCCAAAACGACATTGTGGTCAGAGGAGTCTGATCTCAGCAGCTCTTCTAACTCCGCCACTTGCTCGGCCTGGATGCGGCCGATCAGTGCATAGACTACCGCCTCAGGTTTCTCCCATCTTTGGATTCGCAATGTCATTTTTCAGATTTTCCAAGCTTGCAAAAAGGTGCATTGGAATACTTTTTTTAACCGCAGCGCCGCGCCTGGTCATTCGCAAAGTCCCGCGAGCCTACGAGGCGTCATTCGCCTTGCGGGTCAATCAGCGTGAGGTCTGTTGCAGGGTCGTATTTCTTCTGCAACGGGATTGGATCGACGGTGACAAACACCTCCAAAGTCGGGGAGACAATCGCCTCGATCACATGTCCAGCGCTGGCTGTTCCATCACGATGACCCACAACCATGTGCGTGTGAAGTGCGGGCTTTCCCTTATATAGGGCGAAATCGCCGATCATAGACGCCGCCTCGAGCTGCTCATGGATTGGGTTCTCGCAATACATCTTCTTTTTCGGATCGAACCACGCGAGGACCACCCCGCTGAGTGCTCCAATAGCGGTAAAGTGACCGCTCGTTACGTGATACTTCTCGGCAAAATCCAGCAGCCCGGAATATGCTTCGTCGCCCGAGCGGAATATGACCGCGTACTCGACCACTCCCGGTCTCTCGGTGATCAACTGCGCCTTCATTCCCGGTGCGGAGCCTCGTTTCTCGACGGATTCCGCTGGTGAAATACAGTGCGCTGCATCCTGCGCGACGGCACCCCCAGGCATCACGATACTCGTGGTGGCAATTCCTAATAACGCTGTCGCGAATCTTGAAAATAATTTCATGTTCTTCAACCTCGACATAAGTTCGATCCCATCAAACTTATTAACCTCAGGCCGTGATCATCATTTGCCTGCCGCTCCCTCTATCGCGCACCTGAGGTATTGGGCCCGACGAATTTCTCCATTAGTCGAATCACCGAGGAGAAATCAGCCGTGGGATCTTCTTTCGTTGCGGAGGAATTCACCTGGAACGCTGCGGCTGTTGCCGGCAAAGTGATATTCGCCGTCCTCGCCGCCTCGAGCATCAGGCGATAATCTTTGTTCATGAGCCCCAACGGAAATTGCGGGCTGTAATCACTATGTTCTGCTCTCGTCAGTTTTCCTCGATGAGCAGGCGCGATGACTGTGGTCTGCGCCAGAACGTCGAGCAATCGTTTGCGATCGAGGCCTTCGGCTTCGCCAAGCGCGATAGCCTCGGCAATCGCCTGCATTTCTATGCCGAGAATCGCATTGACCACCAGCTTCATGCTGGTTCCCGAGCCGGAGGGTCCCATCAGGAACCAGTGGCTCGCGACCGCTTGAAAAATGGGCTGAGCGGCCTCAAAGACTTCGCCGTCGCCGCCGACGAGCAGAACCACGGTGCCCTGCTCGACTGCGGGAGTGCTGCCTGAGATCGCGACATCCATAACCTTGACGCCGCTTTGGGCGCCTTCGATATAAAGTTTGCGAGAGGTAGCTGGCGAGATGGTGCTCATTTCGAGCACCACCTTCCCAGGAATTGCGTTGGACAGGATTCCGTTTCGCCCCATGTAAACGTCGCCCACGGCATCGTCGTTGGTTAAGCAGGAGAGGATCACATGGGCGTTTTCCGCCAACTCCGCCGGACTGTTAGCCACCCATGCACCGTGGTCAACCAGCGCTATCGCCTTGCTCCGGTCCTGGTCGTAGACCGTCGTTTGATAGCCATGATCACAGAGGCGGCGCACCAGACGGCTGCCCATGGCACCCACGCCGACGAATCCGAGATGCACTCGATCTGAAGTAAACGATTTCATGGACATTCCTTTCACGAGGCTTTCTCTACTGGCTGAGCCTGTGTGTACTGTTTCTTCTGCCCCCTTGGAGCTGTGGGGCCGGTGCCCGCGCCGGTTTTCTCGATTGCCCGCGCGATCCCGTCCAAGTCAGCCTGGCTCAACTCAAGGTTGCCGGCATGGATCCAGCCATCTACCTGTTCCGGAGACCGGGCGCCGACGATCGCCGCTGTAACTCCTGGCCAACTCAATACCCAAGCGAGCGCCACTGACGAGACAGATGTCCCATGTCGCTTCGCGATCGGCTGCAGTGCGTCTCGCAGAACGAGATTGCGTTCGAGGTTGGGCGAGTTGAATTCCGGAGTGCGGCGCCGCCAATCGTCATCCCCCATCTTGGCTACTCTTTCCGCGCTGAAGTGATCGGTCAGGAGTCCCGACTGCATCGGGCTGTAACAGATCACGCCGGTTTGGTGGGCCTCGCACCAAGGAATCTCACTAACTGCAACGTCGCGGCGAATCATGGAGAACGGCGGCTGCAGCGAATCCACGTGGCGAATAGCTTCGCAGCGCTCCAGCAAGTTGACATTGAAATTGGACACGCCGCCGAATCGCACCTTGCCTTCTTCGATGAGGCGCACCATCTCTGCCCAGGACTCCTCGACCCGCGTACCGGTCTCGTCGGGCCAATGGAACTGGTACAAGTCGATACGTTCGATCCCGAGCCGGCGTAACGATGCCTCGCATTCTTTCCGGATGGAATCGGGCTTGAGGACTCTCTTCGGCTCTTGCATCGGGTTCCGCTCGTCCCAGATCAGTCCGCACTTGGTAAAGACAAAAGGTCGTTCGGAGTGCGACAACGACCGGACCACCCGTCCTACAATTTCTTCCGAATGGCCAAGTCCATAGACGGCAGCGGTGTCTATCCAATTGATCCCGAGTTCCAGAGCGTGGCGAATTGTGTCTTCTGAAGCCTTGTCGTCTTGGGGTCCCCATCCGAAGGACCATCCCCCTCCTCCAATCGCCCAGGCTCCAAAACCGACCCTTGTAATCCCCAGTCCACTCGAACTAAGCGAACGCTTATTGATCTGCATCTCTCCTCCTTTTCTTATTGCCGCTATTTTTGGCTGAATGTCGGTCGCGATTCCTCTATTGGCGGCCATTAATGCTATGAGCGCACGTGGGAGCCGAGTCTACTGTTCGTTGGCGCCCACCAGCGTCCCATCAGGCAACTCGCTGCCGATGGAGGTTCTGGATGGTGCTTCAGCGATCTGTTGCTGTTGCTCGCCCGAATAGACAAACTCGTGTCCAACCAGGCTGCCGGGGTAAAACCATTTCACGGGGAAATTCGGGTCGCTGGAGTCCGGCGCCGCAACCGTGATCACCAAGTCTTCGTCGGTAATTGGGCGTTGCACGGCGATAGTTTGAACTGTTGCATAGAGACGGGTCCGATCCGCGTTGAAGATCTGGACGACGGAGTCACCAAAGTCTGCAGGCCTGAAGAGATACGTTCCTGCCGGCAGCACCTGTCCCGGAATTTGAGCCGGTCGACCGAATCTGATGGTTATTTCCTGGGTGCTGTCTTCGGCGTGCGCCATAATCTCGAAGAAGAAACCCAAAGCAAGGACTAGTCCGACGACTATGTAAAGCTTACGAATAAACATTTCACTAACCTCCTTTGAGCAAGCGGGACATTGATAGTGAATTGCTTCTCTCATCCCGCTTGCCTTCTGCCTGTCATAAAGCAAATCGGTTGCCACCTGCTAACCTATTTGAAATAGGTGACTTCTCGCCAGAAAGGGGTAACGAAATTCCGGAAATTTCCGAATCTTCGGAACCTCTGGCAATAGGCAGTTGCACTACCCTTGTGACTCGCAGTCGATCCAGGCGCGGTATCAAACAGCCAAGACGAAGGGCAGGAGCCTAAGCTGTACTAGGTCCTTCTGAACTGTTGTTTATTGATCTTGAGGGACTTAATTTTTGAATCAAGGGTTGATTGTGGAATACCGAGCCTAACAGCCGCTCCCGAAGGACCCGACACCCTGCCGTTGCTTTCAGCCAAAGCCGCTTCGATGATCTCCCTCTCCTGGGCCGCGAGCCGGTCGGAAAGAGGCTGGATTGACGAATTGGCGGAAAAGCCTGGGTGACCGAACCAGCTCTCATCAAGCAAGAGATTCTCCGAATCGGAGATGATTACCGACCGCTCAATTACGTTCTGCAGCTCTCGAATATTGCCCGGCCATGAATACGACTTGAGAAGTTCGAGGCCGCTCTTATTGATGCCGGTGATCTTCTTTCCTGCTTTGCTGGCATAACGATCAACGTAGTACTCAACCAAGAGAGGGATGTCTGCCTTTCGCTGTCGCAAAGGAGGAACTTCAATCGGGAACACGTTCAGCCGATAAAACAAATCTTCACGAAATTCGCCTCTGGCGATGGCAGATTCCAGGTTCCGATTAGTGGCAGCCACCACCCGGACATCAGCTTTGAGGGACTCGTTTCCGCCAATACGCTGGAACTCGCGCTCCTGGAGAACGCGTAAGAGAGAAACCTGCGTCTCTGCTGGCAGTTCGCCAACCTCGTCCAGAAAGATCGTGCCACCTTCCGCTGATTCGAAACGCCCCACGCGTCGCTGCGCCGCACCGGTGAAGGCGCCCTTTTCGTGACCAAATAGTTCCGAAGCGATTAAGTCGTGGGGTATTGCCGCGCAATTCACGCTTACGAAAGCGCGCGAGGAGCGTTGCGAGCGCTTATGGATCGCACGGGCTATCAGCTCTTTTCCCGTGCCCGTTTCGCCAGTGATCAGCACCGTCGAGTCGCTGGGTGCCACCTTCGCCACTTTCGAGAGCACGGCCTGAAGCGCAGGAGACGAACCCACAATCTCTTCGAACATCCGCGTTACATCGATCTCTTCGCGTAGGGCCAGGTTCTCCTTATACAGGCGATCTCTCAGGATGCTGATTTCCTCGTACGCTTTCTTCATCGCGGTGATGTCGGTCACCGCTCCGACAAAAGACAACCCTAGACGCTTTGCTGTGTGCCCTAATACCCGGACCGTTTTGACTGATCTGTCAGGCATTAGCAAACGATGCTCCAAATCGACACTGCTACCATTCTGAGGAACCGCGGTGAAGGCCTGTTGCACACGTTCGACATCTGCGGGATGGATTCGTTCGAGGACTAACGCTACGGTGGGCTTGATTGTGAGGTCGTACTCAAAAATTCGGAATGTCTCTTCCGACCAGACTAGTTCTCCGGTAGAAACGTCCCAGCCAAAGCTGCCGGTATGACTCAGTGTCTGTGCTTCGGCCAAATAGGCTTCGTTCTTGCCGAGCGCATCATTGGCCCTCTTGAGCTCCCGGACAGTTTGGTCCAGTTCGTCGCGCGCCCGTCGAAGCTTTTCGGTCGCTCTGCGCTGCGCGGCACTTAATGAACCAACAAGTACGGCGGATGCAACAAAAACCACAAACCGTGGTATCTGCCCAGGCTTGGCCACAAGGGAAAAAGCGGGAGGCAAAAAACCATAGTAGAAAACGACTGCAGAAAGGATGGTCGCTACCAGTCCCGGCCCCACCCCACCGACCCACGCGCTGAGCATCACCGCACACAGAAGGAGCGATACCGGAGCAAACTCCAGATGCAAAGCTGGCCAGTGCGCAATCAGCAGTGCCACGGAAACCGAGAGCACAGCCGACCCGTAGCCGCATAGCAATCTTATCTTTCCCTTCCATTGACGATTAACACTGGACACTCTGGTCACTGAGGTACCCCGGTGAGACCAAGCACGTCTGAGTAACAGTTATAGGGACGGTTCGTGCAGAGGGCAAGTTTCAGAAAAGGGAGGAACGCAGGAATCGTGCAGTTGGTTTCCGCGGCGCGTGTTCTATCGTTCGGCGAGCAGTTCACGTCTCGCGTAAAGTGAGTGCCCGGTTTGGGCCGGGCCAATTACCGCGCCGGCGACTGCAATGGCAGAGTGAACGAGAAGACCGATCCGCTCCCTAATTGGCTAACCACCCCGATCGTTCCGCCGTGCGCTTCAACAATAACTTTTGCGATAGCGAGGCCCATACCGGTTCCATGTGCGGCATATTGCTGATTGCGCCCGCGGTAGAACTTCTCGAAGATCAGCGGCTGCTCGAAACTGTCGATTCCGGGGCCATGATCTGCCACACTGACGATGATGTTGCGCGCCTGACGTTCCACCGTTACCGTTACGGTCGTACCGGCAGGTGAATACTTGCCGGCGTTTTCCAATAGATGGGTGATGACCTCACGGATGCGTTCGACGTCCATCGTTACCGGCGGAAGTCCTGACGCTAGGTTTACTTCGACTTTGTGTTTCTGCAGCAAGTGCCGGGTTGCTTCGAGCGCGGAATCGATGGCGTCGGCAATGTCGTGTGGCTTCAGATCAAGCTTCACCATCCCGGAATCGAGTTGTGCCATTTCCGAAGCTTCTCCGACCAGGCGGTTCATACGGTCGGTTTCTTCGTCGATCACGGTAAGCAGCTCTTTGCGTTCCTCATTGCCAAGCGAGGGAGTCGTGAGCAAGCTGCTCACGCTGGCCTTGATGCCGGTCAGCGGAGTGCGGAACTCATGGGTCACTGAATCCAGCAACGCAGTACGTAACCGGTCGCTTTCCTGGGCCGCACGATGCAGCGTGACCTGTTCTACGGCGCGCGCCCGCTCGATGGCCAGTCCCGCGAGACTGCCGATTGCCTCCAGCGATTCTCGCGACAAGGTTCCTCCGGCCACGGCCAGCGCTCCCACGGTCTTCACGCCGACTCGCAAGGACGCATAGCTCGGCCTTTCGTCTTGCATCACCAACTCCCCGCGGGTTGCCACGGTGCGCAGGGTTTCTTCGTCGAAGTCCACGCCGGGACCAGATCGGTATACCGCAGCACGGTCGGTGACGAACAAGGCTGCGCCTGAAAGGGAAAACGTCTCGGTGACAATGTTCGGCAGTGCGTTCAACAGCGAGGCAAGGTTTTCGGTCGTGAGTAATTGCTGACTGAGCGCGTAAAGGCGTTCGACCTCGTGGCGTCGTCTCTTGGCGTCTTCTGCTTCCCGGCGGGCACGCTCCGAAAGATTTCCAGCTACCAGTGCAGTAACCAGAAACGCGACCAGCGCAACCCAGTTCTGTGGATCTGCAATTGTGAACGTGAATAGCGGCGGCAGGAAGAAAAAGTTAAAACAAGCCGTGGCTACGATCGAAAGCACCACCGCGTAGCGCAGGCCCCAGTAAGCCGACGCGAACAGCACTGCTAGCAAGAAGACCAGCGCAATCGCCGTGGGATTGACATCCAGATATCGTCCCGCGGCGGTAAGTACCGCGAGGCCAGCGAACATTGAAAAATAGCGAATAACTGCAACGCGGCTTAGCGTGAGCACGCCGCCATTCTACGCTGTGCGTGACAATTACTCAGGTTGCAATCAGAATACAGGCAATGCAAAAAACGCCCGAGCAATGGCTGGAGGAAGTTGAGCCGGCGAAATCCCAGGGCATACTCAAGCTTTTTCTTGGCTACGCGCCCGGCGTCGGCAAAACTTATTCGATGTTGAGCGAAGCCATTCGACGAGCCAGCCGCGGTGAGCATGTGCTGGTAGGCGTGGTGGAAACTCATGGTCGCAAGGCGACTGCCGAACTCGCCGCCAAGTTGGAAACCGTTCCTCGCCGCAAGCTGGAATACAAGGGCACCGTCTTCGAAGAGATGGACGTGGACGCGATCCTGGAGCGCAAGCCGTCCGTCGTCGTAGTCGACGAGCTCGCGCACACGAACATCGATGGCAGCAAGCATCACAAGCGCTACGAAGATGTCATGGAGCTGCTCGACCATAACATCGATGTGCTTTCCACCATGAACGTGCAACACATCGAAAGCCTCGGCCCCACGATTCTGCAGATCACTGGAGTGCAGGTGCGCGAAACCGTGCCCGACTGGGTCATGCAGCGGGTGGACGAAATCGTTCTCGCCGACGTGACTCCTCAGGCGCTCGAGAAGCGCATGATGCGCGGAGATATTTATCCCCTGGAACGCGCCGGACGTGCGCTGTCGCACTTCTTCCGCCCCGGCAACCTGATCGCTCTCCGCGAGCTAGCCCTGAGACAAGTGACGCAAGTCGTCGATCGCAGCCTCGATGCGTTCCTCGAGAAAGAAGACATCCCCGAACCTTCCACAATCCGGGAACGCATATTGGTTTGCATCAGCTCAAACCCCGCGGCGCAATATCTCATCGCTCGCGGATCACGCATGGCCCAAGGCATGAAAAGCGAACTCTACGTGTGTTACGTTGACACCGGGCACGAGTATGGCCCGGAAGACAGTAAGACGCTAGCCGAAAATATCCGCTTTGCTGAGAACCTCGGCGCTCGTGTTGCCAAAATCACCGGCAAAACCGTCGCCGAGGCGGCGGCACAGTTCGTGCGGGAGAACCACATCACTCAAGTCATCTTCGGGCGCTCGGCTCGAACGGGATTACAACGCTATTTGTATCTCCAGGCAATTCAGCGATTTCTACAAAACGCCCCCAACGTCGATGTGCACATCGTGACGCAGGAGGGCCGGCAATGAGCGAACGGTCGCACATTCTCGTGGTGGATGACGAGCCACAAATCACGCGCGTTCTGCGCACTGCCCTCACCGCACAAGGCTATGAGATTCGGGTTGCCAACGACGGGGAGATGGCGCTGGAGATCATGAAAGACTGGTCGCCGAACCTCATCATCACCGACCTGAGCATGCCCCAGCTCGACGGCGTGCAATTGTGCCGGCGGGTACGCGCCGTTTCGCAGGTGCCGATTCTTGTGCTGTCGGTCCGTGACCAGGAACGGCAGAAGATTGAGGCCCTTGACGCGGGTGCCGACGACTACGTGACCAAGCCGTTCAGCATGAACGAGCTGCTGGCCCGCGTGCGTGCCAATCTGCGTCGCATGCCCAAGACGGACGAACCGGCCGAGATCGTTGACGTTGGCGACTTCCATATCGATCTTGCCACTCGCACGGTAGTCGTGGCCGGACGCGATCGCAAGCTCACACCTAAGGAGTTCGATCTTCTGCTGTACCTCTCGCAACACCCGCACCGCGTTATTCCGCATCGCACGCTTTTAGCTGCCGTCTGGGGCGGCAATAGCGTAGAGCAACCCGAATATCTGCGGGTTTTCATCGGGCAACTGCGCAAGAAGATCGAGCCGGACCCCGCCGAACCTCGTTATCTTCTTACGGAACGTTGGGTTGGATATCGCTTCGAACCCGGCCCCTGATCTTTACGCATTCTTTATTTTGCCCTTAGTTCAGCATTAGCTGCTGCGGAGTCGAATGAAGCTGGTGCATCCGTACGGAGCCATTGTGCCTGCATTCCTGATCATCACAAGTTCGAGTTTGCTGTTTTACCTTGGCCTGCTGTTCTTCCTCTATCGCGATGGCCGCAAACGGCGCCCCAGCGGAGGGTCAGTTTACAAGGTGCAGGCTGGATCTGTGGCGGAACTCCCTCCGCTCCCAACCATGGTCTATCGACGGCCCTCTTCCCGTCGACAAAATGCTGTTCGCGAACTCGGGCCGGGGAAGGCTGAAGTCGCAAGTTGTTCACCGCAAGGCAGCCAAGGTCGTTACTCTTGGGACCGTCGCTCGCGACAATAAAGACGCACAGTGCGGTTAGATCCACTGCGAAAGGAAATCGCGTATGCGTGACATCGTTCTCGTCGCTACTGCAATAGCTTTCTTTCTAATTTCGATCGGGTACGTAGAGTTCTGCGACCGGATGAAGTGAGGATACAGATGCATACTCAAGCGGTCATCATGCTCACCGTAATCATTGCCACTATGGTGTACCTCTTCTACGCGTTATTGCGTCCGGAAAAGTTCTGATATGACCATAAACGGTTGGCTGCAAATTGCTTTTTTCCTGCTAGTGATTCTCCTCGTGACCAAACCACTCGGCGTGTACATGGCGCGAGTGTTTAATCGCGAACGCACATTCCTCGATCCCATATTGCGCCCGATTGAGCGTTTGATCTACCGAATCACTTGGGTTGACGAAAACCACGAGATGCGTTGGACGGAGTATGCGATCGCCATGCTCCTGTTTAGCGTGGTCCCCATGCTGCTCCTTTACTTGATTCAGCGGGTACAGGGTTTCCTGCCCCTGAATCCCCAGAAGTTCGCAGCGGTTCCACCCGCTCTCGCGTTCCATACCGCGGCGTCATTCACTACGAACACGAATTGGCAAAACTACAGCGGCGAGAGCACGATGAGCTATCTAACGCAGATGGCTGGCCTCGCCTACCACAACTTTACTTCGGCCGCCACGGGAATCGCGCTTGCGATTGCCTTTATCCGCGGGATTGCGCGCCGACAGAAGGAGACCATCGGCAACTTTTGGGTCGACCTGGTTAGGACCACGCTGTGGGTACTGTTGCCCATCTGTGTGATCGCTGCTCTGTTGCTCGTCTCGCAAGGCGTAGTGCAGAACTTGCGCCCCTATGACAAGGCGACGCTGCTCGAGCCCCAACAGGTTCCTCACCTGGGCGCTGATGGCAAACCAGCAGTCGACCAGAATGGCAAGCCAGTGATGGACACCGTCACCGAACAAACCATCGCGCAAGGCCCAGTTGCCTCGCAGGAAGCCGTCAAGCAGTTCGGAACCAACGGCGGTGGTTTTTTCAACGCCAACAGTGCCCACCCGTTCG
>Ga0306921_10002277_pt1 | contig 19221 bp, 16 predicted proteins | sample sta12Cox44000080_FD_203760 | JGI IMG/M metagenome (GOLD analysis project Ga0306921, IMG submission 203760) | Lab enrichment of tropical soil microbial communities from Luquillo Experimental Forest, Puerto Rico - statoxic.12C.oxic.44.000.080 (v2)... | ecosystem: Environmental > Terrestrial >... | reverse complement strand
GAAGATCACCCTCGGTCACGAGGGGCGGCGATCCCTTGCGCCGCTTTGCCACTGGCCGGAGTGAGGTGCAACTTAAAGAAAACTTTCCTAAAGATTCGCTTAACCTGAGGTGGATCCGATCGTGAGACAGCCGGAGCCGCCCTTTAAGGTGTAGCCCGGCCGATTTCGATTTCGGCTCCGATCGCGGTGAGGGCGACGGCTGATTTAACGATTTTACTGTTCACTTCATCAACATCAAAGCCTTTGTTGGCTGTGGCGCCTATGGGTATGTGGCGAAGGCGAGCATTTCCCGCTTTCCGAGCTCGCTCGGGAGGCGGTGGAAGCAGAGCCGGTCGGCAAAGCCGATCATCCACATATCCCCGGGCCTTCCTGGTAAATTTGTCGCGGCGTGGCGGGTAGCCGAGGCTCTGGTGCCGGCGCTCCTCATTGTAGAAATCGAGCCAGGCGCCGATACCGGCCTTGGCCTCGGCCACACTCGCATAGGCATTGAGGTAGACCTCCTCGTATTTGAATCATTAATCTCAGATTCATTATCGGTAGTTGCATGCTATTTCTTTACCATAGTGCCGTTAAATGGGTGCTGGTTTGCAGGTCCGACCTCCAAATGTCATGGGTCCATTTAGAAACGTCAGTCTCCCCGGCTGGCGTGGCGGTGCCGTTTTTTTGCCAGGCGGGACAAGGTAGCTGTGTTCAGGTTTAATTAACTTCTTTGTGATTTATGTTCGGCGTCCGCGCCTGTCGGCATCCCGGTCCAAAGCTCAAGGTGGCGGCCAATAGGGCGAGGAGCCTTCAAGCCATTGCAGGAGCAAGTTGCGGCCGCGCCAATCGAGTACTTTGAAGATATGGGCGGGGCACCGGCGCCGTCGATAGACCTCTTTGCTATCCTCGCCAGTGCACTGCGACGTTGGAAGCTGATAACCGCTATAACGCTGTCCGTGTGCACTGCGACGTACGGCGTGCTGAAGCTCAAGCCATTAGCTTATAAATCAACGGTCGGGATACTTGTCTTCGATCCACAACGACAGATCGACGCCGCAGTTCAGAAGCCGATCTCCCCCTTTGTCGACGCCCTCGGCAACGACGCGATGAACACCGAAATCCAGGTCATCAAGTCGAAATCGGTCGCGTTGCGCGTCGCCAAAGAACTTGGCCTCGACACGGACCCGGAGTTCCAATCCCGCAATCTGCTCGCGGATTTGGCGGAACGGCTTGGTTTTCCCCGCCTCGGCCGCGCCGATAATAACAGTGCCCAATATATCGGCGGCACGGAAGAGGAGAAGGCCGAAAAGCTGGACCAAGCAGCGGATGCGCTGATTGAGAAACTGGATGTCTCGCAGCAGTCTTATATCATATCCGTTTCTACTACATCGCAGAACCCGATCAGGGCGCAGCGCCTAGCGGCAACCATCGCCAACGACTACTTGGCGGGCCAGCGGGAAGCGCGGCAAGATGCGCTGAAGCAGGTGGCTGCCTGGCTGAAGGACCGTGTTGACATTTTGCAATCTCGCGTATTGGAGACGGAGGCTTCAATAGAAAAATTGAAGGCTGAGAGCGACATCCGTGACAGCGAATATAACGATATAAGAGAGCAGCAGATTAGCGCGCTTAATAACCATATCATGGCGGCCCGCTCCGAAGTCGCCGAGAAACGGGCTCGCCTGGAGCAGGCGCACCAAGTGACCGAGAGAACTGGCGATATCCAGGGTCTGACCACGACACCGAGCGATATCCAGAGCATTCCAGAGTTGGTTTCTTCCGAGACGCTCTCACAACTTCGCCAAAAACAGGTGCAATTGAGTTGGCGCGTGACGGACCTGCAAAATAAGGTCGGCGAACGTCACGTTGAGGTCATCGCCCTCCGAGCGGAGCTGGCCGTTATTAACACGCAGATAAACGCCGAGGTGGAGCGCGTCCTCGGCAATATGAGGAATTCGTTCGATATAGCTGTGCGGCGGGTGCAAGAGCTGGAGGCGGATCTGCAGCGGCTCACGGCCGGGCGTAATTTGGGAGCATACCAGAAGTTGCAAGAACTCCGACACCTCGCCGATACCGACCGGAACCTTTATCAGAGTTATCTCTCTCAGTACAACGATATTTCGGAGCGGCGCACGCTGCCGGATGCAAGTGCGCGGATTATTTCACCGGCCACGCTTCCCAGGTCGCCGACCTCATCACATATCAAACTGTACGCGCTTGGTGGGGTATTGGGTTTAGGCGGCGGTTTTCTGCTAGCCTTCCTGCTGGAATATTTTCGCCCCGGTATCAAGACTTCAATGGAAATCGAGCAATCCTGCGGTCGGCCGGTCATGGGCATTATTCCCTTAGTGCAGCATCGGAAACCCCGCGGGATTTCCTTTGACCGACTGTTACGCAAAATGGTCGATGAGCCTATCTCGCATTTCAGCGAGTCCGTGCATACAATGAGGATCAGCCTCGAGCTTTCGAGCGCAAATCCGAAAGTTATTTTAATTACCTCAGCACTACCCGGCGAAGGCAAGTCGACCGCAGCGATGTTGCTCGCAGCTTCCAGCGCCAGCTCAGGCAAGCGAACCGTATTGCTCGACTGCGACTTGCGCCAGCAGTCGACCTCCGAGGCATTCCGAAAGGAGGGGCAGCAGGGCCTATCGGAATTACTCCGCGACACAGCCGAGCTTATGGATGTAATCACCGAAGACCCGGCAACGAAGACTTATGTGGTCCCCGCCGGATCCATGGTGCCCAATGCCGCCGATTTACTGATGTCTCAGCGGATGCGGGACCTCGTCGCCGAGTTGCGGAGCGAGTTTGACTATGTCGTGATGGACACATCGCCTTTGCTCCCTGTCGTCGATGCGCTCGCCCTCGCGACCGTCGCAGACAAGGTTTTGGTGATCGTCGAGTGGGGTCGAACACCGCGTGCCAGCATCTCCGAGGCTTTCAAAATTTTGCGGCCAGAGGCGCATCGCGTCGCCGGCATCGTCCTCAATAAGGTCGATCTCAAGCAGCAGTATGGTTATCTCAACGGCTATCACTACCGCGCCGTCGGCAGGTACTTGAGCAACGCATGAAGCTCAGCGCAATGGGTGGAGGTAGCCCTCATTCACATCGACATCACGCCGCCGCAAATGCTATGACCACGCTAGTGGACGCCGCGAGCTGGACGGCCTCCTCTCTTGCATGCTATGTGTTGGGACGCAGCAATTGCTTCATTATAGGTGACCTGAGTAAGGGGCTGCATTGGGAACGCGACTGAGAAGCCGCCCGGCAAGACACCTAGGCCCACGCGCTGCCTTAAACGGAATGGACTTGGAGCGGCCTTCACCTAACGAGCGCACCCCCACGGTCCTGAGTATCGGGTCCACCGCTAGGCGTGGTCAGTTTTCCGGGCTGGACGGCTTGTTCAGTATAGAAGTGATCCTGATCCATTCTTTGTTGGTCGTGTGGAGATGGGCGAAGGGGAGGATTACCCCCTTATCGCGCTTGCTCGGGAAGCGGGGGAAGTGGACCTGTTCGGCAAAGCTATCATCTGTACGCACGCGTCTTCCTCGCAAATTTGTGCGGCAGCCTCGCCTCTGGTGCTGGCGCTCCTCACCTTGTGACGCTTTTGTCCGGTCGGTTAGCCCGCCAGAGCGGCTTGCCAGCCACCAGATGATCTCTGGAACGCTCTTCCATTAGTGATCCGCGCCGTTGGGCCGCTCTGCGATATCCGGGTTGGAGATACGGCTTCTGCGGCGACCTCCCCCAATGAGCTTCTTCACGTGAACCCCTCGGGGCGCTACCTGCTAATCTCGCCTTGCCGGGACGAGGCCGAACACCTCCGTCGCACGCTCCACAGCGTGGCAGCGCAGTCGGTCCGGCCAGCGCTCTGGGTGGTCGTAGACGACGGATCGACCGACGGAACCCCAGCCATCCTCGAGGAGTACGCCCGCCGACTGCCCTACCTGCGCGTAGTGCGGCGCACCGATCGCGGCCGGCGTCAAGTGGGGCCGGGCGTCATCGAGGCCTTCTACGCCGGCCTGGAAACAGTACGCCTGGAGGACTTCGACTACCTGTGCAAGCTAGATATGGACCTGGACCTGCCGGTCCGTTACTTCGAGTTGCTGATGCAGCGGATGGAGAGCGATCCGCGCATCGGGACCACCTCTGGCAAGCCGTGGTTCGTCCACCCGCAGCGCGGCGCGCTGGTGCCGGAGGTCTGCGGGGATGAGATGTCGGTGGGCATGACCAAGTTCTACCGAACTGAATGCTTCAAGGAGATCGGCGGCTTCGTTCGCGAAGTCATGTGGGACGGCATCGACTGCCACCGGGCCCGGATGCTCGGCTGGATGGCCGAGAGCGTCGATCTCGAGCCTCTCCGCTTCGTCCACCTGCGCCCGATGGGCGCCAGCCATAGGGGCATCTGGACGGGACGGTTTCGACACGGGTCCGGACAGTACTTTATGGGCACCTCGCCGTTCTACCATGTAGCGGCCGCTGTCTCTCGCCTGACGGCTTACCCGGTGCTGGTCGGCAGCATGGCCATGCTGTGGGGCTACCTCAAGAGCTGGCTCGTGGGCCTGCCGAGGTACGACGACCTCGAATTCAGACGCTTTCTCCGCTCCTACCAGCATGCCTGCCTGTGCATGGGAAAGCGGGCGGCCACTGCGCGGGTCAACGCCGAGCGGGCCGGCCTCTGGCACGCCAGCCATCCGGCTCCCAGGTCGTGCTGAGGCATTTGAGAGTAACCCGAAACTTGGTCGTCGGTGACGTAGTGCTGTAGCGTCTTGCAGCCAGGAGAGAGTGAGGTCGCGAGTTTAGGCGGTGTGGACGGCACCCCGCGCGGAGCAATACGTTGACGATCCTTCGGGTCCTTTGTCGGACATTAGCAGATCGGCGCATGCCGCCGACATATTTTCGAAATCCCGCGTAGACAATAGCTAAGTTTTTCGGTGCTTAAAATAGAGGAGAAAGATGCGTGGACATTCAATTAAATAACGCGAGGCAAGCCGTCTCGGATCGGACAGAAGACGGTGTAACCATTCCAAGCCAACCCTTTGAAGCCAAAGCGGCGCACGACGCTCTTTCCCGGTGAGAAAGTCGATCGAAGCACCTATACACAATCCGACCCCGCGGGCCTCCGGGTGATCAGCAATGCGACAGGCGAGGATCTCTTGCTGCGGCATTCCTACCGCGAGAAAGACTAGCGGAGCTCCTGTCTTGACAACGAAGTCAACACACTTTTGGACCTCATGCCCCGATTTGATGAATCCCATAGGCGGCGTGTGAAAAATAACTTCGAGGCCAGGATATCTGTCTGTCAGCACGGCGCAAGCCGGGGCTGTCGGGCCGACGAGTGCGATCGTAAGACGTTGCTCCGCTGCACGTGCAATGAGGTGGGCTGTCAGATCACTACCCGTAATGACGGGCAGCATCCGACCGTTGAACCGAGCCAGGCGGCTCAGCACGCGGCTATCGCAAAACACGCGCCACGCCCGCTCGTAGAGCGGCTGCATGATAGCAGGATCTTCAAGCAAACTAACCATGTGATGCACGTTTGGTGTCACCACATACTTGAAACCTCCGCGCGTCTCAGCCAGAATATTGTAAACAGCCTCGTCAATTGAACCTGTGTCAAAACGAGAACCAAGAAAATAGACACACTTTCCGATCGACATGACGAGTCGAGAAATACAGGCACATTACTTTACCAATGGTAAAGATCCGAAATATCAACATGTTAGGCTTGATTTTTGTAATTTGGGAAGATGTGGTAGAAGGAGCGAAGGGGATTGGATTGGGGGGAATCCAATGGTCGCACCTCGTCGCGTGATTACGCGTAAGCGTTCGGCGAGCGGGCAGGCTCAGGCGGCAGCGCGAGTGGCGTCGACCGGTTGCCAGCTCCAGGGCAGGAGTTCGGCAATGCGCCGGGCGGGATGGTCGGCAATGCGGCCGAGCACGTCGACGAGGTAGAGCTGCGGATCGAGACCGTTGAGCTTGGCGCTCTCGATCAATGAGAGGAGTGCAGCGGCGCGGCGGCTGCCGGCATCGGAGCCGGCAAACAGATATTCTTGCGGCGTCCACACCTGGCGTTACAAAATCGATGATACAGCATGACGACCCATAGGTATGCTATTTCGGAAACATAGTACTAGACTAGATATTGTTGGCGAAAGAAGGCATTTTGCCTATCTTAAACCACTTGAAGCCCTGGTAGGCCGCCTTAACGGAACACGCGATTGCGGTGGCACCATCGGATCAAGACGTATACCGACCAAGCCCGCGACCAATACATGCCGGGTGCCCCGTCGAGGAAGGCCCGCCAGAGCCGCTCCACGCCTACAGGGTCGAGCCCGACGGGAGCGATAGCCTGCGGGTCCCGCATGGTCTGGTCCATGACGCCTTTCAGGCCGCGCCGGATCCAGCGATCGAACGGCAGCACAAACCCCCTCTTGGGCCGTTCGAACAGCGCGGGATCGAGGCCGCGCAGGCCGATGCGACGCAGCATAGCCTTGCGGCCCAGCGGCCGAAAGCGCGCCTGCTCCGGTAACCGATCCACGCTCTCGAAGAGGACCTGGTCCACTAGCGGCACCCGCTGCTCCAGCGAGGAAGCCATGCTGGCCACGTCGTTGTCGCGCAGAAGCCTCTCGCCAACGAAGAGCCGCTGTTCCATGAGGCTGATGGCCGAGAGCGGCGTGCGGTCCCGGGTCTCCGCGCTGAGCCGCTGGCGCATGGCTAAGGGCAGTCCGTCGGCCAGCGCCTCGGCGAAACCCGGCGCCAGGAGTTCACGCTGGAACCCGGGAAGGAAGAGCGCGTAGGCCAGCTGGTAGAGCGCCAAAAGATCGTCGCCGCAACTGACCATGTCGGGGAGCTTGGCCCAGCGGGTTTGCCGCGGCATCTTCGCGCCGGAGCGGCTTAGGAGCCGGGACGCCAGTTCGGCCGCCGCCACCTGCAGGCCTCGCGGCACCCAGGCGGCGCGCCGGGACCAGCGATGCAGCACCGGTAGATCGCGGTAGGAGGTGTAGCCTCCGAAGAGCTCGTCGCCGCCCGTGCCCGACAGAGCTACGGTGAACCCGGCGGCGCGGATGGCGCGCGACATGAAGTAGGCGTTAAGCCCGTCGAAGGTCGGCTGGTCCAGGCTGTCCAGCGCCGCCTCCAGGTTCTCAACGAATTGGCCCTCCGTCAGCACCTCCTCGTGGTGCTGGGTCCCAATGGCGGCGGCGATCCGCCTCGCAATGGGCCCTTCGTTCAGCTCGTGCTCTTCGAAGGCTAGGGTGAAGGTGTGAATGGGGCTCTGGGCGGCGAGCTGGGCCAAGTGCGCCACCACCGACGAGTCCACGCCGCCGGACAGAAAGACCGCCAGGGGCACATCGCTGGCGAGGTGGAGCTTCAGCCCCTCCTCCAAGATGTCGGCCAGACCGCCCTCGTCCATGATCGGATCGGGAGCGCGGCCGAGAATGCCCCAGAAGTCCTGCTCGCGGAACTTTTTGCCGGCGCCGTCGAATTCGACACAGCCGCCCGGCCAAAGCAGCTCTACGCCTTTGACGGCGGTATCAGGGCCGACGACGAAGCCGTTCCACACACTGCTAGCCACCGCCGTAGGGTTGAGCTGAGGCTTGCCCAGCAACTCAGAGGCGAGCAGGGCTCGAAGCTCCGACGCGAAGGCCAGCGACCAGCCGGCGCCCGAATCCGGCGACCGTGCCAGGTATAGGTGCTTGATTCCCAGGGGGTCCCTGGACAGCAGGAGCCGGCGCTCCTTGGGATCCCAACAGGCGAAGGCGAACATACCCCGAAGCCAGCTGACCGCTCCTGGTCCGTGCAGGCCAATGGCGCGGAGCATGACGGCTGTGTCGCCAGTTGACTTGAATTCCTGCCTCTCGGCCTCCAAGCGCCGTCGCAATTCGCAGAAGTTGTAGATCTCGCCGTTGAACACGACCACGTGCCCCGTTACTGGGTCCACCATGGGCTGGGCGCCAGAAGGTGAGAGGTCGAGGATAGAGAGCCGGCGGAAGCCGAGCAGCGCGCCCCAGCCGCGGGAGTCCGGCGCGGACATCCACGTCCCGCTGTCATCCGGGCCGCGGTGGACCATGGCCTCGCTCATCCGCTCCAGCGCAGCGAGGTTGAGGTCATCCAGTCGCCCGATGATCCCGGCGATGCCACACATAGGCTAGATCCCTTGAGAAAGGCGAATAACTAGCATAGCTCGATCGGCCAGTCACTAGATCGGGCGGAGCCGACCCGGAAGGGTGTCAGTGCAAATTCCGAAGCAGCGGTCAGGGTATCGCTATCTTAAACTGCTATTCCTTTATCAATCTTAAACTTCTATTCCTTTATATTGATGTCGTAAGCCGCCACCTGTCGCCAAGCGTGTCGAGTGGGGGTGAGAAATTAATCGCTGCACCATCGTAATTTTTACGTTTACCATAAGGCAACCGGACTTCTAGCACAATGTGTGGACTCGGTGGGCTTCGGATATGCCCCCACTATCTCAGATTCGTTCAATGCGCACTGAAATTCCGGCTGCAGTGTGCTATAGTACAAGAGTTGCTTCGTGACATCCCAATTTATGACCCCAGAGCGACTTAATATCCTTTACGTCTCACACTTGCCGGCTAGCCCTTCGCGGTTTGGCGCGCAAGCGCGAATACATGGGCTTATGACCCAACTGGCGCGACGCCACAACCTGACGGCGGTGACACTGGTCGACGGCGAGTTTGACGCGAACCAGTGCCGTCGGGCCATGGAGGAATATTGCCGCGAAGTGGTGATGATCCCCGCCCTACACGGTAAAGAAGGCCTTACCAAACGGCTGCTGCAGCTCCGCTCTCTGGCCTCGACGCGGAGCTTCCACCGATTGCTGTTCACGCTGCCTGCATTGCAGCAGTCCCTGGATCGGCTCCTACACGCGCGGCGGTTTGACGTTGTCAACCTGGAGTTCTCGTTTCTCGGCCACTGCGACCTGCGGCTGGCACCAGCGGGCGACACGCTTCCGGCCGTCGTCGTAGACTCCCATAATATCGACTACGACTTGGCTCGACAGTACGCGCGCTATGGCACCAGCTTAGTCCGCCGTTTCTACGCCGAGGCAAACTGGCGCAAGCTGCGACGGGAAGAGCTGGCGACCTATCGCGATGCCGACGGGGTCTACCTGTGCAGCGCGGCGGACGAGCAGCGCCTGCTCAGCGATGTGCCGGGCGTCCGCACGGCGGTAATTCCCAATGCGGCAGACGTCGAGTATTACCAGCCGCACGCCACGGACCCGCGGCCCGACGGCCACACCGTGGTCTTCTTTGGGTATCTCTCCTACGTCCCCAATATCGATGGCGTAATCTACTTTGTTAAGGACATCTGGCCCCGCATCGCTGAGGCGCATCCCCAGTCGCGCTGCAAGATTGTGGGCGGCCGGCCGCCGCCGTCGCTCCTGGCGCTGGCCGGGCCCCGGATCGAGCTGACGGGTTTTGTGTCGGACCTGCGGCCACACCTTGCGGCGGCCGCAGCGGTGGTGGTGCCGCTGCGGCTGGGCGGCGGCACCCGACTCAAGATCGTCGAGGCCATGGCGATGGGAAAGGCGATCGTCTCGACCACGCTGGGCGCCGAGGGGATCGAGGCAATCTCGGGACGCGACATTCTGATCGAGGATGAGCCGGCGGCCTTCGCGGCCGCGGTAAGCCGCCTGCTCGCCGAGCCGGGCCTGGCGGCTCGCATTGGCCGGTCGGCGCGGCAGCTCGCGGTGGAGCGCTACGCTTGGAGCGGGGCGGCTCGAGCACTGGAGAGCTTCTACCGCCGGATCCTTATGGAGGTTGGCTCGTGAAGGCAGCGCTCGTAGGCGCCGGCCAGATCACCGGGCAGCACTTCTCCTGCCTCAAGGCCTTGGCGGGAGTTCAAAATGCCCGGTCCGGCATACTTGTGAAGGAAGGCAGGTTCGACGCCGATGACGCCCAACAGTGCATCGCGCGCGGGAGTAGCCGATGAATCAGGAAGCAAGAAAGAAGGTGCTTCTGCTCTCCTACTACAACAACCCTGACGAAGTCAGTGTTTCTCTGGAGGCCTACAGGGAATACGAGGAATTGAGGGAACACTTTGACACCACGTTGGTAACACACGCAAGAAACGCTTCCGCTTTGCGGAAAAAAGGGATACCCGACGGTGAGGCAATCTATATCAAGGTGCCGATCCTGGACCGGCTTCATGACCTGTTCCTGCGGAAAGTGCTCAAATACGATTATGGCTCGCTGAAACTGACAGCTTTTCTCATCCCCTATTACGTCGCATATGAATTCGTGATCTGGTCCCGGCTGCGCCGCGAGATCAAGGCCGACAGCTTCGCGCTAGTGCACCGCCTGGATCCGGTGAGTCCTGTCCTCGCGAGCCCCCTCTCCTGGCTGATGCGCAACCTGAAGACACCTTTCTCGCTGGGACCCATTAACGGCGGTCTGCCCTGGCCCCCGGGATACGGAAGTGCAAGCCGGGAAAAAGAATGGATCCGCTTTCTCCGATGGCTTTACACCTACCTGCCCTTCTCGCGATCGACCTATACGAAATCAACGGCAATCATAGTTGGTTCCTCCTATACATACCTGGCAGCCGGTCGTCGGGTGGAGCGGAACAGGTTGTTCTTCATTCAACAAAACGGCATACCTGAACAGGATATCGTGGTCGGTCGCCGGTACGACGATATGCCTCCGGTCAGAGTCTGTTTCCTCGGCCGACTCGTCCCCCTGAAAAACTGCAATATCGTCATACAAAGCGCCGCAGCGCTGATCAGTGAGAAGAGGATCCGGCTGGACATCGTCGGGGACGGGTGGGACCGGTCAAATCTGGAAGCGCTGACCCGGGATCTGGGTTTGGAGAAGGATGTGACTTTTCATGGCTGGGTACCCCATCCTCTAGCCATGGAGATTTTGGCAGGAAGTCACATCATGGCGCTTCCCTCGATCAGGGAGTTCGGCGGGGGCGTGGTTGTGGAGGCCATGGCCCGGGGCGTTGTGCCCATTGTTGTGCGGTATGGCGGCCCATCCGATCTGGTAGAAGAGGGATGCGGCATATCGCTGGCTCTAAAAAACGAGCGGGAGACTGTTCAGGACTTGAAACAAGTCTTGGAAGAACTGGTAAACAACCCGGATCGGATCAGGCAGCTGGGCGAGGCTGCCCGCGTCAAGGCCGAATCCACATATACCTGGGAAAAGAAGACAGAACTGCTGGCCACTGTGATGAACCATGCCATGGGGACCGGGCCCCGGCCAGTCCTGGTGCCCAACAAGGAACTGCTTTCGCGGTACGCCTCCGTGACCGTCCAGTGAGGGCCGAGCGCTGTTTGGCAGCGACGATTTATGTCTTACCGATAAAGCCTCGCCTTGGCCCATCTTGTTGCCTGATGAAGCATGCTCGCGGTGGCTGATGTGCGGATTCCGACGAAGTCGCCCGCTGATTCCGAGATGATGTCGCCCGGCGATACGAGATGATGTCGCCTGGCTGGCGGGCGCCTGGCTAGCTGTCGTTTTTTGGCAAGTTGTAGGCCGGTGGTCAATCCTTTGTGGTCGATCTGGAGCGCCTGCGCCTCAGGCTGTCGCCGGCGAGATCGATGCGGTGGGCGTTGTGAACGAGTCGGTCGAGGATGGCGTCGGCATAAGTCGGGTCGCCAATGAAGGCGTGCCACTTGTCGACCGGGATCTGACTGGTGAGGATGGTCGAGCGACGCCCATAGCGTTCCTCGAGGATCTCGTAGAGGTCACAACGGGCGCTGGCGTCGAGCGGTTCGAGGCCCCAATCGTCCTCTCTGCTGGCATCTGCTCCCCCGTGCAAAAGCCAAAAGAGCGGACCTAATCGGGCCAGCAGAGGCGCCGTCTAACCGAGCGAGATCATCCCGGAATGGCGGGCGAAATCATCTCGGAACACCGAGCGACATCAAATCGGAATGGTGGGCGACATCATCGCGGATTCGCGGGCGACTGCCCCCGGAATCCGCAGCTGATGATGACACGGCCGCTTTCGGGGTCATCCGGCAGTGGTGGCGCAACCTCGGGCGGACGCGTTATCCCGACGCAACCCGGTTGTTGATCACCGCCGATGGGGGCGGCAGCAACGGCTCGCGAGTGCGGCTGTGGAAACGCGAGCTGCAGAAGCTGGCCAACGAGCTCGGCCTCGACATTGTGGTCAGCCACCTGCCGCCCGGAACCAGCAAGTGGAACAAAATCGAGCACCGCCTCTTCTCCTTCATCAGCCAGAATTGGCGTGTCCGGCCCCTCGTCAGCTATCGCGCCATTGTCGAGCTGATCTCAGCGACGACCACCAAAACCGGCCTCACTGTGTGCTGCGAACTCGACACTGGCCAATACCCTAGCGGTATCGTCGTCTCCGACGCCGAAATAGCTGCCATCAACATCAAACGCGCCGAGTTTCAACGGTGAGTGGAACTACACCATCTCACCGAATACCGATCCGCCAAATTGCGCTTTTATTTCCTGACGGGTCCTTAGCGGGCTCCGCTTCGCGCGGGGCCCTCCCGTTCGCTACCGGGACAGGCCTGTTCCAACGCCGGAGAGGGGTCCCGATTGGATGCCGATCCGGGGTCCCAATTCAATGCCGTTTGACAAACCGCTTTGGTGCGGACCTGCGGTCCGGCGGCACCTACCGCAGCGGGGCGCTCAGGCGCCGGCTCCCTGGCCGTGTCGAACAGCCGTTTCAGACGGAGAAACCGCTTCTCGAAGAGCTCGTAGCTTAGATAGGCCACACCCAGTGAGGCGGACGCACCCAGCGTCGCCTGCAGCGCTACCGCTGCCCCGTGGGAACCGAGCCAGCGCGCTACCTCCAGTTCGGTGTGGTCGTTGCTGAGATAATATGAGATGAAATGATGGTAAACGTAAAGACCATAACTGTATGTACCCAGGAAAACCATGAAGCGGCTGCGGAAGAAGCGTGAGGTGGCCGACCAATCCGGCGCGATAAGGGCCCATATCAGCAGGCAGGCCAGCAGCATCTCGATCAGCATAGGCCTCACGCCTCCCGCCAGTTCCAGCCCATGACGCGCCCCCAGCAGACGAATCCAAATGACGGTGGCCGCCAGCATTCCGCCAACCACCGCCACCACCCGCGGCAGTGCCCAGACCAGTTGCATCAGGCCCCCGGGCTGGCGCGCCGCCACTGCGAGGAAGGCGCCCAGCGCCAAGCCGTCCAGCCGGAAGGGGGTAAAAGCGCCGGTGATCCAAAAACTCAATCCCATTAGCGATCCAATTAGGCGCGCCAGCATAGCGCACACCGAAATCACCAAGCTCGCCGCGATCAGCGCCCGGGGTCGATGCGCCAGCAAGTAAACCACCAGCGGCCAAAAGAAATAAAAGTGCTCCTCGACGGAGAGCGACCAGAAATGATTGATCACGGAGAGGCCCCAGTTACCATGAATGGCTGTGTAGATGTTCACGCCGTAGAGCCAGGCCCAGGCCTGACGCTCCACCAGATAATCGAGCGTCGCCCCTTGCAGAAGCGGGATCAACGGGGCCATGAAGAAGAGCAACGCTAGAACGCCATAGTAGAGCGGGAAGATGCGCAAAAGGCGCCGCATGTAAAAGTTGCGGAAATAGTAGGGCTTGTCACGGGCATCGTAGAGGATACCGGTGATGAGGAAGCCGGACAGGACGAAGAACAGGTCGACGCCGTAGGACCCGTAGCCCGTCACGTATACGATGGCGCGCTCGACCGAGTTGGTCGGAAGTATGTCGCCGACAAAGTGGTCCAACAAGACCATCAGGATGGCCAACCCTCGCATCCCGTCTAGAACCGGCAGGTGTCCACGCAAGTTGGGACACGGGCGGCTGGCCCCCGCCGGGACCGAGAGCTGCATGGTTGGAAACATGCCCACACGCATGGCCTTGTCGACGGCGCCGACACAGATCCCCGGGCGCGTGTTTGTCATGATAGCCAACTACGCAGCCGGGGCGTCTGCGGGCCTGGCGAGGTGGCCAGGACTGCCCGCTCTCGAGCTCCTCGACCTGTACGCCGCTCTTCTGAGCGGCAAAGGCTGCCAGTACCGACCAATTTCGGCCGCGAGAATAAGAAAGACCAGCCATTCAAATTCGAAGCCTCGCATCAACAAGCTTTCCAGGAAATTATAGATGAGAACATAAAGAGCGAGTGAGAGCACGAGCCATGCTCGAGCGGGGTCGCGGTCTGCGACGCGCCCCACCGCGTGGAGGGTTGCGCTGATGAAAACTAGGAGGAAAGCAAGGCCTAGATACCCCATGTCGAGCATCGTGTCATAATAGCCGTTGTGGCCATTCGGCATCTGTCTGACCCAGCCTCCAGCGTCACTGAAGACGGGTGAACCGGGGACGAGCCAGAAGGATTCGTATCCCCATCCCAAAAACGGCCTACGGTCGATTTCATTTTGCACGAAATCCCATATAATCGTACGGCCCGTGAACGTCGCATCACCGTATACCTTATATGATAGTAAATTCATATTGTAATGAGATACGCTGGACAATACGACGTAGCACAGTGGAATGGACAACAATATGAACGCCAGTGAAATGCCCGTGATCTTTCTGGCAATCAACACAATTCCAGCCAGGAATGGAGCTACAAATGCAAGGCCAAGTGCCGTTTTAGAATTACTCACATAGACAAGATAAGTTGCAATAACGCCACCGATAATGCCCAACACTCGGCGCCGGCCGCGATAAATCATCTCGTAAAGTGACAGCAAAAAACCGATCGCCGCACATTCTCCCAGATAATTCTTGCCCGCAAAATATCCTGGACAACCTATATCTACAAGAGTGACGCCATTATTGATGACCGTCGCAGTGCCGCTGATTACGAAAGGGATATTCAAGAACAAAGCCAATACGAAGCATAGAAACAGGCCCCGCATGATATCCGCCGTTCGAGCCGCCAGCATGGCCGGCAAAACACAGGATGTAACAACCATTACTTGCTGAACAAATCTGATAAGCGAGCTCTCCGGTCTGAACGCCCACAGGACGCTTGCTCCAGCAAACGCAAGAAACGCGAGCAAACAGATGATGTGGGGCGGCCAAGTAAGTTTAGCGAGGCGAGGACGATTTTTTGCTACCAATACGACTGAAATCGCAACCATGGCAGGCCAAAAAATTCGATTCTCCAGGCGGGCCACTCCGCTTGCCACCTCCTCTTGGGAAGATGGATTGAAAAAGTCCAATAATGGGAATATTATTACAGCAAAGGCACATGCCGCAAGTGGGACGAGTGCGCATTTGTCAATCATCAGAGCAGAGAATCGAGACTGACCCAACTCGCCGGGATGCATTAGCATTGCGACCTTGTGCTGACCATATTGGATGCCCCGGCGCTTGAACAAAATGGCGCCCGAAGATATATGATACTGCTGATTCAACGCGTTCGACGTCTTCGACCGAGCAACCGATAGCGGGGCCAGTGTTATCGATCCTGGTTCGGCGACAGGTTCCGCGATGCTGTTCTCGATAATGCTGTGGCCGCCCAATTGGAGCAAGCCCTAGCGGGTGAGGCCGGCGACCGCCGGGACCGATGCCCAGCGCGGAATGGTGAGATCGGCCGATCGACGGCCGTGCCGGACGTTAACGCGGCTCATAGCCGAGTGAATGTGTCCTGTAGTCGCAGCGCGCCGGACGAGCGGGGCAGGCGACTGCGTGGGCCGCTTACGTTGAAACTGCTCATGCAGTTGTGTCGGGCGGTACCGACGACGACACCGGCTGCGCGAAATTCAGCCTTGGAGGCTCTCTGACAGTGGTATCTTATTGCAGGCACGTCGGCATCATATTGTGCTCGAAGCAGTATTTGGCCGGCAGCGTGTAAGTGGTGCCTGTCGTCGGATCGATCCAGGGCCACGGGTTCGTCCCGAAGAAAGCAGGCTTCGAAGACAAATAAAACGAGTTTGGAATCGCTACAGGCGTCGCTCCACCATCTGTCGTCCCGCCGATGCCGTACCAATGCTGCGCGCCGGTCACCCAGTCCCAGTTACCGTTGCGGAGTTGGGTATTGATGGTGGTATCGACAAAGCTCCAGTTACCAGTGCTATTCACCGTGGCTTGATAGGTGCCAATTTGCCACATGATAACGGAGTTTTGTTTGTTCGTCGTATTCCAGTCCGCCGTGGTGGTGACCTGCGGTATAAATGCCATTTGCGGGCCCTCATCGCAACCAGATGGCCCCTTCAGAAGCTGCTGCCCATTCGTGCCGAGGACATTGCCGATTAAGCTCTGATAGTAATTATAAGCTTGGATGTCCACGGCGGTACGCCTAGTGTAGTCTCCATAGTGATGGACACAGTCACTGGTGTATATGTACGTGTTCAGCGGTGGGTGTGCGGCGCGCACTCCGGACAACCAGTTGCGAAAGACCGTGATATAAATCGAATTGCCCCAATAGCTGTCACCCTTGAAGTTCTGGCTGTAGTTGCCTTCCAGAAGTTCCATATGGGTTGTCGTATAGTGGCCGGCATTGACCCCTGCTTCCGGACTATCCGGGTATGTGCCGCCGAAAGAGTCGTCCATATAGTTGTATGCAACGACGTTTCCGCCGCCGGCAGCACGCATGACAATCACTTTGTTGCCATACCACATGATGTTGTTCTCGAACAGGTTATCGGACGCTCCGTAGTTGACGCCAGAAAGATACCCCGCGCCGCCCGGGTTCGGATCCGGTGTTTCATGAATAAATGAGTCACGCAGTACCGAACGAAAGGTGCTGTAGAAACCGATGTCGGTGCCCACCGACCAGGAGGCTTCGACATTTTTTACCCAGCAGTAAGCACAATTGTTCACAGAAATATTTCCGTGATAATCGCCACCCATACCTCCCCATACAAAGAGGTTCTCGACGCCGACTTGGCGGAGGAATGGAACGGTATATCGCGTCAGCTGAGCCTGATTCGCTACCGTGAAGGTGATATGGAACGACGTGTCAAAGGTGATTACGTTGCCATTGACCGCCGTCACCTCCATCAACTGGTTCAAGGAGCGGTCTTGCCTGCTAAACCACCGCCGTGAGCCATCCCCCGGATGACCAAAACTCGGTCCCCAAACAACATCTGGATCGTTGTCGGTGTTCATATCAACAAGAACAATCTCGCCCACCTGTATTCCAGGGTTACTGATAAGTGTAAGGCTATTCTTGTGTTGTTCAGCATCGGCAGCAAGGTTGATTGATGCGCCGAAACCCTCGCCTCGTGGCGTTACATATAAGACAGCATAGTTGGGGTTGGTAGCCCGGTCCGCTTTCCATAATTGTGTGGCCGTTGGGTCAACATTGAAGGTACCTGAGCTAGAAACGGCGTTAACGCCGGTATTTTTTTGTTGGCCAGGACCGGCACCACGAAGCGTGCAGTTAGAGGTTGAGAAGTTCAGACCGTTACCGGTGATTCCGAAAACGCCGGCTGTAAGCTGCACGACCTGATTGGATGGGCAAGCATTAAGCGCTGCCTGGATGGCGGCTGTATCATCACCACCACTTGGCGAAAGCGTCCTGTAGATCGTGGTACGGTTGGAAATGCCGCCGACAGAGTTCAGACCGGCCATACTCCAGCTTCCATAGCCGTCCCGGTTGGATGGGAGCAGACCGACGGTCGGATCGCCACCTCCGCCCGTATTCCCTGGCGCCGTAACCGTGATCGCAAGATTGCTCTGAGCCTTGGCGGCCAACGCGATTAGGGACGTCAGCGCAGTCAACAGCGCAGCAGCAAAAAAAAACGCGCGTTTCATTGAGTCGCATCTTTACGCAATTTTGGTGTCCATCGAGTTTATTGAGGTTTTTCCGCAGTTATCATAGCAGCGAGCGACATTCAGATCGAATAACGACCCAGCCTGCCGAAGCATTTTACGGCGGCATTGGCATAGTGCTGTCAAATGTTGACCAAAAATCTTAATCACAGGTAAATCTCAGACCGGGGATGCGCTGCAAACTATGTGGCTTTCGGGGGAAGTTCGTTAAGTTTAGAGGTTTGTGATCCGTCATCTTGGCCCCCAGCGGCTCGTGAGGCTGATCGGATGCACCGGGGATAGCGGCGCTGGTGCGTGGGTCTCGCTGCGTCGTTAACCTTATGGAACTCCTAGCTCGATCGTGGTAGCCTCAATGAGGCAATTAACTATACTATCTAGAGTGAATGATTTCCCTGCTTTAATCTGAGAGTGAAACGTGCTCTAACAGGTAAAGAGGGGCCCAGCAGGAGGTGAAGTTAGAATGCGCAGCGTCACGGTCCGGATACGGGCCGCTGAGTTTTCTGCTACGATGACCGCAATAGGTAAAGCTTGATGCCAATCGGTACGAGCCTACGAGGTACAAGTACGATCATCAGGAAGATGTGGTCCTTGTGACAGTTGATTTCCCGGCGGCGGTGGCGGCGGAGACGTTTGCGATGCGCTTTGACGGTGTCTATCAATTATTACCGCGAGCCACATTGCCCGGGAGCTTACACCAGTCGCCGACGTAGTCGTCCGTCACCTTCGGTAAACGTCAGGCGATGCGCGCTAGCCTCCTCACGACATCACTTCGCTTCCTCACCTGGTGCTGCGTCATTCTCCTCGCTGTCTTGTCGCTATTGCCCGCGCAGGAGATGGTGCGAACCGGGCTCCCCGGCCGACTTGAGCATTTCGTGGCCTACGCCGGATCGGGTGCGGTCGCTATGGCCGGCTACGGTGCGAGCCGACGCGGCGTGCAGATCATCGGTGGCTTTTGGGTGTACGCCGGCATCCTAGAATACCTCCAGCACTTTTCACCGGGCCGGCACCCGGCGATCGAGGATTTCGCGGCGTCGGCGCTCGGAGCGTTGTGCGGGGGTCTTGCTGTCGCCCTCCTCTGGCGGCGGCTATCCGTATAGCCGTTGCCATCCACCCCGCGCCAATGCGACCAGAAGAGCGGTTGAGCCGTCATTGCACTGCAATCGGCTCGATCAGACTCATCGGCGCCAAGATCAGGTCGGGAACCGGTGCGCGAGCCGTTGAATCGCACTGCCCGTAACGCCTGAAATAAGTTCGCAACTGACTCTTCGCTGGAGAGGACTGGATTCGAACCATCGGTTCCGCGAGACGGCCGCCAAGTGTTCGACAATAAGCCTGATATTCTCGATCTCGTATGTCAAATCGTTAACCGCACGAAATCATCGACCGTATTGCAGGCGATCATGTGATTAGAATAACCCTTCTTGCGAGATCTGAGCTCGATGTTGCGTGCGTAATAAGCATCTTCGATCCGGCCGTAGGCGTACCCGCGGCTGAGCCCGTGCTGCGGTGTCCAGCAGTCGAAGGCATAACCCCC
>Ga0306921_10002275_pt1 | contig 19226 bp, 18 predicted proteins | sample sta12Cox44000080_FD_203760 | JGI IMG/M metagenome (GOLD analysis project Ga0306921, IMG submission 203760) | Lab enrichment of tropical soil microbial communities from Luquillo Experimental Forest, Puerto Rico - statoxic.12C.oxic.44.000.080 (v2)... | ecosystem: Environmental > Terrestrial >... | reverse complement strand
CGACGCACTCTGAGCCTCACCTAACAAAATGTGATGTAAGGCTCAGGATACCGCGAAAGCGAGAAAACCCGCTTCAAATGGCCTTATTATTCCACTCTGAGAGCTGCGAATACGCCGGATTTAGGTATTAGCGCTAGCCCGCGGCTCGAGTTTGCGCGTTGCGTAGAGCCAAATGTACTTTCGCGAAATAGCGACAAAAACTAGAAGCACACAGAGGAAGGCTAGAGAAACAGCCCGCCGGCGCATCGAGACACCTCGCCGCATGAATTGAAATCTCTCTGTGCGCACTCTGGCTGGGCTGTCGTGCGTTAGAAGCGGACTGACGGCCGACCGTTACATTACCGCGAAACGAGTTACCGTGCCCGTCCGGGCCTCTGAACCTGCTTCGACACGTGCAATTCTTTGCCAAACACTTTCACGACCCAATCCGGAATGGTCTGCGCGACCTTCCTTACTTCCCCGTCGATGAACTCAACGGCCACACGGTAGCCCCGGCGATGCGCAGTATTGTCATACAGGATCAAGTTATCAGTGTGTCGGCGAACTTCTGGCAGATTCTTCGGCGACTCCCTATACGAATCAATCACGCTAGATGAGTGCACGACCTGTCCACCTCGACTCATGCGCACCAGAATGCGCCCCAAGTTTAAGTTCGCATCCTCTGTAGAAATAAACAGCACATTTGTAGCGTAGCCTGCTGCTTTGGCATCGTCCAGGAGTTGCGTGTCCACAAGAACGTCTTCGACAATGAAAGAACGTCGCTCCTTCAGAAGCTGCTGCTGCTGCTGCCTTATTGGCGGAACCACGGTAGGAAATGCCTCTTTCAGGTAGGCTTCGTAGAAAGTTGTCTTCCCGGCACCCAAGGGTCCCGCGATGATAAACAAAGTTGGCTTGAGCTGGCTCAGCTTGTCGTTCCTTCGTGTGTGCTTTTGTGCGCGACCTTCTGCAACGGTCGTTGAAACGGTGCATCTAGCTGCGTGACCGGAGTCCGCTCCCCGTCGGGAGTGACTTTCACAGTCGCCTTCAAATTCCTATCGTATTCGTAATATGTTCCGTCAGGCTCGTCCACTTCCGCAGCAACCGACTGGAGTGCCGAAAGTCCCGAGAGCATCTGATGAAGTTCACGACGCTCCGACTCCGACATTGTGTCGTACGAACGCATGGACACCCCCCGCCCTTTTGTCTGTCTATCGGGGCGGCCTTCTCCGCTCTTTGAGTAGTAAGCCAGAAGCGCACTGTTCACGAGCTGGTTCATAGAGCAGTTCCGCATTTGCGCGACTCGATGAATGCGAGCTCGAAGACGCCGCAAGATAACGACTTGCGTTTCCCTTCCGGTTTGTTTTTGTCTGGACTGGAGATTAACCAGCTTGACGGTGTTCAAGTCGATCGCTAGAAGCGCATCGTTGATCGCAGTTGACAGTTCTCCCGCATACCGGGGTTTATCCCGCAGGAGCTTGTCGAGGGTACTCAAAAGCCTCACATTGTAGACCACGAAGTTCGCGCTTCGTCGCTTTGGCACGATTCCTACCGTCTTTGTGGTGGGGATACCGCAACACAAGTGAGCTGCGGTCCATACACTGGGATATATACATGACCCTCGAGAGTTGTTCAAGACTTCACTGTAATTCGGCTGGGGTGTAGGGTTCTTCGAACAAGATGTCGCGGTTAACCCGGACATTGAATCGATACCCGACCGGAATCTTGAGGGTTGGCTGAATACTTAAATTCTTGCTCGTAATCTCCGAACCTAGCTGCCCCAGTTGCTGCCCGAGGGCACTGGACACGGTTTGACCAGCGGTGGGCACCGTAAGCAAAGAGGTGTTTTGTCTCTGCGACAGCTCGATTCCCGCGGTGAATGCGCTTATGAGCAGGGCAGACCCAATCAATCGTTTGTAGTGATTATCAACCTGGTCGTGAAAGCCCGACATCCCTTCGATGTCCTCTCCCATCATTCCATCGAGGTTGATCGAGCTGCCGTCCGGATAAATGATGCGAGTCCAAATAACCTGCAAGCGCTTTTGTCCGTAGGCGATCTGGGAATCGTAGATCCCAACTAGCCGCGAGCCCTGGGGAATCAGCAGATATTTTCCCGTCGGTGTGTCGTAGACGTTCGAGCGGACGAGAGCCTTCACCTCGCCAGGGAGATCGGAATTGATTCCTTGCTCAAGAATAGCCGGGATGTCCCAACCCATTTTCAGCTCGTATTTCCCAAGCGGTGCAGTGCGCGTGGATCTGAGGTAATTGTTAACCGGACGTCCGCGGATCTGGTCGATAAATGATTGTTTTCGTCCTTGTGCGTTCTGCTGGTCGTCTCCGCCCCCTTGGGCTCGCGCACTCGGTGCGAGGATATTATTGTTGGAAGCGTCCGCTATCCCCCCTTTTGTAGCGCCCGTTAAGGAGGCGAGAGGCCCGAGTTGTTGCAAGGCATCATTGAGTGCCGATGGCGTGGGCGAGCCCGGCAAGGACCCGCCTCCTCGTATGGCTGTCGGTGCAGCAAACGCTTCTTGTTCCTGCCGGAAAGCCGCCAAGCGCAGCTTCTCCTCCGCGGACACTTCCGGGGGTCCGCTGGGTGATGCATGACTGCCGTCCCTTGTCTCGCGTGCTCGTGCCGGACCTTCCTTGCCATCGTCGCGATACACTAGTGGAGGAGGTTGTAAAGCGCCTGGTCCAGGCCGTTCTTCGTTTGCTTTCCTAGAGTCGGTGCTGTAGCGGCGGGACGGCACCGGCGCGGGGTTTGAGACGGCGGGCGGAGCCAATTCCTTAACTAATTGATCGCCGACCTGACGTGCGGATTCGGGATGCTTCTCCTCATTCCTTGCTCGGTCCACCTGTTGCTGCTCTCGACGCGCATAGAGCCCGTAAACCACGAGGATTCCAACAAGGACCACAACTCCGAGGACTGCCATGCCTACCTTCTTGCTGATGCGGGCCGTTGCTGGGGGTTCAGGATGCAGATCCAAACCCGAAGGCGATTCCATCATTTGTTTTGTGTCAGTCATGGCTTCGCCTCAGTCTCTGTGCCGCTCGGCGCCTGGGCTTGAGAGCTTTGCCGTTGAACCTTCCCTTTACTCACTTCGGTCTGCCGAATCAGCTCCACTTTTGCTTGATGCTTTCCTGATCCCTGAAGCAAGGCCGCCCGGTCAAAGAGGCGATCCACAATGTACATGTTCTCTTTCACGCGATAGTTCACCATTTCGGAACCACTCGGTCCCTTCACCACCAGTACCGGCAGTTCACGGTGAATCGTTTCGATAGGCATTTGGATATAAGTCTTTGCGCCGTCATCCATAACGTGTACCGGTCTGGTGGATGCGTCGCCGCCCTTAATTTCGTACTTCCAGTACATATTCTCGAGCGCGCCGTTCGGCAAGTCGGCGACACGCTCAGCCGTAGCCTTGTCCTGTTGCTCGCGTTGCTTCGCAAGATATTCCTGCCACTTTTGTTGGCTCTCTTCAGGGTAGGAAAATGCGACACGGGCAACATATTCATTTGGTTTCGACTCAAGGCGAACATAGTATGCCCTCCTGTCGGTAGGTACGACCATCGTCGTGTCCAGGCCGGCAATTCGTGGCTTAATGATGACAAGGGGTGTTGCATCTGGGCCACTTCCCGAAGCGGTAGGCGAAATCTCCCATCGAATGCTGTCGCCAATGTGCGGCTCGCCAACAATCTTTTCTCCGGGTTCCAATTCCAAAATGCAGACATGCAGCGGTGCACACACCATGACGGGCAGGCCACCGCCGTAGGGGTACACCACGCGGCCATCTTTCCCAGGCAAGGGGACATTATGGCTTTCCGTCCATTCGCGGCTGAGCAATACGGCCTCCGTGCCTGTCGCGTTCAACGCCACGTCACTCCTCACTTCAAAAGAACGCGGCACTTCCGATGAAGTGGGGTGCGGTTCGGCGCTACGAGACAGCGCCGGCACAGCAGGTGTGTGCTTTTCCCCACTGCTCTTGGATGGATCACCCGATTCCAGAACTCTGACAGCTTCGGCCAAAGGATACTTGTCAGGAGACGGCACCGGCTCTTTCCCTACAACCGCAGCGGGCGGTTGCGCAGGATTTGCGCTCGAACCTGGTGGGCTGTTCGTTGGCTGCTGCGCTTCCGCTACTGCGGTTGCACCAAAAGAAATAATCAGAATTGCTGTGACTGCGTAATTCGTCTTCATGTTTACCTCATAGAATCTTCGACCACGTAATATCCATGAGATAGATTCCGAGCGGATTTACTCTCAGAACCGCCTCATCCGTTGGGGGATTGATCGCCACAGTAAAAATCCCCCTCCATCTGTCCGAAGAGATGGGTTTGCCATCGAGAGTGCGCTTTGTTTCCGTCCAATCGACTTCATAGCTGTGCGGGGAATTGGCTAAGATCGCGTTCACTTCCACCTGCACCGTTTCACGCGAGCCTCGCTCGAACGGTTGATTGGCGCGGAAGTAGTCCGTGACGATGGTTTGCGCCGCGCTCTGATTGCCAATCATGGCGTACACATGGTCGATCGCCGCACGTTCGGCCAAGCCATCGCTGGTGATGCCACGCATGTCTTGCACCCATTGAGTAATTGCGGCCTCCTTCATGCGCTCATCGATAGGCGTAGTCCGATCAACGGAGCCTGCGACCGCCACGTGGCCAAGAGAATCAAGAGCCACCACATAGGGGGCAGTTCGCGGTCGTGTGGCCTCACGAATAATGACAATGGCCTCCGCTAGAGCGACGAGAAGTGCCAAGACGGCTGCTCCACGCCACTGCTGCGCACGTCTGATTAAACCGCCATAGCGTTCGTCCCACTCCCTCCGGGCATCCAAATAGGGACTCCCAAGGGACTGTTCTTTCGGACTAGATTGCTGGGGACCTGCAATTGGCTCCGCCACCGTGTCACCTCTAATCGTTAGCTGTCACCGTGCCCTGTCGAGCTCGACGGAGGTGCGTGAGATGTTCCGTCGTGTGGAATGCGAATGCTTTTCATCGCATCGTGGGCGCGCGCTGTCGCGCGCTCGAGCGCGCTGAGAAAAGAAACGTTCTCGACGGGTGCAATGCTCTGTGGCGGTCTCGGCTGCTGGTTCGAGGTTTGATCGGCAGGGGGACGCGACGGCGGCGCAGGTTGATTTGTGCCACTGGGCATTCCGTTCGGTGTCGCGCCGGAAGATCCTCCTCCACTGCTTATAGAGCTCGGCCCGCTCCAGTTGCTGCCGCTGGGCCGCGGAGTCGCTCCGCTGGTTCCATTGGTCCCGCCTCCAGGTCCGCCCGATCCGAGAGCCACTGCTTCTTTCACCCTCGACAGAGCGTCCGATCCGCGGGCCGCATATTGGGTCGCAACTACACCTGCACCGACTGCGGCCAAACCCACACCCATTCCAACACCAGCGAGGTCGCCACCACTCAATGAGGCGACACCCCCCAGCATTGCTGAGGAAATCTTGGGAGACATCCAGCAGACGCATAAGAACATGACTGCGGCAGCCGCGAGGTCGAAACCGGTCCGGGCTGGGTCGGGCGAACTAGCAGCATTTTGCGCGACTTGTATCCAACCTTGCGAAACAGTCATCCCTGCTCCCACGAGCAAGTAAAGAACAAGGATTTTCATACCGACAGAGATGGCATAGGCGACATACCGCTCCACATATGCTGCGGTCCACCGTGATGCGCCGAATCCCAGAAAAATCACTCCTGCACCGACAACGAGGTAACTTTCCACCATCGCCACAACGAATTGAATTGCGATGGCAAGATACGAAATAAATATGATGACGGCACAAAAAACGAGCGCCATGCTACTCGCAAAAGCGGCAAGAAAGTCAGCACCCTTCAGGGAAGAAAGAAGGTCGACGCACATATTCACGCCGAAACCAACAATGGCACTGGGCCCTATCGCACCTATCGACGAGGCGTTTTGGCCGAGGATATGAAAACTATCGATGATCGCAGGAATCCACCCACCACCCCCAGGAGTGACCCCGTAGAGCAGAATGCCGTAGAAAATACCGATCCACATAATTTTGCGAACGATGGTTGCGGTTAGCGCCTGAAAATCGGCTTTCTCAATAGCTAGAAGGGTGAAGCTCCAGGCCACTTCGATGCTGGCAAGCAAGAAGAAAAGGCGTTGTGCGGCACCCAAGAGCTTAGTTATCCAACCGTTTTGGAGCCCCTTGTATTCTTCCAACAGGCTCGACGGGCCGTTTACGGAGTTAGGTCCTTGAGCATGAGCGATGACGGTCGCGGTCAGCAACACGACAGAAATCAAGATCCAGTAGCCAAACGATCTGCGCAACCGCTGCAGCCCACCGCGACCGCCCCTCATTGACCCACCTCAATATTTCTTATCGTCAGTGCGAATCGGGTCATTTCCGATCATCGTTGACGAAATAGCTGCGCTGCACACACGACCCTCTGTTGTATCGCGCCAATTCGCCGGCTTGGAGTTCTGCGCTTCTGAGCATTCCTTCTTAATTTCCTTTGCCAGATCCTGATGTTTGTCGAACCAATCGGTAATGGATTTCGTAGTTGCCTGCGACAAATCTCCAGATCCGGCATCTTCGACTTTCTTTACGATTGGGCTTGGCTGTTCCGCCTTTTTGCATCCCGCTGCTACACCAACGAGAAGCAGAACTGGAACCACCATCCATACTCGTTTCATGTTGTCTCCGGGCGGAGTCAATATTTTTTCTGATCGGTTACAAGTGGTTGCGTTCCAAACACTTGGTCCAGAGCCGCCTTGTCCGCTTGCTCCTTCTGAATCTGCTCCGCCTGATATGCTTGTTTACTCTGAAGGTCAGTCAACATCAACTGCCGAAGCGCCATCAATTGCTCCACCTGTTGTTCGGCAATCTGATTGCCCACCTCGACCGCCTCCATCTGGCCGCCAGCGCCCAAGGACATCGTGCGAAGCTGGGCAAGCACGGCCTGTGCATTGTTAAGTTGTTTGCCCTGCAGGCCGACTGCACGCAATGTGCTCAGCGTGGTATCGAGCGAGGTCTGCGACCATTTCTTGTAGTCGTTGAAATACCCGGAGGTGCGGGAGCCGTAGCCTGGGAACGTGCTGCGAAACTGTGCGTCGAGATTGCCCATCGAGTACGCCAGAGCTTGCCCGCCCTGAACGATTTGCGCGAGCTGGCCTAAATCCTGCTGGATTGAGCCAAAGATCTGTTGTGGGGCGATTCGCCCTTGCTTCAATTGCTCTATGTACTGCTGCAACTGGGTCTGGAGCTGAATCCCCTGACGGATGTAGCTCATGATCAACTGGACGTGATTCAAAAGCTGGGTCCACTCTGTTGCCACACCTCCCACTACTCCCGCATCCATGGAAGCTGGAACGCCGGGGAACAACAGCGACACCGCGACCGTGAACACAACTACTTTCCTCATGCCGATACCCTCCTTTCGATAACACCCTCAACTTCGCGCCACCAGTCCGCCCAGTCAGGGTGGCCTCGCAGTCGTAACCACTCCGCTTGCCAGCTTCCTGGATAGACGCGCATGATCTCCGCAACTTTCTTGCGGTCGTCGGGACTGTTTACACCCACAAATGCCAGCGCAACACCGCCAAGTCCTAACGAAATCAGCCGACGGCCTTCTGGTGAAATCACGTAGTATTGACGCTTGGGAAGAGCGCTTTGAACGATCTGTATCTCCCGGTAATTGAGACCAACCGCTTCGTACATACTGCGCGACCGTACGTTCTCTGCTTCCGAATTAGCCAGCAGGATCTTTGTGGGACACGCCTCCATGACCACATCGCTGATCCCTGAGTTGAAGATATCCGACAAATTTTGTGTCGCGAGGACAACAACAGCGTTCAGCTTGCGTAGTGTTTTCAGCCAGTCCCGAAGATATTCGCGAAACAAGTCGTCTCGCAGATATACCCACGCCTCGTCCAGAACAATGAGTGTCGGACGGCCGTCCAGTTTCTTCTGAATTCGCCGGAACAGGTACAACAGGACCGCAACTGTGGCCTTGCTGTTGCCTTCACCGTATTTCATGAGGTGGTTCATTTCGAAGACCATCATGCGGCTGTCCCGCAATCCATCCTTCTCTGCATCGAGCAAACGACCGAGTGGTCCGCACAGTGTGTAGACTTCAAGCGCAGAGCGAACGTCCTTGTCCTGCACTGTTGTCAGAAAATCGGTGAGGGTCCGCCTGGCCGAGTCTTTCGTCAGTTTCATTGCGTCTGCAACCGCGTTACGGTGATGTGGCTTCATCTCAAGGCCATTGAGCGCACAGAGTTTCTCGATCCATCCATTCGCCCAGGCGATGTCACTGTCATCTGTCAGGTCCGCAAGGGGATAAAAAGACAAGCCTTCGGACTCACCGCCGAGATCATAGAATTCACCGCTGGAGGCTCGAGCAAGTACTTGAAGTGAGTAACCCTTGTCGAATGCAAAGACTTGTGCCCGCGGGTATCGGAAAAACTGGGCAACGATGAATCCGAGGAAAGTCGATTTTCCCGAGCCAGGCGGACCCACCATAAAGCTATGCCCGACGTCGCCACAGTGCAGATTGAAGCGAAAGGGAGTAGAACCCGTAGTTGCCGCATACAACAAGGGCGGACTGCTCGGCGGATAAAACGGGCAGGGATTCTCCTTATTCCCGGCCCACACAGAACTGATGGGAAGAAGGTCCGCGAGGTTCAGGGTATGCAAGACAACGCGCCTCACATTGCGATAACCATCCCCAGGTAGGCTTCCCCTCCATGCTTCGACACTGTTCACGTCTTCGATACGCGCCGAAAAACCCAAGTTTTGGACTGTCTTCGCGACCAGAGCAACGGCTTCTTGAACGCCGGATTCGTCCTCGTCGCCGCAAATGACTGTCGTGGTGTATTGCGCGAAAAGAACGTCCCCTGCGGCCGCGACGCTCATGGCCTCTTCCGCATCGATGCTCATCTGCTGCGCGTGCAGGTTCACCGCCCCAGTCTGTGTTTGCATGATCTGGTCTCTTAGGCCCCGCATCTTCGAACGCCATTTCTTACGGATCTTATCCAGAAATGCCCGCGCCTCTTCTGGGTCCATCAGAATTGCCCGCGTGTTCCAACGGTATTCGATCGGCAACGTATCGAGCGCCGCGAGAATTCCCGGAACGCTCGCCTTGGGAAATCCATCGATGGCTACGACGCGCAGGTGCTTGCGCCCAATACGCGGAGTCAAACCACCTACGAAATCTTCGGTCGCTAGCGTGTCGTTCAGATACACGGGAAATTCGGGAAGCTGGATAGGGTGGTCCTTCCATGACACACAACGATGCACATAGCGCAACAGCTCGTCGTAAACCACAGGATTGCCCGCCGGATCTTTCGTGCTCCCCGCTTTCAAACGTGTCGCCGCGAATAGGGACTTGAAAACGTCCTCGAACGAAGCAATGCGGCTCTTGAAGTAGTCCACGATCCGAGTCGCATTTCCGCGTTGATCCTTCATGCCCTCAAACATCCATCCTTTTATCTTTTCCTCTCGCACAACTGGAGGAAGGTATGTCAGCGCAAGATAATACTCGCTATCGAAGTGCGCCCCCTCAGCCGTGAACTGCTCGCGGCGCTCGTCGTCGATGATCTTCGTAACCGAATCCGGGAATTTTTGATTTTCGGGATAGCCAGGTGCGGCGGCACGAATGCTGTCGCACTGGATCATCCACCCTCCGCCGAGCCGGAGCAGGGCTCCGAACCGCCCGCTCAGCGCCGCCATCTCTCCGTTTGTCGCGGAACCAAGATCTGGCCCTCGGAATTTCCAAGCCGCGAGCAACCCGCCGTCCTGCAGCAGCAGAACCCCATCATCAATGAGGGAGTCATAGAGAAGAAGGTCCGCTAGTCCAATGGCATGACGGCGTTGTTCAGTAATGGGCATGGTTTATCTCCAATTCGCCGGAGTTGTAGTGGGAGCTGCCGAAATACGGCTCTTCGCTGGGTAGAAACCCCGATAACGAATGTGCCGGAGATAGACATGGCGCAAAAGGGGGTCCACCTTTGCCATGCGCGAGAGAACTCCCACCGCGACTACCCAGAAAATGAGCCCGGCAACAATGCTCCACCATTTCATAACGGCGAAAACCAACATTGCCGTCAGGATGGCTGACACCAAAACCAGTTCCCGGTCTCCGCCCATCAATAAGTGAGGCCGGTTTGCCGACTCGTGAAACGGTATTTCCCGTGGTCTGTCCATTGCTAAATCACTGCGGCTCCAACCGCAAACAGGCCTCCGAGGAGAGCCGCTGCCGAAATGATGAACGCGATTGCACATACGGCGTAAACCGAACGCCGCGCAAACTCATTCCACTCGCCCCCGAAGACGAGGGTCACTCCGATGGCCACTAGTGCGATGACTGCGATCGCACCGGCGACCGGACCGCTCAATGACTGTTGCAAGCGAGTCAACGGAGCTTCCCAAGGCAGTGCTTGCCCGCCGCCGGCCGCGAATGAGGGCAAGCTAAAGACGACCGAACCCAAGGTCAGCGAGCCCGTACGCATCAGTAGCCATTGCCACGCGAGGTTTTTATTGAATGCTTTCATTTGTTCTCCTTTCATAGTGAAAATCACCAGTTTGGTCGGCCCAGCTGCTCATGAGGTCTCCTATACGAACTCCAGTTCATACTTGCCATCGCGATATTCCATAACCAAAGCGACCTCGCGGACTTTCCGACCCGCTGGAATACTCGGTTCACCATCGACGAAGACAACCACATTCACGGCCTCGGCGATCAGTTGTTGTTGAGGTGCGACAGTTGCCTCTGCGACCAGACTTTCCAGGCGAATCAGAGCCCCGCGTGCGTCGTTCGCGTGAACGCTGGCAGCGCCTCCTGGATGTCCTGTGTTCCATGCCTTGAGCATGCTCAGCGCTTCTGCGCCGCGCACTTCACCTACCACGATCCGAGTAGGCTTGAGCCGCATAGATGCGCGCAGGCAATCGAGCATCGACACCCGTCCCACCGCGAGGAGAGCAACCGAGTTCCTCACGTTGCACTGCAGCTCGGGTGTGTCTTCTATAATCAGGACACGATCGTCCGGGGAGATCGTAGCTAACTCATCGAGAACGGCGTTGATAAACGTGGTCTTGCCGGAACCGGTTGACCCGGCCACGAGAATGTTCTTTCGTTGCGCTATTGCGGTACGGATCACTTCTGCGTGACGCCTGCCACGCACCAATTCCAGAAAATAATCGCGCTGCCGTAGGCGGTTCAGGGCATCACTCTTGTCGGTTAGAATCCCAGTATTCTCGTAATCGCTCAAGGTGAACACACGGTGAGGGCGTTGCCGAATGGCGAACACCGGCTGTCTTACTATGGGAGGGACTAAACCTTCGAAACGGCTTCCGTCGGTAGGCAGTTCCGTCTCAAGAGCAGGGTTGTCGTGATTGATGACAGTGTCACGGATCGCCGCAATCGTGCCGAAAGCACTCAAAGCCTGTGCCGGAGGCATGAAGCCCAAGATTTCGAAGTCTTGATGAGTGCGCTTCACCCATAACCGCCCGTCAGGATTAAGCAATACGTCTTCGGTGCAGTGATCTTCCAGGCAGGAAGCCACCAACGGTCCGAGTTCTCGTACCAGCTTCTCATTTCGCCGTTCGGTCACTTGCTGAAGCTCTTGCATCCTCGGTTTCCATGCGCGATTAGGCGATCGCCTTTTTGTGCTGCTGTATGCAACGCTACACCACTATTCATACAGTACTAGGTGACGTTATTGCGCCCCAGTTTTGAGCTTGTCAAGATTAAAAAAAACGAATCACAGATTCCTCCGGAAGCCAGGCTGAGATTGTGGGTTTCGCTTCCCCAGATCGGAATCTCAGGTGCCAGTACCCAACTTGCTGGTTATCAGGAGCTTCAGCTTTTTTTTGGAGCACAGAAACAGAGTAGTGCGTCACGACAACGAAAACCGGAAATTTGCAGCGTACAAACATCGCTTCTGACGACGGCTCGCAATGGAAATAGGCAAATTTCTGCCGATGCTCTGAAACTCCAGGCTCAAAGGATGCGTAAACCAAGTGGAGGGAGCATGAGCAAGGCAGTCAATATTGCGGGCGTATTGGTGCTGGTCGTCATTTGCATAGTTGTGACGGCGGGTTTCGTCATTCGTTCCGGAAAGAAGGGTAACCCGTCTCCCGAAAGCATCAACATGGGCTCAGCCGGGTCCATGGGGCCGATGCCGCCCGCGGCGCACACGTCCGAGCAACCCGAAAGTAAGGAAACAAAATCGCCCGCCAATACCGTCTCCGTCGACGACCTCGGCTTGGCGCCGTCGGATGCTCCGGTGAAAAGCTTTGCCATCACGGCGGAAGTGGTGAAAAAGGCGGCTCGGTCCGAGCTGTGGACTTACAACGGAACGGTGCCCGGGCCGGAGATTCGGGTCACCGAGGGCGATCATGTTCATGTCACGCTGATCAATCATCTGCCCGTGCCTACCAGCACTCACTGGCACGGAATTGCCGTGCCGAATCGCTCCGATGGCGTGGCCGGCTTAACGCAGGACGCCGTGAAGCCGGGACAGTCTTACACATATGACTTCATTGCTACGGAGCCTGGCACGTATTTGGTACCACAGCCATACCGACACGTTTGAGCAGGAGCCCCGAGGGTTGTTTGCAGCTCTGATCATTGAACCGAGGAATCGCTCGCATTACGACCACGACTACACGCTGGTGTATTTCGATGATTACAACAAATCGCAAACGGCCGGACAAATTGTCTGGCAAAGAATTCAGCAAAGTTTCGGGCGTGAGGTGCCCCCTCCGGTGATGGTGAATGGGAAAGAGGAAGAAAAGCTGGAAGCAGCCCGTGGGCAGACTGGATTCAATATCACCGGCCCGAAGAAGCGGCGTCAGGCGGTCAATGGTGTCGAATACAAGTTGGCTCATGCGAGTGGCTGGTCCGGGTTAGGGTGAACGAGTGCAATCAAGCTCTCCATCGCGCGACAACGACGCTGCGAAGTCAGTACTTCCTGCGCGCCGCTTTCGTTTGAGGAACGGTTTGACCGTGGATTGAAAAACTGGCACGAGCCTTAAACTGAGACGCAGAATCGGCCCGCCCTACAGGAGCCGGAGATACACCGAACGCGGTGCGAAAAAAAGGTCGCCATGGCGACCATAAGAGTAAGACAAAGATAAGCGTCAAAACGAGGAACGCTTTCCGGAATCCCGGTTGCGTATCGCACTTGTAATCAATGTACAGCATCATGGCGAGCAAAGAGCTCATTTCAACACCTTGGCAAGCAATACTCCCAAACCAACACCTAGCAATAGAAGGCCGCTTGCAGAAATCACGCCTACGGCTACCCACCAGCGCACCGCGGATCGCGAGTAAGCGCGGTTCAGTTCGACGATCAACTCGCGCGCGTGTAATCGCCCACTTTCAATATCCTTTTGAATCTCCTCGCGTACCGCAGCCCCAGCCTTCCGCGCATCCCTTTCAATGTGCCCTAGCACCTCGTGTTGTGCCAATCGAAGCCCACCCTCAACGCCGGCGACTATTTCTTGCAGCCGGGCTTCAATATTTTCAAGGATCTGCCCCAATACCACTTCATTCATCGTAACGAGTAACATCGCAGGGTCGTCCTGGTTAACCAGCATTCCATGGCGAGCGGCTACTTCCGCGGTTACGCGTTTCAAGTCCAGCACGCCTTCAGCTTTGATCAGACTCGTTCCCACAAGTATTTCCCCGCGGGCTGCCTTACACGAACGGGATAGCGTCCAACTGCTCGAACAGGTCACGTTGCACTACCAGCAGCCGCTGCTTCGCCATGATCGTGAAATCACCCCCGGTCAGCGCTTCTTTGAACGTCATTTTGTGGCGAATCATCTCTTCCACATCCCGGCCAAAGGTGTCCGCAGTGCGCCGCACGATGGCAACCGAACCATACACTTTGCTAGCGTGCTTTTTACACACCCGCATCTCTCTGAATGGTGCTCCGTCCTGTAGCACCGGGCCAAAATACTCGTTCAACCAGATAACAAGGTTCTTTTCTCGGGTAGTCTCGGCGAGCTGCTCGAACCCGCTGAGGGTATCATTCAGCGCTTGGCCCCCCGTTATCACCGAATGGATGAATACGCGCTTGCCGCGCTCCCGCAGGCAATCGAGCGCCTGATTCTCCAATATGTAGTGCCACAACGGAATAAACGTGGACGCACCCGTATCGACCACGAACGTCCCGCTCTCGGTCAAAAACCGTTCCATAAGCAGATCGAATTCGCGTTGGTCCACATTGCCCTCCTTCAGAAGATTCAACCGGTTCACCGCCAATCCCTTGTACTCAGCGAGCGTTTGATTGACTGGGTCCGCGTCAATCCCGCGCACATCCTGCCCTTTCGACGATAGATACTGCGAAAGAATAGCGGAGATCAGGCTCTTCCCTACCCCTCCCTTCCCTTGAAGGGAGATGTGAATCGAAGTTGAGCTGCTTCCACTACCCTCGGTTTTCGCCATTCGAGCCCTCCCTTTCCTGGACCACTTTTTCCACTTTCTGCGTGCCCCGCCATTGGAAACCTGGCCTGTTCTCTTCCAACCGCCTAAGATTCGCAAGCGGATCGCGTTCCTCCGCCACTTTAATTCCCACCGCTTCCAGTCGTCGCGCATCTGAAGGCTTCTCTCGTTTTTCCAAGTTGCTTGCTGCGGTTCGTTTTCTCTTGGCTCGCCATACCGCCATCTGAAAAGTGTGGTAGCTCACCGGCAGGCCTTCGACTTCCAATGCCTGCCAAATGTCTTTCAGGGTCTGTCCCGAGTTCAGAGCAGCTTCTATGCTGGGCAATAGAGAGCGAACCAGTGCGGCTTTTCTCTTCGGCGGCGTGGCAGTTAGCTTTTCCAAACAACGATGGTAATCATTTTGTGTTGACATGGGCATGTTCATGCTGTACGTATAGCAGCATGTCCTTGGCGTGTAAAGCACAAAAGTATTCAAAGCCTACGCTTTCCCACACACTCCCACGGTTAACCACAGTTGGAGCATCGAGGAAAGCATTTGTCGACGGTTTTGAACAATTTTCGTCGAAACCAAACTTCATTCAAGAAACGTAGGAGGAGCGGACGTTAGAGGGAGGTGGGTCATCAGTGAAAACTTTTTGTATTGGAACATAAAGGGGCGGCACCGCTGCGCGGGTTTTTCTCGACTTAACTGCTTATGCGAGTTGCGGTTCGTGCGGCATCTGCTAGGGCACAGTGAGGTGCCGCCGTGGCACCACCGTGGAAGGGGAGAACTATATGAATAGAAAAGGTATTCGCCGAAGTTTTCGATACCCCTCCGCCGAACTGCGGGACCAAGTCCGCGCCGCCGTCAAGGAACGTGGCTTCAGTTCCGAACAAGCATTTCTCGTCGCGGCTTGCGAGCACGAGATTCGGCAGGGAGCCAACACGGAAGCGACTGAACAATTCGAGGCTCGCGTGGCTGCGACACTAGCGAACCTAGCGAGGCAGGTGCAAGGCCTCCAAACTCTCGCGCATGCGCAGCTCGCTCTTACCGACGTGTTCCTTAAGTACGTTATTACGTGCGTCGTCGAACCGCCGGAAGACGCACTTCCGGCTGCGCGCGTTCGTGCCAGGCTGCGCTACCAAAAGCTCGTGCGTGCTGCGGCAGAACAGATCTCGAACAAGAACCGGGAAACTCTCAAAGGAATCTTAGCCGATGAATGACGAACCGATTATTCGCCTGGAACCGAGAAGATCAAATCATGGCCCAAACGAGAATCCGCGCAAGTACGCCGGTATTTTGCGTTCCATGCTTCGCATTGTTCAGATGTCGAAGCGGGGGCGGAAGACTCAGGCTGTACCAAGTGCAGGCCGAAGCGTTGGGACATACCGCGCCTTCAATCAGCGAGTGGCGGTGCGGGTCAGCTACTCAGCGAACAAGAATCCAGGCCAGTGGAAGGCCCACGGAAGGTACGTGGCCCGCGAGAGTGCCACACAGGGCGGGCGAGCAACGGAGGCTGGATTCAATCGTACCGAGGACAGGTTAAACATCGCAGCAACACTCGACAACTGGCAAAGGGCGGGAGACGAACGGCTATTTAAGATCATCGTGTCACCCGAGTTTGGTGATCGGTTGAACCTCCGTCAGTATGCTCGCGAGTTGATTCGCCGGATGGAGCAAGACTTGAGCGCGCAACTCGAATGGGTCGGCGCCGTCCATCACAACACCGAGCACGCACACGTACACCTAGCCATCCGAGGAGTCGACGCCAAAGGAATTCCGGTTTGCCAACCAAGGGAATACGTTCGTAAGGGCCTACGAAAAAGGGCCGAAGAAATTGCTACCGAGTGCCTAGGATATCGCTCTGCTGCGGACGCAAGGGACGCACACCGTCGGGAAACGCTTCAAACCCGCTACACTTCGCTGGACCGCATTCTCCAACAGAGCAATGACCGATCCTCTCTTCGCTTTGCTGTGAGTGTCAATCCCGATGGTGGCTCGCTCTCTGAATCTGCGCGTGAACTCCAACGAAATCTCGAGGCACGGCTCAAGCACCTCCAAACGATGGGCCTAGCGCAATTCCTCGGGCAGCATCAGTGGAGCGTGCAGTCGGACTTTGAGAGAGTGCTGCGGACACTGCAGCAGAGTGCCGATCGGCAAAAGATGCTTGCGGCACACGGCGCCATCCTCTCCGACGACCGACTTCCTCTCCAGCTAACCACCCTCCGTCAGATTCAAAGAGTAGCCGGCCGGGTCCTTCTACACGCGGAAGATGAACAAACAGGGAAACGGTGCATGCTGATCGAAGGCACAGACGCAAAAGTGCATTTCATATATCACACGGCCGCAATCGAGGAGGCTCGAAGTCAAGGGAAGCTCGCGGTAGACAATTTCGTTCGGATCGAGAAACAATTCGCAAACAAGAAGCCTACGTTGCACGTGGCTGATTTCGGGGATGCGAACGCTCTGCTCCAAAACTCTTCATACTTCCACAGGGAAGCGCAGCTTTTGGCTCGCCTGGGCATTCGCGATGTTCAGTCCGAGTGGGGCGGGTGGCTGGGCCAATACCAGACTAAGTTGCAGGCCGAGCTACAGGACCTGGACAGAGGCAAGCGTCAAAGAGCCGAGAAGGGTGGACGCTCCACCTAAGCTTTGGCCGAGACCTCGGCTTGATTTACGCCTCTTGACAGCCACCAAACCAATGCTACTATACACATGCTATACGTATTACTGCTTTAGCTGTTGCGCTGCATTTTTCGGCGCCTCTAGGGAATCAAGGGGGTCAGAGATGAATGAGAAGAACGCAGCCACCCGACAGGATGTAATCGCAAACTCAGTGGACCACGAAATATTCACCCTAGCAAACTCTGCGGTCTCTCTGGAGCAGATGGAAACCCTGCTGGCAGCCGAGCTCGACCACGACATCCTCGTTTGGCCGCGGCAATACTTAGAAACCTATCTCGATTCCGATGTGACCGGAAGGGTCCCGCTTGATGCCGAGCAACTTCAGGATCTTCTCGAAGGAGCCTTTGACCGCGACGTGGCCCTGGCCCTCGAATACCTCGAGGAATTGAAGAGCGAAAGCGGCCCGCTAAGGCTCGGACAGTCTACGCTGGAAGTGATAAGAGTGCGCAGCGATGAAGAACGTCACGAATACGAACTGCTCTTCGATCGTAGAGACAGTCAGGACCTGAGATACCTCATAGAGAAGGTGGATGTCCGCGCCTGGGAGAAGCAACAGGCCCAGACCATTCCACTTTTGAAAGGTCAGCCGGATGTCAAACAATGCGAGACCATGAGCCTCGCGGTCACACATCAACGCGGAAGCGGGGCGGTGGAGCTTCATAACAAAATCACAGGTGCAGACGTGCGCAAGCTACTTCGCGGGGGCGAGCATCCTGTCGGTCTCCAGCCGGCTTTGGCGCACATTGCGTCCGGTGCACGCATTGAGAACGCGCAGACCGACAGCGGCACGTATAGGGGCAGGATCACTGCCGACACCGAGAAGGCTCTCATTCAGCAAATCACCTCCCATTCGGTGGTTGTTCATCGGAAAGACCTTCTGGACACGATTCCGGCCGTTGGAGAAAACGTGCGCATCGCGTACAGCAACGACATTGCCCGCGTCCTGCACGTCAAAGAAAGGAGTAAAACGCAGGAGTTGGGGCGGTGAAAGGCGTAACTGCGTATCGGAAGCCAAGGGACCCCGGCTTCCTTGGGGGCTTCTACTGGACGCCAACCGTCGTCGGTTTCATCGGACTCTTCTTAACGAATGTCCTTGCCACGCAATTTGTTGCCTGGCGATTCGATTATCAATCGGCGCTCGGCCCGGCACTGGTCCGCACCGACTCCTTCTATCTATATGCACCTTACAAATGGCTTGTTTGGGTATGGACACAGGGAAGTACCGGGGACACCCGAATCAGGCTCCCATTGCTCGTCAGCGCGGGAATTATTGTCGTCGGTGCGTTTGCATCCGGTTTGCTCTTCTTCCTTCTAAATCTGGCACGCACAAAGGTGCTGTCGAAGAACACCGAGGACCTTCACGGTTCGGCGCGGTGGGCCACGAAAGCCGATATTGAGGAAACCAACCTCATACAAACAACGCAAGGCGTCTATGTGGGGGGCTGGCACGAACAATCTACCAAGCGCCTCCACTATCTGCACCACAATGGACCCGAACACATCCTCGCATTTGCCCCCACACGGAGCGGCAAAGGCGTGGGTATTGTTATTCCTACCCTCTTGGCATGGGGGGAAAGTACAGTGGTGTACGACATTAAGGGCGAGAATTGGGCGAAAACTGCTGGGTTCCGCAGCCAGTCGGGTCAGATTTGTTTCAAGTTCTCGCCCGTCGAGCCCGAGCACTCTTCCAGATTTAATCCACTTGCGGAAATTAGGCTGTTCACCGACCGCGATGTTTCTGACGCCCAAAACATTGCGAACATGCTCGTCCGCACTGGTGAAGACAGCCCGCAAGAACGCTATTGGCAGGATGCCGCTGCATCCATCACTGCCGGGATGATCCTGCACGTGTGCTATGCGGCCGCCATCGAAGGGCGCCCTGCCTCTCTCAGCCTGCTCGCCGGAGTCTTCACGCGACCCGGCTTCAATTTCCGCGAAACTCTAACCGAGCTTCTCAACTACCCGCACGATATGCACAACGCCCACGGATGGCGGCTTCCCACAGGGGAACCGACACGCACGCATCCTGTTGTGAAAGAAAAAGTCCAGGAGATGCTGGATAAAGAGGACAAGGATTTCTCCGGCGTCCTGTCGACTGCAAAAACCGCATTGACCCTTTACAGCGATCCACTCGTCAGCCGCACCACCTCCACCAGTGACTTCACAA
>Ga0306921_10002274_pt1 | contig 19234 bp, 17 predicted proteins | sample sta12Cox44000080_FD_203760 | JGI IMG/M metagenome (GOLD analysis project Ga0306921, IMG submission 203760) | Lab enrichment of tropical soil microbial communities from Luquillo Experimental Forest, Puerto Rico - statoxic.12C.oxic.44.000.080 (v2)... | ecosystem: Environmental > Terrestrial >... | reverse complement strand
GGGTGGCGCGCCGGCGCGCGTGCTCGAGCGATTCATTCCCGACTACACGGAGGCGGCCATGGTGCGGGTGGTGCTCGGGCCGCAGGACGACCGCTTCACGCCGGGCGGAATCGCCGCCCTCTTCGAGGCGCCCTACGAGATGACGCCCCAGGCCGATCGCATGGGCGCACGCCTGCGCGGGGCGCGCATCGAGCACACGCGCGGGCACGACATCATCTCCGACGGCGTCGCCCTGGGCGGGATTCAGGTGGTGGGCGACGGCCAGCCCATCGTGCTCCTGGCAGATCGGCAATCGACGGGTGGCTACACCAAGATCGGCACGGTATGCTCGTTCGATATCGGGCGTGTGTGCCAGGTGAAGCCGGGCCAACGACTGTCATTCAAGCGTGTAACGATAGCCGAGGCCCACGAGCTGGGGCGCGCGTATCGCGCCGAGCTCGATCACGCGATTCACTGGGAGGAGACGCCATGACTCTCGAAACCCTCGTCAACAACTACAAGGCCAAGACGGCCCGCTCGCGGCAAATGTTCGAAGAAGCGCTGCAGGTCATGCCCGGCGGCAACAGCCGCACCACCACCTTCTTCGATCCGTATCCCTTCTACATCACCCGCGGGGCCGGCGCTCGCATCTGGGACGCCGACGGCACGGAGCGCCTCGACTTCAACGGCAACTACACGAGCCTGATCCTGGGCCACGCGCACGCCGCCGTGGTGGAGGCGGTGACGGAACAGGCCACGCGCGGCATGTCCTACCCAGGCCCGAGCGAGCACGAGGTGAAGTTGGCCGAAATGCTGACCACGCGCATCCCGAGCATGGAGGTGGTGCGTTTCGCCAACTCCGGCACGGAGGCGACCATGAACGCGGTGCGGGCGGCCCGCGCCTTCACGGGACGGAGCAAGCTCGCCAAGTTCGAGGGCGCCTATCACGGCACCCACGACGGGGTGCTCGTGAGCGTGACCCCCGATCCCACGAAGTTCGGCTCACGGAAGCGCCCGAAATCTGTGCCCGCCTCCTCGGGAGTGACGGACGCCGTGCTGAAGAACACCGTGGTCCTCCCCTGGAACGACGCGGAGGCGTGCGCGAAGATCCTCGATCGTCACGGGCGCGACATCGCCGCGCTCATCGTGGACCCGCTCATGGCCAACGCGGGTCTGCTCATGCCGCAGCTCGGATTCCTCGAGCGCCTCCGCGAGATCACCGATCGTCTCGGCATCGTGCTCATCTTCGACGAGGTCATCTCGTTCCGTGTGTCCGAGGGCGGCGCCCAGCAGCGCTTCGGCATCCGGCCCGACCTGACCACGCTGGGCAAGATCATTGGGGGCGGCCTCGCCGTGGGCGCTTTTGGCGGCCGCGCCGAGGTGATGAACGCCTACGATCCCCGCGGAGGCAAGGGGAAGATCAGCCACGGCGGCACCTTCAACGCGAATCCCGTGACCATGGCGGGTGGGGTGGCGACCATGAAGGAGCTGACGCCGGAGAGCTACGCACGGCTCGACGCGCTGGGTGACAAACTCCGCGGAGGGGTGGGGCACGCGCTGAACAAGAGAAAGCAGGAGGCGCAGGTGACGGGGCTCGGTTCGCTCTTCTGGATCCATTGGACGAAGAAGAAGCTGAGCGATCACCGCTCGACCCGCCCCACCGACGCCGAGCGGCCTCTGCGCACCTTCCTCGGTCTCATCAACGAGGGGATGCTCTTGACCCAGCGCGGACTCGGCTGCTGCTCGCTCGCCACCACCGACGCCGACGTCGACCGCTTCGTGGAGGCCTTCGCGCGCGTCGTGGAAAAGGACGTCCCCCCTACCAAATCGGAGTGACGGAAACGCTTCGGGCGTAGCGGGGGCGGCGGTCATACTGGAGGCCAAGGAGGAATTGGCCATGAGTAGACCGCATCGAATCACCGCCGCCATGACCGCGCTCGTGTTCGCCGCCGTGATCACGGGTTGCGCTTCGTCGGAGCCGCCGAAGTCCGGCGTCTACGTGTATCCCGCGCAGGGACAGACCGCGCAGCAGCAGGCGCAGGACACCGGCGCCTGCCAGATCTGGGCGCAGCAGCAATCCGGCTACGATCCCGCCGCCGACACCGCCAAGGGCGTGGGCGTCGGCGCCGCACTGGGCGCGCTCGGCGGCGCGGCGCTCGGAGCGGCGGTCGGCGCTGCCTCCGGTTCTGCGGGTACCGGCGCCGCCATCGGCGCGGCCGCGGGCGGCGTGGGCGGCGCGACCTATGGTGGCGTGAGCCAACACGGCAAAGGACAGGCGGGCTACGACCAGGCTTACAGCGCCTGCATGACTGCCAAGGGCTATACCACCGGCAAGTAGTCGCGTTCTCTCCGCGGCCGGCGCGCGGCTCACGTCGCGCGTCGGCCGCTTCGTCTCGTTCCTCTGCCGCACCTTCCCGTTGCAGCATGGAGAGCCATCTATTAGGATGATGGCGCTCCCATGACGGATACTCCGAGTTCACTCAAGCGCACGCCCCTGCATGCGGTTCACGTCTCTGCCGGGGCCAAGATGGTTCCCTTCGGCGGCTGGGACATGCCCGTGCAGTACACCGGCATCATCGAGGAGCATCGCTGCGTGCGCTCCGCGGTGGGGCTCTTCGACATCAGCCACATGGGCGAGTTCGAGGTGCGAGGGGCGGGCGCGCTGGCCGCGGTGCAGGGGCTCACCACCAATGACGCCTCGGCCCTGGCCGTCGACCAGGTCCAGTATTCCGTGCTCTGCTATCCGAGCGGCGGCATCGTGGACGACCTCACGCTCTACCGCCTCGCCGACGATCACTACATGCTCGTGGTCAACGCCTCCAACATCGACAAGGACTGGGCGTGGGTGACCGACGGCGGCCGCGGCGGGACCTGGACCAACGCGAGCGAGGCCACGGCCTTGCTCGCCGTGCAAGGGCCCAGAGCGGAAGGACTGCTGCAGCGACTGGCCGACCGTGACGTGATCACGGTGCCGTACTACCACTTCGTCAGGGGCAAGGTGGCGGGCATTCCCTGCCTCATCTCGCGCACGGGCTACACGGGCGAGGACGGCTTCGAGCTCTACGTGCCCGCGGAGCGCAGCGTCGCCCTCTGGAACGCCCTCATGGACGATGGGCGCCGCGACGGCATCCAGCCCATCGGGCTGGGGGCTCGCGACACGCTGCGGCTCGAGATGAAATTCGCGCTCTACGGCAACGACATCGACGAGACCACCAACCCGCTCGAGGCGGGCCTCGGCTGGGTGGTCAAGCCGGCCAAGGGCGACTTCATCGGCCGCGCCGCCATCGAGGCCGCGCGGGCGGCGGGGGTGAAGCGCAAGCTCGTGGGCATCGAGATGGCAGAGCGCGCGGTGGCGCGCCACGGCTACGACGTGGTCAAGGGCGGGCGCTCGGTGGGAGTCGTCACCTCCGGCTCCTTCTCGCCGAGCCTCGAGCGCTGCATCGGCATCGCCTACGTGGCGAGCGATGTTGCGGCCGTGGGCACCGAGGTCGAGGTCGACATCCGCGGCAAGGCCCAAGCCGCCCGCGTCGCCAAGACGCCGTTCGTTCCCTCACACGCCAAGAAAGCGTAGGCGATGGCCAAGGACCCGCAGACCGCTTTTGTGGGCTGCTAGGAGAGCACCATGGCAAACGTTCCCGCAGACCTCCGCTACACCAAGGAGCACGAGTGGGCCAAGCTCGAGGGAGACAAGGCGCGCATCGGCATCACCGCCTTCGCCCAGGAGCAACTGGGTGACGTGGTCTTCGTCGAGCTGCCCAAGATGGGCACGAAGGTCACGGCCATGAAGACCTTCGGCGTGGTCGAGTCGGTCAAGGCCGTCTCCGATCTCTATGCCCCGCTCTCCGGTGAGGTCGTGGAGATCAACGCCGAGCTGCCCAAGAAGCCCGAGGTGGTCAACGCCGATCCCTACGGACAGGGGTGGATGATCGTGGTCAAGCTCGCCGATGCCAAGGAGTGGGACAGCCTCATGTCCGCGGCGGACTACGAGAAGCTCGTGGCCGCGGCCGGGCACTAGCGCATGCGGTACATCTCGAACACCGCAGCCCAGCAGCGTGAGATGCTCGCCACCATCGGGGCGGGCTCCATCGAGGATCTTCTCTCGCGCATCCCGACGAAGGCGCGGCTCTCCCATCCGCTCAACGTCTCCGCGGCCATGGCCGAGGCCGATCTCGTCCGCCATCTGCGCCGGCTGTCGTCGCGGAACGCCAACGCCGACGACTTCGCGTGCTTCCTCGGCGCGGGCTCCTACGATCACACCGTGCCCAGCCCGATCAACCACCTGATCTCGCGCGGGGAGTTTTTCACCGCCTACACGCCCTATCAACCCGAGGCGAGCCAGGGGACGCTCCGCTCCATCTTCGAGTACCAGACCATGATGGCCGAGCTCACGGGCATGGACGTGGCCAACGCCTCGCTCTACGACGGCGCCTCCTCCCTCGCCGAGGCGGTGCTCATGGCGCACGCGGTGACGGAGCGCAACACCACCGTGCTCTCCAAGGGCGTCAATCCGCTCTACCGCCAGGTGGTGGAGACCTACGTCGAGGGTCCCGGCCTCCGGCTTCGCTCCGCGGCGCTGGGCGATGGCGCCACCGATCTCGACGCGCTCCGCAAGGTGGTGAACGCGCAGACGGCGGCGGTGGTGATCCAGTACCCAAACTTCTTCGGCTGCCTGGAGGACGTGAAGGCGGTGGGCGAGATCGCCCACGCCGCGGGCGCCCTGCTCGTGGTCGCCGCCGATCCCGTGAACCTCGCCCTCCTCACGCCGCCCGGGGCGCTCGGCGCCGACATCGTGGTGGGCGAAGGGCAGGGCCTGGGCGTGCCCATGACCTTCGGCGGTCCCAACCTGGGCGTGTTCGCGGTCAAGCAGGAGCTGGTGCGGCGGATGCCCGGGCGCCTAGTCGGCGCCACCGTGGATCTCGACGGCCAGCGCGGCTTCGTCCTCACCCTCCAGACGCGCGAGCAGCACATCCGTCGCGAGAAGGCCACCTCGAACATCTGCACCAACGTGGCCCTCTGCGCGCTCATGGCCACCATTCACGTGGCCATCATGGGCAAGGTCGGCCTGCGCAAGGTGGGCGAGCTCTCCACCGCCAAGGCCCACTACGCGGCGGAGGCGTTCGCCAAAATCCCCGGGGTGAAGCTCAAGTTCAGCGCGCCCTTCTTCAAGGAGTTCGCCCTCGCGCTGCCGAAGTCGCCCGAGCGGGTGGTGAAGCGCCTGCTCAAGGACCGGATCCTTGCCGGGGTGCCCCTCAAGGCCTTCGATCGCGCTTATAAGGACTGCCTCCTCGTGGCGGTGACGGAAAAGCGCACGCGCGAGGAGATTGACGCGTACGCAACCGCCCTGGCCGCCGCGGTGGCCTGAGGCACCCATGCACACCGCCAAGCCTGCCTACGACAAGCTGATTTTTGAGCTCTCGCGTCCCGGGCGTCACGCCTATTCGCTCCCCGAAAGCGACGTGCCCGTGTCCGACCCCGCGCAGCTCCTGCCCGAGGCGCACCTGCGCGAGAAGCCCGCGGAGCTGCCGGAAGTGTCCGAGGTCGACGTCATCCGCCACTACTCGCGGCTCAGCCAGATGAATTACGGCGTGGACACGCACTTCTACCCGCTCGGCTCGTGCACCATGAAGTACAACCCGAAGATCAACGAGGACATGGCGCGGCTACCCGGTTTCGCGCGCCTGCATCCGCTCACCCCCGAGGCCTCGGCGCAGGGCGCGCTCCAGCTCATGTACGAGCTGGCTCAGGACCTCGCGGAGATCTCAGGTATGGACCACGTTTCCCTCCAGCCCGCGGCGGGGGCGCAGGGTGAGCTGGCCGGCGTGCTGATGATTCGCGCCTATCACCTCTCGCGTGGGGAGCGGCGCACCAAGGTGCTCATCCCCGACTCCGCGCACGGGACGAATCCTGCTTCCACCGCGCTGGCTGGCTTCTCGGTGGTGGAGCTCAAGAGCGAGCCCAACGGTGACGTCGACCTCCAGGATCTGGAGCAGCATCTGGGCGACGACGTGGCGGCCTTCATGATCACCCAGCCCAACACCCTCGGGCTCTTCGAGTCGAAGATTCATCAGATCACCGAGATGTGCCACGCCAAGGGCGTGCAGGTCTACATGGACGGCGCCAACTTCAACGCCATCCTCGGCATCACGCGCCCAGGCGACCTCGGCTTCGACGTCTGCCACTTCAACCTGCACAAGACCTTCACCACCCCGCACGGCGGCGGTGGGCCGGGCGCGGGGCCGGTGGGCATCAAGGCGCACCTGGCGCCCTTCCTGCCCACGCCGGTGGTGATCAGGGAAGACGAGGCGTACGCGCTCGACTGGAGCCGGCCGCAGTCCATCGGGAAGCTCCAGGCCTTCTGGGGCAACTTCGGCATGCTCGTGCGTGCGTGGACGTATATTCGCACCATGGGCCCCGACGGGCTACGCGCGGTATCGGACAATGCCGTGCTCAACGCCAACTACATCCTGAAGCGGCTCGAGGATCACTACGATCGCTCGGCGCCCGGCCCCTGCATGCACGAGTGCGTGCTCTCGGCGCGTCGGCAGAAAAAGCTTGGCGTCAGCGCCACGGACATCGCGAAGCGGCTCCTCGACCTGGGCTTCTACGCGCCGTCGACGTACTTCCCCCTCATCGTCGAGGAAGCGCTGATGATCGAGCCCACGGAGACGGAGTCGAAGGAGACGCTCGACGAGTTCTGCGACGCGATGATTCAGATCGCGCGCGAGGCGCAGGAGAACCCGCACCTGATCCACGAGGCGCCGGTCACGACGCCGGTGCGCCGGCTCGATCAGACGGGAGCGGCGCGCCAGCCGCGGCTCAAGTGGACGCCGCCGCCGGATAGGGCGTGAGCACTCCCCCTCACCCCGGCCCTCTCCACTGACGGGCGAGGGAGAGCCGCTTGACGAGCTTCAGGTTGCTGGTGACGGAGCCGCTCGACGGCGCCGCGAACATGGCGCTCGACGAGGCGCTGCTGCTGGGGCGACTGCGCTACGGCTCGCCGCCCACGCTGCGCTTCTTCGCCTGGTCGCCTCCCACCATCTCGCTCGGCTACGGCCAGCGTCTCGATGGGCGCATCGACGAGAGGGCCGCGGAAGATCTCGGGCTCGGTCTGGTCAGGCGCGCGACGGGCGGTAGCGCCATCCTCCACGAGGGCCCCGATCTCGAGATCACCTACAGCGTGGCCGCCGGAGCAGGGGACTTCGAGGGCGCCGGCGATCTGCTCGACACGTATCGCTGGATCGGCGCGGGCCTCCTCGCCGGGCTTCGCGCGCTCGGCGCGCCCGTCGACATGGTCCCTGTGCAGCCGTCTGATCTCGCGGCCATGCCCGCCTTCTGTTTTGCGCGCACCGGCTCCTTCGAGCTGGAGGTGGACGGCAAGAAGCTCGTGGGCAGCGCCCAGCGCCGGCAGGGCGCGGCCTTTCTCCAGCACGGGGCGATCATGCTGGGCGCGGAGCCCGGGCGTCTTCGCCGCGTGTTCCCCGGGGAGCGCGATCCGCTCGCCGGCATGACCACGCTGGAAGCGGTGCTTGGCCGGCGTCCATCGTTCGATGCGGTGGCCGAGGCGCTCGCCGAGGGCTTCCGCTGCGCGCACGGCCTCACCCTCACGCCGGGCGGCCTCAGCGAGGACGAGACGGCCCTCCGTGCCATGCTGGAGCGCGAGAAGTACGCCACGGATGAGTGGACGCGATCCGGCCGCGCGCCGCGCGCGCTCACCATCGTCTGATGCCGGCGGCGCGTGAGTTTCCCGATGCCCCGCGCGTGGGCGTGGGCGCCATCGTACTCGATGGCGAGCGCGTGCTCCTGGCCCGCCGCGGCCAGGCCCCGAGCGTGGGGCGATGGAGCATTCCTGGGGGCCTCGTGGACCTGGGCGAGCGCCTGGAGGACGCCGCCGTCCGGGAGGCGCAGGAGGAATGCGGTCTCCAGGTGCGCCTACTCGGCCTCTGCGGCGTCATCGACCGCGTGGTTCGCGAGCAAGACGCCGTCCGCTATCACTACGTCATCATCGACTACGTGGCCGAGCGGGTGGGTGGCCAGCTCGAGGCGGGCAGCGATGCCGCCGAGGTGCGGTGGGTGCCCGTGAGCGAGCTCGGCCAGTACGATTGCACCGACGGTCTCGTCGACATGATCCATCGCGCCCTCGCCATCCACCGAGCCATGAGCTCCCAGCCAGGAGGTGCACACCGATGAAGCTTTCTCTCGACCGCCGTGGACTCACCGAGGTCCGCACCGACGCCCTGATCGTGGGCCGCCGCCACGGGGAATCCAGGCTCTCGCAGGCCCTGGCCGCTCTCGACGGCAAGCTGGGCGGCCTCCTCGCCAAGGTGATGACGGCGGAGAAGTTCGAGGGCAAGCCAGGCCAGCTCACCCAGCTGCACACCGACGGCAAGCTGCCTGCCGCACGCGTGCTCGTGGTGGGCCTGGGCTCAGACAAGGGCGACGCAGAGGCAGTGCGTCGCGCCGCTTCACTAGGCGCGCGCCGGGCTCGCGAGCTGGGCGCCAAGAACGCAGCGGCCCATTTCCCCGCCGACGGCCTCTCGCCGCGTGCGCGGGCGCAGGCCACAGCGGAAGGCGCGGTGCTGGGCACCTATCGCTTCGACAAGTACCTGAAGGAGAAGAACGGCAAGGTTCTGGAGAGCTTCTCGGTGGTGGAGCCGGAGCGGCGCAGCCAGGCGCCCGCCCAGGAGGGCGTGCGCACGGGGGAGATCTGGGCCGCCGCCACCTGCCTGGCCCGCGATCTCGTCAACGAGCCCGCCAACGTGGTCAATCCGAGTTTCCTCGCCGGCCGCGCCGAGGAGATCGCCGGGGCGGGGCGGCTCGGCCTCAAGGTGCTCGATCGCGAGGACTGCAAGAAGCTCGGCATGGGCGCCTACGTGGGGGTGGCCCAGGGCAGCCTCGAGCCGCCGAAGTTCATCCACCTCACCTACAAGCCCCGCCGCCCGCGCAAGCGCGTCGTGGTGATCGGCAAGGGCATCACCTTCGACTCGGGCGGTCTCGACCTGAAGCCGGCGGACGGCATGTACCGCATGAAGGACGACATGTCGGGCGCCGCCACCGTGCTGGGCCTCTTCTCTGCGCTGCCCAAGCTGAAGCTGCCCGTGGAGGTGCACGGGCTCATCGCCGCCACGGAGAACATGCCCTCGGGCACCGCGCAGCGCCCGGGCGACATCGTGCGGGCCATGAACGGGCTCACCATCGAGATCGGTAACACCGACGCCGAGGGCCGCCTCACCCTGGCCGACGCTCTCGTGTACGCGGACAAGGAGATCGAGCCCGACGAGATGGTGGACCTGGCCACGCTCACGGGGGCCATTGTCATCGCCCTCGGCCTGGGGCTCACGGGCGCCTTCATCACCGACGACGGCCTGGCCAACCGTCTGCTGGGCGCAGCGGAGTCCGCGGGCGAGAAGATGTGGCGCATGCCCTTCCACGAGGAATACAAGGACGGCATCAAGAGCGACGTGGCCGATCTCAACAACATTTCGAGCCAGCGCGGCGGCGGGGCCATCGTGGCCGCCCTCTTCATGCGCGATTTCGCGGGTGGCCGCCCATGGGCGCACCTGGACATCGCGGGCACCGCCTTCAGCGAGCGCGAGCTGCCCCTGGGCCCCAAGGGCGCCACGGGCGTGGGCGTGCGCACGCTCCTCGCCTATCTGCACGGCCTGGCGGGCAGACGGTAGATGCCAGGCGCTGTCGACCTCCACACGCACACTACCGCCTCCGACGGTACCTACTCGCCCGCTGAGTTGGTGGAGGAGGCGGCGCGCCGCGGTCTTCGGTTTCTCGCCATCACCGATCACGACTCTACGGAGGGACTGCCCGAAGCCATGGCGGTGGCCGAGTCGTACCGGCCGCTCGAAATCCTGCCCGGGATCGAGATCAACTGCGACGTGGAGGGGGCGGAAATCCACATCCTGGGCTACTTCATGGACTGGCAGGCGTCCTGGTTCCAGGACTTCTGTCGCGAGCAGCGACGCGAGCGACGCGCCCGCGTGCACCGCATCGTCGAGCGGCTCGCTGCCCTCAACATGCCCGTCGACGCCGAGGAGGTCTTCGCCCTCGTCAAGGAGGGTTCGGCAGGCCGGCCGCACGTGGCGCAGGTCATGGTGGCGCACGGCTACGTCAAGTCTGTGCGCGAGGCCTTCGACAAGTACCTGGGCTCGGGCAAGCCCGCCAACGTGCCGCGCAAGAAGCTCACGCCGGCGGACGCGGTGCGCCTGCTCCGGAAGGCGGGCGGCGTACCGGTGTTCGCCCATCCGGGGCTGGCCGATCGCGATGCGCTCATCCCCGGGCTCATCGCGGCGGGGCTCATGGGCATCGAGTGCTACTACACGGAGCACTCCGCGGCCCAGCGCGCGACGTACGTGGAGCTCTGCCACGATCACGGCCTGGTCGCCACCGGGGGCTCGGATTTCCACGGGCCGAAAGTGCGGGCGGCCACCCTCGGGTCGCCCTCCGTGCCCCTGTCCACGGTCGAGGAACTGCGTGCGAAGGCGGCGGCGTCTCGCTCTTCGCTGTGAGAGATGGTAAGGTCCGCCGCATGCGGTGGAGAGCGACGGGGGCACTGATGGGGGTCGCCCTCGCGCTCGGGGCGTGCGGACTCAAGGTGAGCAACACCGAGTACTTGCTCTCCCAGGCCGGGTTCCACAAGGTTGCCGGCGATACACCGCAGAAGGCCGAGCACATCCAGACGGTGGCCGCGCATAAACTGATCCGGCGAAAGAGCGGCGATGGCAAGCCGTACTATGTCTACGCCGATCCCAACTACTGTCAGTGCATGTACGTGGGCAGCGAGAGCCAGTACGCAACGTACAAGACGCTCGTCCAGCAGCAGGACGAGGCCATGGCGCTGCAGGAGGAGCGGGAGCACGAGGACTTCCAGGGGGACAAGTAGTCTCGCCGGCGATCAGCCCCGCTCGTTCTTGTCGAGCACCCCGTCCTGCATGATGACCTCGAGCTTCTAGGGAGCGCCGATGAGAGGGCTGCGCTTCGAGGCGTCGGGATCGCCGGCGGTGGTGACCGACCTCGACGAAGTGAACCGAGAGCTGGCCGCCGTCAAGTCGAAGGTGTGGCCGCTCGATCTCCGGAGCGCGCCCGCCGACGTGCGCCGCTTACTCGCTCGGTCCACCCTTCAGGCGGCCGAGACGAGCAGGGTGATGGACCACTTCCTCCTATCGCGCGAGCGGCTGCTCGAGATCATTGCAGAGGCAGGGCGCACTCCCAACGTGACGGGCGGCGGCGCTCTCTCGACCCACGTCGACTCGCATGGGTATTCGTATCCGCAGCTCTGGCTGGTCCAGGGCGGTGTCGACTACACGCGCTTCGACCGCTTCCACGTCAACACGGCGGACGACGGCACCGGCGTGGACGAGGTGCTGCAGATCCTGTCCGGCGCCGGCATCGTCATCCGCCATCGCCTGCCGGACGGCACCGTGCTGGCGCTCCATGCGGACTGTCCGAGCGACGACGTCGGCTGGCTCGTGACCTACGATGGCGGGCATGCCCACATTGGCAGTCTCAGCCGCGCTCGGCCCGGAACCAAGGCGCTCGTGCAAGCCATTGGCCCACCGCACTGGTCGGTCCGCTACACACCGGACGCGTGACGCGGCCAGGACAAGTCCGATAGCGCCGCGGACGGGATCCGGCGGGGCGCAGGTCATGCAGGCCTTCTCAGCTGAGCGTCAGGTGAGATGTCCCGCATGACCTCGGTCACGGCCGGTCGGCGACCAGGACCGCGACGGGGTAGGCGTAGTGGATCGTCGTGCCCTCCAGCCGAATGGGAATGCCCAGGCGATCGTCGGTGGCAGAGGTCCGGAAGAGGGAGCGGATCTTTTCGTCGTCGCCGGGATTGGGGAACGAGCGCTGCAAGAGACTTTCCAGCTCGTCGCGCAGTTCGTAGGAACTGCGGCGGGGCTGAGGCAATCCGGCTGACGTGAAGAGGCCGACAAGCTCGGCGCCCGGCATGGCCCGCACGTGGGACGGGTCGCGCAGGATCTCCATCTGGTTGAATGCCGCGGCCTTGACCGGATCGGCCGAGGCATCGGTGTCGACGACCGCGATGCGTCCGCCGGGCGCGCACACTCGGCGCATCTCGCGCAGCACGCCGAGCGGGTCCGGGAAGTGGTGGAAGGTGAAGCGCGAGGTGACGATGGAGAAGGAGCCATCCGGATAGGGCAGGGGCACGGCCTCGCCCTGCCGGAAGGTGGCGTTGGTCAGGCCCTTTTCGGCGGCCAAGGCGCGGGCGCGATCGAGCATGGCCGGCGTGATGTCGATGCCCTCGGCGCGGCGAGCCACTTGGGCGAACGCGCAGACCACGAGCCCACCACCGCACGCCACGTCCAGCACCGTGTCATCGGGCCCGGCCCCACAGGCGTCGACGAGCAGACGCATGGCCTCTTCACTGGCGATGGTCTTCGCCGTGGAGAACGGGGTGGCCTGGCGGGTGAACTGATCGAGGATCAGGTCGCGGTGGCTCGAGTCGGTCATGGGTCAGAACCCTCCTGGCTCGGGGTGAGAAAGGTAAGGTAACGCTCGCTCGTGGCCGCGCCTCCTGACAGATCACGCTCGATGGATCTCCGAGGCTCTCTCGTCCGCGCGCGAAGGGTTACGGCGCGAGCCAGCTCAGCAGATAGGGCACGCTCACCACGAGGAGCGTGCCGAGCCCCGCCAAGACGAGCATCAGCCGGAACCAGCCCGCGGCGAAGAGGGTGTGAGCGCCCGGCTCTACGTGCGGCCGCCGCTCGGCTGATTGGAACAGCACGACCAGGGCGAGGATGAGTCCCAGGGAGAGAATGATGATGCCAAGCGCCCGCGAGCCCAGGGGCAGGGTGGGGACGTAGATGGGAAGGCGGGTGCCGATGGCGCCCACGATGAGGAGCAGGGAGATGGCCCAGCCGCGCGTGCGCCACCAGACCACCCAGGCCAGCGTGGCCCACATGGTCAGACCGCCCACGTCGAGGGCGAGGCGCCACTGCCCGCAGGTGCGCAGGTTGCCCTCACACTTCACAAGGACGATGGCGAACCATACCCACACCCAGGTGACGAAGAGGACCAGGAGCACGAAGCCCAGGAGCGGCATGCGGCCGCCGAAGATTTCGGGAGCCAGGTTCCACCAGGCGCGGCCCATGATGACGGCGGCGAGGATCACACCGATCCAGGCGAGGCCGTGAGCCGCCGACTCCGCCGCGCCCAGGCCGGGCAGATGGGCAAGGCCGATCATCGCGCAGATAAAGATCCCGACAAAGCCGATGAAGGACGTCGTCCGGTAACGCAGCAGCCGCTCGGGCATGCGTCAGTGTCCTCTCACGAGGCCGCGCCGTGACGGCCGGCACCTTTGGCGAAGCGCTGCGCTCCTTCGAAGCTTCTCTCCCGACTCGGTCGTGGCCCTGCCAAGCTCGAACTCGCGGCTGAGCGCGGTGGTGTCCGGCACGCCAAGATAGTACACCGGCATGCCCGCCACCACGTCGAGGCCGCGCTGGGTGAGGTCGGCGCCCCCTTCCTTGAGGTGACCGTAGCGTGGAGCGGGTTGCTCGCCTGGATCACCACTAGGGTCTTGTCCTCTGCCTCGCCCTCGAGCACGCCCACACGATGCCCACATCCGGTCGCGCAAAGGCGGAATGGGCGCCGTGCCGGAGGGCGGCCTGAGCGAGCGGCAAAGAGAACGGGGGCAGGGAGGCGGCTAGTCGAGGGTGAGTGCTGGCGGGTGACCGAGATCACCAGCTCCTCATGTGCTGGGACAGGGGCTATCCTCCTCGCCAGATGAGGGGCAAACGAGGCGCGGCACGAGGACACGGGAGTGGGACTTGCCCTCGCCCGGAAGTTTGTGGAGCTCCACGGCGGGAGGATCTGGGTCGAGTGCCAGGTGGGCAAGGGCTCGATCTTCACCTTGCGGATCCCGACGAGCCAAAACGACTAGATCGCGCCTGCTCGTGTTCGGCGACCGCCTCCTCGAGGAACTCGAGGGAGTGCCGCCAGGCATCGATGCCCGCCTCCGCGTCGACCTTCGTGCTTCCTCCCTGGTGATAGAGATAGCCCGCGAGTCCTTCGCCGGGCAGACCGATGTCGCGCACCGAGGTGGGCGCGTAGGGCACGAAGATGAGGTGGCCGGCGCCTTCGTACTTGAGGTGGCGGTGGGGAAACGGACGACGGTGAGCCCGGAGGCGTCGCAAGGCGATGTCGGCCAGATCCGAGGACGGCCACATCTGATCGTCGGTTCCCGAGACGAGCAGGATCGGCCCGCGCGTCTTCTCGACGGGAATGGTCGCCCGCTCCACCGCTCGCGCGTCGCGGAGGCAGCTCCGGTAAAAGGGCGTGTACGCGACGGACTTTCCCGGCTCGGGCACCGGCAGCGGACCGCTCGCCGAATTGTTCTCCTGAAGATAGGGGAGGGGTTGGCCGCGATAGGTCCACGCGGCCAGCGGGCGCGTGTCGCCCGGCTCCGGCTCGCCGAGAGGCCAGAACACGACGCCGCTCGGCACCCAGGCGATCACTGCGTTGATGTCGGGAAAGGTGGCGCCGAGGAGCAGCGCGAGCTCGCCGCCGCGTGAGGGGCCCGACACCGCGAGGAGGCGGTCGCCAAGCCAGGGCTGAGCGCGCATCCAGCGGATCGCCCGCTCGAAGTACTCGAGCGGGATGTTGACGAGACCGCGAGGCAAGCCCTCGACACCGAAGTAACCGAGGGCGAGCGCGGCATAGCCATGGGAGGCGAGAATGGCCGCCGGCCCTCGGAGAGACCGCCGGTGCCGCCGGAGAGGACCATCACCGCGGGATGCGGGCCAGGATTGGGCGGCAGGAAGAGGGTTCCGACGATGCCGTCGCGCCGGATCGGCTCTCGGGTCACGCCGATGCCCGCTCCGCGCCGCTCCAGGGTGAGCCGGCTGGTCGTGCCGTCCGAGGCGCGCGCCTCGAGCTCGACGAGCCAGGGTTGCATCACGATGCCCGCAGGAAACGGATGGACGTCGCCCCCCGGCTGGCGCTCGGCTGACCAGATGAAGCCCATGGCCGCCACGTCTTCATAGGTGCCCGACACGGGCGCCTGGCGCGTGAGATCCACGCATCCAGACTCGTCAGTGACGAAGGTCGCGTGCGACTGCCAGCGGGAGCCGTCGGCGAAATCCATGCTCGCGGTGAGAGTGACGGGCTGGCCTGCCGCGTAGCCGCGCAGCTCGAGGGCGACGGGCTGATCGATGAGCGCGCTCGCGTGGTCAACCACGATCATCGGCGGCCTCGCACGGGACGAACGACGCGTCATGTTTCCGTGTGGCTTTCGCGGTAACGGCATGCTACATAGCGGGCGCGATGGACGTCCTCGGTGCCCACGCCGCCCGCCACCCGGACAAGCCCGCACTGATCGAGGGCGATCGCGTCTGGTCTTGGGCGGAGTTCGTGGAGCGACGCAATCGCCTCGGCCATGCCCTGGTCGACCTCGGGCTCCGCCCCGGCGAGCACGTCATCGTCTACGCCGCCAACTCCATCGAGCACCTGCTGGCGGGCACCGGCGCCCGCGCGGCGGGTCTCGTCCCCGCGCCCATGAACCACCGCCTGGTGGCCGAGGAGGTGGCGTACATCCTCGATCACTCCGACGCGGTGGCGGTGTTCGTGAGCGACCAGTTCCTGCCAGTAGTCGAGGCGATCCGCGCGGAGGCGCGCAATGTGCGCCACGTCGTTCTCGTGGGAGAGGCTCGACGGGACTGGGCGACGCATCTCGACGACCTCCTCGCTCGCGGGCGACCCGAGCCGGTAGAGCTCGATGCCGCGGCCTTCGGCGCCTCGATCATCTACACGGGAGGCACCACGGGCAAGCCCAAGGGAGCGCTCCGTCGGAGCATCGACCCGCAGAGCCTCATGGAGACTCTCCGCGCCATGGACGTGCTGGACCCGAACCACGTGCATCTGGTGGCCGGGCCCATGTACCATTCGGCCCCCGCCGGGTTCGCCACCTACGCCCACATCGTGGGCGCCACCGTGGTGATCATGCCCAAGTTCGACGCCGAGCGCGCCCTCGCCGAGATCCAGCGCCGCCGGTGCTCCAGCACCTTCATGGCGCCCACCCTGCTCAAGCGGATCATGGACTTGCCCGAATCCGTTCGGACCCGCTACGACGTATCGTCCATGAGAGCCATCATCATGGCCGCCGCTCCCTGTCCCATGAGCGTGAAGGAAGGGGTGATGAGCCACTTCGGCCCGGTGCTCTACGAGTTCTACGGCTCGACGGAGCTGGGGGTGAACACGATCCTGAAGCCGGCCGACGTGCTGCGGAAGCCCGGGTCATGTGGCCAGGCGGCGCCGGGGCGCGAACTCGCGCTACTCGACGACGACGGCAAGCCCGTGCCCGTGGGGGAGCCGGGCGAGCTCTACGTCAAACAGTTCTCCGGCATCCTCGATGAGTACTACAAGGACCCCGCGGCCAGCGCGGCGATGCGGCGGGGCGACTGGTACTCCGTGGGCGACGTGGCGTACCGGGACGCCGACGGCTTCCACTACATCTGTGATCGCAAGCGCGACATGATCATCTCGGCTGGCGTCAACATCTATCCCGCGGAGATCGAGGACGCGCTGCACCGCCATCCCGATATTCAGGACGTGGCGGTGTTTGGAGTGCCCGACGACGATTGGGGCGAGCGTGTGCACGCGGCCATCCAGCCGCGCGCGGGGAGCCGACTGACCGTCGAGGACGTGGTCGCCTTCGCGCGCCAGCATCTCGCCGGCTACAAGGTGCCCCGCGAGGTGACCTTTCACGACGATTTCCCGCGCGACGCTGCGGGCAAGCTCATCAAGCGGGTGCTGCGCGAGCCGTACTGGGCGGGCCGGGCGGGGCGAATCTGAGGGTGCGCGCCCCGCTCGCCGTCAAGATCATCGTCCTCATCGTGGTCGTGCTCATCGTGGGCTTCGGCGTCTCCACCATCCTGACCATCCAGCGCGAGGCGGAGCTCCTCGTGGAGCAGAGCAAGCAGGCGGCGCGCAAGCTCACGGCGACCCTCACCGCCAGCATCGAGGCGGCCATGCTCCAGGAGCGTCCCGACATCGCGCGCATGCAGATCCTCGAGATGCAGAAGAACACGCCCGTGGAGGGGCTCACCGTGTATCGACGCAACGGCGTCGAGGCCTTCACCGACACCTCTACCTTGATGCAGGTGATGAAGGAGGCGGATCTGCAACCGGGCGTGATGGAGAGCATCAAGAAGATGGCGCGTCCGGCGGGCCCGCCTATGACGGGGACCCTCTTCGAGCAGGCGGTGGACACGCTCAAGACGCAGGAAGCCGTCTTGAACGCCAATGGGCAGACCCTCTTCGTGCTCGCGCAGCCCATCGCCAACCAGGAGCGCTGCCAGGGCTGCCACGGCACCGATCACAAGGTGCGCGCGGTGGTGCGCGTGGCCACGTCGATGGAACCGGTGATGAACGCGGTGCGGGCGCAGCGCAACCGCCAGCTCTTCGTGGCGGTGCTCACCATCGTGGCCGCCGCCGCCGTTCTCGGCTTCGCCATGCGGCGGGTGGTCGTCCGTCCCATCCAGGATCTCGCCCGGGTCGCCCATCGCATCGGCGAGGGGGACTTCCAGGCGCGCGCCCGCACCAGCTCGGGCGACGAACTGGCGCGCCTCGGCTCGGCCTTCAACGACATGACGGAGCGCCTGGCCACCGCGCAGGACCATCTGGAGTCGCGCAATCGCGAGCTCGCCACCACCCTGGAGGAGCTCCAGGCCTCGCGCCAGCGGCTGGAAGTCCTCGAGCAGCTCAAGGGCGAGCTTTCCAAGTTCGTGCCCGACGCCGTGAAGGAGCTGCTCGAGCGCGATCCGGCGGCGACCCAGCTCGAGAAGCGCCAGGAAGAGGTCTCCGTGCTTTTCCTGGACATCGCGGGCTACACGCGGCTCTCAGAGCAGGTGGAAGCGAAGAAGCTGAATCAGCTCGTGCAGACCTATTTCTCTGCCTTCCTCGAGATCATTCGCCGGCACCAGGGCGATGTGAACGAGACGGCGGGCGACGGGCTCATGGTGATCTTTCAGTCGAAGAGCCGCGAGCCTGGTCGCGGGCCCACGGACCACGCGCTGAATGCCGCCCGCGCTGCCCTGGCCATTCGCCAGCGCACGGTGGAGCTGAACGAGGAGCACCGCGACGTGTTCCCCTCCGTGGCGCTCCACATGGGCATCAACACGGGCGAGGCGTGGGTAGGGGCGACCAAGATCGGCGGCGCCGGCTCGCAGCGCTGGACCTTCACGGCCACCGGCCCCACCACCAATCTCGCCGCGCGCTTCGCGGGCTCCGCCCAGGGCGACGAGATCGTGGTCGGCCCCGCCACCGCCGAACGCATCGTGGGGTTCTTCGTTCTGGAGAACCTGGGAGAGAAGAGTTTCAAGAACGTTTCCCAGCCCCTCCGCGTCTATCGCATCATCCCCCCCGGCGTCTATGACACGATCGCCTGATCCTCAGGTGTAGGCGGGAAACATCTCGCGAAAGGTTTCGGGAGTGGCCCGCGATCTGAAGTAGGGAATCTGCCGCTCGGAGTACTCGGGGCCGCCACGGAACACGATGGAGCCCGTGGCGAGGAGGCGCCCGGAGGCGGAGCGGAGCGTGCTCTCCGTTCGCCAGAAGGTGCGCCGTTTGTCGATGGCCGTGACCTCGGCGAAACGACCGCCCGCGATCAAGGCCTCTCCGAGCGGAAGGTCGGGCGCGTGCAAGCTCACGGTGAGCCGATTGGTCAGCCCCCCTTCCTTCATGACGAGGGCGCCCAGCCACCAGGAGACCTCGTCGAGGAGCACGGGCGCCAGCGCGGGATGTAGCCGCTCGTCCGTGCGCCACGGCTCGCGCGGCGTGAGGCGCGTCCACACGCCCGCCTCGTCGAAGTTGAGCGCGACCTGGAGTCCCAGGGGGTTGAGCGCGCCACAGGCGAGGCAGTGGTCCGACATGGGCAGGGCCCGTCCGACGCCGTCGATGGCCGCCGACGAGACGGGCGGCGCCTCCGCGAGGGCGATGACGCCGCCGCTCGTGAGAGTGAGCCCGCCCTGACGAATGCTGAGGCTGGTCGCCTCCGCGGTGCGCTCCGTGACGAGATCGAGCGCGGTCTCGATGGGCACCGACGAGGTGAGTCTGCCCTCGATCCGCCGCGGGCCCGCGGCAAATCCCAACCGCGCTGCCCCCGCGTCCACCAGAGCGAGCAGGCAGCCACCGTGCACGATGCCGGGCCAAGATTGCAGGACGGCGGGCGCGTCGAGCCGGCCCCGGCCGTCGGGGAAGAAGCTCAGCGCGCGATCGAAGGCCTGCG
>Ga0306921_10002272_pt1 | contig 19245 bp, 17 predicted proteins | sample sta12Cox44000080_FD_203760 | JGI IMG/M metagenome (GOLD analysis project Ga0306921, IMG submission 203760) | Lab enrichment of tropical soil microbial communities from Luquillo Experimental Forest, Puerto Rico - statoxic.12C.oxic.44.000.080 (v2)... | ecosystem: Environmental > Terrestrial >... | reverse complement strand
TTGCTTCGAGGCCGGAATGAGGTAGCGGTCAATCGCCAACTGGAAGAGCTTCGGAGGAGCAAGTTCCAACGGGGTGACCACGGCGACGAGGGCAAGGGCCAGGATGACACGCCACCGGTACGGCGTCATGTACCGCAACAGGCGCTTCATCAGGCGGGAATCGTACGCCTTGCCGAGTGCCTCTTCTTCGTGAATCGTGCTCATGCCCGTTCGAGTTCTTCTTCCAGCAACTGCTTTTGGTATAAATCCGAGTAGTAACCGCCCCGAGCCAGCAACTCGTCGTGCGTGCCGGACTCGATGATGGCGCCATCCTTGAGGACGACGATCTGATCCGCTTCGCGCACCGTGGAGGTGCGGTGGGCGATCAGAATTGTGGTGCGTCCGCGCATGATGCCGCGCAGCTTGCCAAGGATCCTTTCTTCCGTTTGGGTGTCCACGGCCGAAAGAGAATCGTCGAGAATCAGGATGCGCGGGTTGCGGATTACGGCCCGGGCAATGGCGGAGCGCTGCTTTTGACCGCCGGAGAGGGTTATGCCGCGTTCGCCGACCATGGTGTCGTAGCGCTGCGAGAAGCTTTCGATGTCCGTATCGAGACAGGCAATGCCCGAGGCGTCCAACACTTCTTCATGTTTGTGCGTTTCCAGACCGAAGGCGATGTTCTCGCCGACCGTTTCGGTGAAGAGATAGGTATCCTGCGGGACGTAGCCGATGGCGCGGCGGAGCGTTTCCAGTGGCCACTCACGAATCGGACGGCCATCGATGAGAATCTCTCCATTCGGCGCTTCCCACAGCCGCGCGATCAGCGCGGCCAGCGTGGTCTTGCCGCTGCCGGTCGGCCCAACGATGGCTAGGGTTGATCCCGCCGGAATCGCTAGGTTGATGTCTTTCAGGACGGGACTCGCTGCGCCGCCGTGACCATCCGCTTTGCTACCGTTGGTCGATGCGGTCACGGTTGGATATCTGAAGGTGAGATTGCGAAATTCGATTTCTCCCGCGATCGGCGTGTTCGCAGGAAGAGTCCCATAGCGATCGTCGATTTGCGGCTGCGCGGTGAGAATGTAATTCAAACGCCCCATCGAAGCGGCCCCACGCTGGAAGATGTTGGTGACCCAACCGAGCGCAATCATGGGCCAAATAAGAAAGCCCAGATAGAAGTAGAACGTGGTTAGCGTGCCGAGCGAGATCTGTCCCGTGAGGAACAGGTAACCGCCCTTCCACAACACGATCAGGAACGTTGTACCCGCCAAGGCCATCAAGGAGGGCATGAACAGACTCCAGGTGCGAATCAGGAGGACGTTCTTGGCCACGTATTCACGATTGGGTGCGTCGAAGCCGCGCATTTCCGCTTCCTCTTGCGCGTAGGCCCGAACGACGCGAGCACCGGCAAGATTTTCTTGCACTTTGGCCGAGAGGGTTGCGAGTGCCGCCTGGATTTTCTCGTAGAGTTGGTGGATCACTTGTCCGAAGTACCATACCGCGACCGCTACCACGGGTACAGGGAGCAGCACCCAGGCTGTCAACGAGGCCGAGAGTTTCAGCATTAAGGCGATGGCGAGCACCATGGTCACGAGCGTTTGGCCGCTGTACATGATTCCCGGTCCAAGCACCATGCGAACGGAGTTGAGATCATTGGTGGCTCGGGACATCAATTCGCCGGTGCGATTGCGGACATAAAACTCGGGCTCCAAAACTAGCAAGCGGTCCAGTAGGTCGCTGCGTATGTCGAATTCGATGTCGCGGGAAATACCGATCAGGATCCAACGTGTGGCGAAGGACATCACGCCTTTTAGGGCCATGCAAAGGACGATCAGCAGACAATAGAGGCTCACAGTCCGGCGACTGCTCGGTTGATAAAAGGGAACCAGGTCGCTGAGCCAGCCTCCCCCGAACATGCCAGGTTTACCCGCGGCCTGTTCGGGATGATAGAAAGGTTGCGGGCTGCCAGCGAGAGAGTCCGTTATAACTCCGGTGAGCAACGGAACGACGTTGCCGACGAGTCCCATCAACGCGAGCGTCAGCAATCCAACGGCGATCGCACCTTTGTAGCGACCAAGATAAGGCAGTAACCCGCGCAGATTTCGCCTCCCCGATGTTTTCGGGGTAGTTTTTGTACTAGTGCGCGGGGTGGCTGCCGCGGTGCTCATCGCAGCATGGACCTCGGATTTTCCAGCGAGGGCGCCTCGGTCAAGAAGTGTTGGTAGTTGAGGTCCATCGATTGATAGCGCTTGGTGGCGGGGTTCCAGCGAACGGCGATCGGCAGGGTCTTGCCGCTGCTGCCAGTGGCGCTCACCGGCGTGAAATACAGGGACATGCCCTTTTCCGGGCTGTTTTCATACTGCAATTTCCATCCGCTCACGGGCTGTAGTGGCGTAAGGCCCAGATAGCCTTTGGAATTCTTCAAATGCTCATCAGCACGCATCAGTTCGACCCATTTCCCGTCATCATTCTCGGCCACCACAGCGCGCCGGACCACGGTACCGGCAACCGTGCTCTTCGGCGTATTGGGTACGACGTTGGCAGCGAGGAATTGTTGCTGACCATTCAACGCCAGGTCCCCGTTGAGCAGAACCTCGGTATCGCTTCCCAAGAACGCTTTGGCCGCGTCCTGCACCTCCTCGGGCACGGGTGGCAGGGCAGGCTTTTGCACGGCTGGTTCGGCGGGCTTCGGAGGCTCCGAACCGCAGCCGCTCAAGATCGCGGCGGCGAGGACAAGGGCCGAACCGGCCAAACCAAGCCTGCTGGGAAATCGGCTTTGGGAGGAATAGGGAGATGGAAGGGTGCGAGCACATGGTAGAAATCCCAGCAGGGAGCGATTCATCCAGGTCCTTTCCAAAATAGACGCGCTGGACTGCGGGCCGTTACATAACAGCCCTAGCCGGGAGCGCACTCCTAAAGGCTGGGGGCGGCCAAGGTTATCTCGATCACTCGCCCCGGCTGGCCCGCCTTTTCCCGGGTGCACAGCACTTCCATCACCTGGGGAACATCGGGTCCGGCCCAGTCGAACGCGTAATACCACAATTCTAATGGCTGGCCGTCCCGTGTGCTAGGACTCTTCGAATCGGGTTGCCCATAGATTTGCGCTAGCTTGGCCGCCGAGTCGCCGACACCCAAACCATGACCCGTTCGCCAGACATTGCCTACCACCGCCCGGCACCCGGCGGGGTTAGACGCAAGGCCCGTGCGAATCACCTGAATTCTCTTGTCGTTGTCGAAGTCCACAATCAACATATGTTTCGCACACACATCCACCCATACGGCTTGCGAGTCCTTGGCAGAGCTTTGCGGATCGACGGCGTGGTAAAGCTGCATGGCGCGATCTAGTTTGTCGCGACCCGGGCGCAACCCCGCAAGAGTGAATTCGTTGGCGCGACCTGTTGCTGATTTTTTGGGGATTTGCTGCTTCGCCTGTACGCCAAAAAATGTTGCTGCCAGAAACAACACCGCGAAAGTCAGCCATGCCATGCGGCCCGGACACCCTACAGACTTAGCGCTGCGCCAGAATGGCATCGAGCCGCGCCTCAAAGTTGTCTTCTCCCTCGCTCCACAGATCGCTGCGTTCCACCGGCAAAGCCGCTTCGACCGCCTCCACCCAGCCGTACAGCTTTTGGATGTTCTCGCGGGTTTTCTGGTGATATTGCTTCAGGTTGTCCGGAATGGCCATCCAGTTGCGAAATGTTCTCTCCACCGGGTGATCGGAACTGTGGAACGGATTTTTCGCCACACCGGGCGCCAGCAATCCCGCGTGACCGGTGAAGAGATGTTCGAAGCCAAGATCAGCATGGAAGTGTCCCGCGGTGGCGGCGACGCCTTCGTCGTAGGCTTTTCCGTTGCAAATTAGCGTTAGCGGCTGGCCCCCTTGCGACCACTTTAGCGCGTCGATATCGAAGCTCCACAAATCCCACTGCGCTTCCACGATGAAGGCGGTGTCTTCGTTGAGATGTTGCGCCGCCAGCGCCGCGACTTCGGCGGGTTTGAAGGTGCCTTCCTTCAAATCCCACTCGGAAATGGGAGCTTCCGTGGCGTCCACTGCTTGCACGGTCAACTGCTGGAAATTCCCTTCGCTCTCGGAAATCGGCGCGGTAGTAAGAAAGCGCGCAAATTCCGCGATCATCGTCCGTTCAGAGAAGTCGCGCGTCCATACCCGCAGGTAAGCCCGGTTCGCCATGGTCAAACGGAAATTATACAGGTCTCGCGAGCCTTCGTCAGTCATCCGCGGTAAGTTGTAAGATCACGCAGGAAGGGCAAACTCATGACGGAAATAGAGCCAAGCCTCTTGCAATGCATCGGCAACACTTCGTTGCTGCCGTTGCGTAACATCGTGCCTTCAAATGGAGCGCAGGTTTTGCTGAAAATCGAAAGCGAGAATCCCACGGGCAGCATGAAAGACCGCATGGCGCTGGCCATGATTGAAGCGGGAGAATCGGATGGGCGGCTGAAACCGGGCGGTCCGGTCGTGGAATACACGGGCGGCAGCACGGGGGTGTCCCTGGCGTTTGTCTGCGCGGTGAAGCGCCACCCCTTGCATATCGTCAGTTCCGACGCGTTTGCGCGGGAGAAACTCGATCACATGAGGCTCCTGGGCGCCACGTTGCAGATCGTGCCGAGCGAAAGCGGTCGTATGACCGGCAAGCTGACCCGGGACATGATCGAAGCCGCCGGCATCGTTGCGGCGAATACCGGGGCTTTCTTGACCGATCAGATGAACAACCAGGATCAGATGGCCGCCTATTCCAAGATGGCTGAAGAAATCTGGGAGCAAACGGGCGGCCAGATCGATGGATTCGTGCAGAGCGTTGGGACGGCCGCGTCGATTCGAGGTATTGCCGAGGGCCTGCGGCGGCGCAGCGCCAAACTGCGGGTCGTTGCGGTCGAGCCGACCGAATCGCCGGTCCTTTCCGGCGGAAACCCGGGAGCACATCGGATCGATGGGATCGGAGCCGGATTTGTGGTGCCGCTGTGGGACAACCGTCTCGCCGATCAGATTGAGCGCGTATCGACAGAAGACGCGACGGCTATGGCTTTGCGCCTGGCGCGCGAGGAGGGATTGTTGGGCGGCACTTCTACGGGGGCCAACGTTATTGCGGCCCTGCGTTTGGCGGAACAGTTACGACCGCACGCTACCGTCGTCAGCATCCTGTGCGATACAGGGATGAAGTATCTCCGAACCTACGGAGCGGAACTGAGCGGGCGGGAAGATGCCGCTCCCCGCATCAGCTAGGTCGAAGCGAGGATCCCGGAGTGGATTATTTGGGTGCCGCGGGGTTTTCAAATCCGGTCGCGATTTGCTGCAGGCGCTCGCGCAGGTTGTCGCCGAAGCGGGCGAATACTTCCGAGGTCGCCTCGCGCAAACGCTCTTCGGCGGCCGCTGCGATCTTGGCAATGACATCACGCGATTGATGATCCAGTGTCGCCACCGTAGCCACCATCCAGGAGTTGGAAATGTTTTCGAGGCGTGCTCGATACTGCTCGGCGCCCTCGTCGCTCAATTTGACGAGCGCGTTGCGCATTTCATTCATGTTTGTGTCATTCAGGGTCTTCCAGGAATTCCAAAGAGCCGCGAATCCGCTCTGTACTTTTTCTTGAGCGTCGATCACCCCTCGGCCCACGGTTTCGTTCATCGCGGTTTGAAAACGCTTCAGGAACTCTTCCTGACGAGTCGTCAGCTTGTATTCGAAGTCGGCTCGCGTGGCATCCAGGCGCTCGCGGGATTGTTCGAGCGAGCGGCTCATGAATTGCCCAAATCCTTCGAGTTCCTGGCGGGCGTTGCGCTGAATCTCATCGGTAAAGGCGGCCGAAGTGGTGTCCGCCGCTTCGGCAAACAACAGACGGATCTTTTCGAACCCCTCCTGTACCGCTTCTTCCATCTGCTGTCGGGTTTGCGTTGCGAAACTGCGGCTGGTGTTGTTCAACTCGTTGGCGAACACACCGGAAATCTCGCCGGCATGGTCCCGCAACTGTTTGGTGGATTCTTCGGTCAGTTTTTCCGCCAGGTTTTGCAACTGCGTCTGGGTTTTCTTCTCGTACCACTCGGCAGTCTTGAAAAGATCTTCGACCGACCGGTGTTTCAGATCGGCGATTTTTCCTTCCAACTCCTCGAGATGACGCGAAGTAATGCCCTGCGCAGATTCATTCAGGACTTGTTCGACACTGCCGAGATTTTCGCGGAAGCGGCCGAGAGATTCGGCAAAGGCCTCGTCGGCCGACGCGCGAATGCGGTCTTGCTGCATGGTCATCGCCGCGTCGAGAAGCGCGCGGCCACCCGCAAGGCGGTGAATCGCGGCCTCGGTCTGCTGAATGTGCGGCGCGACCAAAGATTGTACTTGTTGATCAAACTGTTCGAGCGCTTCGCTGTTGGCAGATGCGAAGCTGCTGCGAATCCGCGCGTGAACCTCTTCGAACAGCGTTTCCGACCGCCGGTGCAATTCGTTGCGGTGGATGCTCAGGACATCGTCCAATTGCGACTGGAAACCGTTGACCGCGTGTTGCTGGGCGCTTTCGATGCGGTTGGGAAATTGTTCCAGGCGCTCGGTGGCTTCTTTCGTACGGGCCAGCGCTTCTTCGAGCTTTTGCGCGTGCGCGTCCAGGTTTTCCCGCGCCGCGTCGCTTTGCTTCGCTCGTTCCTCTTCCAACTGCTTGGCAAGCTCCTCGGCGAGTTCGGTCAGCTTCTGCGCCGACCGTTCCTGGGTGCTTTGCGAACTCGACTGAATTTCATTCTGCCACTGTGCTTGCGCGGCCTGCACTTCGCGGGTCAGTTGCTCGCGAAGCGCGCTTTGCGCATCCTTCTGCGCCGCCGCGATTTGCTGCCCTAGCTCGTCCATCGCGCGGTTCAGCGCTTGGCGGTGGGTTTCCGCGGATGCCTCTTGCAGACGCGCCTCTTCCTGAACCTTCAGTACGGCTTCCCCGAGGAGCCAATTGACGCGGGACTCCACCATTTCCGCCTGGCTCTTGAGCTTGCTGGTTGCTTCGTCCGCTCGGGAGCACAGGGTTTGCAAGAATTCGTGCGTTGTGATGAGTTGCTTTTCGTGTTGCTCGCGTTGCGTCGCGCCTTCGCGCGCGAGTTGGGCCGTCAATTGGTGGGTCAACTGCTCGAGTTGCGGCGCCAACCAACGCGGTAATTCATTCTTCAGCGCTTCCGCGGCAGCGGCCTGGGCGGTGCGCGCCCGAGCTTCCGTTTCTTCCTGAATGGTGCCGACCGCTTGCGCGGTTTCGCGCGCGACCTCTTGGCGGAAGGACACATACTTTTGTTCCCACTGTTCAAACGCGACTCGCCGCTCGGCGCCAACCGCCTGCACCGCTGCCTCACGCGCTGCGGCATGAATCTGTTGTTTAGCTTCCGCGAGCAGCCGGGCCACCTGACGCGCCAACTGCATGGAAGCATCGGTGGTGCTGGTCGGGGCTGGGAAGACCCGAATATTATCGGGAGTGGCGACTCCGGGCTCCGCCTCCGCGATAGGCAGCGGCATGTCGGTCGGAGCGGGTGGAAGGCTCGAGCCGGTGGCGTCGCCGGGCGCGAGGTTGGACACTAAGGTATTTTCTTCGGGAGCGCCGAACCAATCTTCCGGGGGGAAGCCGATGCCCCAGGCGTTTCCGGGCGTTTCGAGTTCCAATGCAACCTGGAAGAGTTGACGAACGGTTCTCGGCCGCTGGATCCACGCCACCTTGCCACGGACCCGGCGAGGCGAATGACCGGGGTCGGGATGCGGCACTTCCAGATTGACCCACATGTTCTTGAGGACGTAGTGCTTGGATTGATAGCGGCAACCGTGACAATTAATGATCAGCGTGGAGGTGCGTTCCGCGAAAGGGCGACCCAGAGCGTCGACTCCGGTCACGACAAGTGGCACCGCCTGCACAATGCGTGTGCTCCGCCTCTTGCGCAATTCAGTGGTTGGGTTCGCAGCGCTATCAGATGGCATTTCGGTAGTCTCTTCCGCTAGTTCGCGGCGGTGCTCTTCATTCTGCATGGTGGCCGTACCTTATGTATGGCTCGATCAATGCGCAATGCTTGGCCCTTAGGTTTTCTTCAGGGGAACGCTTTCCGGGCTGTGTTGACGATGAGTTCCGCTCAGGAACGACCACAGTTCCTTGGCCACCCACACTGGCCCAACCAGCAAATAGACTGGCCCCTGAAAAAACGCCGGCTGATTGCCTTCAATCCTGTGCCCCAGAAACAGGAGCATCCAGCCACCGACAAAGCACGCTACGCCGAGCTTCCAGCGCAGCACCACGAGCAGGATGATTCCTGCAAAAATCAGCGGGATACCGATGCCATGAAGCAGCTTGTTCCAGCCCGAGCTATGCTCGTGGTCGTATTGATTCATGTAGTGCGCTAATCCCGGCACAGCGCACCTCCTACTCCAGTTCCTGCGGAAACTGGCAACGATTCGCGGGGACCGATCATCGTGGCGATAGGAATGTAACCTGAAACGCTGAAGTTGCCTAGAGGGTCAAAAATTCTGTACGTACTAGCGCGGATGGCCCAATCGTTTTGGGACTGGATTTCAGCACGCCCGTGGACCGCCATGGGGCGGCCGCGGCCGTGCACCAAGTTTTTCTTATGATCCCTCGAGTCATTATAAATCGCGACGACCCTCCATCGCTTTCAACATGGTGACTTCATCGGCGTATTCGAGGTCGGCGCCAACCGGAATTCCTACGCCAATGCGGGTCACGCGCACGCCCAGCGGTTTGAGGAGTTTCGAGAGGTAGACTGCAGTGGCCTCGCCCTCGGCAGTTGGGTTGGTGGCCATAATAATCTCCTCGACCGCTCCGCCTTTCAGGCGCTCGATGAGGCTCTTGATGTTGAGCTGTTCCGGGCCGCGGCCTTGGAGGGGCGAAAGCGAACCGCCCAGCACGTGATACATGCCGTTGTAGGTCCTCGTTTTCTCGATCGCGAGAATATTGTGCGGTTCTTCGACGACGCAGATGGTTCGTTTATTACGGCTCGCCCCGGCGCAATAGAGGCAAGGATCGGTATCGGTGATGTTGTGGCACGTGGAGCAGGTCTTGATCTTCTCCTTGGCTTCACGAATCGCGTCGGCAAGTGCTAGCGCATCTTCACTCGAAGCACGCAAAAGATGGAAAGCCAACCGCTGAGCGGTTTTCTGTCCAATTCCGGGGAGGTGTTTCAGTTCGTCGATGAGTCGCTCGACGGGCGCGGCGAAGTCTGGCATTTCCTTGGTGTAGCACAAGCCCGCTCATGTACGCAAACGAGCACGAGGGTCGCGGTGGAAATCCCGATTCAACAGTCGTCAAGGAAAAGGGGTAGTTCTTATAAAGGGCTTAAAACATGCCAGGGATTTTCAGGCCGGATAGACCTGGAAGCCCGCTCGCGAGGCTTTTCATTTGCGTGGCGAGTTCGTCGTCGACGCGGCGCGACGCTTCGTTCACCGCGGCGCGAATCAGATCCTGCAACATTTCCTGATCCTTGCTCGAAAAAACTTCAGGCTCGATTTTCACATCGAGTACTTGCTTCTGACCATTCATCTTAACGGTTACCATGCCGCCGCCGGCCGAGGCCTCCACCGCTACAGAATTCACCTGCCGCTGAAGGTCTTCCTGAACCTTCTGCAAGCGCGAGAGCATCTGTTGGAGAGCGCTGACTTCCATATCTTCCAAGGCCTCTCTTCCCGCTCACTCGCCGTTTCGCCGTCGCACTTCGGAAATTCGTCCGCCGAAGCGTTGCAGCATGGACTTCACGAGCGGGTCGTTTTCAAACTGCGCACGCATTTCCTGCGTGTTGGCGGCGGATGCGTTCGCACCTTTCGCCGCACCACTTTCGAGTCTAGCACAGACACGCACGGCGCGCCCTAGTACCTTGCTCGAAATGACACGGATCTTCTCCAAAGTTTCTCTGCCCTCGATCAAACTGCAGAACGAACTCTTGGCACTCGGAAAATAAATTCGCAATTCGCTCTCTTCCAGTTCCCAGCGAGTGGCGTGCTCGACCAGTTCGGCGAGGAATTTTTGTTGCGCCTGAATGGCGGCCTTAATTTCTGCGACTTGCTCGGGGCGCAGACCCGCCGCCAGCACTCCCGCCTTCGTCTCGTCCGGTAGACTTGCTTCCTCGACGACGATGCGCGCGGGCGCCGCTGCCGTGGCCGCCGAAGTACCTGCCGAAAGCGGAGCGGGTACCGCGGGCGGCGAGGGTTGCGAGCTTATCGCTACGTGCCTTCCATTCTCCGGGGAGACGAGAACAGCAGATGCTGCCGTCAAACCGGCTGATGCAGAGGACGATCCGGCCGTCGCAGAGCGCGAAGAAGATTGCGCTGTCGAAGAGCCGACGGCACTCCTCGGAGCCGAGCCCCCGCCGGGACGGCCGGTAGAGTTGCCATCCGCTTCTGCCAACAGTTCTTCGAGGGGAGCCAGACGCGCGGCATTTACCAGCCGTAGTAAACCCATTTCCAGATGGACGCGTGGATCCATTTTTCGACGCACGTCATCGTCCGTCTGCAACAAAATCTGAAAGTAACGCGTCAGATCTTCTTCGCTGAACAGCGCCGCAGCTTTCGCGAGCCCGGGCCGCTGGTCGGGCGTGGCCGCTATCAACTCGGAATCGGCGCCGCAGACCCGGGCAATGAGAAGGTTGCGGATGTGACGGATCGCCTCCCGGCAGAAGTGTTGCAGGTTGCGGCCTTCACGCTGGAAGCGGTGAACCAGGCCAAGGGCGCGTTCCGCCGACTGTTCGGCAATGGCTTCGACCAGTTCTTGCAGCGCATCTTCGGGAACGACACCGAGCAACTCGCGGACTTCCTTATCCCGAATCTCGTCGCCGCAGTAGGCGCGCGCCTGCTCCAGCAGCGATAACGCATCGCGCATGCTGCCTTCAGCCATTCGCGCGATCACGCTCAGGGCGCCGTCGTCGATTTTCAGATTTTCCCTGCCCGCGATAAACTTCAACCGGCTGGTGATCTCGGCAAAGGTGAGAGCGCGGAAATGAAAATGCTGCGAGCGCGAGCGAATCGTATCTTCCAGATTCTCAGGCTCGGTCGTGGCCATGACAAAGATCACGCCATCCGGCGGTTCCTCCAGAGTTTTCAGCAAGGCGTTCGAGGCTTCACCGGTGAGCATATGGGCTTCGTCGAGGATAACGACCTTGTGGCGAGCCGCCGCGGGCGCGTAGCGGACCATTTCGCGTAATTCGCGGATCTGGTCGATGCCGCGATTTGATGCGGCGTCAATTTCGATGACGTCGAGTGAAGTGCCGGCGGCGATCTCCTTGCAGGAGTCGCACACGCCGCAGGGCTCGGGAGTCGGTCCCTTTACACAGTTAAGTGCTTTCGCCAGGATCCGGGCGGCCGTGGTCTTGCCGACGCCGCGGGCTCCCGAGAAAATATAGGCGTGCGCCACACGGTTGTTCCTGATCGCATTCTGCAACGTTTCCGTAGCGTGAGTTTGTCCGACAAGATCGGCGAACGTTTGAGGCCGCCACTTTCTGGCGATCACTTGGTAGGTCATACGTGTCTGCATTTTCGGCGCACGAAAGCAAAAAGTCAAAGCTACAAAACGCCGCTTGTGAGTCTTGCAACGGCCGCATTGGAATTTTAGTAGGAAGCTTAGGTGAGCTGGCTTCGCATCCCGCGAATTCAAATCGAGGAACTTCGGAGTCCCCGCGGCACACTTGGCTTACCCGGTACCGTTGCTCCCTTCCGGGCCTGGCGGGGTTCGCGGGACCTCGTTGCACAGAGCCCGAAGTTCCACGATCTGGCAGTCTCTCTGGCTCGCGACTGCAAACTTCAGTGTAGCATACGACTTCGGAGTGCTCCACTCGGCCTCGACGCTCCCGAGCTTCCGTTTTACTTTTCAATCAGCGCTAGTTGACTCGCGACGCAAATCTATTCGCCGTTGGACTTGATCCACGTCTCCGTAAATCGGCCGTAATGCTCGTATGCCTTTCCTTTGAATGTTCCTTTTTCATGCGTAGCACCGGTGACGACCACCGTGTCGCCAAAGCGATGCAGCTTCATGTCGTCGGAGGTTTCGAAACTCAACTTGTTGTTCGGGTCGCGAATGCCGGCTTGAGCATGACGGTGCCGTCACAGTCCGTAAAGGCAAAATCGGGATGAAGCATCCGGCTCATGGCGTCGGCTTCGTGATTCATCGGCGTCTGGTTCCAGAGGTTCTCGAGGGCGATGATTTTAGTTTCATCGCCTTCGGAAGTTGCGGGGTGTTGGGCAAACGCGGTACAGCAGACCAGCAAACCAACGATCAAGATAAGGATGCGGGCCATGGCCTTGCTCCTGAGCGGATGTCAGATTATAGAAAGCCGGTTTCGCTCGGGCTAGTCGCGATGGAAGACCGGCTGCCGAAAGTGGAGGTAGCCAAGTAGGCACAATTCCGAATCTGACCATGACCTCGTTCGGGGCCTGACCTACACTAACTAGCGGTTGGAGTTCCTCCCCAACCGCCCTCGCGCCCGCCCGCAGCGGCCGCGAGGTCCGCGCGCCAGCGCCTGTCCCGAGCTGCCCCGGGAACACGACCCCACGTTACGGGGATTCCCTGCATCGCTTTGCAGGTAGGAGGATGTTCATGAAAGTCGTGGTATCGCTTGTTTTGACCCTGGCGCTGGTGTGCACGGCCGCGCCGCCCACCTTCGCGGAACCCCGTCAAGTGCTGCAGGGTACGGAAATTCACCTCACCCTACTTACACCGGTTAGCTCCTCCAGCTCGCGCGCCGGCGATCCGTTTGTGGCGGTCCTTGCGCAACCTGTGGCATTGGACAGCCGCATCATTGTTCCGGCAGGCACGCGCGTAAACGGGATCGTCGGCACCATCGAGAAAGCCAAGATGTTTTCGGTATTTCGTGGCCAGGCCTATTTGAACCTTACCTTCAAGACCCTCGAGATCGATAGCCGCCTTATTCCCGTGCAAATGAGCATTCTTGCCGTCGGCGAACCACGCGTGAATTCCTACAGCAAGCCGCGCAAGGACATGAAAATCAGGGAGGGCGAGGTCTTGCAAGAAAAACATGACTATAAGGGCGACGTGCTCGCTGTGGCGATTGGCGGCGGGGGCGGTTCTCTTGTGGGTCTTATCTTCAGCAACGTGACTCGCGGGATGGGCATCGGCTTTGCCGCCGGCGCGGCTTACGTCGTTGCGCGGAAAGGCAAAGAAGTCGACCTCCCGACAAATACAGGGATGCTCGTTCGCATGGACAACACGGTCACCGTGCCGACGATTGCGGCGAACGACATGCCCAGCGACTCCGTAAACGCCACAAGTCCGCGTTAGTTGCCGCAGGGGTACTCTCAAGCCGCCCGGCCCAAGGCAGGCCGGGTTATTTCTTGCAGCGTTGATGGCACCAAGGCACGGCATTTGTTCCGGATGGAAACGGTGCCTGTGCAAATCTGGAATGCCTGCTCGGTGCGGTCCTTTTTCCCTTTATTTATTTGCTTTTTTCATGCTTCCCATTTGTTTTTCGTTTTCGTTTTCCACTGATTTCTATTTGACCCTTCACGGAACGACGCGATATTTTAACTAACGAACGGTCGTGCATGCCGATTCCAGACGTGCCGCCCAATTTCCTGCAAAAACGCAGAGGAGATTCATGTCGACAGATTTGCGTAATTTTCTGGCCCTCAGCTACGACGAGCTTGAAGAACTAAATCTCAAAGCAAAAGAACAACGCAAGAAGCGCACACCGATTGGAAAGATTCAGGAAGAACGCCTCAAGTACTTGACCGATGAAAAGCATATTAAGGCGGTCACGGTCCTGTTCAGCGATCTTGAGGGCCGTCTGCACATGCTGGACTATGACAAGAAATTCCTGATCAAGAGCTTCGACAACCTGACTTTCGATGGCTCTTCGATCCGCGGTTTTACTGCGCAACGCGAAAGTGATCTTCGCCTGGGTATGGATTGGAACGCCTTTTATTGGGCGCCAGCGGACATGTTCGGCGGGGGCAAGGTGCTGGTGTTTGGGGAAGTCATTGATAAGGATGGGACGCCGTACGGCGCCGACATCCGTGGTGCTTTGAAAGGTTACGCGGAGGCTCTTCATAAGAAAGAGGGATACACGCTCAACGCCGCCAATGAGATTGAAGGGTTCTTGTTCCAGGGAGCGGAGGCCGAGCGCCATTACCACGAGACCAGCAAGTTCGAGTACGTGAATACCGGCGGGTACTATCATTCGCTACCCGGCGATCCGCTGCGCACTTTCATTGACACCACTGCAGAAGTGCAACGGGCCATGGGTTTCCAGAACGAAAAGGATCACCCGGAAGTGGCGCCGTCGCAATTCGAAATCAATTACAGCTACACGGACGTCGTGGGTGCCGCCGATCAGATTCAACTATACAAACTGGTTTGCCGCCAGGTTGCCAACAAAATGGGCTTGACCGCGAGCTTCCTGCCCAAGCCGGTAGTTGGCGTGAATGGCAGCGGCATGCATACGAATGTGTCCATTTCTGAGGATGGAAAGAACTTGTTCTGGGATCCCAAAGGAGAGGAGAAGCTCAGCAAGACCGGATGGTCATTTGTGGACCGCATCCTGTCTCATGGCAATGACATTTGCCTGTTGATGAATTCGAGCGTGAACGCGTATCGGCGTCTCGATCCTCACTTTGAAGCGCCCAACCAGATCAAGGCTTCTCCGGTGGATCGGGGATCGATGATCCGTATCCCGATCGGCAACGAACGCAGTATGCGTGTCGAGTTCCGCTCTGTCGCGCCGGACGCGAATCCCTACCTGGTAATGTACTCGCTGTTCCGCACCGGACTCGAAGGGGAGACGGCGAAGATCAAGAACATTCGCCAGGCCGAACGGTACCTGCCGGACAATATCTACACCGCGCTCGAGAACTTCGAGAAATCGGAGTGGACCACGAAGTTGCTGGGCGCGGACGTAAAGTCGCGCTACGCGGATCTGAAGCGCGCGTCGGCCGACCGCTGCGCTCGCAACCTGGGCACGTTCGTCAAGCCAGCAGAGGTCCAGTATCACCACGAAGTGTACAACCAGTTCCTCTGGAACTTGTTCTAGGGCTGACCGCCTTTTGACGTTTGCAACGCCCACGGACTTGCACCGCGGTGGGCGTTGTTTCTTGGACGGGTACTGCAACCGGCGGGAGCGCACACCTCTTGCGTCTCCAACGAACCACCCAGCTAATTCTCGAGATTTTCGACCGGTTAAATCTTAACGCCCCAGAAGGCCGGGTCGGGTTCCTTCAGGGCAATGCCAACATCCCACGCTTCGTGGCCGCGCCAAACCACTTCGCCCTGTGCACTGCGGCCATGCTCGGGCAGCACGACTTTGACGCTGCGGTGTAACGGCAGGTCCGCGCCAACCACCGCCATGCATCCGGAGTGACTGACATCGACGGTGATTCCGTTTGCGCGACGAGGCTTGTTCTCGTCCTCCCATTCCACTTGGAACCGGAGACTGGCGACGGCGCGCTTGTGCGAACGCATTTTTATCCAGCGCTCTTCCAACTGCCGGGTAATGGTATCCATGGTTGAGACAGACATAGGAAAGCCTCGGGACAAAAGGTATTCAACCAACGGGGGGGCCACCCTGAACGGTAGACCGCGGGAGTCTCCTCGTCAATAGTACTGCCGCGAAAAGCTGACGGGAAGCGACCGAAACAGCCGGTTAGCGTTTCAGCATCGATTGTTGGATCCGCGCAGACATCGAGTTTTCGCGAAGCCGTGACAACAAACGCCTTAGCTGTGGAGCATCCTGCGAGCTTAATGATTCAATTTTCATACCTAAGCCGCGCCCGTCGATCACATGGCGCACCACGGCCTCGGCTCGGATCTGGCCTTCCTGGACCAGAAAATGCAAACGCACTACCTCGCCTTCCTTCTTTCGCGCGCGTGTTTCCAAAAATAAGCCGCCAGGGCTCAGATCCCGAATTTTCGACACGTCGCGATAAGGGTGGGATTCCCAGTAGATCCAAACGTCATCGATGGCTGGGATGCGCGATGAACGCCTGCGGGAGGGTCCGGTTGTAACTTGCATAGAACTCACCGTCTTCCGCATCTTGAAGCGCCATGCCGGGCGGCTGCTTACTTCCGCGCTCCGAGAATGAGCGGGAATTGTCGCAAGCAGGAAGGACCGTAGTCAATAGGTTGATGTGCTGAAGGCAAAGAAAATGGCGTGCGGGTACTGGTATGTAAAAAAACGCGAAATTCTTCCGAGAACGGCGAAAGGGTTCCCCTTCGCTCGCGCGATCAACAAAACTATTGGTTGCAGATTGGACGAAAAATTGGCAGAATTTGCTGAACGGACCGGTTTTGTCCCCCGGTTTACGTGCACGGCATGGCGGGTGTAGGTGGATGCCAGTCATCACTCCAGTCCTGGGACTAGGTCATCGGCGATGGTCGATCTTCGTCGTTCTTCTGTTCGGGTTTCTTTCTTCCTCTTACCTGCGGGCTCAAGATGTTGCGGAAGCAGCGAGCCAGAAGCGCGGGCAGAAGACGGAGCCAAAGCAGACTGCTCCCCACGTCTACACTGACGAAGACTTGAGACGTGAAAAAATCCTCACTCCCGAAGATCGCGCACGGGCGGAAGCCCGCAAAAAGCAAAGCAAACCGACGGGCGGATCGGAAAATGCCGAGGCCTTGCCCGTAAATCCTAGCCAGCAGACGGAGTCGCTCGGCGAACTTGCCCGGCGATACCGGAAGGAAAGCGAAGCTCGGGAGGAGGCGGAAGCAGCCAAGAAGAACCTTGGCCCATTCCCTTATGTGGTTCCGGATCCGGCTCTCGCGAGTCCGAATCCGGATATCGCACCGCTAACGAAAAATGTCCAAGAGGGTTCAGCACCGGGACGTCCGGGAATTTCTCCGCAGCTTCCGCCCCGGGTGCGCAGTAATTCCACCGTTCCACGCGCAAGAATTTCACCGTTTCAGCCACGGCCACTAATCGCCACTCCCAGTGGACCTCCTGTTTTGGCAGTAACACCAAGCTCAAAAGTGGCTCCGCCGATTGCCTACGGAAATTCGCGGCCAGTCTCTCGACCGGCCGAGGCAGCAACGCCGTATTCCGCACCTGTGGTGGAGTCGAACGCCAGGTTTTCGGTCCAGGTTCACCGGGGAGACAGTTGGTGGAAGTTCGCGGAACGATATTTGGGGAGTGGGGCTCGTTGGCGGGAAATCCGGAGCCTGAATCCCGTTGCGAATCAGCCAGCAGAGTCGTTGCAGGCGGGAACCACCATAGTTGTTCCCGAATGGTCGAAACCCGCGGCGCCACGGCCCCGGACCAGCGTGGTGGTGAAACAAGGCGACACGCTCTGGGGGTTGTCACGCGAATACTTGGGCCACAGCAGTTCCTGGGGCTGCCTGGCCAACGCAAACCCGCAAGTATCGGACTTCACGCGGTTGGCGATCGGTACGACCCTGCAATTGCCCGATTCCGAAACGCTGAAGACCTGCCGCAGTTCGAATCCGGGATTTCCGAAGCGATAAGGTAACACCCGAAAGGGCTTGCACTGTCGACGAGTGAACGGCAAGAACACCGACGCCACCGACTTATCCGGTGCACGCCTTCAAGAACGGGTCAATTGGGCGGCCGCTCCTGAGGAACGAGCTCGCGGGGTAGTATCGCATCCATCGCGCGTCAGATACCGGTACAGGCGGGTCCTGCCGATTCCGAGAAATCTGCGCTGCGCGCGCGTTTGCCGTTCGACACTTTCGCGCACATTTCCCGGCCACGGATGTTGCCGTAAGACCGTTTGTGTCTGAGGTGTGAGACCCGCAGTGGCTTTGCCGCAAGCGTCCTTATATTTCTTGAGGAAGAACCGCAACTCGCCGTGGAATATCTTCCCTCCGAACGGTCTGTTCCGAAGGGACGCAGAGTTAACAGATCTTGTAGCAGAAAGCCCTAGAAGAGAATTCGTAGCGCCAGCATCTGCACGTACGGATAAATCTCGCGAAACAGCAACAGACCAACGAGAAGACCCGCCATGGCGAAGCTGTTGCCGCGGATCCAGTCCAAATAACGCCGGGCCCGATCCTCCGACATGAAAACCATGATGCCGGTACTGCCGTCGAGCGGCGGCACCGGCAACAGATTAAATGTTCCAAGCAGCAGATTCAGGGAAAACACGACGGTTAAGATCACGGCGACGAAACTCGGTGCTCCGGTAACCGGATCCCGATGAAACAAATGAAACGTTCGCGCGGCGCGAAGGCCGAGCGCCGCCAGGAGCATCAGCGTGTAATTCGCGGCCGGGCCCGCGAGCGCCATCCACGCGGCGCGTCGAGGATGACGGTGTTCCCAAAGAGGATCGTAGGGTGCACTGGCCCAGCCGATCATCCCGCCGGACAGCAGAAAACTTGCGATCGGAAAGACCACCATGCCGAAGAATGACCGGCGGATGTGCGGGAGGGGATTAAGCGAGACTTGGCCACCCGAGGCGGCGGTGCTGTCGCCACCGAGCTTGGCCACCAGCGCGTGCGAGGCTTCATGGCAGGTCGTCGAAAACAGAAAAACCACGTACGAAATGAAACCCATCACCAGCATTTGGGGCGTTAGCTCATTCATAAGTATGCAGGTTAGGATTTCCGACGGAGGAAAGCAAGCGGCGCGGAGCCCCGCTTCCTTGTTCGGGTCGGCGCTTTGTCACGCAAAACGCGCGGCATTCCAATAGTGCTTCCGTTTGCTGGTGGCGAAGAGTATCATCGGAGCAACACGTGTGTTGGCCGCCTTGTTTGGGTGTGCGGAGCAAGCAACAATAAAAGGGTGCGGTTATGAAGAGTTGTTTGCTACGCACACCCGCTCCTATTGAACAAAACCCACTTGAGTTTACCGCGTCTCCCCAACCCGTTCCTGGCCCGGGTCAGTTGCTCGTCCGCGTGCAGGTTTGCGGTGTTTGTCGCACCGATCTTCACGTCATCGAAGGCGAATTACCGCCAAAGAAATCCCCCCTAATACCGGGGCACCAGGTCGTCGGCATCGTGGAGCAAAGCGGCGAAGGCATCCGTCGCCTAGCGACGGGAGCACGTGTAGGCATTGCTTGGTTGCATAAAACCGACGAGATCTGCGGCTATTGCCGGCGGGGAGAAGAAAATCTGTGTGAGGCGCCGCTGTTCACGGGTTATAGCGTCGACGGTGGATATGCGGAATGGATCGTCGCGCCGGAATCGTTTGTATATCCGATTCCGGAGGGATTCCCTGATGAACAAGCCGCTCCGCTGCTCTGTGCGGGGATCATAGGATACCGATGCCTGCGGATGGCCGAGGTGGGGGCCGGCGCAAAACTCGGCTTTTACGGCTTTGGCGCAGCCGCTCATGTGGCTATCCAAGTCGCT
>Ga0306921_10002270_pt1 | contig 19248 bp, 19 predicted proteins | sample sta12Cox44000080_FD_203760 | JGI IMG/M metagenome (GOLD analysis project Ga0306921, IMG submission 203760) | Lab enrichment of tropical soil microbial communities from Luquillo Experimental Forest, Puerto Rico - statoxic.12C.oxic.44.000.080 (v2)... | ecosystem: Environmental > Terrestrial >... | reverse complement strand
TAAAACCGAAATGCAGGCTCGGACCGATATAAGGGGCCTCGACAAAGCGGTAGTCGACGCCGAAGATCAGGATCAGGGCGACCTCACCGACAAACAGCAGGCCAAAGAAAAAGGCGAGGCCTTGAATCGACTCTTCGCCCCGCTGTTCAAAGGCATAGAAATAGACTTGATAAGCCGCCATGCCGACCAGAAAAAATACCGGTGCCATGACCACCCCGATCAAGATCGGGTCGATGCCGAAATTCGAATTGACGATGTAGGCGACAAACGACCCCAACATGATGAAAGCCGGGTGGGCAATATTGACGATGTCAAGCATGCCGAAGGAGATCGTCACGCCGATCGTGACCGCGGCATAGAAGCCGCCGAGCAACAGCCCGGCGACGACCGCGTTGACAGCGAGGTCGAGCGAAAGCATCCGCGCTAGCCGCAGGGATGCAGATGCTCTGGCGTATCCTCGTCGCTTGACGGTGGTCGCGGCATGGCTGATCCCCCCGGTTGTGTTCGATCGCGCCCACGCATTAGAACAGCATCGGCACGGTCTGTTAAGGGCCACTCGGGCCGGGCGACCAGGTATTCGGGAGGGAGCGATGATCCAGAAGAGGTATCCGCAGCATCGGCTACGTCGCCTTTTGTCGGCAGCGGCCGCATTAGCTGCCTGCGCACTTGCCGGAACCGCAGCCCAGGCGGCGGAGCCGATCACGATCGGCTTAGGTATGGCGTTGACCGGCGGACTCGCCGGCGCCGGCAAGCCGGCATTGCTGGCGATGCAAATCTGGCAGGGCGACGTCAACGCGAAGGGCGGGCTCTTGGGCCGGCCGGTCAATCTCGTCTATTACGACGACCAGACCAACCCGTCGTCGGTGCCAGGGCTCTACACCAAGCTCCTAGACGTGGACAAGGTCGACTTCATCGTCTCGGGCTACGGCACCAACCTGATCGCCCCGGCGATGCCGATCGCGATCTCGCACAAGCAGCTGTTTCTCGGGCTGTTCGGGCTCGCGGTCAACCGCGAGTTCCAGTACCCGAAATACTTCTCGATGCTACCTACCGGGCCCGACCCGGTACACGTCCAGCCGGACGCGTTCCTCAAGGTCGCAATGCAGGCCACGCCGAAGCCGAAGACGCTGGCCATCGTCGGCGCCGACGCCGAATACCCGAAGAAATCGACCGAGGGCGCCCGCGACATCGCCAAGGAGCTGGGCCTCAAGATCGTCTACGACAGGAGCTACCCGCCAACCACGGCCGATTTCAGCCCGATCGTCCACGCCATGCAGGCGACCGATCCGGAGATCGTGTACGTCGCGTCCTACCCGCCCGACTCTGCCGGCATGCTGCGCGCTGCCACCGAGATCGGCCTCAAGACCCGGTTTTTCGGCGGCGGCATGGTCGGGCTGCAATACACCTCGGTGAAGCAGCAGTTCGGGCCCAAGCTCAACAGCGTTCTCGATTACGATTTTTGGATCCCGGCGCCGACGATGCAGTTCCCGGGCATCCTCGACTTCCTGAAGAAATACCAGGCCAAGGCGCCTGGCGAGGGTGTCGACCCGCTCGGCTGGTACCTGCCGCCCTTCGCCTACGCCGAACTGCAGGTGCTCGCCGACGCGATCGAGACCACCAAGAGCCTCGACCAGGACAAGCTTGCCGAGTACATCCACACCCATCCATTCAAGACAATCGTCGGCGAAGTCACCTTCGGCAAGGACGGCGAATGGTCGAAGGCGCGGATACTGATGGTCCAGTTCCAGGGGATCAAGGGCAGCGGCCTCGACCAGTTCGAGGACACCAAGACCGAGGTGATCCTCGAACCTGCGGAATTTCGCACGGGCGAGGTCGTCGAGCCCTATTCCAGCATTCAGAAATAGCGTCGCAAAAAAAGTGTCGCGGCCAATCAGGCCGCGACACTGAAGCATTCTGAGCTGACCTTAGTCGTGGTGATGCCCTTGTTGTCCTCGTTGTCGTCGTTCACTTCCTTGACCGGTCCGCACTGAGCGACTTATTTTGCGGCATCATCTGTTCCGCTGATGACGGTGAACACTGCGATGCAACCATTGGCATTAGATCCACCATTGGCGGTGCAAATGCCGCTGGCCCCCCCTTGGGCAGGATTACTGTTAATCGGCACATACACCTGATTTTTGACGGGGTCAGCAGCAACCGAGTGCGAGCCCACGGCTGAGATCGGGCTAGAGTCCGGTCGTTTGCCTGTAGCGTCGACAACCCCGAGGATCGGACCGGGTGCAGTCAAGTGATTGCCATTTGCGAGGAAATACTGGTTGTCGCCCGGATTGAACCAGACTTCGTCAGCGCCGGCTTCGTCCGCAAGCGTACCGATGATCGCCCCACTGTTCAGATTAATGACCACCGAATTCGGCCCCGCGTTGCTACAACCAAGCAGAGCCTGGGGGAACGGCCCGAGCGCCATTCCGTTGTTCCCGCCGCAGCCCGAACCAGCGAGAGAAAAAGTCTGCTCGATCCTCTCGGACACTGGATCGATTCGCAAAACAACGCCGTTGTCGGTGTTCGGTCCGGGTTGACCTGGCGACGGTCCGACGGTGGGGTTAGGGACATTAAGATAGAACTTGCCGGTCTTGGGGCTCCATTGGCACTGTTCGATGCCACCGCTCGCGTTCGGCTTACCGTTCGTGCCATCCAGAACGATGTGTCCCAAGACACTAAAGCTCGTGCTTGAAATGAAAGTCACGAACGGACTAGGACTGGAAGCGTCGTTGGCGATCAGAATGATGTGATTATTCGGGTCGTGGCAGAGCTCGTCCGCTCTGGTCGGGTCCGTTCCTGCTCCCTTGAGCGCAGTAGAGATCGGGCCTGCGATCAAGTTGCCAGGCGGCGAACTCGTCAAATCCAGCACCCATACTCGACTGTTTCCATCACCAACCCAAACCTGGTGGCCGTTGGCGACCAGCACTCCATCGGGCCCCGCGCAGTCGTTGAGGGTCATCGTCACCGGGCACAGTACATTACCGGCGAAACCCGGCGCAGGTGCAGTTAACGGAGTTTCCAGCGAGTTATTGCTGGTATTAACGACTTGGATTGCTTTGTTGGTGCGATCGGCCAGGAGGTAGACCTTGTTTGCTGCATCCACAAAGCTGATGTCAAAGGCGCCCAGCTTCTGACTGTCCGGCAGATTGATGACGCTGGTAACTCCGAACACCTCGTCCTTTGCTGCGGCCTCCAACGGTTGGGCCGTTGAGGGAAGTCCTGTCACCGTGAGCAGCCAGGGCGCAATCGCCGCGCCCGCGAGGAGAGCTGATAGTTTGATTTTTGTTAAGGCATGTAAGATCCTTTGCATTTGAAGCATGTCGTCCTCCCATCTCGTCTAATTTCCAATGGAACAGGCTAAACTGCCTAGCCCGCACTAGGGAATATCAGCCGACTAGCGGCTGTCAACACATTTTAGACGCGTTTCTGACGAATTTGTCTTCGATGTCAGTTTTATGTCATTTTGTGTCAGTCTATGTCGTATTTGAGTCGCCCAATCGCGGGCTAGCTTTGGTTAACGAGTGGGCAATGCCGGTGTAGCTTCAGGACGTGAGCAGGGGCTCGCCGCGCATGTATTTGCCGCGGCGGAACAATAATGTGGGCCTATCACAAAATGTGTCGCGGCCAATGAAGGCCGCGACACATGAAGACAAGCGATCTCTATTCGAGTACCGTCAGTCTTCGTCAGAGTGCCCGTAGACCGCGATGCACCCGGTCTCGCAGTCGAACGCTGCCGAGGACCCGCCATTCGGCACCGCAAAGGCGCTGAATGCATTGTTCGCGCCCAACGGCACAAAGATATGATTGTTATTGGCATTGGCGGCCACCGAGTGCGCGGTTGCGGCGGGGTGCTCGGTGCTGCTGTTTCCCGTCCCCACCGCCGGCACATTAAACGTCGTCACTAGCTGGAGGACCTTTTGGTCCTTCGCGTCGACGACGCCAAGCGGGGTCGAGCCCTGCGCTGCGGTATTCGGGTTGGGGCGGAACGGACTGCCGCTGCCGGTGCCATAGTAGTTGCCGTCGCCTGTGTTGAACCACACCTCATCACCGGGACCCACGCCGAGGACACGCGCATTGATGGTTCCGTCTTTCGCGTCGATGATTATATCGTTGGGCGCCGCAGTCACAGTACCCGTCGCAACCCACACCTTGCCATCCGTACCGAAGACCGTGCCACAGCCGACGAACAGATCTCCCTTCCGGCCGAGGGCGAGCCCGTTCGGGTTGCAGAAGTCTATCCCGTTACCCAATATTGTCCACTTCGTGCCGTTGGGCGGGATGCTCACAACCCCACCGTGTTGGGGTTGCGTGGCCGTAGAGCCTATATTCGGGATCGAGAGATAGAACAGCTTGGTGCCGGGATCCCACACCGGCTGTTCGGCGCCATTGGTCGCATCGACGCCATGGGCCGCATCCAGTAGAACCCTGTTCGCCGATGTGGGTTGGGTGAGCTTGCAGGTCGTCTGATTGACCGTGATAAAGGTGCCGAAAGGCGTGGGGTCGTTGGGGTTTATCACAAGGAGTAGCCCAGTATTCGGGGCAAAATTCGGCTGAAACGCCAGTTCGTCTGCACGGAAGTTGTCGGCGCCGTTCGTGCTGACGGCATTGACGACCGGGGGCGGGGTCGGGAAACTTGCAGCGTTCAGGTCGAAGCTGACCACGCGGCTTGGTGCATCGGTCACGAATAGGCAATGCCCCCCTGTCGTGACGCCGTTCGGACCGGATTGACCCCCTTGAACCACGCCGCCGACCACGGCGACCCCTGCAAAGCCGCCCGGGATTTGCCCTAAAAAGGTATCCGTCTTGGCGTCGACGACATCGACGACGTTATTCGAACGGTCGGCGAGAAAGTAGAGCTGGCGGGTCTGATCGACCCAGCTGATATCAAAGCTGTACAGCTTGCCATTCGTCGCGTTCGCGTTGGTCTTGGGGACAGGAATGACGTCGATCAGTCTGACAGCCCGGTCGTCGCCGGCCTCGTTGCCCTTGTTTCCCTGACCATTGCCGTTGTTGCGCTGGCCATTGTCGTCGGCCCAGGTAGCGTTGCCGACCAGCAACAAGGCCGCGGCTGCGAGAGTCGTAGGCACCAAATATTTTCTGAGTCTGGCGCGCAAGATACTGTGCTTTTGAAGCATATCCTCCCTCCGTGTTCCTGTGTTCCCAATCGGGCGTGTTGAGATCAGCCCCGCGGTAGAAGAACATCACCCGGGAGGCCGCTGTCAACACATTTCCGACCCGTTTTTAACGAATTCAACTCGATGTCAGTTTGATGTCACTTTGTATCGGTTCGTGTCCATTTCGCGATCGCGATTCGTGTTGGTTAACATGGGAAGCGTGCTGTTGCCGGTTGGCACGGTTGGCACGTCTCGCTAGTGTGCCGCATCAGGGCGGGAGTAGGGGCTCACCGCGCATGTATTTGCCGCGGCAGAACAATAATGTCGGCCGGTTGGTATAGGCGTAGCGCTCGACGTGGCCAATGAAGATGATGTGGTCGCCGCCGTAATGCCGGTACTCGTTGCGGCATTCGAAATGCGCGGCGGCACCGATCAGCACCGGCGCGCCGCATTCCGGGATCACGTGGTCGATCTCGGCGAACTTGTTCTCGTGGGTGCGGGCGAATTTGTTCGACAGCTCAATCTGGTCATACGCCAGCACGTTGACGACAAAATGCGAGCCCTCCTGGAAGGCCGGCAAGCTCTGCGCGTAAAGCGAGGCACTCCACAGCACCAACGGTGGCGTCAGCGACACCGAGGTGAAGGAGTTGGCGGTCATACCGTAAAGACCGCCGTCGGCCCCGCGCGCCGTGACGATCGTCACGCCGGTCGCGAAAGTGCCGAGCGCATTGCGCAAATCGCGCGATTCAAAGTCCTCGCCCGAGGTGCTTCGCACCGGTGCGGCATGGCTGCCGGAGATTTCGTTGTCCACGGCCCGGCGGCCTCAGAGCGGCGCGTCGGGTGGCAATCCGAGCGCAACCCTGCCGTAAATCGCACCGTTGACGTCCCAGTTCAGATGGTAATGGGCATTGGCCGCGTGGACGTCGCGGAAGGCTCGCTGGATCGGGTTCCTCTGATAGATGGCACCACCGCCGGTCGCGGCAAACAAGAGGTCGACCGCCTTGGTGCACAAGGTCGCGGCAAAGGCGCCGTCGCGACGGTAGCGCGCCCGCTGCTCGATGCTCGGCACGACGCCGGCCTCGGTGATCCGCATTGCCTCGTCGCAATCGCGCAGGGCGATCGCCTCCGCCGCATCGGCCAGCGCCGCCGCCTCGGCGAGATGGACCTGGATATTGGTGAAATCGGCGAGATTCTTGCCGGTATAGGCGCTGAGCCTGGTGCGGGTCGTCTCGGCGAAATGCTGGATCGCGCCGCGGGCGATGCCGAGCGAGACGCCGGCGAGGGCGTAGGCGAACAGGCTGACGGCCGGCAGCTTGTACAATGTTCCGGGATTGAGTTCGCTGCCTCGATTGGGGCCGCCCTTGATCCGCTCCGTGGCGAGGGTCCGGTAGGCCGGAACAAACACGTCGGCAACCTCGACGTCCTTGCTGCCGGTCCCGGCGAGGCCGATCACCTCCCAGGTGTCGATGATGGTGTAGTCGTTTGCCGGTACCAGGAGCATGCGGTGTTCGCTCTGCCCGGTGTCCTCGTCGCTGACGACGGCGCCAAACATGTTCCAGGCCGAGGCATCGATGCCGCTCGAAAACGGCCAGCGGCCGCTGAGCCGATAACCGCCCTCCACGCGCCGAGCGCGGCCGCGCGCGAAAATCAGAGCCGAGCTGATCAGGCTGTCGGGCGACGCGCCCCAGATCTCGTCCTGCGCCTCGGGGTGCCACATGCCTAAGAGCCAATGATGGGCGGCGAGGTTGGCCAGCACCCAGGAGGTCGAGCCGCAACCCCGCCCGATCACCGCGGTCAGCTCGTACAACGCGCGATAAGGCAGCTCGCTGCCCCCGACGCGGGCCGGCTGCAGCATGCGGAAGAGACCGCTCGCGTGCAGATCGGCAATCGTTTCGTCCGGCAGGCGACGCAGCTGCTCCGCCCGGGGAGCGCGTTCGCGCAGCACCGGGATCAACCCTTCGGCGCGCGCCAAAAGCTCGTCGAAGCGCGGCGGGGCGGCATCTTGATGCGTCTTCGCCTGGGGCATTGCGATCCTCTCCCGGATAAGCCAGCCCCTCCTAGTCTACTCGTCGCGCCGCAGCTCGGCGAGATCCTATCCACATCGCCCCTCGGTCCCGCGGAGAACGGCGATGATCATCGACACCGATGCGCATGTCGTGCCGGGCAGCCTGATCGAGACCTTGCGCAGCGAACGGCGGTCGTTTCCCTCGGTCAGGCTGCTTGCGGACGCCGACACGATTAGGATGGCGTTTGCCGGCGAGGCGCCGACCCGGCCGATCGCGACGCGGCTGAGCGATCTCGCCCAGCGTCGCGAATGGCTGACGAGCGCACGTGTCGACCATCAGGTGGTCGGCGGCTGGACCGATATCTACGGCTATGAACTGCCAGGTGAGGAAGGCGCCGAGTGGGCGCGCTGCTTCAACGAGCACCTGACGAATGACGCCATTGCCTTGGCCGCGTTAACGCCGCTCGCCACCGTGTCGTCGCAGGATGGCGCGCTCGCCGCGCGCGTGCTCGAGGAGGCGCTCGACAACGGCTTCAAGGGGGCGATGATCGGGACCAACCCAAGGGCGTGGGCGGAAATCTCGACGTCCGTCCCCGCCCCCTGTTAGCCCCCTGTTAACGCGCTTTGGCACCCTGCAGGCCGGCGAAACCCTCCCTGTTGGCCCAACCGGTGACTTAGTCACAAGTGGTTGATTTGCAACGTTTATCGGCGACGCGGTCGGTCGATTTTGGGGTCTGGAAGCGATTTCTCCCCTGTATTCGACCATCTAGCAGGGTGGCTAGAGCAGGCCCGGCTCGTCCCCGGGTCCCGGCCGCTCATTCGGGCGCTTCGACCCGTTCTGGGAGATCGGCTCGGCGCGCCGCGCGACGATCTTCCTTCATCCGATGTACATCTGCGGCGACGGGCGGCTGAACGGGTACGATCTCCTGGACGCGGTCGGCCGCCTGACCGATACGACGTTCGCGATGGCGCGGCTGTTCTTCTCGGGCCAGCTCACGCGGTTTCCCGGCGTCACCCTCGTCGTCTCGCATGGTGGCGGCGCCTTGCCCTGCGCACTCGGCCGGCTGCGGCGCAACCGGGCGATCCATGCCAAGTACTCGATCCGCTCGACGGCTTTCGGCGGGTCTATTTCGACACCGTGTTGTTCGATCCGAGGGCGTTGCGTTTTCTTTGCGATGTCGCCGGCGCGGACAAGGTGGTGCTCGGCTCCGACTACCCGCTTCCAATCGGCGGCCGCAAGCGGTGGCGGATTGTCGACGAGACTTCACTGACCGAACCCGAGCGGCGCGGCATCCTCGGCGAAACCGCCGCCCGTATCTATCGATTGCGGCTGCCGCGGCGATCGGTAAGGGTTGTTGACGAACGCACTCACTCCGAAAAGGCCGACGGAATGCTCAAAAAACTTTGTTTGGCGATCGGTTGCCTCGGCCTGACGGCCGGCGTGTCAACCGCGGCACAGGCGCAAGGCGGCGTGCGGGTGGGAACCCTCACCTGCAATGTCGCCAGCGGCTGGGGCTTTGTCTTCGGCTCGACGAAGGCGCTCCGCTGCACCTTTGCGCCGGCGCCCGGAGGTGCCGAATATTATGCCGGCACGATCAACAAGTTCGGCGTCGATATCGGCTATACGCAGGGCGGCGTGCTGGTTTGGGCGGTATTCGCGCCGACCGCCAATCTGGCCCCCGGTGCGCTGAACGGCAATTATGTCGGTGCCACCGGCAGCGCCACCGTCGGGGTCGGGGCCGGTGCCAATGTGCTGGTCGGCGGCTCCAACCTCACGATCTCGCTGCAGCCGGTCAGCGTCGAAGGCAATACCGGGCTCAACGTCGCGGCCGGCATCGGATCGATCAGCCTGCGCTATCAGCCGCAAACTGCGCGCCACCGCCATTGAACATCGTCCCGCGACAGAAGGTGAGGTCCCAAGTGCCCGCAGGTTAAATTCAGGTTAAATTCGGATCTTAGTCACCGGCTCGCCATATTTTTGGCGCATTGACATCGGGTGCCGGGACGTGGGGGTGACGGCCGTGCCCGTAATCTTGCGCTGTGGGGGGAAGCTCCGTTGGCGCCGATGTTCCGCCTGCTCTATTACCTCTATGCCCGTCGGCTCGCCCGCGACGTCAAGAGTCGGCCGACCCCCGGCCACATCGGCATCATTCTCGACGGCAATCGCCGGCACGGCCGCTCGCTCGGGATCACCGAGCCGCGGGAGCTTTACGATCTCGGCGCCAACAAGCTCGACGAGGTTCTCGACTGGTGTGTCGAGCTGGGCATTGCGACGGTGACCTTGTGGGTTTTCTCGACCGACAATTTTCGCCGCCCGGCGGCCGAGGTCTCGGGGATCCTAGACTCGGTCGAGGCCAAGCTGAAGGCGCTCGCCGCTGACCCAACGGTCCACCGGCGACGCGTGCGGGTACGTGCCATCGGCTGTCGAGCGATGCTGCCCGAGCCGGTCCTCTCCGCGATAGCGGCGGCCGAGCGCGCGACCGCCGGATATGACAGCCTCGAGCTCAACATCGCCGTCGCCTATGGCGGCCGCCAGGAGATCGCCGACGCCGTTCGCGCCTTGCTCAACGGCATGGCCGATGACGAGACGACATTGGCGGAGGCGGTCGAAGGCGTCACCCCAGAGGCGATCGCCAAGCATCTCTACACCGCCGGCTTGCCCGATCCCGACCTGATCATCCGCACGAGCGGCGAGGTCCGTTTGTCCGGTTTTCTGTTGTGGCAGAGCGCCCACAGCGAGTTCTATTTCACCGATGTGCTGTGGCCGGCCTTCCGCAAGATCGATTTCTTGCGTGCGATCCGTTCCTTTCAGCAACGCCGCCGCCGCTTCGGCTGTTGACAGCTCGACTGAGGAAGCGCCGACTTCCCTTGCTCGCGGACAGGCAACGGGAGACGGCTCCCATCCTCCCTATCTATCTCATTCTGGCGAGGTTGAGGGAGTGATAAACCGCGGACCGGACGAGCCGGACATTTCGGCCGCAGCGGGCACCGCCAGTCGTTCGATCTGATCGAGCCGAAGGCGGGCGTCGCGTGCCCGCTGATCGAGTTCGACCCTCGACACGCTCTTGTCGCAAAGATTTGTGCTCAACATTAGACCCTCGACAGCGCGGATGCCTTTTCCATGCAGCTCAATATGCTTCGCGGGCTCCGAACGTGTGTGAGCTGGTTCACACGGCGCGCAATTTCTTTTCGGACAGTTCGAGAAGATGCGGCGACTTCTCCGCACCGGCGGAAAGGATCACCTCGCCGCTGCAACGCGCCTCCCGCGCCTCGCGGCGTTGCACGTAGGCCGCCCCGACGGCGTGCTTGCCGTTGAGAAGGACGCGTGTGGCAAGCGGCTCAGTCTCGATGCGCAGATGAGGCGCCGCGCGCCGGATCCACAAAGGCCCGCGCCGTCGCCTGGCCTCGGCCGTTCCCCTCGCTTGTTACATCCGGGCGTGCTCTTCGAGAGCGCGCCGCCGTGCTTAAGCGTTGCCACGAGATCGAACAGCACAAACTACTACAGTAATGTAGCCTGGTCAGGTGGATAGGTAATTCGCACTCCTTCTACCTGCGCGAACGGTGTAAGCGTGTGCATCCGGTAACTGCTTTCCGATAAAATCTCGACGGCCGGCACGCCGCGCACCCAGAGCGCGTCGGCCACCAAGGAGCGGTGGCATCGCCACGGCACCGCCTCGGCACACATGATCGCAACGCGTTTTTGGCCGCTTAGGTGAATGAGTTCTTCAAGCGCGTCCTGAAACTCCTCGGTTTGCATGTAATCCGCGTAACCGCGAAAGCTTCCATTTCGCCAGCCGCTGTTGGGCGAATCTTTGCGGGCGCGCCGCAGACCCCCAAGCGCTCGGATATGCATATATTCGAGATGCTGCGCCGTCAGACTCTTGGCCAAGGCGGCGTCGTTAAATTGCGGATTATGGCGTGAGCGGGGGATCGTGCGGATGTCTACGAGGCGTTCGATGCCATAGATTTGCAGGACGCTCATAAAGCGCTCGATCGGCAACGTAGAATGGCCGAGAGTGAAAATCGCGCCTTCCGGCCAATGCGCTTCTTGCGGCGGAAGATGTTCGCTCATGGCGACGGCGGTGAGCGCGTGGGCCGCAGCTTCGCCTAGCCCACCGGCAGCAAGGCTTCCGCCTCGCGCCAGAGACGAAGCACGAGTTCACCGGCGGGCTCAGCCCGCGCCAACGCTGCAGCTTGGCCTGCCCATGCCTGCATGCGATGAACGTCGCGCGACCTCCCGGCCGCATCGCGCATCGCTGCCATCAGCGCTCTCTGCACCGGGTAGGGCGCCGGCGGCGGCGCGCCGGGAGCAGCAGCGGCGCGTACATAATCGGTTGCGATTGCGCGGCCGAGGCGCCCGGAGAACGCCCGTGTCGGCATCGTCGCTTCCGGCTCCAGTTCAGCCAGGGCATCGGCCCACGCCGGGTTGGTGCCGGCTTCGGGGCAGCGTAGAAAGGCGGTGCCGATCTGCGCCGCGCTGGCGCCCAACGTCAAAGCTGCAGCGATTCCTCGCGCATCACCGATCCCGCCGGTCGCGATGATCGGCACCGACAATTTGTCCGCGAGCCGCGGCACCAGAGCGAACAGCCCGACGGATTGACGCTCTGCGGCAGCCGCATCGAACGCGCCGCGGTGGCCGCCGGCCTCCGAGCCTTGCGCAACGATGGCGTCGGCACCCGCGGCGACGGCCGCGCGGGCTTCGGCGAGCGTCGTCACGCAGGCGAACCAGGCGGTGCCGCGGGCCTTGATTTCGGCGATGAATTTGTCCGGAAACAGCCCCATGATCGATGAGACGACCGGTGGTGCTGCAGCGAGCAGCGCTTCGCATTGCCCGGCAAAGTCGAGCGGCGCGGCATCGCCGGCTTGCGCTTGCACTGGCGGACCCCACTTTCCCAGAAATTCCCGCACCTCGCGTTCGTTTTCGGGATCGCGAACCGGAGGCGGGTCGGGAATCCACAGGTTGATTTGAAATCCGCCATTACTCTGGTCCCGGAACTCCCGGACCCAGTCGGCGATCCCGTCGGGTGATGTGGTCAGCGCCCCGAACCCGCCCATACCGCCCGCATTTGCCACCGAGATTGCCAGGGTAGCGGGGCAGGCGCCGGCCATCGGCGCTTGCAATATTGGCAGCCGCAGCCCGAAGCGTCGGCAGAACCGGGTGGCGCGCTCTCGCGCACCGAGGCTTGGTGAGCCGGAGCTTGACTGAGCCTCGGCTGGTGTCGCCATCGTGACCCCCGTTCGCAATTCGTGTCGGCTGAAGATTAGCAGATCCGGCGCGGTGTTGGCCTGCCCGACATTCACGCGATGCCGGCGCCTGGAGGCGTTTCTCCAAGAGATGGCTCACGGCAGCCGCAAGCCATAGCTTAGTTAATTACTGGGGCTGCTCTCGTCACGGCCCTGCCGGGCCAGTTGGCGCCGCAGCGTCCTGATTTCCTCAAATCGCGTCGTTACATCACGCAACATTGCTGCGATTCCGATGATCCGCGCGTGCTTGTCGCGGAAGGGCAGGATCGTGAACTCGATGGAGATGCGCCGGCCGTCTTTTCGCAGCGCCGGTACCGCCAGCATCTCGCCAGAGCCAAAACGCGTGCTTCCGCTCCGCATCGTCGCGGAAAAGCCCTCCCAGTGACGCACCCGCAGATTATCGGGAATAATGATATCGAGGCTTTGGCCGAGCGCCTCTGGTTCGGTAAAACCGAAGATCCGTTCCGCGCCGCGGTTCCAGAAGCGAATTACGCTCTCCGCATCGGCAAAGATGATCGCGTCAGGCGCCTCGCGGATTAGCGTCAGACAGAAACGGTCGATATCGATGGGGAGGCCCATTATTTCACTTCCTGCCCGACTATCGAGGCGGCTCCGAAACCGGTGATCCGTAAACGGGGCTTCACTAGACCTATTCCCCTCCGGCGAGAGCCCGCATCGCTTTGCGGATATCCTTGGCAATGTCATCGAGGTCGGCACGCGACGGTAAGACAAAATACTTGGGACTGAATTTCAGACCGAAGCCGTCTCCGAGAAAGCGCGGGAAAACATGCAGGTGAGCATGGAATACCTCCTGACCAGCCGCTTCTCCGTCGGCCAAGAATAAGTTTACGCCCTCGCAACGAACGCCACACGTTCGCAGGGCAGCAGCAACGCGCATTCCCATTGCGAAGATGTGACCACCTAATGTCGGATCTAGGTCGGCCAGATATGGAGCGTGGCGTTTCGGAATTATCAGGATATGACCGGGGTTGACCGGCTGAATATCCATTAACGCCACAACGTCCTCCGTTTCATCGATGACGCTGATCGGCAATTTCCCAGCGACGAGCTCACAAAAAACGCAGGTTTCCGGATCAACCGTGCGCACGTTCGTCCCAATCCCATTCGTCGTCCACCCTCACGATATCACCAACATCGGCACGGCGGTCGGGAATAGCCAGAGGCTGCTTTGGGTAGCAGCCGACTCTAGGACGACACCGCAGAAGGTCGCTTTCCCCGAGCCGTTCGCGAACTACGTCGTTCGGGGGCGCTTCAAGCTCCCGACACTTCGATGTCGAGCAGCGGACCATATTGCTGGCTGCCGAAGATCTCGGCGTTTGCCCGGGATGCCGCTCGGCAACCGGCGGAATATCGTGAACTTGATCGCCAATGCCGGGTCGAACGCGACCCTAAAGCGCTGTGGTTTCACGAACATCCCGACGTCGCGCCGCAGGTATCGCATTTGAGGCAGGTGCTGTTGCGGATCAAGGTGAAGTTGCCGCATTCCTCGCAGCTGTCGCCCTCGTAGCCTCTGATGCGGGCGGCGCGGATGCGTTCGAGGCGGAGTTCGTTGGCGTAGTCCTCCGCCGGCGGTGCCGAGACGGCGAGCGCGCCGTCGATGGCGGTGCCTTGCCCCCGGGACCGCGCTGAGCTATCTCGCCCTGGATGGCCGAGGGGTCGCGCTATTACGCCTGTCGTCCGGGGCCCGGCGTGCCGCGGCTGAGCGCAGGCGATCGGACCCGTCCGGCGTCCCGGCCTCTGCTCAGGTAGCGTTATCTTCAGCAAAGAAGCTGTCCGGCGGGTCGGCATCGAGCGGCGTCAATCGAGGATCGAAGCGGAACCGCGTCCCGCAGTAGGGACAAAGGATCGTGTCCGCGCACCCATATCGATGTAGATGTGCGGGTGGTCCTGCGGCGGGGACACGCCGATGCAGTCGAATTCCCGCACCCCGATCTTGATTTCCGGGACGCCGCGGTCGTTCCTGAACTTCGGAAAGTTGCCGGGCAGCGACTCGGACCGTTGTGATCGGCGGGAGTCCCTAAAGTCCGCCGCCCCGCCGGGGAGGGGTCGGGTTGGTCTCGGTGAACATGATGTCCTCGTTGTTGCGCGAACCGCCCCAGCGAGCGAGGACGGCGTTCAGCTCGGCCGCGTGAAACGACCAAGCGTCCTGACCGTCCGGATCGCCCGCGAACCGGCCGAGACGTCGGGCGCAGTCGAAGAACCCCGGCGCCGGTAGGCCGCCACGCGCCTTGCTGATGGCGAGCGCCGCGATGAACGGACGGCCCGCTGCCGCGTCCTCCTCCATCAGGCGCTCCAGGGCTTCGGTCACACGATGGATCGAACCGGGTGGCAAGATCTGAAGAGCCTTCGCCAGGTCCTGGTAGGTAATGGGGATTTGGCGCTTCGCGACGCTCTCGAGGAACGCGCGCACCCGTGCATGCGTCGGCAACCGATTGTCCTCTCCCAAAATTCGGCATTGTCGCGATCGGGCATGGTCACCTCCTCGCGCTGACGATCCTGATCGGCCCCGACCGCTCCACGACGATCCGTTTGCCCTTAGCATCTCTGCCCCGCACCCCGTAGCGGCCCGTCTCGTCGTCGGCCCAGACGATGTCCGGAATGTCGGCGTGGGTAACGAGCGATAGGACGCGGTAGCGCCGAGCGGTATCGGGGTCGGTTCGAAAGTTGATGGCGGTCACTTCAAAATCCTCCTGCGACCCGAGGTTCCGTCCCCGGGTGAGCGTCCCGGGGCGCCCTCAAGAGGCCTCAATTGCGCATTCGGCGCCGGCGCCTGACGAAACCGTCCGACCAATCGTCTCGAGCAGGGGCTCAAAGCCCAAGGGCCAGTGGCCGACTATGTCGAGCGGCTCCATCAGAACGCCTGAGCGCGGTCGCTTCCGCCGCAGGCCTAGCCCCTGATGGGATAGGGACGCGTGGAGAATGACCTCCTGCCCGGTGAAGGCGCCTAGCGATCTAAGCCCGGGCCTCGACCGACGGCAAGGGACGCATGCTACACCATCCGGCATGAACAAGCTCGTTCCGATAACGCGGTCGCGGACGGCCGCGTCGGTCTCCGGCAAGCTCATCGTCCCGGCGACGATCGCCGCCGCCGAGGTCAGAGCACCGAAGCACGCAAACCATGACAAACAGCGGAGCAGGCGACTCCTCGGGAGAGGTGTGCGGGCGTTTTCGGTAGGATTTGGTGCACGATCAAATACCGCAAAGATGCCCGATGCGATCCCACCTGAAGTTGAACATCGGAGCGTCCGCTGGGGACCCGGATCGGGTTCGGCTTCCAAGCCGACAGCCGAACGTACGGGGCGAACCCGGCTATTGACGCCCGGACATCTCTGACCGACTGTCTTTGAATGACCGCGGGCGAGTTCATCCGCCGGGTCAACGCGTTGGGCGCGGCCCGCGGCGTGCCGGTGCGGTTCGATAAGACCCGCGGAAGAGGAAGTCACGGCACGCTCTATTACGGCGACCGTTTCACGGTCGTGAAGGATCGGCGGAAGGAGTGCGGCCCCGGTCTCATCGGCAAGATGCTCGCTGACCTGGGCTTGAGCTCCCGCGATCTGAGGTAGCCGAGATGGAACGACGCTTCGAATACCCTGCCAAGGTCGAACAGGATTCGGCCGGTTTCTATCTAGTGACCTTCCCGGATTTTCCCGAGGCTGCGACCGACGCCCGTTCGCTGAACGCAGCATTGGCGGAGGCGACCGACTGCCTGGAGGAAGCCGTCGCCGGCCGCATGAAACGAGGCGAGGACATACCGGCTCCTTCACCGGCAGGGGACCGCGCGGTGTCGATCACGTTACCCGCGCTCTATGCGATGAAGGCCGCGCTCTACGTTGCGCTCCGGGAGGCAGAACTGTCACAAACCGTGCTCGCCACCAAGCTAGGCAAGGACGAAAAGGAAGTGCGCCGGCTGCTCGATCCCCACCACGCGAGCCGCATATCCGCTATCGAAGCAGCACTGCGCGTAGTCGGGAAGCGCGTCCAAGTGGTGGTCGAGGACGTCGGGTGATCGGTGCCAATGGAATCAGCGATCAGCTACACCCGCTGGTCGCGCCGCAGGTGTCGCATTTGAGGCAGGTGCCATTGCGGATCAGCGTGAAGTTGCCGCATTCCTCGCAGCTGTCGCCCTCGTAGCCCATGATGCGGGCGGCGCGGATGCGTTCGAGGCGGAGTTCGTTCGCGTATTCCTCCTCCGGCGCCGCCGAGACGGCGAGGGCGCCGTCGAACTCGGCCGGGGCTCTGCCGCCGCCGCCATGCACTACCGTCAATTTGCTGCGGACATAACCGCTCGAGGCGCCGCGCTGCACGATCGTCGCAACCTCCGGCCGATGGTCGTCGCCCGGGTCGCCAAGCATCGACTCAGCTTCGCCCTTGCCGACCGCGTCGGGCAACAGGTCGCCCGGCTGGACGTGGGCCAACTCTACACGCCCTTGGGTCAGGTCAAATTGGTTTAAACATGCTCTCCGCAGATTCAGAATGCAGTCTCCCGTAAAATTCCATGGCATACCTGTCCGTCATGCCAGAAACGAAGTCGCATACTACACGCCTTCGGGCTGTCGCGTTGGCCTTGTAATAGTCATACAACTCCCGCAGGCATCAGTAAGTAGCCCTTTGTGCTGGAGAGAGCATCAAAAATCCGGGAGATTACCTCATAACCTCTATATTCAGTTACCCTTACTCTTGCGGAACCTATCATAACCTCGTATGTATAGTTCTTTAGAATTTCGACTTTCTTCAGAGCCTCCGCTCTCAAATGAGCTTTGCTTAAAGATGGAAATTTCGGATTGGGTTCAACCCAAACGCTGTCTATGAATTCTCCTACCAAATTCGACGTGAGCCTTGTGCGCAGAAACCCAGACTGTGCCAGCTTTCGAAAGTGTTTATTTGCATTGATGAATTTCATCAAATCGTCAGTCGTCTCCTCCGATCCTTCTCTCTCAGTTAAAATAGGGTAGAACATATCCCTAAAGGTCTCTAATACGTCCCCTGCGCTTATGCTGCTCTCGGTTTTGCCTGATACCGTATTAGCGACGCGCCAGAAGCTCCTCTTTCGTTGAGAGGATGTCGGCAGGAGTAAGAAATCCAGCTTTTAGGCAATCCTCAAGATCGTACGTGGAATATGCTATATCATCGGCCAGATCCATAATATAACACTCTATTGTCTTGAATTTTGACTTCTGTTCATCCCCCCCTTCAAAGCCAGGTTCAATAGCCTTCTTTATTTTTTCGACAAGCTCCTTTTCTTCTGCATAGTATCCCTTAACGAGGGTCGCCTCTTCCCCGCGAACGTGCGGTATCATTCTGTCGTATTTTAGAGTAGAAGCCAGCGTCCGATAGGTCAGATTTAAGCCAGAACGTCCATTAGCGGTTAATGTATCCCGGCAATGGGTCTCTCTCTTTTCTAGCTTCGATAATATCCGAAGCGTCTGCGCATTTCCCTCAAACCCGCCATATTCTCGCATCTTGTCATCGAGCGCTCGCTCGCCATTGTGCCCGAAGGGGGGTGCCCCAGGTCATGAACGAGACCAGCTGTCGCGCACACCCTCGTCTCAATATTATGGGTTCTGAAAAAGTCATCGTCATGGTTAAGCCGATACGCGATGGATTCGGCAATTTGCGCCACCTCTAAAGAGTGCGTTAGCCGGTTTCGGAAGAAATCTGACTCGTGTCCGGGGAAGATCTGCGTTTTGCCTTGCAGGCGTCGGAACGAGGGGCTGTGGATAACGCGTGCGTAGTCGCGGCGCGCCTCGGAGCGCCACGGTTGAGTGTGGGATTCGGCGAATTCTCGATGCCAGCTATCTTCCGAGTACAGGAGCGGCGGCCTCCGTTCGCTTGCGGTCTTCATGGTAAGCACTTTGGCCCGTAACGATTAACACCGCCTAAATCCGATGAAGGCCTGCCCGGCCGGTGCTCATCGTTCCTGCAACAATACCGATCGCTGAAGCGGGCTGGTTGAGATTTGGACGGTTGAACTTGATGTCGACGAAGTACCGCCGCCGTGTTCGTTCGCGCCGCAATTTCTCGCGAACCTCCCCGCGCGCCTGCGCTGCAAGCCGGTATTAATCGAGGCCACCGGCAGGCCCAGGAAAGATAGTCGTGCATGCCGCGGCAGCCGGTGGGCACACGCCCCCGGAACCTCTGAATTGTAACGATCGTCCGCTCGGATTACCGTAGCGGCCACAAGCAGGGAAAGCGTCGAGCATGTGGGCGCCAATAGCGAGGCTGGTCAATTGTGGTCCAAGACAGATCGTTTCGCGTGAGCCCCCACTTGAGGTGGATCAACAGATTAGGATACGAGCCTACAATCTCTGGGAGCAAGCAGGGCGCCCGGCTGATCCTGGCGATCAATTCTGGGATCTAGCTTTTCGAGAATTCTACCCAAAGAACGATAGGTGGTATAGAAGAGATGGAAATATAAATATTGCGGAAGCTCTTGGCTTCATTAAAGACTGGGTTACATCTCTCATTCAGCTGCAAATCGCCGCGATTGGGGCGATCGGCATATTTGTAAGTCTGAAGGATTTTCCACGCATCACATTGGGGCTGAGTGAATGGGTTTTTCTCGGACTTACAACCGGATCGTTCTTTTATACCATTTTCAGCGGGCTGATGATCCTGAATGCGCTCCCGGCGGCGATGCAGCGGGTTCCCGCCAATGCATCTGCGCAGGCTGCCGACGTTTTCTCAATAGCGAACGAAACCCCCCATATCATTCTCGATTGCCTATCCAAGCATGTGCGCTGGTCGTTCCTAACCCGATCGATGCACGAGGAAAATACATCTCTGTAACGTTAATTGAATTACTCACGTTTTGATTGCAATTGGCAGCGGCAGGCATGGGGGATTGTTGCCGCTGCGGCGGGTTTG
>Ga0306921_10002269_pt1 | contig 19250 bp, 15 predicted proteins | sample sta12Cox44000080_FD_203760 | JGI IMG/M metagenome (GOLD analysis project Ga0306921, IMG submission 203760) | Lab enrichment of tropical soil microbial communities from Luquillo Experimental Forest, Puerto Rico - statoxic.12C.oxic.44.000.080 (v2)... | ecosystem: Environmental > Terrestrial >... | reverse complement strand
CGAAGATCGAGGCCGCGAGCGCCCGATCCTCTACCGCGCCTCCGTCGCCGACATGGTGGTGCCCTACGGCGACCCGCGGCCGACGTATTTCCACCGCAACGCGTTCGACGTCGGCGAGTACGGCTTGGGTACGCTCGCCAACGTCCTCGCGAACGGCTGCGACTGCCTCGGGGAGATCCGCTACCTCGATGCGGTGGTCAACGACAGCCAGGGCCGCGCCGTGACATTGCCGAACGCCGTCTGCATCCACGAGGAGGACGCGGGCATCCTCTGGAAGCACTTCGACTGGCGGCTAGGTACCACGGAAGTACGGCGCTCGCGCCGCCTCGTCGTGTCCTCCATCTCTACGGTGGGGAACTACGAGTACGGTTTCTACTGGTCCTTCTATCAGGACGGAGCGATCGAGCTGCAGGTGAAAATGACAGGGGTCATCTCGAACGGCGCCGAGCCTCCGGGAGCGAAGCCCATCTGGGGCGAGCTGGTCGCGCCCCAAGTCTACGGCCCCATCCACCAGCACTTCTTCAACGCGCGGATGGATATGATGGTCGATGGGCTCGACAACTCGGTCTACGAGGTGAACACCGTTGCCGATCCCCCGGGCCCCGACAACCCGCACCACAATGCGTTCCACACGGAGGCGACGCTCCTCGGATCGGAGGGGAAGGCGCAACGCCTCATCGATCCCCTGGTCGGCCGCTTCTGGAAGATCGTGAACCCCTCCGTGCGGAATCGCCTCGGCGAGCGCGTGGCCTACAAGCTGATGCCCGGCGAGAATGTGCGGCCCTTTGCCGGCCCCGACGCCGCCGTGACGAGGCGCGCAGCGTTCATGACCAAGCATCTGTGGGTGACCCGCCACGACCCGCGCGAGCGGTACGCCGCGGGTGACTACCCCAACCAGCATCCCGGCGGCGCCGGCCTGCCGAGCTACGTGGCGGACGACGCCCCGCTCGAGAACACCGACGTGGTCGTGTGGTACACGTTCGGTGCCCACCACGTGGTGCGCCCGGAGGACTGGCCGGTGATGCCCGTGACCCCGATCGGCTTCATGCTCAAGCCGTCGGGATTCTTCGACCGGAACCCCGCGCTCGACGTGCCCCGGCCCACGCCCCACGGCGCCTGCGCCACCGGCGAGTCGGCGTGTCATGCGCCGTGATCAACCGGCTCGTCATGGATCGGCTATGCCATGGCCTTCTGGTACGAGCTGATCGAGGCGGCGATGTCGCGGCGGCCCAGCCACTCGACGATCTCCGGGTCGTTACGGCGCTCGGGCAGTGCCTTGAGCATGTCGGCGACGTGAATCGCGTCGTGGCGTGTCCAGCCGAGCAGGAATTGGCCAAGCGGGAGATCTACTGCCCGTGACCACCCCAGAATGACGATGCGGAGGACATGACATGCGAGCCCTGGTCCTCGAAGAGTTCGGTGCCCCGTTCGTAGCCCGGGAGGTGCCTACTCCGGACATTGCCGCTCACGAAGCGCTCGTCCGAGTGCGCAACGTGGGGATCTGCGGCACCGACATCAAGATCCGGGCTAACAAGATGGGGCTGGGAGTGATCCCGCTCATCATGGGTCACGAGATCGCGGGCGAAGTGGTGGAGGTGGGGCGCCAAGTACCCGGGTTCACCGTGGGCGACCGGGTCATCGTGAACTTCTACGTCACCTGCGGCCGCTGCCCGTACTGCCGGGCGGGGCGAGACACGCTCTGCACCACGGTACGCCAGCACGGCTTCAGCATGGATGGGGGCTTCGCCGAATATCTCAAGACACCCGGGGTGAACCTGTGCAAGGTGCCGGACCACGTTCCCCTGGAGCAGGCCTGCATCCTCGGAGACGCCGTGGCCACCTCCTATCACGCCATTACCAAGCGCGCCCGGGTCGGTCCGGGCACCACGCTGGCCCTGATCGGGGTGGGCGGCGTGGGGCTGCATGCTCTCCAGATGGCGCGGATGGCCGGAGGCTGGGTCATCGCGGTGGATGTCAACGAGGCACGGCTCGAGCTCGCCAAGTCCCTCGGCGCGGACGCCGTGATCGACGCTCGCCGCGGCCCCTTCCACGAGACGGTGCGGCAGCTGACGGATGGCCAGGGGGTCGATGTGGTGATGGAGTTCGTGGCCAACCAGCACACGTTGCCCTCCAGCTACCAGAGCGTGAAACGCGCGGGGCGGTTGGTCTTCGTGGGTTACACGCCCCAGCTTCCCCTGTCCGTGATGCCGCACGAGCTCGTGCGCAACGAGCTGGAGATCGTCGGCTCGCGCGCGAACACCAAGCTGGAGCTCCAGGAGACCATGGACCTGGTGGCCCGCGGCCGGATCACTCCCATTGTCGATCGGCTCTTCCCTCTCGCCGAGGTCGAGTCGGCCTTCGACGCTCTCAGAGAAGGCCGGTCTCTTGGTCGCAACGTCCTCGTGATCGACTGATCGTCCTGTAGAGGTGCAATGAGGTTATTCTTTGCTGGTCGTGTCCGAGTCCGGCAGAATAGGTCGCGGCAAAGAGCCCCTCGGGCGGGGTGATCGACTCCGGACGGGTGGAATCCGGCCTGCCCTCGAGCTGGTCGGCGTCGGCTAGAAGCCGAGATCCATGTCCTCCATCACGCGTTCGGCCGTCGAGGCGATGGACGCTCGCGATCCCCTCTCGAGCTGCCGCGCGCGGTTCGCCCTGCCGTCCAACGTGGTCTATCTCGACGGCAATTCTCTGGGCGCGCTGCCCGTCACCACGTCCGCGCGGTTGGGCCAGGTCGTCGAGGCGTGGGGACGGGACCTCATCCGCAGCTGGAACGGCCACGACTGGATCGGCTGGCCGAAGCGGGTGGGCGATCGCATCGCGCCGCTGATCGGCGCGCGGGCGGGCGAGGTGATCGTGGCCGATTCGACCTCGGTCAACGTCTTCAAGCTGCTGAGCGCGGCGCTCGACCTCCAACGCGGCCGCTCCGTGATCCTCTCCGAGACCGACAACTTTCCCACGGACCTGTACGTCGCGCAGGGACTCATAGACGCGCTCGACAAGCGTGTCGAGCTGCGCACGGTGGACGCTCCGGCCCTGTCCGGCGCGCTCGGTCGTGACGTCGCCGTCATGATGCTCACCCACGTGAACTACCGGACCGGCGCGATGCACGACATGGCGGCCCTCACCGCCGCCGCCCATGACGCCGGAGCCCTGGCTCTGTGGGATCTCTCGCACTCGACCGGCGCCATGCCGCTGGCCTTGAACGAGGTAGGCGTCGATCTGGCCGTCGGCGGCGGCTACAAGTTCCTCAATGGCGGGCCGGGCGCGCCGGCCTATGTCTTCGTCGCCGAGCGCTGGCTCGAGCGCATCCGGCCCGCGCTGTCCGGCTGGATGGGCCACGCCCGCCCGTTCGACTTCGATACGACGTACGAGCCGGCCCCGGGCATCGAACGGCTCCTCGTCGGCACGCCGCCCGTGCTGTCGCTGGCCGCGCTCGACGCCGGTCTCGAGACATTCGAGGGGGTCGATCTCGAGCAGGTGCACGCCAAGTCCGTGGCGCTGGGGATGCTGTTCCGACGGCTGGTGGAGCAAGAGTGCGACGGGTTGGGACTTCAACTCGTCTCACCCCTCGATCCCGAGCGGTGCGGGAGCCAGGTGGCTACGCGCATCCCGACGGTTACGCGATCATGCAGGGGCTGATCGCCAACGGCGTCATCGGTGACTTCCGGGCGCCGAACGTCCTGCGCTTCGGGTTCGCGCCGCTCTACGTGCGCTACGTCGACGTCTTCAACGCCGTCCTCGCGCTGCGGAGCGTGCTGAGTACGCGCGCGTGGGACGATCCGCGGTTCCGGACTCGCGGGCGGGTGACGTGAGCTCGGAAGCGGCGGCGACCGTGTGTCCCATCTGCGCCACCAGCTGCGACAGCTCCGGATGACCCCAGATCGACTCGACCGATTCGTAGCGGCCCACTTGCCAGCACGCGTCATCGATCATCCGGCCGCCCCACCCGTACTCGATCGCGAATTGCGAGGGGTTCGCCACGTAGAACGACACCATGTGATCGTTCATGTGCCGGCCGAGATCGATGACGATCGGCGTCCCCGCCTGCCGGGCGACGTCCCGGGCGGAACCCACGTCGTCGAGCGAGTTGCACTCGAGCATGAAGTGATTGATTCGCTTCGGGCCGTTGCCGCCGAACAGGGCGATCGAGTGGTGACGAGGGTTGCAATGCAGGAACACCGCCATGGGATGACCTAAGGGACCGGCGACGTCAGAGACGCGAAAGCCGAGCAGATCCATGTAGAACTTCGCGCTCGCGTCGAGGTCGGGTTGGTAGACGACGAGGTGCCCCAGGCCCATGGTGCCCGTTTTGAAACCGGTGATCGCCCGGGAAGGGTGAAACGGCCGCTGGTTGAGAGGCGGTCCGTAGTACACCTCGGTCCGGATACCGGCGGGATCATCGAACTGGATCAGGTCGACCACGCGGCGCTGATCCGCCTCGTCGCGCGTACCGCGCTTCACCCGCACGCCGGCGTCTTCCAGTCGCTGCGCGACCGCGTGCAGCGCGGCTGCGTCGGGCACCTCCCAGCCGATGACCTCGAGATCATCGGCCCCGTCGTTGCGGAGCTCGATGCGGTGGGAGTGCTCGTCCATCCGAAGGTACGTCGTGGAGTGGGTGTCGCCCGGCACGAGCTCCATGCCGAGCACGCTGGAGGCGAGCCCGCGCCAGGCCGCGAGGTCGCTGACCCCGAAAATGAGGTAGCCGAGTTGATTCACGCCCGTCATGACATACTCCTCCGTTGAGAAAACTGAGAATTCTACGAGCCCGACCTCGGCGAGCGTATCAGTCCAGTCGCCCCATGGCAACGGGCCAGGACCGAGACAGGAGCCCATGAACCCCGAGAAGGGCCCGGCGCATGAGCCCGCGTGATCCGATCGGGCTCGTCAGCTCGTCCGGGCTAACCGTCCGGGTGAACACGAACGGCTCGATCCACCGCATCGACCATCGCGACGTGATCGTGAACGCCTACCTGGGCAACGAGATGGAGGGGGGCCCAGCCAATCTCTTCCTGCGTCGGCGCGGCGCGCGCATCGAATGGACGGCGCTCCTGGGCCCCGGCAGTCCGGGTGTCGTCCGGCTCGATGCCCGCAGCTTCGAGGTGGCCGGCGAGTGGGAGGCGCTGCGCTTCCAGGTGTCGCTGCGGCTGGCGACGTCCGCCTCCGCCTGGTTCTGGCACGTCGCGCTCGAGAACGCCGGCCCTCGCGAGGTGACGATCGACCTTCTCTACGCGCAGGACTTGGGCCTCGCCGACTACGGCGGCGTGCGGCTCAACGAGTACTACATCAGCCAGTACGTCGACCACACGCCGCTGGTGCATCCCGGGCACGGCGTCATGATCGCCGCGCGACAGAATCTCTCGATCGGCGGCCGCCATCCGTGGGTGCTCGTCGGCTCGCTCACGAAGGCGTCGAGCTTCTGCACGGACGCGCTTCAGCTCCACGGTCTCGCCACGCGGGCGGGGGAGGCACCCCTCGCTCTCGAATCCGAGAGCCTGCCCGGCGGGCGCCGCCAGCACGAGCACTCACTGGCCGTGCTCCAGGACGCGCCGGTGCGGCTCGCTCCCGGCGGGCGCACCGCCTTGGGCTTCTTCGCATGGCTCGAGCCAGATCATCCGGGCCCCAGCGGGCCGGACGACCTGGTGTTCGCCGATCGTGCGCTGGCGCTCCCCGAAGCCGCCGCCCCACCGCCCTCTCCAAGCCCCGGCGTGGCGCCGGCGGCGACGCTGTTCAGCACGCGTCCGTTCCTCGCGGTCTCCGAGCTTGACGACGCGGAGCTGGCGGCATTCGGGGGCGAAGAGCGGCGCGCGGCCGAGCAGGAGGGCGATCGTCTGCTCTCTTTCTTCGCCGGCGCCGACACGCACGTGGTGTTGCCGGCCAAGGAGCGCGCCAGCCTGAGGCCCCACGGCCAAATTCTCCGCACCGGCGACCGCCTCGAACCCGAGGAAACGTCACTTACGACCACCGTGTGGATGGGGGGCGTGTTCCACTCGATGGTGACGCAGGGTCACGTCAGCATCAACCGGTTCCTCTCCACGACGCACTCCTATCTCGGACTCTTCCGCTCGCATGGGCAACGGATCTTCGTCGACGTGGACGGTGGCTGGCAGCTGCTCGGCCCGCCCTCGGCCTTCGCGATGACCCCGAGCGGAGCTCGCTGGCTCTACAAGCACGCGGGCGGCCTGCTCGAGGTTCGGAGCTGGGCGGCCGTCGATCGTCACGAGCTATGGGTGTCCGCGCGCGTGCTCGCCGGGCCGCCACGGCGATTCCTGATCTCGAACCACGTGGCGCTGAACGGCGACGACGGGGCGCCCGCGCGGCCGGCGCGGTGGGCGCGCGATGCGCGCGGGGTACGGGTCGCCACCGTGCCCGACACCGACGTCGGGCGGCGCTTTCCCGACGGCGGCTTCCGCATCGACACGGCGGACGGCACCGTCTTCGAGCAGGTAGGAGGTGACGAGCTGCTCTTCGCCGATGGCCGCTCGCGCGATCAGCCCTTTGTGGTGCTGATCACCTCCCCGAGCCCGACGTTGGGGTTGCGCATCACCGGCCAGCTCGTGATGCCGGCGCCGATGGTCGCGCCGCGCGCGCCGGATGATCAGTACGTGGCCGACGATGCCGCCGCCCGCCGCTTCTGGCGATCGCTCAATGGCTCGCTCGACCTGAAGACGCCGGCCCCCACGGACATCACCCACCTCGATGCGATGCTGCCATGGCTCGTCCACGACGCGTGGATCCACCATCTCGCGCCGCGCGGGCTCGAGCAGTACTCGGGCGGAGGGTGGGGGACGCGCGATGTCTGTCAGGGGCCCGTCGAGCTGTGGCTCGCCCTGGGTCAGATCGAGCCGATTCGGGAGATCCTCCGACACGTGTTCCGCAACCAGAACCCCGACGGCGACTGGCCCCAGTGGTTCATGTTCTTCGAACGTGAGCGGGGCATCCGCGCCGGCGACTCGCATGCCGACATCGTCTTCTGGCCGTTGCTCGCCCTCGCCCAGTACCTGCTCGCCTCGGACGACGCCCCGCTGCTCGACGAGGAGCTGCCGTTCTTCCATCCCGACGGTGAGGCGAAGGCCGAGCGCGGTTCCATCGTCGCGCACGTCGAGCGCGCCCTCGCGCTGGTCGCCGGGCGTCTCGTACCGGGGACACGGCTCATTGCCTATGGCCACGGGGACTGGAACGACTCGCTCCAGCCGGGGGACCAGGCCTTGGCCGCACGGCTGTGCAGTGCCTGGACTGTCACCCTGCACTACCAGACGCTCGCGACCCTGGCCGAGGCGTTGCGCCATGTGGGCCGCCGCGCGCTCGCCGCCACGGTCGGCGCCGCGCTCGAAGGCGTCCACGCCGACTTCCAGCGATTGCTCATCGTCGACGGTGTCGTCATGGGACTCGCGCACTTCCGCGACGACGGCCGCATCGACCCGTGGCTGCATCCCGACGACGGCGAGACCGGCATCCATCAAAGCCTGCTGCCGATGGTCCACGGGATCCTCGCCCATCTCTTCACGCGCGAGCAGGCCCTGCGACACGTCGCGGAGATCCATCGCCGTTTGCTCGCTGCCGACGGCGCCCGGCTTTTCGATCGACCGCTGCCGTACCATGGCGGCCTGCAACGGCGCTTTCAACGTGCGGAGTCGAGCCCGTTCTTCGGCCGCGAAATCGGCCTGCTCTACACGCACGCTCACCTGCGGTATGCGGAGGCGATGGCGCATCTCGGCGACGCCGACGCTTTCTTCCAGGCGCTTCGCCAGGCGAACCCGGTGGGGCTGCGCGAAGCGGTGCCCAGCGCGCGCTTGCGCCAGGCCAATTGCTACACGTCGAGCTCGGACGCGGAGTTCGCAGATCGTTACGACGCCTCCGCGCGCTACGACGCGGTGCGGACGGGGGCCGTGGGCGTGGAGGGCGGCTGGCGTGTCTACTCGAGCGGCGCGGGCATCACCGTGCGGCTCGTGCGCGAGCGCCTTCTCGGCCTGCGCCGACGCCGCTCCTCGATCGGCATCGACCCCGTGCTCCCGCGTGCCCTCGATGGGCTCACCGCGCGTGTCGAGATCGCCGGTCGCCCCGTCGAGCTCCGCTACCGGGTGGGCCCGCGCGGGCACGGACCGCAGTCGCTCTCGTGCAACGGCGCTCCTCTGCCGTTCGCGCGCGAGCCGAACCCCTATCGCGAGGGCGGTGCCGTAGTCTCCATCGACACGCTCCGCCAACAGCTGCGTGACGGCGCCAACCAGCTACTCGTCACGCTTCCCTGAACGTCCCGTGCCCGTGGAAATTCTCGACGACTTCCGCGACGTCTCCGGCTGGAGCGCCGTCGTCTCCGGGCAGGCTCAGCTGGCGCTCCATCGCGATACCGGACCCGGGGGCGGCGCGCTCCGACTCGACTATGACTTCAAGGGCGGGGGTGGCTTCGTCGTTGCCCGCAAGCTCTTCGCCCGCCGGATGCCGGAGTCCTGGGCGATCGACGTGCAGATTCGCGGCGCGGCGCCCGCGAACAAGCTCGAGATCAAGCTCCTCGATCCCAACGGCCGGGACGTCTGGTGGTGGCACCGCGACGCCTTTGAGTTTCCGGACGGGTGGCAGCCGCTCCACATCCGGAGCTCGGAGGTCTCGTTCGCTTGGGGACCGGCGGGTGGCGGCGCCATGAGCGCGCTCGGCGCGATCGAGATCGCCATCGCCGCCGGACCCGGCGGCCGCGGCACGGTCTCGTTCGCCGACCTGCGATTCGAGGATCGCTCGCTGAGTGGTCCGCCGCGCGTGGAGGCGTCGAGCGCCGCGCATGGTCACGAGCCAGCCCGGGTCATCGAAGCGTCGCCGGCCTCGGGCTGGCGGAGCGCGTCCGCCGCGACACCGCAGTGGATCGCCCTCGACTTCGGCCGCGAGCACGAGTACGGCGGGCTCGTCATCGACTGGGAGCCCCAGCGCGAGGCGCGCGTCTTCGATGTGCAGGGCTCCGCCGACGGGGCACGCTGGACGAACCTCTGGTCAGCCCGCCAGGCCGAGGGCGAGCGCAGCTACGTCTACGTGGCAGGCGGCGCCCGGTCGCGCTACCTGCGCCTGGAGCTGCGGGAAGCGGCTACGAGCGCGGATGCCTTCGGCATCCGCAGGCTCGACGTGTGGCCTTTCAGCTTCGGGCGCTCGCTGGCTGACTTCTTCCACGCCGTCGCCGCGGCCGAGCCACGCGGTCACTCTCCGCGCTGGCTGCACCGCGAACAGTCGTACTGGACGCCGGTCGGCGTGGCCGGCGCCTCGAGCGCGGCCCTGCTCAACGAGGACGGCATGGTCGAGCCCGATCGGGGCTCGTGCTCGCTCGAGCCGTTCCTCTACACCGACGGTACGCTGGCCACGTGGGCGGACGTCGACCTCACGATCTCGCTGGCCCAGGACTACTTGCCGATCCCCTCGTCCACGTGGCGCCATCGCAACCTTGTCCTCACCATCACGGTGTTCGCCGGCGTAGACGTCGATGGTCCCGCCGCCCGCATCTGCTACCGCGTGGAGAATCACGACACCACACCCCGGCGCGTGCGGCTCTACGTCGCGCTGCGACCCTTCCAGGTGACGCCTCCGTGGCAGTCGTTCGGGGGGCTCGGCGGACCCGCCTCCGTACGCTCACTCGCTTGGCGCGACGGCAGGGTCGTGGTGAACGGAGGCCTGCGCATCGTGCCGCTCACCAGCCCGTCCGGTTTCGGCGCGGCGGCGTTCGAGCAGGGAGGCGCGCTGCGCCATCTGACCCACGGCGAGCTACCGCCGCGGACGGAAATCGAGGACGCGTTCGGCTACGCCTCCGGCGCGCTGGCGTGGGATCTCGAGCTTCCGCCCGGCGGCGCGGAGGAGGTCCGCGTCGCCGTGCCCTTCGCTGATCGTCCGCCGCTCGGGCCGGTCGCTCTTGGCGAGACGCGTGAGGCGCCCATGGCCACGCTGAACGACGTTGCCCACTATTGGGTGCGCAAGCTCGGCGCGGTGGATGTTCGCCTGCCTCCGAGCGCGGCCGCGTGCGTACATGCGATGCGCACGGCAACCGCACATATCCTGATCAACCGCGACGGCCCGGCGCTCCAGCCCGGCCCGCGTCGTTACACGAGGTCGTGGATCCGCGATGGTGCCACGATGTCGGCCGCGCTCCTCCGGATGGGCTGCGCCGAGGAGGTGCGCGACTTCCTGGAATGGTATGCGCCGCATCAGGCCGCCGATGGCAACGTGCCGGGCGTGGTCGACCGTTCGGGCATCGACTGGCTGCCCGAGCACGACAGTCACAGCCAGCTCATCTTCACGCTGGCCGAGTACTTCCGCCTCACGGGCGATCGCGAGGTCGCCGCGCACCAGTGGCCGGCCGCTCGGCGCGCTGTCTCGTATCTGGAGGGCCTGCGCGCCCAGCGCCTGGGGCCAGCGTTTCGGGAGCCCGATCAGCGCGCGTGCTTCGGTGTCCTGCCGGAGTCGGCAAGCCACGAAGGGTACCTCGCACAGCCGGTGCATGCCTACTGGGATGACTTCTGGGCGCTGCGCGGGCTCGGCGACGCGGTGGAGCTGGCGCGTGCGCTCGGCAACAGCGCCGACGCCGAGCGCATCGAGGCGCTGCGCCAGGCGCTCTCCCGGAGCCTCTACGAGTCGATCGAGACGACGATCGCCTCCCGCGGGCTGTCCTATATCCCCGGCTCGGTGGAGTGGGCCGACTTCGATCCTGCCGCGACCGCCACCGCGATCACCACGACGGACGCGCCGCAGCGGCTCCCGGCGGCCGCCCTCGCCTGGACCTTCGACGAGTATCTGCGCGGCCTCCGCCGGCGACGCCGCGGCGAGATCGACTGGAACAACTACTCCGCGTACGAGCTTCGCATCCTCGGCGCTCTGATTCAGCTCGGCCGTCGCGAGGACGCGCACGAGGTGCTCGCCTTTTTCCTCGGCGATCGCCGGCCGCCGGCCTGGAACGAGTGGCCCGAGATCTCGTGGCGCAACCCGCGCAGCCCCGGGCACCTGGGCGACCTGCCGCACGCCTGGATCGGCGCGGAGTTCGTGCTCGCGATGCTCAGCCTGTTCGCCTATGAGCGGTCGGCCGATCACGCGCTGGTCCTGGCGGCCGGCATTTCCCACGCATGGCTGGACGGCGGCGAGGTCGGCATCGATGATCTTCCGACCTGGTGGGGCCGGCTTCGCTACACGCTGCGGCGACGCGGCGAAGCCGCCATTGAGCTCGACCTCGCGCCGGGGCTTCACCCGCCTCCCGGCGGCATCGTGATCCGCCCGCCACTTTCACGCCCGCTGGTCGCCGTCGAGGTGGAGGGCGACGCGCCCCTGGACTTCGATGCCGAGAGCGTCACCCTCCGGCACTCACCGGCGCGCGTCGTGATGCGGTTCTGACTCGCCGTTACTTTGTGCCCGAGCGGCGCGCCCGCTCGGCCGCCTCACGCTCTCGCTGTTGGGCATCCCTCGCGCGCGCGGCCTGCTCCCGCTGCCAGCGGGCCTGGAGACGATCGGCGGCCTCGTTCACGGCCCCCTCGATCCGCGCGGCCTTCTCGAGCGCGTCCACGGCAGGCGCGGTCGCGGTCGCCCCGGCCGCCCTTGTCAGATTCGCGTTGATGCTCTCGACGTTCTTCTGAGCGTCGGCCATTGCCTCGCGGAGTCGTTTGCGCTCGGGGCCCTCCGCGCCCCAATCGCTCAGCGCAGCGTCCAGGTACTTGCTCGACTCCTTCGACAGGTCGGCCATGGCGCTCGGGTCATTCGTCGCCTTGTCGGCGGCGTCGGCCAGGACCTTTCCCATCCTGTTGCCCTTGAGCGAATTGCGGAGCGCGGCGACCTTGTCTTGTGTGATCTTCTCCGCGCGCTGCTGCGGGTCGGCGATGCCGCGTTCCCTCGCCTCGATCTCCTGGATCCGCTTCTCGTTTGTCTTGAGCGCGCTCTCGTAGTTGCTGCGGATCGCATCCAGCTCGTCAGCCACGGCATCGGAGAGGCCGACCAGCGGCAGCACAAGGCTTCCCGCCAAGATGAGGAGACCACATCGCACGCGCTCGCCCGGGCGCATCACGGCCTCAGTGGATGTTCTGGATCTTGTTCTGAATGGTATCGAGCCGACCGGACAGCTCCTTGAGCTGGCCCGACAGCCCCTCGGAGAGCTGGCGCAGGGTCTCGTCGAGCTTCGCCGAGCTCGCGGTGAGCTCCTGGGTGGCCGTGGTCATCCGCCGGATCCCGGCCGCGTTCTCTTGAGCGACCTCCTGGTTGAGCCAGCCGAGCTGCGCCGTCTGCAGCATGAACTTGCGGACCGACGCCAGATCTTCGGCGAGCGCGCGCACATCGGCCGCGGCCTTGTCCGTGTCCTGCCTCGTCGTGGCGAGCTCACGCTGCAGCACGTCCAGCTTCTCCTCGAGTCGCCTCAGCTCGACCGAGAGGGAGGCCACGGACGTCCGCTGCAGCTCTTGCTGCTGCAGCGAGCTCAGGGTGACGGCCTCGGGCGCCTTGGGAATGTCGGCCCGATAGACGAACGTCACCACGGGCGGTACCGATGCTGAGTTCGTCTCGCCCCCCGGTGAGGTGACGTGCTGGGCCCACGCATCGGCAGGGCTATCGCCGGGCAAGGCGACGAGATGCCCGTCCTTCGTGTCGAGGAAGGCCAGCGCCCCTACCTTGCCCGACTGGCGTATCGCGGCCTGGATGGCGTCGCTGCGCGTGGCCAGCGACCGCTCCCGGTCCTTGATCGCGTCCGCCTGGGTGGCCGGTACTAGAGAGTGGTCGGTGGCGCAGCCGGTCACGAAGAGCAGCGCGCTGATCACGCAAATACCCGAAAGGACGGTCCGGGCGGCTCTCCTCCGAGTGCGTCCGAGCGTCGCGTCCCGTAAAATCAACACGTGAGGGCTCTCCATGGCTCATTATTACAGAATGGCTCGTGCGCAGGCGCGCGATGACTCGCCGCGAAGCTGCGACAAGGTCCGCCTGACGCTGCGCCGTCGTCGCCCCGGCGACCGCCGCTCATTGTCGTCGATGGCGGCCACCATGGAGTGCCCGCCAGGGCATCGTGGATAGATACCCGGACAAGTCCTCGAGGCCCGCCCTGTGGCGAACGCTTCCGCGGGCCTGGCGCATGATCAGGCCGTATTGGACCTCCGAGGACCGATGGGCGGCCATCGCGCTATTGCTCGGGGTCGTCCTTCTGACGCTCGGTATGGTCTACCTCACCGTGCTCCTGAATAAGTGGAACAACACCTTCTACACCGCGCTCCAGGACAAGAACATGGTCGCCTTCCGCGGCCAGCTCTTCCGCGTGACGTATTTGATCACGATTTTCATCTTCCTCGCGGTGTACCAAGTCTATCTGAACCAGATGCTCGAGATCCGGTGGCGCCGCTGGCTGACCGATCGGTACCTCGGCGCCTGGCTGTCCGATGGCGCGTACTATCGCATGCAACTGCAGGACGGCGAGGCAGATAACCCCGACCAGCGCATCGCGGAAGACGTGCAGCTGCTCGCCTCCCACACCCTCGGTCTCTTCACGGGCGGCCTGCGGGCGGTCGTCACCCTGGTGACCTTCGTCGCGATCCTCTGGGGGCTGTCCGGATCGTTCTCCTTCACCGTCGCCGGCCACGTCCTGCGGCTGCCGGGGTACATGGTCTGGGTCGCCGTCCTCTACGCGATGTTCGGCACGTGGGTGACCGACTGGCTTGGCCGCCCCCTGGTTCGGCTGAACTACGATCGCCAGCGATACGAAGCCGACTTCCGCTTCAGCCTCGTTCGTTTCCGGGAGAACACCGAGGGCGTGGCCCTCTACCACGGCGAGGCCGACGAGTTCCGGGGGTTTCGTGCCCGGTTCGAAAGCGTCGTGCGCAACTGGTGGGGCATCATGGTCCGCCAGAAGCGCATGACGTATTTCACGTCCGGCTACGGGCTCGGCGCTTGGATCGTTCCCTCGATCGTGGCGGCGCCCCGCTACTTCCGCGGCGAGCTCGGGCTCGGCGGGCTCATGCAGACGGCCCAGGCCTTCCAGCAGGTGCAGGACGCCCTGAGCTTCTTCGTGCAGTCCTACAAGGAGATCGCGGCGTGGTGCGCCGTGATCGAACGACTTGCCGGGTTCGAGCGCCATCTCGAGGCAGTGCACCAACAGGCGGCGACCGGCCTGCGGCGCGTCGACGGGCGCCCCGGACAGCTGAGCCTGGCCAACGTCGATCTCTATCGGCCCGGCGGCCAGCCCCTCATCGCGAACATCAACTTCTCGATGAAGCGTGGCGACTCGGTCCTCCTCACCGGCGCGTCGGGCTCCGGTAAGAGCACGCTCATTCGGGCCATCGCCGGCATCTGGCCTTTCGGGCGCGGCGAGATCCGCGTCGCGCGTGACGCGAGAATTCTGTTTCTGCCCCAGCGGCCGTACCTCCCGATCGGCAAGCTCCGTGACGTGGTCAGCTATCCGATGCCGGCCGATGGTGTGGCCGACGGCACGCTGCGCGAGGCGCTCGAGGCGGTGGGGCTGCCGCAGTTCGCGGGGCGGCTCGACGAGGAGGCGCACTGGCAGCTTCAGCTCTCGCCCGGGGAGCAACAGCGCATCGCCTTCGCCCGGGCCCTGGTGCAGAAGCCCGACTGGCTCTTTCTCGACGAGGCGACGTCGGCGGTGGACGAGTCGACGGAGTCGCGCCTCTACGCCCTGATTCGCGAGCGGCTTCCCGAAACGACGGTGTTCAGCATCGGCCATCGCGCAACGCTACGGCCCTTCCACACGCGCCGGCTCATGGTGCAGCCGACGGGAAGCACCGCCGCCTCCGTGGTGGAGCTGCCCGCCACCCGCGACATCACGTCGGAGTACGACGAGCTCATGCGCGACAATCGAGAGCACGGGATCCCCGAACGATGATGGTGCGTCCGATCGGTCTCGTGTTCATGCTGTGCGCCCTGACCGGCTTTACTCCCGTTCCGTACGGATCGAAGATCCTGTTTGCCGGTGGTACCGACGTGCCGCGACCGGTGCAGGAGCGGGCCTGGCGGGTGATCGAGACTCATTGCAACTACCAGCGGTACGAGCTCGAGCAACGCTCGTTCTGGGCCTACGATACGCACGCGACGAAGATCGACGGGGCCGTCGCCTACTCGATCAAGATCATCTCGGAGCTCGCGTGGCGGAAGAGTGAGCCTCCGTCGTTTATCGAGATGACGATCGTGGGCGACGATGGCATGCGGCTCACCGCGCTGAAGTCGACGTTCGTCGGCTGTGCCGCCTAGCTCCGCGCCGTCCGACCGCCGATACTCAGGTCAGACGATTCAGTCGAAAGCCCTTCGGGCGGCGAGCTATCGCTCGATGTCTCGGTCAGAACTTCGTGGCCCATGTTGAGATGCGCCCCAGAGCAGCCACCAGGTCCCCCTCTGGCCATGGCGCGCCGGGCACCGCGCCGCCGATCCACTAGGGAGCGGCCAGTCCCTCTGCGCCGCCGCGCGCGGCTATATCGGCAGCGAGCGTCTTCAGGGAGTCCTGCTCGAGCGCGAGCACGTGCTTGGCGATGACCCGGTAGGTCCATTGGCCGGGAGCAGTCTCGGCATTGAACTGCTCGTCGGTGAGTCCAACCAATGACCCGACGAGCCGCGCGCGCTCCGCCAGCCACTCGGCGATCAGCCGCTGCATCGGGGACGCGGTGATCCGGGACTCATAGCGTCCTTCGAGCACCTGGCCCGTGTGGATCTTTTCGTGATCGATGTCGTTGGTGATCAGCGTCCAGAGATCCTTGCCCTGGGCGCACGCGTGCGACGAAGACAGGGGGAGCTCCCGGTCAGACGCTTCGAGCAATGCATCGATCGTCGCGATCGTCTGCTCGAGCAATTCGCGCACTGCTCCACGCACGGTCGCTGCCATGGGTGCCTCCCATACGTGGCCGCCGCGCTCCCACAAGGACCATTCCCCGCAGATGTCAGAGCGAGCGAGGACCGATCACTGCTCGAGCGTGAGTCGAATGCCCGAGGCGGCCAGCTTGAACTTGACGCCACCGTTCGAGGTGGTCATCTCCACCACCACACCGTTTTGGTTCTTCATGACTACCGCTTCGCCGCCGCCGAACACCGTCCATCCCGCGCCTCCGGCGATGTAGGTGCCGGAGAAGTCCTCGAGCTTCTTAAGGGCCACCACGGTGCCCTTCGCGGTGCCCCACGTAAAGCCCGCTTCACCGAGCGACAGTCCCCAGATCTTGACGGGGTATCTCCGTCCCAGATAGGTCAATGTCCCCGAGCCCCAGCTGAATCCGATCCCGGCGGCCACGGAACCCTGCGACAGCTCCAGCGTGGCCGCGGGCATCCAGTCCTGTGCTGCGGCCGGGCCGATTATCGAGAGCAGACCTCCCAACACCAGCGCGATCAGCAGCTGACGCATGATCATCTCCTCCTTCTCCTCGGATCACCCCCACGACCTCTCTGACCCGGGCAATCTGACGTGTTTCCCATCGATCGTCAACTCCGATTCTTCTTCCAGGCTCTCTGCGAGTTCCGCGAGCGCCACCGGGACGGGCGTGGCATCCCCTTGACGAGACGCTTACGCTGTGAATAGTCGAGGGTCTACGGCGAGTGCTGCCGCCCGTTGGATTTCGCGCCCATGGCTTCCGTGGTGGAGATGCTGCTCACGCGAAGGGCATTACTGGCAATTCTGCTGCTGCTCGTCGCTCCGGTGGCGCAAGCTCAGTCCCCACCCTCTGGACTATCCGCGGCCCCCGGAGGCGAAGCGGAGCGGGGAGCGTTTCCGCCGTCGGCGGTGACGATGCAGGACAAGCTCGACTGGCTCACGCTCGAAGCCGACGCGGCGACGCAGGCCGCCGAGGCGGAAGCCGACAAGCCGCTCGCCCAGCAACGCGCCGCCCGCTATCGCACGGTGCTCGAGCGAGGCAGGCAGCTTACCCGGCTCATCAACACGCTCGATGGCAGATTCCCGAGGCTCGAGGCCCAGGTGAACGACATGATGAGCGCGGCGGCGGCAGGCCTGGAACGGATCGCCAACGGTAAATTGAAGATCGGGATGAGCACCGACCAAGTCCTCGCGATCCGCGGCGAGCCCTCGAGCATTTCGGAGGCGACAACGAGCGGCGGAGTACGACAGCAATGGCGGTACGGTCCGACCGTGCTCGTATTCGAAGACGGAACACTCCTCGAGATCCACCAGACGTTGAAGGATGAATAGGCATTCTGAGAATGTCTTTCCCGATGTCGGGCAGAACGCCGGGCGCCTCTGCGTCGGCCTTTTTAGCGGCGCCATTCACCTAGTCGTGCGAAAATTCCGGAGCGGGATTCGCCCTCTATGAGCGTCCCTATTCTCCACGACCCCAGAGCCCTGCGTACGATCGTTCTGGTGGTCTTGCTCCTCGTGACCGCCTCCGCGGGGGCAGCGGCGCAGGAGGTGAAGCTCCCCATGGCTCGTTCGGCCGACGAAGCGCCTGCCGGCGACGCGCAGGTCGAGCGGGAGACCGCGAGCGCGCGTGCGCCGGACCTCGATCCATTCGTCCGGGAGCTCCAGGAGCGTACCTTCCGATTCTTCTGGGAGACGGCCAATTCCGAGAACGGCCTGATTCCAGATCGGTATCCGACCTCGTCATACTCCAGCATCGCCGCGGTCGGGTTCGGGCTCACCACCTATGCGATCGGCGTCGAGCGCGGCTACATCACCCGCGCGCAGGCACAGCAGCGCGTCCTCGCGACGCTGCGATTTCTCGCCAGGGCGCCGCAGAATGGCAACGCGCGAGGAGCCGCCGGTTACCGCGGCTTCTTCTATCACTTTCTCGATATGAAGACGGGAGAGCGCTTCAAGAACAGCGAGCTCTCGACGGTGGACACGGCGATCCTGCTCGCCGGCGCGCTGTTCTGCCAGTCGTACTTCGCCGGGCCGGCGCCGGAGGACGTGGAGATTCGTGCTCTCGCGGAGGAGATCTACCGGCGCGCGGACTGGCAGTGGGCACAGCGCCAGGGCCCCGCCATCAGTCTGGGGTGGTCACCGGAAGAAGGCTTCTTGAGGTACGACTGGCGAGGGTACAACGAGGCCATGCTCGTGTATCTCCTGGCCCTCGGCTCTCCCACCTTTCCTGTGGGGCCGGACGCATGGACGGAGTGGACGAGCACGTACGACGTGCAGTGGGGCACGGTCTTCGGTCAGGAGCTCCTGACCTGTCCGGCGATGTTCGGCCACCAGTACACGCACGTATGGACGGATCTGCGCGACATCCGTGATGCCTATATGAAGCGGCGCGGCCTCGATTACTTCGAGAACAGCCGGCGCGCGGTCTACGCGCAGCGGGCCTACGCCATTGCCAACCCACGTGGCTGCCGCGACTACGGCGCGACGGTCTGGGGGATCACGGCGAGCGACGGACCGGCAGACGTCGAGATCGTGAACGCCAGTGGGCGCCGGCTGTTTCGTACGTACAGCGCGCGGGGCATCGACGCCACCGGCAGGTCCGACGACTGCACCCTGGCCCCCACCGCCGTCGTCGCGTCCATGCCGTTCGCTCCCGAGCTGGTCATTCCGGCCACGCTGGAGATGCATCGCCGGTACGGCCAGTACATCTACTCGACGTACGGCTTTCTGGACTCGTTCAACCGGACTTTCCTCTTCGATGTCCCGGTCCGGCACGGGCGGCACATTCCCGGATTTGGTTGGGTCGCCGGTGACTACCTCGGCATCGCTCAGGGAGCGATGCTCACCATGATCGAGAACTACCGAAGTGCGCTGATCTGGCGCGTGATGCGCACGAACCCGTACCTTCGTCGCGGCCTCGAGCAGGCCGGCTTCTCGGGTGGTTGGCTCGGCGGCCCGCGCTCCTGATTCGCGGGCTGCTCTGCCGCGGGTCGCCGTCCTCTGTCTCTTCGCATCGCTCTCGGTTGCCGCGCTTGCCGCAGGGTGCGGCTCCTCGTCCTCCCGCGAGATCGTGCTGCGCTTCTGGGCCATGGGTCGCGAGGGCGAGGTGGTGGCGCAGCTGCTCCCCGAGTTCGAGAAGAGCCATCCCGGCATCCGCGTCAAGGTCCAGCAGCTGCCGTGGACAGCGGCCCACGAAAAGCTGCTCACCGCCTTCGCCGGAGACGTCACTCCCGACCTGTGCCAGCTCGGAAACACCTGGATCCCCGAATTCGTCGCGCTGAACGCGCTCGAGCCGCTCGACCGCTATGCGGCCGCCTCGCCGGTCGTCCATGCGGCCGACTACTTCGCGGGAATCTGGGACACGAACCGGGTCGACGGCAGGCTTTATGGCGTGCCCTGGTACGTGGACACACGGCTCGTGTTCTACCGTCGAGACATGCTGCAGCAGGCCGGGTTCTCCGCC
>Ga0306921_10002268_pt1 | contig 19252 bp, 16 predicted proteins | sample sta12Cox44000080_FD_203760 | JGI IMG/M metagenome (GOLD analysis project Ga0306921, IMG submission 203760) | Lab enrichment of tropical soil microbial communities from Luquillo Experimental Forest, Puerto Rico - statoxic.12C.oxic.44.000.080 (v2)... | ecosystem: Environmental > Terrestrial >... | reverse complement strand
ACTGTCGACGCGCAGGAGGCCGCCTACAGCACCAACGGGGGCGCGACCTGGACCGACATCGGCGCGCCGCCCAAGCCGGTCGGCGGGCGCTGGGCCAGCGACCCGCTGGTGACCGTGAACGAGAAGACGGGGGTGTTCTTCTTCGCCGCCCTGATCGACTTCAACTCCACCTTGCAGAACGGCATCGCGATGGTTCCGGGCGTCTTCTCGGGCGGTTCCTTCATCTGGGGCACGCCGGTGACGGTGCGCGCGGGTTCGAACTCGGCGATCGCCTTCGACAAGGAGTGGCTGGTCGCCGACTCCTCGAGCGGCAACCTGTACATCAGCTACACCACCTTCGGCGCCGCCGACACCATCATCTTCCAGCGGTCCACCGACGGCGGCTCGACCTGGGGCACGCCGATCACCATCAACTCCGAGCCCACGCGCTTCGGCTACGTCCAGGGCTCACGCCCGTGCGTGGGCCCCAACGGCGAAGTGTACGTGGTGTGGAGCGAGGTCGGTCCGTCGACCGGAAATGGCTCCGACTACCACAAGATCCGCAAGTCCACCGACCATGGCCAGAGCTTTGCGCTCGAGAACATCGCGGTGACCGAGTTCACCAACTTCGGCACCGGGGCCCCGGGCTTCAACCGCGACCACGGGGTCAACTTCCCGTCGATCGCGGTCGACCGCTCGACCGGCCCGCACCGCGGCCGCGTCTACGTGGCGTGCAACGAGAGCGTCGACTGGTACGACGACCCGCTCCCCGGCAACACGGGCGTCGTGACCGAGACCGAGAGCAACAACACCACCGGCACCGCCAACAGCTTCACGATGGGGAACACCATCAACGGCACCATCTCCTCGGTCACCGACCTCGACTACTTCAAGTTCACCGCCACCTCCGGCAAGACCTACATCGTGTGGTGCATGAACCCGGCGGCGGGGCTCAAGTACACGCTGCGCATCTACTGCAGCAACGGCACCGACCGCCTGGCCTACGGCGGCGACACCTCGCAGGGCGGCCTTGACGGCTTCCTGGTGTGGACCTGCCCGGTGACGGGCAGCTACTACCTGCGCATGGGCGGCATCACGGGCGGCGGCACCGGGGGCTACCAGCTCCTCACCGCGGTCGACACCTACGCTGGCGAGCCCGGCCGCGACATGCGCGACGCGATGGTGTCGTACTCGGACGACGGCATCACCTGGCACCCGCAGGTGCGGGTCAACGACGACGCCGCGCTCTACGACAACTATCTCTCCGAGGTGGGGGTGTCGTGCGAGGGCTACGCGTACAGCCTGTGGTACGACTTCCGTGACTCGCCGGCCGCCAACTGCGGCGGGATCGCCGACATCTACCTGTCGCGCTCGCTCGACGGCGGGGCGACCTGGGCCGCGAGCCAGCGGGTGAGCGGCGTCGGCACCAACTTCACCACCGCGCCGAGCAACCTGCAGCCCAACGAGGGCGACTACAACGGTCTCGCGGCCGGCGGCAACATGGTGATGGCGTGGGCCGACGGCCGCGCCGCCGACGTCGACGTGTGGGGCACCGGGCTCACGCTCACACCCGGGATCACCTGCCCGGGCGACACCTACATCCGCGCCGGGACGTCCGGGTCGGCCGGCTTCACGATTCAGAACGCCAACGTCATGTTCGGAAACACCTACACCGGCACGCTGACCAGCGACCAGCCGAGCTGGATCGTGGCACCCGCGAGCCAGAACCTCACGCTCGCGGCCAGCACCTCGGGCCCGATGTCGTTCAACATCACCGTCCCCGGCGGTCAGGCCCCGGGTCCGGGCCACTTCTGCCTGTCGCTGGCGGCGCAGAACGGCGGCGTGTGCGCGACCTGCTGCTTCACGGTGTGGGCGACCACGACCGCGACCGGCGCGCCGCCCGCGGGCAGGGCCGCGTTCGCGCTCGCCGGCGCCTGGCCCAATCCGGCCGGCCCGCATGCCGGGTTCACCGTCTCGTTCTCGCTGCCGAGCGACGAGCCCGCCACGCTCGAGCTCGTGGACCTGAACGGTCGCCGCCTGCTGAGCCGCGAGGTCGGCGGCCTGGGCGCGGGCAGCCACACGCTCTCGCTCCAGAGCGAAACCGCGGGCCTGTCGTCGGGCGTCTACCTGCTGCGTCTCAGCCAGCGCGGGCACAGCGTCTCGAGCAAGGTGGTGCTGATGCAGTAGCGCCCGGTGATCGATCGCCGCCGCGCGACGGCCGGCGCCGTCCCACGCGCCGGCCGTTTCGTTGCCCGCCGCGGCGTGCCGCCTTGACCGTCCTGTGGGTCTTGGCTAACGTGCGATGCCTTGCCACCCCGGGGAGCCCCGTGCAGCGCGTCCAGACGCTCAAACGCACACCATTCCACGACTTCCACCGCGCGCTCGGCGCCAAACTGGTGGAGTTCGCGGGCTTCGAGATGCCGCTCCGGTACTCGGGCGACATCGCCGAGCACCGCTGCGTGCGGGAGCGCGCCGGGCTGTTCGACATCTCCCACATGGGCGAGTTCCGGGTCGAGGGGCCGGGGGCGGGCGAGTTCCTGAACCGCATGGTCACCAACGACGTCGCCGCCCTGGCGGTGGGGCAGGCGCTCTACTCGCCGATGTGCCGGCCCGATGGCGGGATCGTCGACGACCTGCTGGTCTACCGCCTGCCGGAGGGCTACATGGTGGTGGTGAACGCCTCGACCACCGCCAAGGACTTCGCCTGGCTCGAGCAGCACCGTCCCGCCGCGGTGACCCTGCGCGACGAGTCCGAGGTCACCGCCCTGCTCGCGGTCCAGGGTCCGCGCGCCGCCGACGTGCTGCGCGGCCACGTGCCCGACGCGGTGCTCGATCTCGGCTACTACCGTTTCGCCGAGACCCAGGCCTTCGGCGTGGCGGCGCTGGTGTCGCGCACCGGCTACACCGGCGAGGACGGCTTCGAGCTCTACTTCGAGCCGCGCCACGCCGCGGCGGTGTGGGAGGGCATCGTGGCCGCGGGCGCTCCGCTGGGCCTCGAGCCGGTGGGGCTCGGCGCGCGTGACACCCTGCGCCTCGAGGTCGGCTACATGCTGTACGGAAACGACATCGACGACACCACCTCGCCGCTCGAGGCCGGGCTGGGCTGGACGGTCAAGCTCGGCAAGCCTGACTTCATCGGCCGCGAGACCTTCGTGCGCCAGAACGAGCACGGCCTCGACCGCAAGCTCGCCGGGCTGTCGCTCGAAGGCCGGCGCGTGCCACGTCACGACATGGCGATCGAGTCGGGCGGGCGTCCCACCGGGCGGGTGACCAGCGGCACCTTCAGCCCCACCCTGGAGCGCCCGATCGCGCTGGGCTACGTCGCGCCGGGGCTGGCGAAGACCGGCACCCGGCTCGAGGTGCGCGCCGGCGAGAGCGCGCTGCCCGCGAGCGTGGTGCCGCGGCCCTTCTACACGCGCGGCTCGCGCAAGTCCTGACGGAGGCGACATGGCATTCCCCGCGGATCTCCGCTACACCGACCAGCACGAGTGGGCGCGCATCGAGGGCGGCACCGTGACGGTGGGCATCACCAGCTACGCCACCGACCAGCTGGGCGACGTGGTGTTCGTCGAGCTGCCGGCGGTGGGGAAGCGGCTCGAGGCGATGAAGCCCTTCGGCGTGGTCGAGGCGGTCAAGACGGTGAGCGATCTCTACGCGCCGGTGGGGGGCGAGGTGGTGGAGATCAACACCGCGCTGACCGACAACCCGGCGCTGGTCAACCAGGAGCCGTTCGGCAAGGGCTGGATGTTGCGCATCCGCGCCGACCGGCCCGACGACCTGAAGCAGCTGCTGTCGAGCGCCGACTACGAGAAGCTGGTCGAGGCGCAGCACGCATGAGCTTCGTCGGCCTGAGCCCCGAGGAAGAGCGCACCATGCTGGCGCGAATCGGGGTCGAGCGCTTCGAGGACCTGCTGGAGGCGGTGCCGGCCGAGCTGCGGCAGCGCCAGCCGCTGCCGGTCGCGGGCCCGCTCTCCGAGATCGAGCAGCGGCGTCAGTTCGGCGCCTGGTCGCGCATGAACCACGCCGACCGCGCGGTGTCGTTCATGGGCGGCGGCATCTACGATCACTACATCCCGGCCGCGGTCAACGCGCTGGCGATGCGCTCCGAGTTCGCCACCGCCTACACCCCCTATCAGCCCGAGGTGGCGCAGGGCACGCTGACCGCGATCTTCGAGTTCCAGAGCATGATCGCCGAGCTGGCCGGCATGGAGGTCGCGAACGCCTCGCTCTACGACGGGGCGACCGCGACGGTCGAGGCGGCGCTGCTGGCCCGCCACCACACCGGGCGCGCGCGCGTGCTGGCCAGCGCCTCGCTCCATCCGCACACCCTCGAGGTGCTGCGCACCTATCTGGGCGCCGAGCGCGTGGCGGTGATCGCGGCGCCCGAGGGCGTCAGCGACGCCGCTGCGCTGGAGCGCGCGCTCGCGCCCGACGTGGCGTGCGTGATCTATGCTCAGCCCAGCTTCTTCGGCCTGGTCGAGCGCCCCGACGCCCTCCACCGCGCCGCCCACGCCGCCGGCGCGCTGGCGATCGCGGCCTGCGATCCGATCGCGCTGGTGGTGCTCGAGCCGCCCGGCGCCCAGAACGCCGACGGCAGCGCGGGCGCCGACATCGTGGTCGGCGAAGGGCAGAGCCTCGGCAACGCTCCGACCCTCGGCGGCCCGGCGCTCGGCTTCTTCGCCTGCCGCCAGGCGCTGGTGCGCCGGATGCCGGGCCGGCTCGCCGCCGAGACCGTGGACCGTCACGGGCGGCGCGGCTTCGTGCTCACCCTCCAGACGCGCGAGCAGCACATCCGGCGCGAAAAGGCGACCTCGAACATCTGCACCAACCAGGGCCTGCTCGCGCTGCGCGCCACCATCCATATGGGCCTGCTGGGGCGCGAGGGGATGCGCGAGGTGGCCGAGCTGTGCATCCAGAAGACCCATCACGCCGCGCGGCTGGCGGCCGCGATCCCCGGTTATGCGCTGGCGTATCCGGGGCCGTTCGTGCGCGAGTTCGCGCTCGACTGCCCGGTCGAGGCGGCGCGCGTCATCGCGGCGGCGCGCGCGGACGGCATCCTGCCGGGTGTGGACCTGGGCCAGTTCCGTCCCGAGTGGAAGCGCCGCCTGCTGGTCGCGGTCACCGAGCAGCGCAGCGCGGCCGAGATCGAGCGCTGGGCGGCGGTCCTGAAAAGGGCGGGGGGGAAGGCGTGAAGCTCGAGCGCCGGCTGCTGATCGAGCAGGGCGGGCCCGGGCACCGCGGCCCCCGGCTCCCGGCCTGCGACGTGCCGGCGCTGCCGCTCGCCGAGCTGCTGCCGGGCGCCCGGCTGCGCGGCACGCTCGCGTTCCCGCAGGTCAGCGAGCCCGAGGTGGTGCGGCACTTCATCGAGCTGTCGGCGATGAACCACCACATCGACCGCGGCTTCTACCCGCTCGGTTCCTGCACCATGAAGCACAATCCCAAGATCAACGACGAGCTGGCGGCCCTGCCGGGCTTCGCGCTCGATCACCCGCTGGCCGGCGAGCAGGCCAGCCAGGGCTCGCTGCGCGTGATCCGCGAGCTGGAGCGCGCGCTGCTCGCCATCACCGGCTTCGCCGCCATCACCACCCAGCCGGCGGCGGGTGCCCAGGGCGAGATGACGGCGCTGCTCATGATCCGCGCCCACCATCGCGGGCGCGGCGAGGGCGAGCGGCGCACCCGCGTCATCGTCCCCGACTCGGCGCACGGCACCAACCCGGCGAGCGTCAACCTGGTGGGCTACGAGGCGGTGACGATCCCGTCGGCCGAGCAGGCCACGGTCGATCTCGAGGCGCTGGGCCACGCCCTCGGCCCCGACACCGCCGCGGTCATGCTGACGGTGCCCAACACCCTGGGGCTCTTCGAGCCCCGGATCCTCGAGGTGACGAAGCTCGCCCACGAGGCCGGCGCGCAGGTCTACATGGACGGCGCCAACATGAACGCGCTGGTGGGGCTGGTGCGCCCCGCCGACCTGGGCTTCGACTGCATGCACTTGAACCTCCACAAGACCTTCTCGACCCCGCATGGCGGCGGGGGGCCGGGGGCGGGGCCGGTCGCGGTGGCCGCCCACCTCGAGCCGTTCCTGCCCGCCCCGGTGCTGCGCGAGGTCGACGGCACGCTCCATCTCGACTGCGACCGGCCACAGTCGATCGGCCGGGTGCACGGCTATCACGGCAACTTCGGGATCCTGGTGCGCGCCCTGGCCTACATCCTGGGCCTGGGGCCGGCCGGGCTCACCGCGGTCAGCCGCACCGCGATCCTCAACGCCAACTACCTGATGCGCCGGCTGAAGGACAGCTACGAGCTGCCCCACGACGCCGCCTGCATGCACGAGTTCGTGCTGTCGGGGCGCGGGCTGCGCCGCTACGGGGTGCGTACCCTCGACGTCGCCAAGCGCCTGCTCGATTTCGGCGTGCACGCCCCCACCGTCTACTTCCCGCTGATCGTCGAGGAGGCGCTGATGATCGAGCCCACCGAGACCGAGACGCTCGACCGGCTCGAGCATTTCGCGGCGGCGATGGAGCGCATCGCGGTCGAGGCGGCCGAGAACCCGCAGCTGCTGCGCGACGCCCCGCACTCGACCCCCTCGAGCCGCCTCGACGAAGGGCGCGCGGCACGCGAGCTCAAGCTGCGCTGGGGCCGGCCGGCCGCGGGACGCGAGACGCCGGCGCCCGAGCCGGCGCGCCGATGAGCGCGGCGGGATCGGCCGCCTCCGCGACGCCCGGGGCGGTCGCCGACGAGCCGCCGCTCGAGTGGCGCGTGAACCCGTGGCGGGAGCGGCCGCTCGCCGTGGCCCTGGGGGTCGCGATCGTGGCGGCGGTGGGCGTGGCCGTCACGCGCCTCGATCTGCCCTGGCTTTCGCGCCTCGCCCTGGTCTCGGCCTTCGCGGGCTTCCTCGCCCCGCTCTACCTGCCCGAGCGTTGCCGCATCGATGCGCGCGGGGCCGGGCACCGCATCCTGGTGTGGGAGCGGCGGGAGTGGAACGCGCTCAAGCGCGCGGGCGTGCGCTACGAGCCCGGCGGCCCGTGGGTCTCGCTCTCGACCGTCGCGCACCCGGGCGTGCTCGCGACCTTCCGCAGCATGACCCTGCGGCTGCCGCGGCGGCGCGCGGAACGGGAGGCTCTGGTGGCCGAGATCCTGAAGCGGCTCGCCCGGCATGGCCTCTGAACTGGCGCCGCTCGCGCCCGGGGACCTGGCGCTGCTCGAGCGGCTGGCGGCGCGGGTGGTCGAGCTGCACCTCGAGGTGCCGGCGATCCTGACGCTCGAGAGCGCGCGGCCCGTGTCCCTGCTCGCCAGCCAGGCGATGATCTTCTTCGAGCCCATCGCCCAGGCGCTGTTCCCGGGCGACGACTACCGCCGCGTCGCGCGGCTGGTCGAGCGCCGTGACGCGCTCGAGGCCCTGGTGCGCCTGATCGAGGCGCGCGCCGACCAGGCCCACGCCGCGCGCCGCGCGGCGCGTAGCGGGCGGCACTAGCGCTCGATGGACCGCGCCCCGGAGAGCATCCGCTCGATCCTCGCCACCGACTGCGGCTCCACCACCACCAAGGCGATCCTGATCGAGCGCCGCCCGGAGGGCTACCGCCTGGTGGTGCGCGGCGAGGCCCCCACCACCGTCGAGGCCCCGTTCGAGGACGTGACCCGCGGGGTGCTCAACGCGGTGCGCGAGGTCGAGGAGCTGGCGGGGCGGCGCATCCTGGACGGCGAGCGCATCATCACGCCCCAGAACAGCGCCGACGGCGTCGATCTCTACCTCTCCACCTCCAGCGCCGGCGGCGGGCTGCAGATGACGGTCTCGGGGCTGGTGCTGCAGATGACCGGCGAGAGCGCGCAGCGCGCCGCGCTGGGCGCCGGGGCGATCGTGATGGACGTCATCGCCCTGAACGACGGCCGGCGCCCGTACGAGAAGATCCGCCGCCTGCGCCAGCTGCGCCCCGATATGATCCTGCTCTCGGGCGGCACCGACGGTGGCGACGTGCGGCGCGTCGCCGAGATGGCCGAGGTACTGCGCGCCGCCGACCCCAAGGCGCGGCTGGGCGCCGGCTACGAGCTGCCGGTGATCTACGCCGGCAACCGGGAAGCGGCCGCGATCGTGCGCGACCTGATCGGCGGGCGCACCGCCTTGCTGGTGGTGCCCAACCTGCGCCCCACGCTCGAGCGCGAGAACTTGAAGCCGGCGCGGGACGCGATCCACGAGCTGTTCATGGAGCACGTCATGGCCCACGCGCCCGGGTACCGCAAGCTGATGGCCTGGAGCCCGGTGCCGATCATGCCCACCCCGGGTGCGGTCGGGATCATCATCGAGAAGGTCGCGAAGCGCGACCGGCTGGCGGTGGTGGGCGTCGACATCGGCGGCGCCACCACCGACGTGTTCTCGGTGTTCCAGGGGGTGTTCAACCGCACCGTCTCCGCCAACCTCGGCATGAGCTATTCGGTGTCGAACGTCATGGCCGAGGCCGGGATCGCGAACATCCTGCGTTGGGTGCCGTTCGCGGTCGAGGAGGTCGACCTGCGCAACCGGATCAAGAACAAGATGATCCGGCCCACCACGATCCCGCAGGCGCTCGAGGACCTGGTGATCGAGCAGGCGATCGCGCGCGAGGCGCTGCGGCTCGCCTTCGAGCAGCACAAGGCGCTGGCGGTGGGGCTCAAGGGCGTGCAGACCGAGCGCACCATCTCGGACATTGTGAGCCAGGCCGAGAGCGGCGCCTCGCGGGTCGATCTCGGCGAGCTGGGGCTGCTGGTGGGCTCGGGCGGGGTGCTGTCGCACGCGCCGCGCCGCGTTCAGGCCGCGCTCATGATGGTCGACGCCTTCCTGCCCGAGGGGATCACCCAGCTCGCGGTCGACAGCATCTTCATGGCCCCGCAGCTCGGCGTGCTGTCGAGCGTCCACGAGGCGGCGGCCACCGAGGTGTTCGAGCGCGACTGCCTGATCCGGCTCGGTGCGGTGGTGGCCCCGGTGGGGCCGGGGCGCGCCGGCCAGGCGTGCGTCGCGATCGAGATCGAGCCCGAGGCGGGCGGGCCCAGCCGCCATCGGGCCGCGTTCGGGGAACTGGCGCTGCTGCCGCTCCCGGACTCGGGGACGGTGCGGCTCAAGGTCTCGCCCGAGCGCGGCTTCGACGTGGGCGCTGGCCGGGGCAGGCCGATCGAGGCGCGCATTCACGGCGGCGTGGTGGGGCTCCTGATCGACACCCGCGGCCGCCGGCCGTTCGCGTTGCCCGACGATCCGGCGGCGCGCATCGCCCGCCTGCGCGCCTGGAATCGGGCGCTGAGCGTCTACCCGCGCGAGGTGTGACGATGGCCCACGCCTACACTCCGGGACTGCGGGTCACCGCCGCCGCGACGGTGCGCCGCGAGCGCCGCCTGCCGCTCAAGGGCGAGGTCCTGGTCGCCAGCGGTGAGGCGGTGGATGCGCACACCGTGGTGGCGCGCACCGAGCTGCCGGGCAACGTCCAGACCGTGAACCTGGCGGCGCGGCTGTCGGTGGACCCGGCACGCGCCGAGGCGGCGCTGACGCGACCGGTGGGCTCGCCGATCGCGAAGGGCGAGGTGATCGCGGCGGCGAAGAGCCTGTTCGGGCTCGCGACCCACCGGATCGAATCACCGGTCGAGGGCACGATCGAGAGCGTGTCGAAGGTGTCGGGCCAGCTCATCCTGCGCGAGCCGCCCGTCCCGGTCGAGATCAGCGCCTACGTGCGCGGCACCGTGGCGGAGGTGCTCCCCGGCGAGGGCGTCGTGGTCGAGTCGCGCGGCGCGCTGCTCCAGGGCATCTTCGGCGTCGGCGGCGAGACCTGGGGCGAGATCGCGATCGCGGCCGCGAGCCCCGACGAGCCGCTGGCCGCCGCCAGCCTGTCCGCGGACCACCGTGGCCGGGTCGTGGTGGGGGGCGCCTACGTCTCGCACGCCACCCTGATGCGGGCGCGCGAGCTGGGCGTGGCCGCGGTGGTGGTTGGCGGATTCGACGACCGGGACCTGCGCCAGCTGCTGGGCCGCGACCTGGGAGTGGCGATCACCGGCTCCGAAGAGCTGGGCCTCACGCTCATCCTCACCGAAGGCTTCGGGCACATCCGCATGGCCGATCGCAGCTGGCGGCTGCTCAACGAGCAGCGCGGGCGGCTCGCGTCGGTGAGCGGCGCGACCCAGATCCGCGCCGGGGTGATGCGGCCGGAGATCCTGATCCCCGCCGACGACGCGCGCCCCGAGGCCGGGGCCGAGGCCCACGGCGGCGGGCTCGAGGTGGGATCGCTGCTGCGCGTCATCCGCGAGCCCTACTTCGGGCGCATCGGGCGGGTGGTGGAGCTGCCGAGCGAGCTGCGCGAGCTCGACACCGAGGCGCGCGTGCGCGTGCTGGTGGTGGAGTTCATCGCCGGCGGCGAGCGCGCGGTGGTGCCGCGCGCGAACGTGGAGCTGATCGCCGGCTGAGCGAGGCGCCGCCCCTCCGCAGCGCACGCTTTTCGTTGACTTTCGCCGTCCCCGGTGGCTACCTTGCCCCGCGGCCGGCGCTCCCCAGCACGGCCGTCCTGACATGGGGACCCGAGGGAGGGCATCGCTTGAAGGATTCGAGCGCGCGCCGAACCACGCCGGGACGGCGTTGCCCCCGGCCCGCGATGCTCGCGCTGGGCGCCGCCCTGGCACTCGTCGCCCCCGTGTCCGCCGCGCCGCCGGCGCCGCAACCCGCCACCCGTCTCGACTGGAAGGACGTGCCCAACGATGCCGGGCGCGCGCTCGACCTCACCTGGGTGCTGTCGCCGGACGACAAGCCCGGGCTCGGGCTGGTCACCCAGTACCTGGTCGAGCGCTCGACCAGTGTCGGCGGGCCGTGGACCGTCGTCGACTCGGCCTCCGCCGGCGCCGACAAGGTCACCGACGAGTCGGTGCGCCGCAACACCCCGTACTACTACCGCGTGGTGACCGTAGGCCCGGGCGGAGCGACGCCGGCCGGCAGCCTCACCGGGCCCGCCACCGCGACCTCGCAGTGGCTCGACACCACCCGCGCCAGCGTGCTGGCGCTCACCGCGCTGTTCTTCGCCTTCGTGCTCTACTACATCCGCAGCGCGCAGATGGGGAAGAAGCCGTTCGTGCGCCGCATTCCCGGCATCGACGCGATCGAGGAGGCGATCGGGCGCGCCACCGAGATGGGCCGCCCGGTGCTGTTCGTTCCCGGCATCCAGGACATCGACGACATCCAGACCGTGGCGGGGCTCGTAATCCTCGAGAGCGTGGCGCGGCTGACCGCGAGGTACGAGACCCCGATCAGCGTGCCGGTCTCCTACCCGATCCCGTTCGCGATCGCCCAGGAGATGGTGCGCGGGGGCTACCTGCAAGCCGGGCGCCCCGAGCAGTACAACCCCGACAGCGTGCGCTTCGTCTCGCCTGAGCAGTTCGCCTACGTCGCCGCGGTGGCCGGGATCATGCTGCGCGATCGCCCCGGCGCGCACATCTTCATGGGCTCGTTCTACGCCGAGTCGCTGCTGCTGGCCGAGACCGGCTTCTCGACCGGCGCGATCCAGGTGGCCGGTACCGCCAACGTCCACCAGCTGCCGTTCTTCGTGGTGGCCTGCGACTACACCCTGATCGGCGAGGAGCTGTACGCGGCCAGCGCCTACCTGTCGGGCGAGCCCAAGCTGGTGGGGAGCCTGAAGGGCGCCGACCTGATCAAGCTCGTGATCGTCGGGCTGGTCGTGGTGGGCTGCGCGCTCGAGAGCTTCGGCGTCCACGGACTCACGCAGTGGATGGCGACCCAGTAGGAGGGGATCGGTGAAACGCGAGCTGCCACTGACCATCACCGCGGGCATCGGGCTGCTGATGATCCTGTCGTTCTTCGTGCCCCATCAGGTGATCGCGGTGCCGGCCGACTTCATCCAGGCCAGCGCCATCATCGTGCTGGCGTTCAGCTACTTCCTGGGCGGCGCCAACCTGCTGCGCGTCAACATCGACGGGATCTACAAGCGCGAGCCGGGCTGGATCTACAAGCTGGTGCTGGTGGTGTCGCTGGTCGCGACGGTCGCGATCGGCTTCGTCGAGGGCAAAGGCTTCCTCGACCAGGGCCGGATCTCGAAGTGGATCTACGACAACCTCTACTCGCCGATGCAGGCCACGATGTTCGCGCTGCTGGCGTTCTTCATCGCCTCGGCGGCGTTCCGGGCCTTCCGCATCCGCACCCTGGAGGCCGGGCTGCTGGCGGCCGCGGCGCTGATCGTCATGATGGGCCGGGTGCCGCTCGGTAACGTGCTCACCGACTGGTTGTTCGGGCTCCGCTGGCTGCCCTTCCCCGGCGTGCCGCACGATCTCCACCTCAGCACGATCCAGGAATGGATCATGGACGTGCCCCAGAACGCCGCGAAGCGCGCGATCCTGATCGGCGCGGCGCTCGGGGTCATGGCCACCGGACTGCGCGTGATCCTCGGCATCGAGCGCTCGTACCTGAGCGGGGAGGACTGAACGGTGAGCTGGACGCAGACGCTCGAGAAGCTCGACCGGCGCTGGATCTTCCTGGTCCTCGCGCTGCTGGTCATGGGGCCGCTCCTCTTCCCGCTTGCGCTGCCCCTGTCGCCGTCGCCGCCGGTGCACGGCTTCGTCCAGGCGATCGACAAGATCCCCGATGGCTCGACGGTGCTGATGTCGTGCGACTACGACCCGGCCTCGAAGCCCGAGCTGGTGCCGATGACGCGCACCGCGCTGCGCCAGCTGTGGGGCAAGCACTGCAGGATCGTGGTCACGGTGCTGTGGGACGGCGGCCCCGGCCTGGTCGACAACGTGCTGCGCGAGGTGGCCGCCGAGTACCCGGGCGGGAAGACCTACGGCGTCGACTACGTCAACCTCGGCTACAAGGAGGGCCGCGAGGACGTCATGGTGCTGATGGGCAAGGGGATCGCCAACGCGTTCCCGCGCGACTACCGCGGCAACGACACCCGCAGCCTGCCGTTGATGGCAAACGTGCGCGACTACTCGAGCTTCCCGCTGCTGGTCAACATCTCGGCCGGCTACCCGGGCACCAAGGAGTGGGTCCAGCAGGTGCAGGGGCGTTACCACCTGCCGATGGTGTCGGGCTGCACCGCGGTCAGCGCGCCCGAGTACTACCCGTACCTCCAGTCCGGGCAGCTGCTGGGCCTGCTGGGCGGCATGGCGGGCGCCGCCGAATACGAGAAGGCACGCGGCGAGAAGGGCGCCGCGACCCGCGGCATGGACGCCCAGTCGATGGCTCACGTGCTGGTAGCGGTGATGATCGTGCTCGGCAACGTCGTGCAGCGCTCGCGGCGGCAGGCGGAGGGCGCATGAGCCTCCATCCCACGCACGACGCCGGGATCTGGGTGGGGGCGCTGCTCAGCCTCTGCATCTTCAGCTTCCTCTATAAGGACAACCCGTTCTACAAGTTCGCCGAGCACCTGTTCGTGGGAGTGTCGGCAGGTTACTTCATCGCGCTGCGCTTCTGGACCGTGATCGTGCCCAACCTGTGGGAGCCATTGCTCAAGGCGACCGCCGGCCAGGGCGTCGATGCCGCGCACCACGGCATGTTCGCGGCCGAGCAGGGCGACTACCGCGGCTGGTTGATCCTGCCCGGGCTGCTCGGGCTGCTGCTGTTCACGCGCTTCGTCGGCCGGCTGAGCTGGGTGTCGCGCTGGTCGCTCGCGCTCATCATCGGCGTCTACGCCGGGCTCAAGACCACCGGCTTCGCCCAGGGGGACTTCGTCGCCCAGGTCCAGGCCAGCCTCCAGCCGCTGTGGGTGCGCGGGCACCCGTGGGAGGGCGTCAACGCGATCATCTTCACCGTCGGGCTCCTCACCTCGCTGCTGTTCTTCTATTACAGCCGCGAGCACAAGGGCACGCTGGGGGCGGTGTCGCGGGTCGGGATTCTCTTCCTCATGGTCTCGTTCGGCGCCGGCTACGGCTACACCGTGATGTCGCGCGTCTCGCTGCTGATCGGCCGGTTCCAGTACCTGCTCGACGACTGGCTGGGACTGCGTTGAGCCATGATCCTGTGGCTGGATGGCGCTCACGACCCGGCCGAGAACATGCACCGGGACACGGCGCTGCTCGAGGCCGCCGAGGCCGATCGCGGCGCCGAGCCGGTGCTGCGTCTGTTCGGCTTCACACCGCCCGGCATCACGCTGGGCCGCGGCCAGGATCCGGCACGCGCCCTCGACCTCGCGCGCTGCCGCGATGACGGCGTGCCGTGGGCGATCCGCCCCACGGGTGGGCGCGCGATCTTCCACGACGCCGAGTGGACCTACTCCTTCGCCACGCCGCTCGCGGACCGCTGGGGCGAAGGCGGGGCCGGCGAGGCGTACGCCCGCGTCGCGACGCTGATCGTCCGCTCGCTCGAGCGGCTCGGGATTCCCGCCACGCTGGCGCGCGGGGCGCGTGTGGCGGCGAGGCCCGGCGTGGCGCCGGCGCCGTGCTTCGCCTCGACCGCGCGCCACGAGATCGTGCTCGGGGGCCGCAAGCTGGTGGGCAGCGCCCAGCGCCGCACCGCGCGCGCCCTGCTCCAGCAGGGGAGCGTGCTGCTGGGCGATGGGCACCTGCGCCTCGCCGATTACCTCCCCGGGACGGCCGGCGAGCGTGCCGCGGCGCGCGCGGCGCTGGCCCGCGCGGCGACCCACGCCGGCCTCTCGCTCGCGGGCCCACCCCGGCTCCAGCGCTGGGCCGAGGCGCTCGCCGCCGCACTGCCCGAGCCGCCGCGGCGGATCGCCGCCGAGGCCGGCCTTCCGCTGATCGAGCCCGCGCGGCGCGCAGGCTGAGCGGCGGGGCGGCACCGGCTGGACCGCGCTGGCCGCATTACAGCGCCCTCCGGTCGTGTTTCGTTTGACCATACGGCACCCGGGCATATACTGCCGCCGCTGGTTAAATCTCACCATGACAAGCGACTGGGGGGGACCTGTCCATGTCGTCGCGCACCACGATCAAGACGCTGCTGGCGCTAACGCCCATCCTCGCCAGCGCCCTGCTGGCCTCGGGCTGTGGCAAGGGGGGATCGGCGGCCGTCGTGTGGCGCGATACCCACCCGCTCCCGCCCGACACCATGACCGTTCCGCTGGCCGAGATCGGCCGCTACGGCGGCCGCTTCATCATCGGGCAGACCGCGGGGCCCAAGAGCTTCAACCCGCTGATGGCCAATGAGACCTCGACCACCGACGTGACCGACGGACGGCTGTTCGCGAGTCTCGCCGACTACGACAACGCCACCCAGCAGGACACGCCCTGGCTCGCCAGGTCGTGGGAGGTGACCCCTGACGGGCTCACCTGGACCTGGCATCTGCGGCGCGGCGCCGCGTTCTCGGACGGCCAGCCGATCACCGCCGACGACATCCTGTTCTCGTTCGAGGTCGCCTACGACGACACGCTCCACCCCGCGGTCCAGGACCTGATCAAGATCAACGGCCGGAAGTTCGAGGTCAGCAAGGTCGATTCCTACACCGTGGTGATGAAACTGCCCTCGCCCTACGCCCTGATGGTGCCGGCGTGCGGCTCCGTCTACATCCTGCCCAAGCACGTGCTCGAGCCCGCCTATAGGAGCGGACGGTTCGGCTCAGCCTACAACGTGAGCACGCCGCCCGAGAGCCTGGTGACCAGCGGAGCGTGGACGCTCAAGCAGTATGTGCCGGGGGAGAAGACGGTGCTGAGCCGCAACCCCTACTGGTTCCGGGTCGACGCGCAGGGCCACCGGCTGCCGTACCTCGACGAGCTGGTGTTCCTGATCGTGCCCGACCAGAACACCGCGGCGCTGAAATTCCAGGCCGGCGAGGTCGATGGGCTCGACAACGTGAAGCCCGAGGACTACAAGATGTACGAGGACAACCAGGGCAAGCAGAACTACACGCTCTACACCCTGGGACCGGCGCTGCGCACCTACTTCTTCTGGTTCAACCTCAATACCGCGAACGCGAAGAAGATGCCCAAGCTCAAGCCCGGCACACCGCTCGTCGACCCGGTCAAGTACGCGTGGTTCAAGAACCCCGACTTTCGGCGCGCCTGCTCGATGGCGATCGACCGCGACGCCATCATCCGCAGCGTGCTGTACGGCAGCGGGGTCAAGAACTGGTCGACCAGCACGGCCGGCAACAAGCAGTGGTATTCGAGCGACATCAAGGGTTACGACTACGACCCCGAGAAGGCGAAGGCGCTGCTCGCGAAGCTGGGTTTCAAGGACCGCAACGGTGACGGCATCCTCGAGGACCCGGCGGGACACACGGTGAGCTTCACGCTCAAGACCAACAGCGACAACAACGTCCGCGTGGCGATGGCGAACTTCGTCCGTGACGATCTCGCCAAGATCGGGATCCAGTGCATCCCGACCGGCATGGACTTCAACACCCTGATCACGAACATCCGCAGCGATTTCCAGTACGAGGCGGCGCTGGCCGGACTCCAGAGCGCGACCCCGCCCGATCCCGGGATGGGACAGAACGTGTATCGCTCGAGCGGGCTCACCCACTACTGGAACATCAAGCAACTGGCGCCTGAGACCCCCGAGGAGGTCCGCATCGACCAGCTCATGTCGGCGAACGTCGGCACCCTCGACATGAGCCAGCGCCGCAAGAGCTGGGCCGACGTCCAGACCATCGTCAACGACCAGTGCTACTTCATCTGGCTGCCGACGCTGATCCAGAAGCTCCCGGTACGCAACCGCTTCGGCAACGTGCAGCCCTCGACGATTCCCCACCAGCTGCTCTGGAACATCGAACGGGTGTTCGTGAAGCCGCCCGGCGCGCGGGTGTGACGCCGGCCGGAGATGCGGACCTACATCCTGCGGCGGCTGCTCCAGGCCATTCCGCTGCTGCTCGGGGTCTCGGCGGTCACCTTCCTGGTCCTCAAGCTCGCGCCCGGCGACTTCCTCAACACCATGGCCGAGAATCCCGGCATCTCGGCGGAGACGATCGACTCCCTGCGCCACCGCTTCGGCCTCGACCGGCCGTGGTGGGTCCAGTACGGGCTCTACCTCCGCAACGTGTTCCTCCATTTCGACTTCGGCGAGTCGTTCTCGCGCCACCAGCCGGTATTCACGGTGCTGCGCGAGGGGCTCGGCAACACCCTGCTGCTGGCCGGCGCGGCGGCGCTGGTGACCTGGTGCCTGGCGATTCCTCTCGGCGTGCTGGCGGCGGTGCGCCAGTTCAGCTGGGTGGACAAGACGCTGTCGGTGCTGTCGTTCATGTGGCTATCGATCCCCGAGGTGCTGTCGGGCCTGCTGCTGCTGTTCCTGGCCGCGCGCACCGGCTGGCTCCCGGTCGGCGGCATGCACTCGCTCGAATGGGACCAGCTCGACCTGGCCGGCAAGGCCGTCGACCTGCTGCGCCACATCGCGCTCCCGGCGCTGGTGGTGGGCCTGATCCCGCTCGCCGGCCGCATGCGCCAGATGCGCGCCAACCTGCTCGACGTGCTGCGGCTCGACTACGTGACCACGGCGCGCGCCAAGGGGCTGGATGAGCGCCACGTGGTGTTCAAGCACGCGCTGCGCAACGCGATCAACCCGCTCATCACCCTGTTCGGGTTCACCCTCGGCTCGCTGGTCTCGGGCTCCTTCATCGCCGAGGTCATCTTCGCCTGGCCGGGGCTCGGCCGCATCACCCTCGACGCGCTGCTCGCCAAGGACCAGTACCTGGTGATGGGCTCGGTGCTGATGGCGGCGACGGTGCTGGTGGCCGGCAACCTGATCGCCGACCTGCTGCTGGCGATCGCCGATCCCCGGATCGCCTATGAGTGAGCGCACCGGTGCCGCGCCACCGCGGTCGCCGTGGCTGCTGTTCTGGCGCCAGTTCCGGAAGAGCCAGCTGGGCGTGGTGGGGGGCGCGTTGCTGGCGCTGCTCTACGGGCTCGCCGCGCTGGCGCCGTTCATCGCCCCCTACAGCCAGGAGGAGATGGACCGCGCGCGCTTCTTCCATCCGCCTCAGGGCCTGCACTGGATCGACGGCGCGCACCGCTTCCATCTGGTTCCGTTCGTGCGCCCCACCACCCTGGTCGATGCCTCGAACCTCGCCTACCGCGAGGACCCGGCGCGGCTTCTGCCCCTGCGCCTCTTCGTGCGCGGCGCGCGCTACCGGCTGCTCGGGCTGCTGCCCGCGGACCGCCACCTCTACGGCGTCGATCCGCCGGGACGCATCTATCTGCTGGGCGCCGACGGCTTCGGGCGCGACGTGGTGTCGCGGTTGTTGTACGGGGCGCAGATCTCGCTCACCGTGGGGCTGGTGGGGATCGCGATCTCGTTCACCATCGGCCTGCTGCTGGGCGGGGTGTCGGGCTACTTCGGCGGCTGGGTCGACGTCCTGATCATGCGCTCGACCGAGCTGCTGCTCACCATCCCGGGTCTGTACCTCATCGTGGCGTTGCGCACCATGTTCCCGACCAACCTGCCGAGCCAGCAGGTCTACCTCGGCATCGTCGCGATCCTCTCCCTGATCGGCTGGGCCGGGCTGGCGCGCATCATCCGCGGCATCGTGCTGTCGATCCGCAGCCTCGAGTACGTGGCCGCCGCCGAGGCGCTGGGGATGGGGCGGCTGCGCATCGTCACCCGCCACATCCTGCCCAACACCATGTCGTTCGTGATCGTGGCTGCGACCATCGCGGTGCCGGGTTTCATCCTCGGCGAGGTGTTCCTGTCGTTCCTGGGCGTCGGGGTGCAGGAGCCCAGCGCCTCGTGGGGCAACATGCTGAACCAGGCGCGCTCGCTGCGCGTCCTGACCTCCTTCCCGTGGCTGCTGTTCGCGCCCGGGCTCGCGATCTTCGTCACCGTGATGGCCTTCAACTTCTTCGGCGACGGGCTGCGCGATGCGCTCGACCCGCGCAAGGTGATGGGGGGAAGGAGCGCGTGAGCGAACCGCTGCTCGCGGTCGAGAACCTCAAGACCCACTTCTTCACCGACGATGGGGTGGTGCGGGCGGTCGACGGCGTGTCGTTCGAGATCCGTCCCCGTGAGACCCTGGCGGTGGTGGGCGAGTCGGGCAGCGGGAAGAGCGTGACCTCGCTGTCGATCCTGCGTCTGGTGCCGGAGCCGCCGGGGCGGATCGTGGGCGGCTCGATCCGCTTCAAGGGCCGCGAGCTGCTCGGGCTTCCGCCGGCCGAGATGCGCGCCATCCGGGGCAAGGAGATCTCGATGATCTTCCAGGAGCCCATGACCTCGCTCAATCCGGTGTTCACCTGCGGCGACCAGATCGCCGAGGCACTGGTGCTGCACGAAAGGCTCGACCGGCGCAGCGCCCGCGAGCGCACCATCGAGATGCTCCAGCTGGTCGGCATCCCCTCGCCGCGCCAGCGGGTCGACGAGTACCCGCACCAGATGTCGGGCGGC
>Ga0306921_10002266_pt1 | contig 19254 bp, 18 predicted proteins | sample sta12Cox44000080_FD_203760 | JGI IMG/M metagenome (GOLD analysis project Ga0306921, IMG submission 203760) | Lab enrichment of tropical soil microbial communities from Luquillo Experimental Forest, Puerto Rico - statoxic.12C.oxic.44.000.080 (v2)... | ecosystem: Environmental > Terrestrial >... | reverse complement strand
GCCTTCGGCGCCGGGGAACTCGCCGAAATAGTTATCAAACGTGTGATTCTCGCAGATGATAAAAACGGTGTGGCGAATCACCTCGAGATTCTTGGGAACCGGCGATCCCGCACAACCGGTGAGGAGCGAGACCAAGAACATCGCAGGAATAAGGGCCTGCGTCGATACGTGCGCGCCGAGCATGCGCTGGAGCCGAATCGCCCAGAGCCTTCGATGAGAGCAGGGCTGCGCATTAGCCGCACTTTGCATGCGAAGAACCTCCTAGGAACTGATCAGCGCGCAGTTGTCGTAAGCACTTGGCGAGGATGATCACGGCTCACCTGCTTCGAGCGGCGCGGTTCGCTCGAGGCACAAACCGCTTCTTTTGGCTTACGGGATCTTTTGGCTGAGGTCAGGAATCCGTCGATAATGATAGGGAATGATAGGAGCACCTCGGTGGGATGACCGTCCACCCGGTACTAAGAACTATTAGTAAATAAGGTACAGCCTGGGCAGTGCTTTGCAGGCACAGAGCGCGAGACGTTTGGCCGGCGGAGCCGTCTGATAGGGAAACGTGCCCCGGAGGCATGGGGACAAACGGAGGAGAGCCATGAAGAAACCGGCGAAGTTGTACGCAATCGTGCTGGCCATGGGGATCACACTGCTACCAACGACAGCGCAGGAGGCTGCGAAAAAGAAGGCGCCGCCTCAGCCCGCGCCGAGCCCTTCGCAAGCGGTCCTGGAACAATGGAACGACATTGGACGGAAACTGATCGCCATGGCGGAGGACTTTCCGGAGGACAAGTACGAATACAAGCCGCACCCGGATTCGCGGACGTTTGCGGCCAACCTGATTCACGTGTCGGCGGTGATGTATTACTTCACCGATTACGCTGAAGGGCGCAAGCCGCGTTATTCGGACGATCCGAAGCGCGATGAACTAAGAACCAAAGCGCAGGTGGCGGCGTTCGTAAAGAAGTGCGTCGAAGACGGAGCGGCGGAGATCAAGGCCAAAGGCGACCAGGGACTAAACGAAGCGGTGGACGACGGCGGATCGCATCTGGATCGCTTGTACGACCTGGCCTACGGCGTCATCGAGCATTCGGGCGAGCACTACGGGCAGCTCGTAGTGTATTACCGGAACAACGGGATGGTGCCGCCGGAATCGAGGCCAAGGAAGGGATCGTGAGTTGCGGGTGCGGTCGGCGGTGATCACCCAACGGCTGAGCGAGCAACGGCGCCGGCGAGTAAGGGCGGGCGAAGATGCGGCGGCGACCAGTTCGGCCGGATTTCCGCCTCGCCCGATCTTCTGGGCGGCGCGCTGCGCCGACTTCGCGATCTGCCTGCGCATTGCGGCCGCGCTCGCTGAACGAGCTGGTCGTTATTCGTGCCGCTGTTTTTCTAGGAACCTGTTCACGAAGGCAGCGCCATCCTCCGTGTACTGTTGGGTGAACAGATCCAAGTCAGGCCATCGTCTAAGGGCTTCACGTGCCAGCTGGGTAGCGATGCCCTGGCGCCGGAAACCGGGATCGACCACAACGCTGTGGACCGTCGGGGTGGAAGTCTCTCGCCCCATCTGCATGATGTGGAGTTGTAACCCGCCAACGAGCCTGCCCTGCTGGTCTCGATACTCCAACACGTGCCCGTGCAAGGTCGTCTCGCCCGCTTTGATCGTCTTGCTCCAGTGCGAGATTCCTGGAGGACCCGTGGAGGCGCACAGTGCCTGCATCGTCTCCCAGGTTCGCTCCAGCCCCGGAGTTGCTTCGACCTTCGGCATTACCCAAGTGCCCCTTCTCTGGTGACTGCATGGTCGCTCGTTTCGGGGGTCGGGCACAAGAGGCAGAGGCATCGGCCCCAAACTCATGGCAGAGGCAATTGAGGAATTGAAGCAGCAAAACATCTCCGCAGATTTCCAGAAATCGGTTTGGCCGTCCCATTTCGCTGTTGTTCAAAAAAAAACAAGCCTCGGACCTAGATAAGGGTCGCGGCATGAAAGTCTTACTGGCCTACCTCAGTTTTATCCACAAAACTGTTGCTGCGATTGCAGGCGGCAAGAGTGCTAGCATTCATTGCCATCACACCATCAAGCGTGCGGATCGCTTCTAGTTTGAAAGGCCGCCGTGACTGGCAATTGGGCGCAATTTGGAGCAACCTAAGGCAACGTTCAAACCGATACAACAACCAGCGGAGGCGAAGAGATGATATTCGCGAGAGTCGTCTTTTGGGTTGCCGGCGCCCTTGGCGTTCTTGCACTCGTTCCACTGTATCGTGCGCCGGGCAACGCGATGTACTACGGTCTGCTGGCGACCCTGGTGGCATGGCAGGCGGCTTTCTTCGTCATCGGCTGGCGTCCGCGGCAATTGCGCCCTCTTATGATTCCGGCCGTGCTCGAGAAAGCCCTCTGGATGCTTACACTTGTGATCCTGCTTACCCGTGGCCAAGTGACACGCACACAAGTGCTATTGAACGCAGCGACACATGGCTTGCTCGGCGTCTTGTTTGTCGTGGCCTTCTTCACCGCACGTCCCGCTAGTCACCCGTCTAGTTAAGGTCGACCCGCACTCACCTCTGGATGCGTCGTCGGATGGCGGCGAGCTCCGCAGCCTCGCTGGCGGGTTGATCGGGAAAGCAGTCGCTCTCAGGCCCACGCGATCGGGAAGCTACTTTGAAACACTTTCGGGCGGATGCCGCGATTCTTAAGCTCCTCCAAGTCGATGTCATGCTTGGATCTGGTCTGCCCAAGCCCATCCACATCCGGCATGAAGATATCGCCACGCCTTTGAAACTGCCGAGCGATCGGGCGACTCAGCAGGATTTATAGCACGACGATCACCGTGTGGCTCCTGCTGTGAGTGTTATGGCTACTAACGAAGTGCGTCGCCAAGGTAGGCGGAGGACGGCGAGCGACTGACCCAATCGGTGCCGCTTTCATGGTGGCGTGCGGCGCGTTCTCATAAAGCAGTTTACAGCGGCCAGCTGGGCACAGAAAAAGGGCGGCGAGGCTTATCCATCGACGCGAAGGACCATGCAAGTAATATCGTCGTGCTGCCGCGCGAGGCCCACATGCATCTTGACTTCGGCCATAACGCGCTCGAGTGTCTCCTTCGCCGATTCCCGAGGTGTGGCAGCAACCAAACCGAGCAGCTTCGCTTCCCCAAACTCCCGGCCGGCGTCGTCAACCGCTTCAATCAGACCGTCGGTAAAAATGAAGAGGAGGTCGCCGGGATGAAGCTCGATTGTGCCTGAATCATACGGGACTTCCTTATCGGCGAACAGCGGGAGTCCGAATGGCGGACCACCCGTCGACAGCCGCTCCACCTTTCCGGAGGCGCGGCGGAGGATCGGGTCATTGTGACCGGCGTTGGTATATTGCATTTCATGCGTACGGGGATTGATCTGGGCAACAAAGGCGGTGGTGAAGCGCAGCCCTTCCATATTGTGGGCGCGTGTGTAGCGATCAAGGCCGGATATCACCTCGCTTAGAGGAGCGGGTGTCGTAGACAACGCCCGCAGACTAGCCTGAAAGGTGGCCATGAGTAGGGCCGCCGGGACACTCTTGCCGGCTACGTCCGCAACGATGATAAGCAGAGGCTGAGTGCCGCTTGCGTCCGGAAGCGGGCGTAGAAAGGAGTCATAGTAATCGCCTGCAACCGTGTTTTGGGGACGGGTCACAAAAGCAATTTCGAGGCCCGGAACAATGGGCGCGATTTCCGGAACAAGCCGTTGTTGAATCTCGCGCGCGATTTCGAGGTCCCGCTTCATCGTGACCCGGTCGCCCAGCTCAAGTACAAGCAGTAGGAGGAGAATCCAAGTGCTGATCCAACCCAGCTGGACGGTGACGGTGCCGTGCTGAGAATGATAGCTTGGTTGAAATATCAGCACGATGGCGACCAGGAGAAGTACGCGCCGAGCTGGCGAGAGCTTCATGAGCACAGCTTGGAAGAAGGCCCAAACGGCGCGCCGGAATCTGCGACCGCGGCGGGAGTCCTGTTCGATTTCCTTCCAATCCACGTCTCGTGAGTAGAGCTGATAGCTGGCCTTAGCTTCGGAGAGGAACTGCTGCCAGAGCTGTTCGAGTTCGAGGCCCTCGGTGACGCGTGCCCAAAAGACGCGCAAGCGGCCGGTTCGCTTTCGTGAGGGGTGAATCGAATTGGACCGAGCCGACATCGGTGGCGCGATTATATGAGAGGAAACCATCGTTCGGGACCTATTTGAAGCGGTTTCCTTCGGCGTTGCCGGCAGTAACCTGGTTGGCGCTCTCCCGGCGCTCACTACAAACACGAACATGTTTCGAGGCGATTAAGCACACCGCGTTGGCTTGCGTCAGCAAAGCGGTTCGTAGTAGTGTGATCTTCCCCAAATGCCCCTGTGCGCCAGTGGGGCGCATCTTCGCAGGGCATTTCGAATCGAAGGCGAGAGGTCGAAAAATGGCATCCCCCGGCGAAGCAAGGCTCCCTAACTCATCGGATAAAGAGGGCGCGAATGTCGACAAGATTCGCGACATTCTTTTCGGCTCCCAGATGCGCGACTACGAAAAGCGGTTCGCGCGTCTCGAAGAGAACCTGAACAAGGCGCTCGACACGCTTCGCGAGGACCTCACCAAGCGCATCGAAACTCTCAGCGGGTTCGTGCAGCAAGAGGTTGATTCGCTGAGCCAGCGAATCAAAACGGAAAGAGCTGAACGCGGAGAGGGAGCGAAAGAGCTCGCTCAGGAACTAAAGGATGCCGCCAAGGCTCTCGAGAAGAAAATCGCAGGGCTCGACGAACAACTCTCAGACAGTCAGAGCGAATTGCGGGCTAAGCTTTTGGAACATTCGAAGAATTTCGCGAGCGAGATCGAAAAGTTGCGGCGGGAAGCGGATGCGGCGCTTGATCGTGAGGTTCAATCCCTGCGTCACGACAAGACGGATCGCGCTGCGCTTGCCGATCTTTTGGCTGAATTCTCGTTGCGCCTGAAAGACAACTTTAACTTGCCGAACGAATAGTTGCCTGTGGCGTTCCGCGGTGCCGGCCCCCGCAGCCGCGAAACGCGCTACTTTTGCCCATGCCCGAGCAAGCTCAACGCCGCGCTGACCTCCCAGAGAACCAGGCCCCCCCCGAATCGAGCGACCGCGCCTTCGAAGAACTTCGACACATCATCATCTCCCCCGAACAGGAGCAGATCGTCGAAATTCGCAGCCGCATCGAAAATCCCGAACGGCGAATCAAAGACGTGAGCTCTGTGGTCGCTGAAGCGATCCAGATGCGCCGCCAGCAAGGTGACCCCACTCTTTCTCAAGCGCTCGCGCCCACCGTCGAAGAGGTTCTTCGCGAATCGGTGCGCAGCGATCCTCACATTTTGGCAGACGCACTGTTTCCCGTCATGGGGCCCGCAATTCGCAAGTCCATCACGGAAACGCTGCGATCGATGCTCGAATCGTTCAACGAAGCGCTCGAGCACAGCTTCTCCCTTCGCGGCATTCAATGGCGCATCGAAGCAGTGCGCACGGGCAAGTCGTTCGCGGAAATCGTGCTCATGCACAGCCTGCTCTTTCGCGTCGAGCAGGTTTTCTTGATCCACCGCGAAACTGGCCTGGCCCTAAATCACCTGACGGCCCCGTCGGTCACCACCCAGGATCCTTCCATGGTCGCGGGCATGCTTTCCGCGATTCAGCAATTTGTCCGGGATTCGTTCGCGTCGCCTCGTGAGGAATCGCTGAACAGCATGACGGTTGGCGGCTTGGAAGTATGGATCGAAGAAGGACCGCATGTCGTGATCGCCGCTGTGATTCGCGGCCATGCGCCGGCGGATTATCGCATTGCACTGAAGGAAGCCGTCGAAGAGATCGAGGCCCACTTCGCCCTGCCCCTGGCTAGCTTTCAGGGCGACGCGGGCCCCTTCCGCGCGGCGGATGCGCGACTGCAGAATCTATTAGTCACCCAACATCGCGAGAAATCGAGCGTGGCGCGGAAGCCGACGATGGCGATCGCCGCTGGCGCTCTGTTCTTAGGCGCTGCCCTCGGCTGGATTTCACATGCTGCTTATCAGCATAACAAATTCTCACGGTTGGTCAGTTCGTTAAGCCGACAGCCCGGTATCGTGGTCACCTCGTATGGAAAATCGGGCGGTCGTTGGCACATTCGCGGTTTTCGCGATCCGCTCGCCAGCGATCCAGCAAGCGAGCTCGCGCGCTACCAACTGAGTCCAGACAGTGTCGCCCTTCAGTTTGCTCCTTTTTTTTCGCTCGATGATGCGATGGTCACCTTGCGTGCCACCAACCTTCTGGCGCCTCCCTCCGGCGTGAAGCTCACGGAACGCGCCGGAACGCTCGCCGCATCGGGAATGGCCCCCTCCCTATGGATGGCGCGGTTCAACGAGCGGGGGGCTTTGATTCCAGGTGTCGCCTCGCTGGACACAACGCAACTCCAAAACGGCGACATTGTCGCGCTAGAGTCAGTTCTGCTCACTTTTCCCGTGGGCCAGGCCAAACTCGAACCCGGACAAGCGTCCATCATTTCTCGCGCTGCAGTGGATCTAAAGACCCTTCGTCATTATGCAGAGCTAACGAATCAAACCGCCGCCCTATCGATCATCGGCCACACGGATTCCTCGGGGATGGAAGGCGCCAATCAGGTATTGAGCAGTCAGCGCGCTGCCACGGTTGCCGCGCTGCTGATGAGCAATGGGATTCCAAGAGAATTGCTCGTTTCCCGTGGTGTGGGCACCGCGCAGCCGCTGCGAAATGAAGACAACGAACAGGCGCGGCACCTCAACCGCAGCGTCACCTTCCACGTCGCTCTCTCGCCGTCGGCGCCCTGACCGGTCCCAGCGAATGCTGCAAAAGAAAATCTGCATGCTCGGATCATTTTCAGTTGGCAAGACCAGCCTGGTGCGGCGATTCGTCGAAAGCATTTTTGACGAACAGTATCAAACAACGATCGGCGTGAAAGTGGACAAGAAAGTCGTGGAACTTGCCGGAAAACAAATCACACTCGTCCTCTGGGACATTCACGGCGAGGATGTGCTGCAAAGCATGCGCATGACCTATCTTCGCGGAATGTCCGGCTACTTACTGGTTATCGACCCGACTAGACGGCAGACGCTCGAGGACGCTCTGGCGCTCGAAGCACGCGTGCAGCAAGCAATGGGCCTAATTCCGCGAGTTCTCATTCTCAATAAGTGCGATTTGATCGCTGACTGGGACATTGATCTCGAACGGATCAGTGCTTTCGAGAAGAGTGGTCAGGCCGTCGTTCGAACCAGCGCCAAGACGGGCCAGGGAGTCGAAGAGGCCTTCTCCACTCTGGGCGCAGCTGTGCTACATTCGGCTGCCTGAGGTCGCGCCGAAGTCATGCCGCCCGAATCGCTTCATGACGCGTTCCTTGCGCACGAAGGGATCGCACTGTTTGAATTCCGCGGCAGCGGCCTTTTTGAACCGCTGGCAGCTCTCCCCGAGTGGTGCGACTCGCTTTGGCAGGCCAAAGGAAGACGCCCTATTTTGCTAGCCGAGAGATCTCCATTCCTCGAGAATTTTCTAGAGGAAGCGCGAGAGTTTTGGAATTCCCAAGCAGCGGGTGCCGCAAACTCCGGCAATTGGATGGAGCAGGATTCATCGGGAAGACAGGTTCCTCTCGAGGCTTCGGCCTTTTGGCTCGCCGGAAAGCGCGTTTTGCTGATCCGCAGTCTTTCAAGAACCTTTCAGCAACAGCAGCACCTCTTTCAGACCGCACGCGATTCACTGCTCATGCACGAGCGATTGATGGGTGAGATTCAAAAAAAGGAAATTCTGCTGTATTGCATCATTCATGATCTTTCGCAGCCGCTTACCTCCATGCGCGGCTGTTTCGATCTTCTCCTGGGAAAAAAGTTGACGCCCGATATCTCCAAGTTTGTACACACTGGACAGCGCGAATCTGAGCGTCAAGAACGGATGATACGCGGAATTCTCGATGCTTTTTCGGGCGATCTCACCAGCGCAACGGCGAGCGAGAGAGACGCTCGATCGGCCGACTTAGTTTCCTGCGCCCGGCGAGCTCTCGAACAATTCACGCCCGCCTTTACCCAGCGTGGCATTCAGCTCCGTCTCGCGCCCTATCTCGATTCCCAGCACGGTTGGCGAGTGCGGGGCGAGGCATCCCGGATTGACCGCATTTTCGGCAACCTGATCGAGAACGCCCTGCGCTATAGCCCCAAGGGTTCGACGGTTACGATCGGCCTTGAAGAAAGTGGCTCATCGCTCGCCGCCTTTGTGGATGATGAAGGCCCGGGGCTGCCCGGCGATGCTTCGCCTGAGAGCTTGTTCGCCCTCTTCCACAAAGGCAAGGAGCGGCCTGGCAAAGCTGGGCTCGGACTCTATTTCTGCAAAATGACGGTCGAGCGCTTCGGCGGGACCATCGGCGCGGCCAATCGCCCTGAGGGCGGCTCGCGTTTCTGGTTTCGGCTTCCACGCGCGGAGCCGAAAGACTCTGTCGCTGGTTCCCCGAATCCTACTGCGCCGGGCTCCCTGGTCGCGCCCGACTCGTCGAGTGTCCTCAAGGTCGCCCAAAAGGCCCTCCACATCGTGGTGGCGGAGGATGACGAAGCCGTTCGTGATCTCGCTGTTGAGATGCTGCGCTCGCGCGGCCATTCCGTCACTGGCGCGCGAGACGGCCGTGCGGCTCTTGCCCTCGTCGAGCGACTGAAACCCGATGTCCTGCTCCTCGATCAACAGATGCCTAAGATGGACGGACTCCAACTGGCCCGGGCGATTCGGCAAAGAGAAAAGAACACCGGGAGGCGCGCAATCTTGATCGGCTTGAGCGGCAGGGTTTCGCCAGAAGACGAGCGTCGTGCTCTGGACGCCGGTATGGACGCGCTACTCAGCAAGCCCTTCGAGCGCGCCTCGCTTTTTCAGCTGATCGAGCGGCCGGCAGTGCCTAGGCGCCCTCTGCATATGCCAAACTCTGTCGTGACCGAGCCCCAACCGACCGATCTGCGCGCCCATCTGGCTCAGATCACCGCAGGAAATGAAAAGCTCGCGCGCAGGCTTGTGGCCGGCTTTCTTCGTGACCTTCCGCCGAAGCTCGCCGCTATCGAGCGGGCCGTTACGCGAAAAGATGCGGGTGAACTGGCTGCCTCTGCACATGCCCTGCGGGGCGCGTTTGCCATTTTCAACGCGCAAAGATCTCTCGCTGCGGCCCGAAAACTGGAAGCCCTGGCTCGCGACCACCAGCTCGAAGAGGCCCCCGAGGAGTTCCGCGCGCTGGCCGACGATCTCAGCCGGCTGGAGCGGGAACTCCGCGCTCTCTACCCACAACTCTCTTCACGCCCAAAGTCCCCTCCGCATTCGAGCCCTGCTGCGGGTTCTCGAGGGACACGTTGATTTCCCGCTTTGCTTCAACTATAGCTAGTTAGACAACGGCGCGGTCCAGCCCGGCAGACCGCCCTCGTTTTCATGCCTTTCGCCAAACAGCTGATACGTGTCGTCACCCGCGTTTTCGCCGCCTTGCTGCTCGTTGCGGCGATTACCTTTATCTTTGTTCGGATTGTTCCCGTCAATGCCACAACCTCGGGATTCTTCTATTTGGTTGCCGTCCTGTTGATTGCCACCACGGGCGGCCTGGTCGAATCGACGATAGCGTCGGTCGCGGCGATGTTGTGCTTCAACTATTTTTTCCTTCCACCTGTGGGCACCTTCACCATCGCCGACCCACAAAATTGGGTGGCGCTGTTTGCGCTTCTGGCCACCTCACTCATCGCGAGCCAGCTTTCGGCGCGCGCCAAGCGGCGCACTCAGGAAGCCTTTGACCGCCAGCACGAAATCGAGAAGCTGTATTCGCTCAGTCGCGCACTGCTGCTCACTGACACGACGCGACCGATGCCGCAACAAATCGTTCAGCAAATCGCACAAACCTTCTCGTTCCCTGCGGTGGCCCTGTACGAGCGCCACAACGATTTAATCTATCGCGCCGCAGAGGATGAAATCCCGGGAATCGACGTGAAACTGCGCGATGCTGCGCTCCGATCCACCGTGTCCTTCGACCGAAACAGCGGACTGACCATCACGCCGATCCGTCTGGGCGGCCAACCGATCGGCAGTCTGGCTATTCCCGACTTGTCGCTTTCCGATGCGGCGCTTCAGTCACTGCTCAATTTGGTCGCCATCGGCCTCGAACGTGCGCTCTCCCAAGAGGCGCTGAATCGCGCGGAGGTCGCCCGGCAAAGTGAAGAACTGAAATCGACTCTGCTCGACGCAATCGCACACGAATTCAAGACGCCCCTCACATCGATTAAGGCGGTGACGACGGACCTGCTCTCCGATCCCGCTCACGATTTGCCAAAGTATCAGCGCGAGTTGGTCAGTATTGCGGATGAAGGAACAGACCGCTTGTCCAAGCTGGTGACCGATGCGATCGAGCTTGCGCGCATCGAGGGTGGCAAGTTCCGGCTCAAGCGAGAAATCCATTTTCCCAGTTCGCTTGTTTCCGCAGCTGTCCGGCAAATGAAGCCTTTTACCGAGGGTCGGGGAATCAACGTGTCCGCTGCGGACGACCTGCCGCTGGTTTGGGTGGACGCTGGATTGATACAGATGGTCATCACGCACCTGCTGGATAATGCTTTGAAATATTCTCCGCCGGGAACTCCCATTTCGATCGGCGCCCGATCAGGCGACGGACGCGTCACCATTTGCGTCGCCGATCAGGGTCCCGGCATCCCGGACTTAGAGCAGTCGCGAATCTTCGATAAATTCTATCGTGGTAAAAGTGACCAGAACCTCAAAGGTACCGGTATGGGGTTGGCCATCGCTCGCGAAATCATCCGCGCCCATGGTGAAGAAATCTGGGTTACCAGCAAGCCAGGCCAGGGGGCGGAATTCTGCTTTTCGCTGCCTGTCGCAGAGGATCACAACGCATGAACGGGGGCAGGATTCTGGTAATCGACGATGATCCCCAGATTCGCCGTGCCATGAGGACCGCCTTGACCGCGCGCGATTACCAGGTCACCGATGCGCGGAGGGGAGAAGAAGGGCTGGAGAAGCTGCGGTCCGCCATGTTTGACCTAGTCCTATTGGATATGAATATGCCCGGCATGGGCGGACTGGAAACCTGCCGCCTGATTCGGTCTGGCTCGGAAGTCGCAATCATCATGTTAACTGTCAACAACACAGAAAAGGACAAAGTCAGCGCGCTCGATGCTGGCGCCGATGATTACGTGACCAAACCCTTCAGCATGCCCGAGCTGCTTGCGCGTATCCGCGCAACTTTGCGCCGTTTGCCCCAACCGCCCACGAGCGCGGATCTAGGAGAACTCAAGTCCCAGGGCGTCGAAATCGACCTGCCATCCAGGCAGATCACGGTTCGCGAGCGAATTTCCCATCTCACTGCGAAGGAGTTTGATTTGCTGTCTTACCTGCTCGCCCGTCCGAACAAGACCATCCCTCATCGCGAGCTCCTACAGGCCGTGTGGGGCCCCGATTATGGTGATGAGCTCGAGTATCTGCGAGTCTTCGTCAATCGCCTGCGTAAGAAAATCGAGCCCAACCCGGCCCAACCGGAATTCCTGTTAACCGATGCGTGGGCCGGCTACCGTTTCCATCTCCCGACGCGCGACTGAAACCGCTAGTTGTTCCCCCTTTCAAACCCCGCGGGTTCAGAGTCTTGCCTGCTCCTAGGCGGCGTTTATGCCGCACTTAGAGCCCATTTATGCCTCGTTTATTCCGCTTCAGGCAGTATCGGGCTGAAAGAAATCAGACCCGTGAAATATCCTCTGCCAATTCGCCAAGTCCCAGCACTCGGTAATGATGACAGCGAAACGGCTGCTCTCGGAGCGCTCGAAGTGAATGTGATTTTCACGGATCGGCGAACCACCCGAGCGGCCTTGCAGGCGGCCATAAAACTGGCCACTGATCTGGGGGCGCGCCTACGAGTGAGGCAGGTGATTGCAGTTCCCTTCTCGCTGCCGCTGGATCATCCCCAGATTTCAGTGCCGTTTGCAGAAGACGCTCTGGCAAATCTGACTTCGAAATTTTCGGGGAATTCAATCGATATTACCGCTCATTTGTACTTGTCTCGAAATCAGGTCGACACGCTCGCGCAGATCTTGCAGCCGAATTCGGTAGTCGTAGTTGCCGGACGAAGGCTCCCCTGGCCGACACTAGAAAGCCGTATTGCGAAACGCCTTCAGGCCGAGGGGCATCGCGTTGTATTCGTCCCGATGGGACGCGCAGAATGGGACGGGCGTGAGCAGATGGCCGATAGCCTTCAGAGGTGAAACATGTGGGACGCGTTCTATGTCGCCGTAGCGATTGCTTTCTTTGTCTTGCTTTGGGCGTTCACCAGGGCATCGGAGCGCTTGTAGGAGGGTGCGATGGAGTACGCAATTGCAGGAATTGTGGCGATAGGGCTGTTCGTTTATTTGCTGTACGCGCTAATCCGCCCGGAGCGGTTTTGAGGTGCTGAAATGACTTTTCTTGGCCTTGCCCAAATTCTGGTTTTCTTTGCCATTGTGCTCGCGATCACCAAACCGCTCGGCGTTTTCATGTATCGCGTCTTCGAGGGCCAGAGCACCTTTTTGCATCCCCTGATTCGACCGCTCGAAAGGCTGCTCTACCGCCTGGCCGGAGTACGTGAGGACGAGGAGCAGTCCTGGGTTCGCTACTCAGCTTCCCTGCTGTCGCTGAGTATATTCAGCTTTCTTTTCGTCTACCTGCTCCAGCGATGGCAGGGACATCTTCCCCTGAACCCGATGCATTTTTCGACCTCGCATGCTCCCTCCAACGCTACGCCGCTTACTCCCGATTTAGCGTTCAACACCGCCATTAGCTTCATGACCAACACAAATTGGCAGGCCTACTCTCCGGACACAACCGTTAGCTATCTGACGCAGATGACCGCCCTGGCAGTGCAGAATTTTGTATCTGCCGCAGTGGGCATTGCCGTTGCGGTAGCGTTGATTCGCGGCTTCGCGCGACACACGGCGAAAACAATTGGCAACTTCTGGGTCGACGTGACGCGCTCGACACTCTACGTCCTTCTGCCCCTGTGCATTTTGGCGACGCTGGTGTTCGTCGGACAGGGATCGATTCAGAATTTCAAAGGACCCGTTACCGCAACCACCCTGGAAGGCCCGACACAAGTGATTGAACAAGGTCCCCTGGCATCGCAGCTGGCGATTAAGATGCTGGGGACAAACGGCGGCGGATACTTCAACGCGAACTCCGCACATCCCTACGAGAATCCAACCCCCCTCGCCAACCTGCTTCAGATGCTGCTGATTTTTTCACTCGGAGCTGGCCTGACGTACATGTTCGGCAAAGCGGTCAAAGATACGGGCCAGGGCTGGGCCATCTTTTCTGCCATGGCCGTCATGTTTTTCATCGGCACGTTCGTGTGCTACTGGGCCGAGCAACGCGGAAATCCCATGCTGTCGAAGGTGGGTCTCGCGCATGTCTATACCGGTAGCCAGCCCGGGGGAAACATGGAAGGCAAGGAAGTGCGCTTCGGCAACGCCATGACCTCGCTCTTTGCGACCGTTACCACCGACGCGAGCTGCGGCGCCGTCATCGGCATGCACGACAGCTTCACTCCGATCGGTGGGCTGGTACCGCTGTTTAACATACAGACCGACGAAGTGATCTTTGGCGGTGTCGGCGCCGGCCTCTACAGCATGCTGATCTATGTGGTGGTCGCGGTGTTCATCGGCGGTTTGATGGTCGGGCGCACACCCGAATACGTGGGCAAGAAAATCGAGCAGAAGGAAGTCAAGATGGCGATTATCGCAGTGCTGGCCACTTCGCTTTGCATTCTCGGCTTTACGGCGCTCAGTTCTGTAGCCCCGTTCGCGAAAGGCGGCTATTGGAATTCACCGGGAGCCGCCTCCGCCAATACCAACAACAACGGTGCTCACGGCTTTTCTGAAATCCTGTACGCCTACTCGAGTGGGGCTGGCAATAACGGCAGTGCCTTTGCCGGGATTAACGCCAACACGCCCTGGTACAACCTCACGATAGGTCTGGATATGCTGGTCGGAAGGTTCTTTTTCATCATCCCGGCTCTGGCCATCGCCGGTAGTCTGGCGGCGAAAAAGGTCGTCCCCACGACCAGCGGTACCTTACCAACCAACGGATCGCTGTTCGTTGTCCTGCTGATCGGAACGGTCGTGATTGTCGGCGCCCTTACTTACTTCCCGGCGCTATCGCTCGGCCCCATCGTCGAGCACTTTCAGATGCTGAATGGAAAACTGTTTTGATGTCGTAGGATTCAGGAGCTAGATGATGTCTACCATGACGGCCCCAGCGCCCATTGAGCGGAAGCCAGAAAGCAAGACGGAAGCGGGTGCCACCCTGATTTCCCGGGGTGCGCGCTCTCGCCCATTATTCGATCCTGAGATTTTGAGGCGCGCCATTCAGGCATCGTTTGTAAAGCTCAATCCGCTATTGGTCGCCAAGAACCCGGTAATGTTCGTGGTGGAAGTGGGTGCGGCGCTGACAACCATCTTCGTTATCAAAGACGCCATTCAACGCGCCGGGGGCGTCTTCTTCGGCGTTCAAATCGCTCTGTGGCTATGGTTCACCGTGGTGTTCGCCAATTTCGCGGAGGCCATGGCCGAAGCACGGGGCAAAGCGCAAGCCGATTCTCTGCGCAAAACCAAAACGGACACGATCGCACGTCGCCTGCTCACGGATGGAAGATTTGAGATGGTTCCGGCATCGCAACTCCGCGCCGGTGACGTCGTGTATTGCGAAGCCGGCTACCTGATCCCGGGAGATGGCGAAGTGATCGAAGGCGTCGCCAGCGTCGACGAGTCCGTGATCACCGGCGAAAGCGCTCCCGTGATTCGTGAATCGGGAGGCGACCGCAGCGCCGTGACCGGCGGCACCAAGGTGCTCTCGGACCACATCAAAATCAAGATCACCTCGAATCCGGGGGAAACATTTCTCGATCGCATGATCGCGCTGGTGGAAGGCGCGGTTCGTCAGAAGACGCCCAACGAGATCGCTCTCAATATCTTGATTGCCGGCCTTACGCTGATTTTCTTGCTGGCGGTCGCCACCCTGCCGCCTTATGCGAAGTATTCCATTTCCGCCGTGGGCACTGGCCTGGCGCCAACCGTTGCGGTTCTGGTCTCCCTGCTCGTGTGTCTTATCCCCACCACCATCGGCGGATTGCTTTCTGCCATCGGCATCGCCGGTATGGACCGGGTAATGCAACACAACGTCCTGGCCATGAGCGGAAAAGCCGTGGAAGCCTCCGGTGACGTGAACACGCTGCTTCTCGACAAGACCGGGACGATCACGCTGGGCAATCGGCAAGCGGTCGAATTCATCCCTGTCGATGGCGCGAATGAGAGCGAACTGGCAGACGCCGCCCAGCTGTCCAGCCTGGCCGACGAGACTCCCGAAGGGCGCTCGGTCGTCGTGTTCGCGAAGGAAAAATACAACTTGCGTGGCCGCGAAGTTGGTGAGCACGAGGCCGAATTCATTCCATTCTCTGCGTACACTCGAATGAGCGGAGTGGATATTGACGGCCGCCGCCTCCGAAAAGGCGCGACCGATGCCATCGCAAAATTCGTGAAGGACGCCGGCGGCAGTGTACCCTCCTCCTGAACAGAAATTTCCGATCGAATTTCGCGGAACGGCGGAACGCCGCTGGCTGTCGCTGATGGCCCCCGCGTGCTCGGCATCGTTTACCTCAAGGACATCGTAAAAGGCGGAATGCGGGAGCGTCTTGCTTCGCTCAGGACCATGGGTATTCGCTCGGTCATGATCACCGGAGACAACCCCCTGACCGCAGCGGCCATCGCGCAAGAGGCTGGCGTCGATGATTTTCTCGCCCAGGCCACTCCCAGGGACAAGCTCGAATACATCCAGAGAGAACAGGCGCAGGGTCGGCTGGTGGCGATGACGGGCGATGGTTCAAACGATGCGCCGGCGTTGGCTCAGGCCGACGTGGGCGTGGCCATGAATACCGGGACGATGGTCGCCAAGGAAGCTGGCAATATGGTGGACCTGGACAGCAACCCGACGAAGCTGATCGAAATCGTCGCCATTGGAAAGCAGTTGCTGATCACCCGCGGCGCTCTGACCACGTTTTCGATTGCCAATGACGTGGCCAAGTATTTCGCCATCATCCCCGCAATGTTTGCCTCCATCTATCCCGAGCTGAACAAGCTGAACGTCATGGGCCTGCACTCGCCCCAGAGCGCCGTACTGGCGGCCGTTATTTTCAATGCGCTGATCATCATTGCCCTGGTTCCACTGGCCCTTCGTGGCGTGCACTACAAGCCCATGAGCGCCGGCCAGATGCTCACCCGCAATCTGCTGATCTATGGCCTGGGCGGCATCATCGTGCCGTTCCCAGGAATTTGGCTGATCGACAAAATGCTGGTTGCGCTGCACCTCGCCTAAAGGAGTTTTGTCATGATCAAAGAACTTGGACCGGGATTTAGACTGACGCTAGCCTTTACCATCCTCACCGGGCTTCTGTATCCGGCCGTGATGACGGGCATCTCTGAGCTGATTTTCCCGAAACAGGCCGAAGGAAGTCTCATCACCCTAAACGGCACAGTTGTCGGCTCGAGCTTGATCGGCCAATTGTTTTCCAAGCCGGAATATTTTCATCCACGCCCATCGGCAGCAGGCAATGGATACGACGCGACGGCCAGCGGCGGGAGCAACCTCAGCCCCACCAGCGCCAAGCTCCTGCGCGGCACAACCGCCACCGACGACAAAGGAAAAGAAAGCGTCAGTTTCGATGGAATTGAGGATCGCATCGTGCACTACTCGATCGATAACAATATTCCCTACCAGTCGTCCATGCCCCTCGACAAATTCAAGGATTCACAAGGCAACCTTGACGACGTCAAACTGATCGACGCGTTCAACGACGCGAAAAATCCTTTGCTCTTCACGGCGCAGCAGTCCATTCCTCAAGACGCAGTCACGGCATCGGCGTCGGGGTTAGATCCGCACATCAGCCCCGCCAACGCGGAGATACAAGCCACACGCGTCGCCACAGCACGAGGCCTCCTGCCCAACCAGGTGAAAGCGTTGATCCCTCAATTCACCGATCGAGCCGACTGGGGATTCTTTGGGGAACCGCGCGTCAACGTGCTCCTCTTGAATATAGCGCTTGATCGTCGATACCCCATTGCCAGGAAGTAGGGCAGAAGGCGAGTTCCGCTCCCGACTCGCGCGCAATGCCGGCCGAAGCCCTTGAGCAACCGCGCCAAGCTTTTCGTTTTCATTCTCGCTGCGCTGGCGGTCCTGTTTGCTCTGAATCTCGGTTATTCCGCGCTCGACACCATTGCACGCCTGAACGCGGTCGAGAGGGCGCGTGACCGCTGGCAGCGGCCCGCCGAGGTCATCCAGGCCCTCGGCCTAAGGCCCGGCGATGTGGTAGTCGATCTCGGATGCGGCTCGGGATATTTCGCGCTAAAACTCTCCTCGGAAGTCGGCGCGAGCGGCCGCGTTATTGCCGAGGACATTCGCTGGCTGCCGCTCGCATTTCTTGGGTTCCGCGCAGCCGAAAGAGGCGAGCGCAATGTCCAAGTCGTCCTTGGCCAGCCAGCCGACCCGCATCTGCCGTCAAGCGTGAACGCCGTGCTCATCTCAAATACGTACCACGAGTTCACCAACTCCCATCCGATTCTCCTCGATATTTGGCAATCGCTCGTCTCGGGCGGGCGACTCGTGGTCGTCGATCGCGAACCCAAGCCAGTGAGCGCCGCGAGGCCAGAAAACTCCGAGCATGAAATCTCGGCCGACAGAGTTGCAGGGGAGCTGCGTCAGGCGAATTTCACCCTGGTCAGCCGCCAAGATGGCTTCATCGAGAACGATTCTTATGGAGAAAATTGGTGGCTAATTGTGGCGCGCAAGCCTTGATCTCTTCTTTTGGCTACGGCATCGACATCGACCCGCTTACTGCATTTGGCTTGATTGCCGTCAGTTTAATGTTGCTGTTCTACGCCCTCGAGCGGCGCGGCCGCTGGACCATCTTGGCCTTCGCTGGGGCATGCGCTCTGGCCTCGGCCTACAGCTTCTTGCAGGGCGCTTGGCCCTTCGGCATCGTGGAAGCCGTGTGGTCGGTCGTTGCCCTCCGCCGCCGGTGGACGATGGCCGAATCAGTCTACGGAGGGGGCCTTCGCTGCCATTTGCTTTCCTCGCTCAATCGGCCGCGGTGCACAATCGTGTGAAGTTGCCAGCCTGCGCCTGTTTTGATATACATCCCGCGCGGTTCGTTGCGGGGGAATCCATGAAAAAGGCTCGTCTCTTCATCATAGCCGCGCTGCTAACGGTCATGATCGTTTTTGCAGGAATTGCCAATCGCGCTGCGGGCAATCCAGGTGCTTCTCTGGCGCCTTGTGATCGCGCTTGTCTCAATGGTTTCGTTGACCAGTATCTCGATGCACTTGTCGCTCACGATCCGTCGCGCCTGCCCACAACCAAGCTCGTCAAATCCACCGAAGACGGACAGCAACTCGAGCTTGGCGATGGTTTCTGGAGGACTGCGACCGGCAAGGGCAGCTACAAGTTCTATATCGATGACCCCGAAGCCGAACAAGTCGGCTTCCTCGGAACGATGCGCGAAGCCGGCCAGCCCGTGATCCTGGCCCTGCGTTTGAAGGTTGAGAATCAGAAAATCTCCGAGATCGAAACAATTCTGGCCCGCGGCCAGATGGCGCAGGGTGGAGCCGCGAATCTGGAAAAACTGGGCAGCCCCCGTCCAGCCTTCGCTCAGGACATTCCGCCCACGGAAGGCGGGCGCCTCGACTTGATCAAAACAGCGAACAAGTATTTTTCGGCAATGGAGCAGAACGACGGTAAGGGCGACTACTCATTCTTTGCCGACGACTGCAATCGCCTCGAAAATGGCATTCAAACAACCAACAACATGAATCCCCTGCCGGGCATGACTTCCTCCGGCGCTCCGCGCCCGGCTCCCACGCGCAAATACGATCCTTCTGCGCATCCGACCTCCTATTCGGCCGGATGGTCCTGCCAAGATCAATTCCGTTCGGGCTTGCTGCATTTCGTTAGCTGGATTCACGATCGCCGTTACCCGGTGGTTGACACACAGCACGGAGTCGTCTTTGCTCTCGGCTTCTTCGATCACTCCGCCGGGGAGACGCGCACATTTCAAACGCCAACAGGGGAAAGGGTCACTGCCGGTCCGATGACGCCCTTTACTTGGGAAATCGCGGAGATTTTTAAAGTGCGCGGCGGCCAGTTGCACGAAATTGAAGCCGTGCTCACCCAGGGCATGTACGGAATGTGCTCGGGATGGAGTTCCTGGGAACAGTGCCGGTCCGACCAGCCG
>Ga0306921_10002262_pt1 | contig 19276 bp, 23 predicted proteins | sample sta12Cox44000080_FD_203760 | JGI IMG/M metagenome (GOLD analysis project Ga0306921, IMG submission 203760) | Lab enrichment of tropical soil microbial communities from Luquillo Experimental Forest, Puerto Rico - statoxic.12C.oxic.44.000.080 (v2)... | ecosystem: Environmental > Terrestrial >... | reverse complement strand
TCAGATGGACGACCGTGAGTTCGGAATCGGTGAGGCTGTCCCAGCCCGTTTTTGCCCGCGGGTGCGTGACGATGCGCCGTTCCACGCCCAATCGGCGTAGCGCGCGGCCGACCCGACGGGCATCGGCAATCGCTTCGCACTCGATGTAGGTGTCGAATGCCGCGTTCAGCTGGTCGAGTGCCTCAGCGGTGCGCTGTGCGCGACTCAGCTCGCCGCCGGCGTCCTCGGCAGCGCTTGCGTAAAGAAGCGGCCGCGAAGACGAGTGGAGCGCGGTCCCCACCGCCGCCAACGCATCGGCATCACGCTCGAGTATCCCGCGGGTGTGTTTGGCGACTGTGGCGAACAACCGAACCCCGGGGCGCTCGCGTTCGAGCACGTCAACGGCGTCCAGGACACGCGCTCGAAGGCCGGCATCACCGGCGGCCGACGCTACCCGCGCGGTCAAGGTCAGCTGATCCAACACGTTCGGCAAGAGCGGTGTCACGAGTAGCGAGATATCGCCGCCGAGCCAGCGCGCCGCTTCATGAACGTCGTCGCGCTGCCACGCCGCCCGCCCTAGTACGCCCGCCGCCTCGCGACGTACGGCGGGTGAACCGTTGGAGTACGCATCGCGCGCCTCACTCACCGTCTCTAGCAACAACGTTCGGTCGTCGGTGCGCGCCGCCACCTCCGCCAGGGTGAACATGCGCCTCGCGTCTACGTAGGTCGACCCCGTTCGATCCGGCGTTGGCAGCCACTCGATGGCGGCGCGGGCGGCCGACAACCGGCCCGCAGCCACCTGCACCACCCCCGCCGTTAGGGCCCAGATGTGAAGCGCCATGCCGTCGCGTTCCTTCTGGGATTTTTCTGTGCGGCCCGCGACCAGCGCCGCGGCATCTTCCAACCGTCCGACCACGGCAAGCAGGTTTGCCAGGTGGATTGCAGCGAGGTGATGAGCGGTCATATCGCCCGCGGGGGTCAGGGCTTGAAGTTCTTCAACGCGGTGTATAGCGCGGCCCGCGTACCCGTTCGCGCAGTCGAGGCAGGCAAGTGCAATTCCGGACAGAATGCTCGACTCGAGATCGCCGGTGGATGCGGCGGCGGCCGCCGCCTCATTGGCTGCCGCGCTGTCATATCCGTGTTGGCCGTACATCGCCAGGTTGTACGCCAGCCATGCCCGATGTCGTGCCTGGGTGACGTCGCTGAGGTGGGGCAACTGAAGTGCGCGGCGGTTCTCTTCGATGTGTCCCGTTGTCGTATCTGTGGTTACCGTCGGGAGCCGGAGGCGAATCTTGGCCTCTTCTTCGGGCGCCAGCGCGGCGGACAGGGTGGTGCTGGCCAACCGTTGCGCCTCCTCGTAGCGTGTGGCCCGATTCAGCAGCACGATCGTTTCTGTCACGAGTGGCCCACGTCCTGGGTCTTTGGGCGGCTGGAGCTCCAAAGCGCGCTTGCTCAAATCCGACGCAGCACTCGGATCGCTATTGGCCACCGACTGTGCGGCTTCGCGGAGTGCGGCGATCGCGGCCTGATCGCCCACCTCGGCGCTGCGGGCGAGCTGGGTTGCGACCTCCTCGGGCGCCGCCCCCGTGTCCAGCATGATGGTTGCCGATTGCCGCTCCATCGCTCGGCGCAGCGACTGGGGCAAAGATTGCCGCGTCGCTTCGCGCAGCAGATCGTGACGAAACCTCATCTGATCGCCGTCTTCGATGAGTAGGTCGGCGCGGACAGCCTCTTCTACCGCCGATACCAGTGCGGCCGGTACGCGTTCCAGCATCGCGGCGAGCAGCCGGGCCGAGAATTGGTCGGGCAGCACTGCGGCTACCTGCACGACTTGGCTCGCAGCGTTGGAGAGCTGGTCGAGTCGCTGCTGCATGGTGTCGCTGAGCCGTCGCGGCAACGTGTCTCCGGTGGCAACCGCGCGGCCGCCGCTGACATCGAGCCGGCCCTCCTCGTCCAGTCCTCGCATCAGCTCCGTTAGCAGGAACGGGTTGCCGTGCGCCTTAACGGCCAGACTTAAGAGCGACGCATCCGCGTTGGCTCGCACGGCATCTTGCACAATTTCGGCGACCGCGCTCGGTGTCATGGCCGCCAACCGCAGAAACCTGGCATCCTCGCGTTCCAGCGCGGTCATCGTCTCGCGAAATACCGGTCCGCCGGCGCCGGTTCGCGCGGTAAGCACCCACAGCACCGGGACATGGGGCCGGGCCGCGGCCCGCGACCGCAACGCCAGCAGGGTGGCGTTGTCGGCCCAGTGGATGTCCTCGAGGAGGATCGCCAAGGGTATTCGGGACGCGGCCGCATTTATGGCGGCTTGCAGATCGTGCACCACCCAGTAGCGGACATCGGCCGAAGTGCCCAAGCGACGCAAAGCCTCCGCATCACCGACAGGGGGATCCGCGCGCAGGGTCGCCATGAAGAGCGAGAAAAACGGCACCGTCTGCTGGTACTCGAACGCCTCGCCGAACAGTGCCCGAACACCGGCGTGCTCGGCGAGCGCCAAGACCTCGGTCAACAACCGGCTCTTCCCGATGCCCGGCGGCCCCTCGATGACGAGTACGCCCCCGTGCCCCTGAGCGACGGCCGCGATCAGCGTGCCGATCACCTTCAGCTCGCCCGCCCGCCCACGTATCGGCGGTATAGGCACCTTCGCCGACGCCCTCGCGGTACTCACGCGAACCGCCGCCCACCGACGTGAAGCAGGCGGGCGGAAGTCCTCCCCGTTGTGTCGTCCACAGTTCTCGCCACCGCTAGCGCTGGTCGCCAGTGTAGGCGTGTTCCTTTGCCCCATCTGGTGTGAATCGCGTTCGACCACTTGTTGCGGCGGACCCGGCACATTCGCGCGCCCCGGTGTGCGGGGATGATCCAAGGGAACATACGTGGCAGAAGCCGTTGGCTTGAGGCTCAACGGAGCCTGCTCTCAGACTGTGCGGTAGCGCTAATGCCACGCCTGGTCAACCACCCCAACACAAAGTCGGCAACCTGGCGCCAGCGACCATCGATCGTGAGCGAATGGCCGCGATCGGCAAACTGCTTCAGGTCGGTCACGGCGGTCGATTCGCCATAGAGCTTGTAATTGGGCACGGTAGCGACGGCTGGGACCATGTGGCCTTTTTGACACGAGATCAAAAGCAGCGGACCGCGATCGGGATTCTGGGTGTCCATCGCGGTGGGTGACCGGCGATTCAAGTTGCCGAAGGCGGTCTGAGACAGCGGCCGTGCCGGCGAGGGGATCGAGTATGCCTCGAAAAGCCGCTCCGACTCCCCGCCCGATGTCATGCTGCCACCTGGACTTCCACCGACAGATAGTCGGCCATGCCGTGTGTTGCGGGCCAGTCACCATCGCGGACCGCTCGGCTGAGCAACTCTACTAATGGACTGCAGGCGCCCAACTCGGCCAGCCATGAGGCCACCGTCGCCGCGATGTCATCTGCTTGGACGCGTACGGTACGGCCGTCGTGTAGGCGATCGGTCAGCTGATAGATAGTCATTTCGCCATGCCTTTCGCTGGATCATGTTGTGGTTGTCGCGCTGCATCGGGCGGCTCGTGCCGGGATGGCCGGCGTCGGATCGCCTGAGGGCCGAGGTGCCGTTGCGTTCGGCGCTGTGTGCCGTTTGCTGTCCCACCATCACTCTTCCGATCCGTCCGGTGTATTAGCTGACGTGACCGATGACACCGCCGCGGGCGTATACTGGACGTCTCAATCTGAGCAGGGTGGCGCGTCTCAATCTGAGACGCCGGTGTCGGGGGCTGCACCGCTGGGTGGGGAGCGAGGTTCATTCGATGAGCTTGCAGGCCGACGTCCAAACCGACGTTCGCCGGGTGAGGGAACGGTTCTTGTGCGAGGGGTCCATGGAGGCGGAGACCTTGCGTCCAAGCCTGCTGGACTCCTGGCGTCGGTCCCAGGTCATGCGGGTTCACCCCGACCGGCTCGATTTGCCCTATGTTCGGCAGCCGAATACCGACTCACGACTGGCTGACGCCGCGGAGCCTGTGCTACAGGGAATCACGCAGGACGTGACCGTCGAGGCGATGTCGGTCATCCTCACCTCGGCCGACGGTGTAGTGATGGAACGCTCAGCCTCGGAAGCGGCCTTCATGAAGGCACTGGATTCGGTGAGCCTTGCCCCCGGCTACAGCTACGCTGAGGAATTCGCCGGTACCAACGGGATCGGCACCGCGCTCGAGACCGGGCGGCCCGCGTTCATTCGTGGCGGCGAGCATTTCGTCGGGCCACTGGGCGAGCTTGCCTGTGCGGGAGCGCCAATCCGTGACCCGATAACCCAGAGGCTCGTCGGCGTCGTTGATCTCACCTGCTGGGCTAGCCGCTCGAATCCGGTCTTGTTGCCATTGGTCAAGAGCCTGGGAAGCCAGATCGAGGACCGAATGAGAGAGTCGGCGCACGCGAGCGAGATCGCGCTTCTGGAGGCGTATCTGCAACAGGCACGGCGGTCTCCGGGCGGTGTGCTCGCGATTGGTGGCGATGTGGTCTTAATGAACCCCTATCTGCGCCGGGCACTGGACGGCAACGAGCAAAACGCGCTGCTCGAACACGCGTTGGATCTGCTCAGCTCCACGCTGTCGGGCACGGCGCTGGCTGTTCTGCCAAGCGGGCACATCGCCAAAATCACTGCTGCCGACCGCTCGACGATGCGCGGCGGCCGGACCAATGTCGTTTTCCACGTTGATCTTTCCGTCGAGACCAGCTCGCACCCGCCTCAAATCGGCCACTCGGCCCACACTCAAATCCCTGGCCTGGCAGGTCGCGACAGCGCCTGGCTGCGCTGCTGCCAGCAGGTGCGGCAGTGCTGCCGCGACCGAGACTGGGTAATGCTCGAAGGAGAGAAAGGATCCGGCAGGGCACGGCTGGCCCAGGCGGTCGGGCAGGATGTCAAACCGGACCGAACTGTTCGGGTGATGCGCGCCGAGACGTTTCCCACCGCGACGCGTCTCGTCGCCGAGCTGGCGGCTGAGACCGGCGATGAGGACTTCGCAGTGGTGATCGCCGACGTGGATGACATCGACACGGACACACTCGAATCGATCACCTCGATGCTGGCCACGCGCGCAGGCCGGGGATGGATCGCGGCGACCAAAAGTTCCGCGCTTCCTTCAGCACCGATCAAGCAGCTGCTGCCGGCGTTTACCCATACCGTCACAGTGCCGGCGCTGCGACACAGGATTGACGACCTCGAGGAATTGGTGCCGCTGTTGCTGCGCGAGATCACCCGGGGTGCTGATGTGGAGCTGGCACCCGATGCTATGCGCCACCTCAGCAGGCTGCCGTGGCCGGGCAACGTCTCGCAGCTGCGGCGGGTTCTGACCGAAACCGTTGCCCGCCAACGATCGGGCATTATCAGCGCCGACAAGTTGCCACCGGAGTGCCACTCCATCACGCGACGGAAGCTGACCCAAATGGAAGCCCTCGAGCGCGACGCGATTGTCCGTAGCCTGCAAGACAACGGCGGCAACAAGCAAGAGGCGGCTCGCGCACTGGGAATGTCGCGGGCGACCATCTACCGTAAGATAAGCGACTACGGCATCGCCTAACACCCCTACGCTTGTCGGCCCAAAAGCATTGGCCCACAATCATGATCGCGAAGCGCCGCATCCCTCGTCATTTGCTCCCACAAGCTCCGGATAGCCGAAGCGGGGGTGTGCCGCTCGCGCAGCAGCCCTCCGCCGCAACCCGATGACCGGCTGACCGCCTTCCCGAGTCCCACCGCGCTGCCAGGTCTGATCTCGGCCGACCACGCGGGTGCCGTTGCGTCAGCCCATCTGCAGGCAGCTCTTTGTTTCCTGGGCGATCGCTTTTAACGCAGCGCGTGAACATTTGCGGCTCCGTTTCCTCACTTTCACGGATCTTCTAATTGCCCAATTTGTTGGCCCTGAACTGACTCACCCATACCCCGGCGTCCTGCGGTAGTTACGCGGCCATCGTCCCTATGGAGTGAATCGCGCCCGCCCCGGTTTCCGGGTGCTTCTTCCCTAATCGCCATGAGCGCAATAGCAAATCGAGTTCTCCTTCGGTGCTCGCGATACTCGCAATACTCGCCAAATCGCCCGGGTGAATCAGTTCGCCGGGTGATGACCACTCATCCCACGTCAATGAATGCTGGCTTAAACAGATCGCGAGCGGACGGTACGTCGAGCCGACCATGTACCGGATCTGCGTTCGGGGCCGCATAAGCGAGCAACGGGTCGCGATGACGGTGGACGAGCTGGCGGCGTTGATCGTCGCGGAGCGCCATCGCCACGAATTGGAGAAAACCAGATGAAGCCTAGCCAATTTCAACGATCGCCTGCTGAATACGGCTCCGACGCCGCGCGAACACCACGGCTGCTGCATCGAATGCGGGACTCCGCCTTTGCCCGGCGTTGGGCGCATCGGAAAGGAGGTGCCGCGATGTACAACGTCCCGGCGATCGAGGATCAACTTCACGCACTGCAGCCCATCTGCACTGCCCAGGGGTTTTCGACCGGCATTACGTGCGGCGCGCCGGCGGTGGCGGTCGCCGAGGTCCACGCCATCGACGAATGCAATCAGATGGGGCTAAGCCCAGACGGCGACCTCGTCGAGACGCTCTGCCAAGCGTGCCTGGCTACTGTGCAATGGCTGATGGCGACCTACGTGGGCCACATGCGCGAGACGGCGTCCCGATGCGGCACCTACCCGGTGTGCACCACCTGCGGGCGTCCCACCGGATACCTGCGCAGTGCCTTCCATGTGCGCCCGATCGGGCCCGAGGGGCTGGCATCATGACCCGACTACGCATTGCCTCCCTGTTTCTGGCTGTCGTGGCCGGGGATTACGCGGCCCTAAGGTTGATTTATGGCCAGCTAGCCGATTTCGGCGTCTCCGCCGCCGTTTGTGCGGGATCCTTGGTCACAGCGGGGCTGATCGCCCATGCCGACAACCGGCGCCGCCGAGCGGTGGCGCGGGGGCGCGCGGCGGTCTGGCAGCGCCGTGATAAGCAGGCCACGACCGGCGTCGACCAGCAGTGCCCGTCGTGCGGGGGTACGCGCCAACAACCAAGCGAGTCAACCAGATTCGTTGACCGGCAGGGCGGCCTCACCGGCGTGGAAGTGTCGACATGAGCGCACTCGCCACCGCGTCGGGTTCACCGAACCCCTGTCTAAGAGCGCCCAGGGCACGAAAAGCTCGACGGTACCCGTTCCGCGCGGGCGCCGTCGTTGACGTCATCCAGGAGAGTCCGAGCATGGCCGCGCGCATCGGCTGGCTGAGCGCCCGGCTGATGATCCGGCCCGCGTTGAGCGTGGGCAGCTACCTGCCCTCGGCGCCGTGGCCATGGGGCGTCGTCGAGTTCGCCGCCCGCGCCATCACCACGGCACCAGGCACGGTGCGCGCCGGCATCGGGCTGGTGCATTGCACCGCGCAGCTTGTCCGTGCCGCCGGAGTGCTACCGGCCGACGGCACCCGGCGGGTCGTGCTGTATCTGCACGGCGGGGCGTTCCTCGCCTGCGGCGCCCACTCGCACGGCCGACTGGTGAGCATGCTGTCCAGTTTCGCCGACAGCCCCGTACTGGTGCCCAACTACCGCAAGATTCCCAAACATTCGATCAGCGATGCGATCGACGACTGCTACGACGGCTACTCGTGGTTGCGCCGAAAAGGCTATGAGCCCGATCAGATCGTGCTGGCCGGCGATTCCGCCGGCGGCTACCTGGCGCTAGCGCTGGCCCAACGCCTGCTCGAGTGCGGTGAGCAGCCCGCAGCGCTGGTGGCCATGTCACCGCTGCTGCAACTGGCCACACAACCCAAAACGACCCACCCCAACATCGGCTCGGATGCGATGTTTCCGCCCAGAGCTTTCGACGCCTTCCACGGCTTGATCACCCGCGCCGCAGCACACCGCGATGCCAACGGGCATTCCGACGCGCTCTACGAGCCGCTCGATCACATCCAACCTGGCCTGCCACCCATGTTGATCCATGTGTCCGGTTGCGAGGTGCTGCTTCACGATGCGCACCTGGCGGCCCAACGACTGGCCTCCGCCGGTGTGCCGGTCGATGTGCAGGTATGGCCGGGCCAAATGCACGTGTTCCAACTCGCCGCGCCGATGATCCCCGAAGCCACCCGCTCACTGCGCCAGATCGGCCGCTACATCCGCGAAGCGACCGGATAACCGAGGGCCCCTGAGGTTATCGAAGATGGATTTCGAGGCGTTGCCACCAGAAATCAACTCCGGCCGCATGTATACCCAGCCGGCTCACCCGGGTGAATTAGCTCGCCGGGTGATGACGACTCACCCCGCATTGGTGAACGCTGGATCAGCAGTTGGCGAGCGGAGGGTAAGTGCAGTCGACGATGTACCAGATCTGCATTCGAGGCCGCGTGACCGAGCGGATCGGGTCCGCATTAGAAGGAATGCGGCTCGAGGCCGGCGCGACCGAAACCGTGTTCACTGGTGAAATCCGCGACCAGTCACAGCTTTACGGACTCCTCGATCGGGTCCGTGATCTAGGCCTTGAGCTGGTCAGCGTACAACCGCAGCCCGCGGCTGACCCGACAACAAAAACCCACATCAGGTAAGGACCTGTAATGCAAGCCATCACTGTTTCGGATCGTGACGCCGGTGTCGCTGGCCTGTCGCTGACGGACCTGCCCTACCCCCAGGCGGCCGACAACGACGTCGTCGTGCGGGTACACGCCGCGGGTTTCACACCCGGGGAGCTTGACTGGCCGCACACCTGGACCGATCGCGCGGGTCGTGACCGGACACCGAGCGTGCCCGGCCACGAGCTGTCGGGCGTCGTGGTTGAGTTGGGGTACGGCACAACCCTTTTGAGCGTCGGTCAGCGGGTGTTCGGGCTCGCCGACTGGGCTCGCAACGGCTCGCTGGCGGAGTACACCGCTGTGGAAGCCCGTAACCTCGCACCGCTGCCGATGGACATCGACCATACTGTGGCCGCGGCGCTGCCGATCTCTGGATTGGCCGCCTGGCAGGGCCTGTTCGACCACGGCCGCCTCGCCGCCGGACAAGCGGTTCTGATCCACGGCGCCGCGGGTGGGGTTGGGTCGATCGCGGTGCAGCTCGCTCGCGAGGTCGGTGCGCGCGTCATCGGTACCGGCCGGAGCGCAGACCGAGACCGGGCAGTGCAGCTCGGCGTCCACACCTTCCTCGACCTGGAGGCCGAAAAGCTCGAGGACGCAGGCGAAGTCGACGTGGTGTTCGACGTGATCGGCGGAGAGGTCCTCGCCCGATCGGCCGCTCTGGTGCGGGCTGGCGGAACGCTCGTCACCATCGCCGAGCCGCCAAAGACCCAGCCGCACGACGGGCGGGCAATTTTCTTCCTTGTCGAAGCCGATCGCGCCCGGCTCGCAGACCTCGCCACGCGAGTACGGGATGGACGCCTCAAACCAGTGGTGGGTGCCGTGCTGCCACTCGCCGAAGCCGCCGCCGCATTCGCTCCCGTCAAGCGCATCCCTGGCAAGACGATCCTGCGCGTAGCCCAAGACTGAAAAGGAGCCTCCCGTGATTGTAATGCGTGTATCACTGGCCGCACTGATTACTGCGGTGATGCTCGCTCCTGCGGCCCATGCCGAGCCGACGCCACAGAATTCGGGTCAAAACCCGGTTGTCCGTACAGTTTTCAATCAACCCAGCAATATTCCGGGCAAATCAGTTGAAGCAGTGGCCGTCAGCTATCCGCCCGGAGCTAAAAGCGCACCTCATCACCACGCGAAATCGGCGTTCATTATGGCCTACGTGATCTCCGGAGCGATCCGCAGCGAAGTCGAAGGTGAACCTGCACGTGTCTATCACGCCGGTGAGACGTGGAGAGAAGCCCCCAGCGCGCACCACACGATCAGTGAAAACGCCAGCGCCACCGAACCCGCTGAATTACTCGCAGTCTTCCTGATCGATACCGGAGACGGCCCGCTCACCACGGACGACACCGCCGAAAAATGAGCCGCCGCGGTAGCGACGCAAGATGTTCGCACCGTTCGGCACCAACAATTTGAAGACATTGTGTATGTCCGCAATACGACACAGCAGGAGGAGCCCATGCACACGCCAAGCGCTATCCAGGTTGTCCGGATCGCACTACGCTTGTCGCTCGCGTCGGCCTTTCTGTCCGCTGTGGCCGACCGATTCGGTTGGTGGGAGCCTTTTGGGCAGGGTAGCTGGGGGAGCATGGGTGCCTTCGCCGACTATGCCCACCAGCTTGTTCCGTTTGCTTCTGGATGGTTATTGACCGTCATTGTTTGGGCTGCCACCGCCACCGAAGCGACCCTGGGAGTCTTGCTCCTGACCGGTTGGCGGCCAAAACTCGTTGGCGCGGCGACTTGTTTGGTGCTCATAGTATTTGGGATCGCGATGGCTGTATCCCTCGGTATGGAATCACCGCTTAGTTACAGTGTCTTCTCCGCGGCAAGCGCAGGCGCGGCCTACGCGATACTTGGCACAATTTCGCCGCCACACACCACTGACGGCGTCAAGACTATCGGCATTTCGCGGGTCGTGTCACTGTGACCATGCTTGTAGCGGGGGTCCGCACGCTCGGCGGCAAAGTGGAGACGCTCGAAGTGGACGAGCCGCGACCGTTGGCAGCCGACGAGGTCCTGATCGGCATTCGCGGCGCTGGGGTTGGTAACTGGGACAACATCATTCGCACCGGGGGTTGGGACGTTGGCACGAAGCCGCCGATGGCGCTCGGCGTCGAGGCTGCCGGGGTCATCAAGGCCGTCGGCGCCCACCCGAGCGGATTCAGTGTGGGCGATGCGGTGCTGTGCCACCCTGTGCCGCTGCGCGACCAAGGCACGTGGGCGCCGTTTCTGATCGCACCCGTCGGATCGCTCGCCCACAAACCGCCCGAGATTTCGTGGGAGACCGCAGCGATCTTTCCGGTGCCGGCGTTGACCGCCGAGCAGGTAGTCGGCGAGGCGTTGGCCCTTCACGGTGGAGAAACATTGCTCGTCAATGGGGCGGGTGGAATCACCGGCGGGCTCATTGTCCAGCTGGCCGCCCTGCGCGGGGTCGATGTGCTCGCCACCGCCAGCCCCCGCGGCGCCGACCGAGTCCGCGCGAATGGCGCCCGCGAAGTAATCGACTACCGTGATCCGATGTGGCCACAACACGCAAAGGCGTTGGCTAGGAGCGCAATCAACGCCGTCGCCAACGCCGCCCCCGGGGGTGCTGCTGCGGCGATGACCGCTCTTGCCGACGGTGGCCGGCTGGCTACCATCACGCCCGATGCGCCCGGATCCACCCGCGGCATCAGCGTAACCGCGGTTTACGTGCGTTCCGACGGCGCTCAACTCGACCGCCTGACCGCGCTACTCGACTCCCATCGGTTGAGCATTCCGACCCCGCGTTCCTGCCGCCTGGATCAGGCCGCCGATGCCCTCGCACAAGTCGTCGCAGGCCACGAGTCCAGCGGAGTGGTCATCACGAAAGACATCTAACGAAGTTGCCATCACACGCCGAAAAAAACCTCACACCACCACGGAGTCTCGAGATGACCACCATTACCCCGATCCTCACCGGAGTGGCCGCTCACATCGGCACCTACGCCGACGCTGTCGCCGTATCCGGTGGCGGCACACAGATTTTCGTCTCCGGAACGCCCGGGCTGCGCGAAGACGGCACCCCGCCTGAGGACTTCACCGACGAAGCCCGGCAGTGCTGGGCCAACGTCGAAAACGTGCTCGGCAAGGCCGGCGCCAAGCTCACCGACATTGTCTACATGCGCCAATGGCTCACCAGCCGTGACAATGTGTCCGCCTACCTGGCGGTGAGCAAAGAGATCATCCACCACCAACCCGCCGCCATGCTCAGCATCATCGACGGGCTGGTGTGGCCCAACCTGCGCGTGGAAGTCGAAGTCACCGCCATCCTGCCGGCATGAGCGATCCGAACGCCAAGATCACCGCCCGCCGCGTCGACACCGAGGTCGTGAGCGATTACCCCATCGTCGACTTGTCCACCGACGCACTGCTGACCACGACCCGCTCGGTGCGCAAGCGTCTCGATTTGACCAAACCTGTTCCCATCGGCCTGATCCGGGAATGCCTGGAGATCGCGGTGCAGGCACCGACGTCAGCCAACGTGCAGAACTGGAGCTTCATCATCGTCACCGATGCCGAACAGCGTCGCGCGATCGGCGATGTGTACCGCCGCACATGGGACTTGATCGTCGCGTCCCCTTTCGCAGTCGCCGATCGGTTCAAGGACAACCCCGCGCGCAATCGCGAGCAGCGCAAAGTGTCCGACAGTGCGGCGTATCTCGCCGAGCACATCGGCGAGGTCCCCGTCTTGATGATCCCGTGCGTCGAGGTCATCGACGGTGACGGCACGCTGACGGGCGAAAACGCCAACCAGAATTGGAGTTCGATCATGCCCGCCGCGTGGAGCTACATGCTCGCCGCGCGTTCTCGGGGCTTGGGAACCACCTGGACCGGGGTGACCATAATGGCCGACGACGAGATGCGGGCCATCCTCGGCCTGCCCGACAACGTCTATCACGCCACGACCATCCCCACCGCCTACTACACCGGCACGACCTTCCGCCGTGCCCGACGGATTCCGCTCGACGACGTGCTGCATATCGACCGGTGGTGAGCGGCCCACCGAAGCCCCCCGGCGGCCGGTCACCCGTGCGCGAGCGAAATTTCAAGGAGGACAACCATGGACGGCGATTACGACGACCCGGGCCCCGATAACACCCTGGGTCCCCGGCGCATTACTCACCCGGGTGAATAGGTGGTTGGGGTGATGACAGCTCACCCAGCATGGCCGCAGTCTCAGTACGACCAGAACCGGGCGGGATTGTTGTCGACGACACAGTCGCTGAGCTGACACCGCGTACACCGCACCGAAACGACAACCCACCTGCAGCGAACGCCGAACCGCACAGAGAAGGAACAAGAAAATGAACGACACCAAGCAGTCCACCGAAGATCTGGCGATCCTTCAGCAGCTCAACAATGACTACGTCCACTCCGACCAGTTCAACGATGTCAAGCGCTTCAGCGAGTTCCTCGCTGAAGACTTCATCGTGCAGACTCCGGGCGTCACCCGGAACCGTGAAGAGTTCCTCGACTACATCGCAAAGCCGCGTCCCTTCAAGGATCTCGCTGTGCACGACGTCAACATCCGCATCCTCAGTGACGTTGCTCTGATTCACGCCCGCGCCACATACACCACGCTCGCCGATGGAGTGGACCAAGAAGCTCTGTACACGGACACATATCAGAAGCGTGAGGGCACCTGGGTCTGTGTCGCAGCCTGTGCAATCGCTCCGGGCGCTTAACCCGCTCATCCGCGTGTCCAAGCCCGAATTCTTCGACACCTCCGGATATGGCGAGTCGTCTTTACGAAGAACGGCGGTCCAGTCGGAGCAGTCAGGAGAACCAGGAAGGAACCCCGAATATGCATTTTGAGGCCAAGAAGGTCATTGTTGTCGGCGGCAGTGCCGGCATGGGTCGGCAGGTCGCGATCGATGTCGTCGATCACGGCGGGAGCGCGGTGATCGTCGGACGCTCGAAAGCGCGCGTCGACGACACCGTCGCTGAGCTGACGAGCCGGCGTGGCGAAGCCTGGGGCATCGCCGCCGAGCTGACGGATCGCGATGCGGTTGCGGATGTGCGGCGCGCGCTTTGCGAGCAGCACAGCGACGCGACACTGCTGGTAAACGCGGCCGGATTCTTCATCCCGAAGGCGTTTCTTGAGTACGACCCGCATGTCTACGACTCGTACATGGAGCTCAACTATGCCCTGTTCTTCCTGACGCAGACCGTCGTTGCGGGCATGATCGCCCGCGGGGACGGCGGCTCCATCGTTAACATCGGCAGCATGTGGGCATATCAGTCCCTGGGCCTGACTCCATCGTCTGGGCACTCGATGCAAAAGGCCGGCCTGCATGCGCTCACCCATAACCTGGCCATCGAGCTTGCCGGGCACAAGATCCGCGTCAACGCGGTGGCACCGGCCGTCGTCAGGACCCCCGCTCTCGAGCGGTTCGTCCCGAAGGACGAGATCGACGCCACGCTTGACACTTTCGCGCCGTTTCATCCATTGGGGCGAGTCGGCACCCCCGCCGACGTCGCCAACGCCGTCACCTATCTGCTCTCCGACCAGGCCTGCTGGGTCACCGGCGCGATTCTCAACGTCGACGGCGGCATCATGGCCGGCCGCAACTAACCCGATGGAGGTCCCGAGCCGGTAGGGAAGCCCGAAACATTCTGGCGCGCTGGACAACCGACCGCGGGGACGAGGTCAGTACGAAATCAAAGTAACCAGTCAAACGCAATTCTGAGAGGTTCATCATGAAGATCGTAGTCATCGGCGGTCGAGGGCTTATCGGCTCGAAAGTAGCGACCAAGCTCTGTGCGCTGGGACATGACGTGATCGCCGCCTCACGCCGATCAGGTGTCGATTCGCTCACCGGTGAAGGCCTCGCCGACGCCGTCGCCGGTGCGGATGTCCTGGTCGACGTCGCCGAGTCACCATTGTTCGACGATGAACCTGTAATGCACTTCTTCACGACCACGACCACGAATCTGCTCTCTGCTGAACGGGAAGCGGGAGTCAAACACCATGTGGCGTTGTCGGTGGTGGGCGCGCAGATCATGCCAGATAGCGGCTACAACACCGCGAAAGCAGCTCAGGAAAACCTGATCAAGGATTCGGGCCGGCCTTATTCGATCGTGCGAGCAACTCCGTTCTACGAATTCGCGGTTGGCTTGGCCGATTCCGCGACAGACGGAGACGTTGTCAGGTTGCCCCACGCGTTGTTCCGTCCTATCGCCGCCGACGATGTCGCCACCGCGGTGGCCCGCGCGGCTGTCGGGCGCCCTATCAACGGAGTGACGGAGATCGCCGGACCCGAAGCAATGGGGATGGACGACTTTGTCCGCACGAGCCTTGCTGCCATTGGTGATCAACGTCGGGTCGTCACTGACGCCCAGGCACCATACTTCGGTGCGGTGATCGACGATCACACCCTCGCACCCGACGAGAACGCCACCATCTTCACTACTCGATACTCCGACTGGATCGACGCACACTCCAGCCGGCGCATTTAGGCAAATTGACTGGGAATTCAAGTGATCCAACCGCACCAGCCCTGCACTTGCTTGAAGAACAGGCAGGTTCCCAAGTTTCCATTGCCCGCTCCGAGCGTTAGCTTGCTTCGCTCCGATCCGGCGTGGTCGCCTTACTAGGCGTTTGACGTCGACGGGGGTCCGGCTGTGCGTCCGTTTCGCAACCATAGAGGGATAACGAATGTTGCAGGATACGACTGACTCCGAATCGAAATCAACAATAACCGTGGTGCAGGAAGTACGGTCACCGTCGATTCCTGAAGATGCCCATGTGTTGACTGTTCTTATCAACCATCCACCGGGCGCCCCCGGCTACCCGCCACATCGCCTTCCTGGCGGTCCAGGATTCGGTTACATGATTGACGGTGAGATGTTGTTCGAGCTCGAGGGTGAAGCGCCACGCGTCCTCCGCGCTGGAGACGCGTTCTGGGGACCCGGCGGCGACGTGATCCACTATCAGGACGCTAACAACCGCACTGACATTCCTTGTAGCTTCGTCCTCACAATATTGTGCGTGCCCGGGCAACCGATGCTCGAACGGATTACCGAAGAGGAGCTTGAGGAGCGAAAGGGACTGCGCGTCACCAGTTGACTGGCTCGGGTCTGCGGTGGCGCTGTCGGACAGCGCGTTTCGCAGTGTCGCCGACCTGCTTTCCCCGCGTGGAGTTCGTTCCGGTCGCTCGGCGCTTAGTGCGCGAACTGCGGTCGGCGCTTTTCGAGAAACGCGTTGATGCCCTCGTTTCCGTCGGGGGAATCGGCGCATTCGGCGATGAGTCGACCCTCCCACTCCATCTGTTCCTCGAGCCCGGTTTTGAACGACATCAACACCAGCTTCTTCACCGCTGACGCGGATTGCCTTGCGCCAGAAGCGATCTTCTCCGCGAGCGCATCCGTGCGGGCAGCCAGCTCCGCACTGTCGGCGAGTTCTGTCACCAAGCCCCAAGCCAACGCCTCAGCGGCGGACAGCGTTCGATTGGTCAACATCAGCTCCTGCGTCTTGCGGACGCCGATGAGCCGGGGCAGGTAGAACGACGAGCTGCCGTCGGGGCTTAAACCGACTGTGGTGTAAGCCATCGTGAATGACGCCGACTCTGCTGCAAGCACCAGGTCACCCGTCACCGCCAGACTGAAACCGGCTCCAGCCGCAACCCCGTTGACGGCGGTGATCAATACCGCGTCCATCCGGGCGAACGTGGAGATGGCGCGGTGCAGGTCGTCGGCCATCGCCTTGACATAGTCGCCGGGCGTGCTCGATGACGATGCCATCGCCCTGAGGTCTCCCCCGGCGCTGAAGAATCGTCCAGCACCGGTGAGGACGACAACCCTGGTGGCACCGCGATCGCAGCGCTTGGCCGCATCAGCAAGCTCGCGGAGCAGTGTGTCGTTCATCGCGTTGGCGGCATCGGGGCGATTCAGCGTGATGCGGGCAATGGGCCCGGATGACTCCAGGACGATGGCCTCGTATTCGGTCATTGCGCAACTCTAACGAGCAGGTTCTAGCGGGATCACGGGGTCAGCACGGCTTTGAGGATCTCGCCGCGGTGCTGTGCCTCCACCGCCTGCCTCCACCGCCTCGTTGATCTGGGCCAGCGGCATCGTGGTGATCAGCTTGTCGAACGGGAATTTGCCCTGACGACCGGACGCCCGCAGAGATGCCAACGGAAGTTGAGTAGTGCACTACTCATGTGCTCCCCGTGATCTTGCGTAATCATTCTGACACCGCAATTAAACGTTAACGGAACTGAGAGCGGGAGCATCATGTGCACGTCAGACCGGGGCGTAGTGCCCCAACGTCAATGCGTGTATGACACCCCCGCGATCAGTGCGATCGAAGACGTCATGCGGCAACACGACTATTACTACAAGCTCTGCGTACGGAGGTAGAGCAGCCATGTCATCGCACGCACATCGCCCAAGCGCCTCTAGGTCGACACCCAAGGCAAAACTGTACGGTGGGATCGCCGCAGCGTTAATCACCGCCGGCACGCCCATCGGCGTTGCCTTGGTGAACCACATCGGCTCCGATTCGCCACCGATCGGCTCCGTTTCTGCGCCACCGCCACCGCCGCCAGTGCCTAGCAGCGCCACGGCCTCTAAGCCATCGACGTGGACGACCATCACACCGACCCCCGTGAGCCAGGGATCCGACCAGGGTCCGGTTGACAAATATGCGATCAACGACTCAGGTACTGAGGTCAAAGTATGGGGCCACGCCGATAAAGACGCCGACGGCATGATTGTTCTGATAGGCCCACAGCCGTCGGGTGGGTTCTGGCCTGCCTTCGCGAATGTCGTCAACCACCAATGGCAAGTTGATGTCAAGACCGATCCACAAATTTCGGAGGGCTACAAAGTATGGGCCATCCCCCACATACCCGGCGGCGGTGCCCCAGGTCAGCGTCCTGTGAAGTTCACCTTCCAGGCGACCGGACCGACATCGACAACGCCACCACCACCTCCGGGCCAGATAATGGACTGCGCGGCGCAACACGGCCCCGACTGCTTTAACGGCCCGGGCTGGGGACCGCCCTCGGTCTACCAACCGAATCAATGACTACCTACCGGTCGCGCCGGCGCGTTGGGCCCGACCACCCGTAGCCAAACCCGGTCAAGGACGACCGACACACTGGCGTCTGTGCGCACTCTCTGCGTCGTGGATGCGGCAGCAACGTAATTGGCCAGCTGCCAGTCTGTCCCCACAACCGAGGTTGCTGCTATGGGATTACCGGGGTGAGCAGCAGCTGTGATCCCATTCCTACAGTGCTGCCGAGTGTTTCGACGAATGCGTCGAGCAGATCGTTGACCCGTCGTAATTCCCACAGCGTCTGTGCGGTCAGCCATGCGACATCACGCGCCTTCTCGATGTCCCACGAGCAGATCAGGTGCGCCACGGGTTCCAAGTGGTTGTCGATGGATTTTTCGACTTCTGTCAGGAATGACTGCCGAATTTCGGCCTCGACGCTGGCCAGCACCTTGTTGACTGTGTCGTAATCTTCGCGTACGCCTGGGTCGTCGGGGGTGCGGCCTCGCGCCGTGCACGTGGCGACGACGGCAAGCGGCAGATCGTTTTCGATGTGCGCGTTCATCCCGGCTAGCGCGAATTGAATCGGCACGATCTTTCTGTTCGCGCGAGCGGTGAATAGGGGAGCCCACGCCTTGGGTTTATCGCCGGGGGCGTCGTACGCGCTGAACCAGTAGGTGGCGAAGCGGACGTCCAGGTCGGTGACGAACGCATCGTCGCGAAAAACACCGCCTTTGGTCAGCTGGTCTCGCATCATTTCGGTGACCTTTAGATATACGTCGTTGAATACGCTGGCACCGTCGCTCGCGGGCAGGTCTGAGGCGATGTCTCGCATGCGTGCGAGGACCTGGGCGACTGTGGTTGGACTCATATCTGCACCTCAACGAAACCGTGGGCCTCCGCGATGGTTTGACATTCGTTCGTGGTGATCGACACGCGACCGAAGAACGAGGTCGCCGGCGCCATAGGCTGTTTGGCATGCGCGCGACGCAAGTCGATCGGTCGTACCGCGGTAGTGCTTCGGCTGCGCCGTGGTACCAGGTCGCGCACTTCGTCGTTGCACCAGGCGCCGGCCGGTGTCACTTCTTGCATGTCCGCTTCCTCCGCCGCGAATAGGTTGGACGTCGAGTCCATCTTGGCGTTGCGACGCTGGAGACGCACGCGTAGCGGAATACCCGATCGTCAGTAGCGTGAATGGCCGCGGTTCTCGGCGAGGTCACCAGCTCACCGTGGCAGTTCTTCATTCGTTATGCCCGGGGGCGTCGCAAGGCCGGCCGTTTGGTGCTGGTGTGGACCACCGGGCTGAATCAGACTTGCGCCGCACCGTTGAGGCCGTGCACGGACAGGCCCCAGTCGGCAATCAAACTGAGGCTTTCGGCGATCTGTCCGGTTACTTCGGCCGCGCAGTCGCATAGCGCCACCACCGCCTCAACAATCTCCTCGATCGATTCGAATAGCTCGCGGGGGAGTTGATCGCCGATCAGCGCCTCGAATCCTTCGCTCATTACCGCAATGCGCGGTCCCACCGCGTTGACCCGGATGCCTGTGCCATAGAGATCGCCCGCCAGGCCGCTGGTGATTCGGTTAAGCGCCGCTTTGGTGGTGCCGTATAGCTCCATCGTCGAACCCTGCGGTCCTAGGTAGAAGGGCGGCCCCTGGTGTAGCCGCGCGCCCGCGCTGGTGAGGTTCACGATCCAGCCCGCACGAG
>Ga0306921_10002257_pt1 | contig 19293 bp, 13 predicted proteins | sample sta12Cox44000080_FD_203760 | JGI IMG/M metagenome (GOLD analysis project Ga0306921, IMG submission 203760) | Lab enrichment of tropical soil microbial communities from Luquillo Experimental Forest, Puerto Rico - statoxic.12C.oxic.44.000.080 (v2)... | ecosystem: Environmental > Terrestrial >... | reverse complement strand
AAGGTCAGCATGTGCGGGACCGCAACGAGCGAGATGAAGAGGTACCCGCCCGCAAGAACGAGAACGGCACGCAGTCGTGATCTGCTGAATCCGACGAAAAGGAAACCCGCCGACACCAGATTACTCAGCACGAACGTTAGGTCATAAATTGGAATAAGGGCGTCAATACGAGGCCCGGGGACGCGCGCAAATGGGATGAGTGCGCAGAACGCAACCAATGATGCGATGCAAATGGCCAGCGCACATCGCTTGGCGGTCAGCGGCGCAGGTGCGACGGCAAGGAATGTATTCGACGCTTTCAAAGTGCGACGGTCGTCCGCGTTGCCGCTTCCCACGGCTGTCGAGATTAGCAGGAAAATCTCCTATTCCGCCACGGGATTGATGATCTAGTGCGCCTCGAAATGGTTAATACCCGCCGCTTGTGGCGTGTTTGCTTAGAGGGCCCGGGACAGCTTTGGCATAACTTCGAGAGAAGAAGCGTGATATCGGAGGCCCAACCGGCACATTCCAAGCGTTCGTTGGCTATCTCCGATTACGCGCCAGCCGGCCAGCATGCCAAGACCGGCATTGCTCATCATCTCGCGCAGTCCACGCGCGCCCGCGGCGCCGAGATCATCAAGATCGAACCGCGGGAAGGCAACGCGGCGCGGCGGATCGGGCCTTTTTGAAGGATCAGCCGGTCCCGAGCGCTCGCTTTTTTGGTACTACAACCGCAACAAGAAAATCCGTACCACACCCCCGAACCTTCGGCGCGCGAGCGGCTGTTTCGTCTGCTTGACTATACCGAGGATGGCGCTGGTTCATCTCGCTCGGCATGGTGCGCAGGGATCCCGGATCGCCATCGCCTGCTTCACGGATGCTGAATGGCGCCATGCGGCTGCATCCCCTCGGAACCAACTGATGGCAAGGACTGTTTCGCTATAAGTCGCTACGAAGGAGCCGATTATGGCTTTTAGCTCACGCTTCCTGTCGACGGCAGTGGTCGTCGCCGGTCTCGCAATAGCCCCCGGCGCGCATGCCGAATACTGGCACGGCCACGGGCATCCGAATTACCATGGCAATAATGCCGGCGCTGCAATCATCGGAGGCTTGGTCGGCCTCGGGGTCGGCGCGGCGATCGCGTCGGGGGGCTATTACGCTCCGCCGCCGGTGTATTACGGGCCGCCGCCGGGCTACTACGCACCGCCACCGCCAGCCGTCTACTACGGTTATTGAAGACCCCGGCTCTCTGCAACATTTTAGGTTGGAATGCACCGATGACAAAGATCCAATCAAACCATCTCGCTTCCGCGGCACTGGCCGCCTTGCTGTCCCTGCCCGTTGCGGCCTTGGCGCAGTCCTCGCAAGTGCCCACCCCGGCGCCGCGTGGAACGGCTCCGCCCGCCGTATCCTCGCCGATGGCTGGTCCTCCGGTTGCCGGCAAGAATGCCGAGGAGCGCGTCGAGCATCGTATCAACGAGCTGCACGCTCAGCTGCGCATTACCCCAGCGGAACGGGTGCAATGGGATCAATTTGCCGAAGTGATGCGCACGAACGCCCGCGACATAGATCAGATCGTGATCCAGCGCGCGCAACAGTTCCAGTCGATGAACGCGCTGCAAAACATGCAATCATACGAGCAGATCGCTGAGGCGCACGCTCAGCATGTGCAAAATCTCGTTGCTGCTTTCCAAACGCTTTACACGACTATGCCTGATCAGCAGAAACAGCTTGCGGACCAAGTATTTCGCGCGAATGCAGAACAGCATCAGCAGAGCGCGATCCAGTCGAATCACAGCCCTAACGAATAAACGGCAACCCCGCAAGGCGGCTGCGATCGAGGCCCCGTCCCTTCGACTGGCCTCACCGTCGCCTGGCTGACACGATAAAGCGGCAAGTCTGTGTCTGATTACCGGTGTTTATAGGAGGGGGACTACTGGATCGGAGATTTCCATGCGTCCAGCTGCTGCGATCACGACCGGGTTGCCTTTTTTCTTGGGCATTGGCGTCGCCGAGGCGGCCGATGTTACTTAGCTTTCCGAGACAGCCGGCTTCCTTCTAGGCCATGCTCATCGCTGCGGGGTCCCGACTGAGCGCGTCGAGCACACCGGAAAAGTATCTCATTACTTGATCGTCGCTGTGTCCTACGACGCGACCGAAGAGGCCGCTGCTGATGCCCGTTTTGTCGAGATCTTCATAGCGAGCGCTGTTCCGGATCCTCGCGCCGCGGTGGTCGCGCAATTCGAACGGCTCGAGCGGCATCAGCGTCAGTCAGGCATGAGCTAACAAATTGGGATGAAAAAATCCGATCGCAGGTGCCTCGGGGCAACGGATCAATGGCTCCCCGGCGGTCGGTGTCACGACGGTGTCCCACCCGTTCGAAGCACGCGCCGGGCGATCGACCAGCGATGTACCTCGGAAGGGCCGTCATAGATGCGAAACGGGCGGACTTCGCAGAATAGGCGCGCGACCATCGTGTCATCGGTGATGCCGAGCCCGCCCAGGATCTGCATGCTGCGGTCGACAACGCGCCAGATCGCCTCAGAGCAGATGACCTTGGCCATGCTCGACTCGTAGGTGCCACGCTCGCCCTGATCGAGCACCCAGGCCGCGTGCCAGATCACCAGACGACTCTGATGGATGTCCATTTCGTTGTCGGCGAGCATGAACCCGACCCCCTCATGCTCGCCAATCGGCTTGCCAAAGGCGGTGCGCCGCCGTGCATAATCGGCGGCGATGTCGTGGGCGCGACACGCAGCACCCAGCCAGCGCATGCAATGCGTCAGGCGCGCCGGAGCGAGGCGCACCTGGGCATAGCGAAAGCCCGCGCCGACCCGCCCGAGCACAGCGCTCTCGGGAACCCGTAACCCGTCCAGCCGGACGACCGCGTGGCCGCCGGCCATGAACCGGTCCAAGGTGTCGAGCACCCGCTCGATGTGAATCCCGGGCGCCTTCATCGGCGACAGGAACATCGTCGCGCCATGCGGTCCCAGCGCATCGCTGTTGTTCTTCGCCATGATGATTGCGACCTCTGCGCCGACGGCGCCGGTGATCAGCCACTTCGTGCCGTCGATAACGAAGTCGCCGCCGTCGCGACGCGCGGTCGTACGCAGCATCGAAGGGTCGGACCCAGCGCCGGGCGCGGGCTCGGTCATCATGAAGCAAGAGCGAATCTCGCCGGCGGCGAGCGGGCGCAACCAGTCTTCTTTCTGGCGCTGCTCGGCGACCTGTTCGAGGAGGTGCATGTTGGCCTCGTCGGGCGCAAAGCAATTCAGTGCCACGGGCCCGATCGGCGAATAGCCGGCCGCCTCGAAGACAACCGCCTTTGCCCGGTGGTCGAGACCGAGGCCGCCCCACTCCCGGCCGACATGCGGGCTGAGCAATCCCGCCCGGCGCCCGAGTCCGACGAGCTCCAGGCGCAGCTCCTCGGCCGGCCCGTGCGCTGTCTGCCTGCCGTCGGTCTCGTACGGCAAAATCTGCTCCCGTATGAAGCGCTCGGTGCGCTCCTTCAGGTCGGCGAGTTCGTCGGGCAACGTAAAATCCATTGGTGACTCCGGGACGGTCAGGGCGCCTTCGGCCGAGCATCGATGAGGATTGTGGCAAGAATCGTCCAGACGGCGTCAGATTGTGCGGATATCGTATCAATAATATTGCTAATTACAGTGATACTTGTTATTATCTAAATTCATTATGTTATTATTTTAGCAAATCGTGGATGGAGATAGGGCATAGATGGCGACTTTGAGCGGGATACGTGCCCAGGGATATCGATCGAAGGCGATACGTTCGGGCGCCGCCATAGCTGCCCGGCTGTTCAGTTCGGGTATACACCAGCGGCCAATGGGTCGTCCTGAAGATGCACAAGCGTGCATTCGATCCGCTCTACGGCGCCGGCGACGCATGCTGGGGCTGACCCAGGAAGCCGCGGCTGGCGTCCTCGGCATGTCGCGCCTGACCTATCACCGGATCGAGACCGGCAGGCGACACATTCATTTCACCGAGCTCGGGGCGATTTGCGCCGCCTTCAATTGCCATATCGGCGAGCTTGTGCAAGACGGCCAGCTCGCCAATGCCTTCATCTATGCCGCGAAGGCCCTCCTCGGTGACGCGCCTGGCTAATTTTGACCCTCGAGCAACGGCCGAATTCCCGACCTGGGACGCCGTTCGCGATGGGCACCTCGACGTTGACACACGTGGCACGTCGGCTCGGCGATGACGAGCGGCTAAGCGTAGATGTACACGTCGACGGCGATCACATTCCTGCCCAATGGCCGCAGTCTCCATGTTGGGTTTTGCTAGATAATTCGAGACGAGCGAGGTTAATACCAAGCAAAAGAGGAAATGCCGCTGCGGTTGTCACTTCACGCGATGGCACCGATAGTCGGTTAAAAAAATTACAAAATCCCGAAAGGGCTTGTACTAGAACTTTACTCAATTGACTCTGATCTTGACCTTTGCGGTGGCGAGCCGGGTAGCTGCAACCGTCCAATATTGAATGAGGGGACAAGCCATAGCGTTGATCCGGACAACTCGATCTGGAGCGCCACTGGCTTGTATCCCGAGAGTCACGGTAATGATCCTGACCGCGCGATCCCGGGGGCGACATGCCAGGATCAAGCGAAGAGGATAGCAACGGCGAGCTTTTATCGGGCGTAAAACCGCGGGGGCTTGGCAACTCGGTCTGGCAAGTCCCTGACTTGCAAGTCTCGAGGATCAAATCGTGGCCGTCGATCACGGCGATGAGCTACCGGCGAGGTGGCGGCGAGTCCATCTGGCGAGGCGACCGTTACCGGATGACCGTTTTTTTTGGATCCGCTCCCGCCGGTGCTCACGCAGGTTGAGCACGGGCCCATCTGGGAACTTCCGTCTGCCGCGCCCGGCATCCTCTCTTTTTGTCCGCCCGACGTGACGCTCCGAAGCGTAACGCCGGTTGCGCGGTTCATTCTGCTGGCATGGGATACCGATTTTCACCCCGCGTTGCTGCCCGAGCGTGGGGCTAATGCAAGCCGGTTCGAACCCTTGCTTGGCCTGCACGATCCCTTACTGGGCCAAATCGCCACGACTTTGGCCCAAGAGGTCGAAGGCGGCTTTGCAGACAGGATCCTGGTCAAAAGCCTGGGCACAGCCCTGTGTATTCGCCTCGCGAGGCGTTTTGTCGCCATCTTTTGCTGCCGACCTGCAAGGGCCTTTCGCCGGAAAGGCTGCAGCGCGTACGCGACTACATCGAAGCGCGTCTCGATGACGATCTATCGCTCACCGTGCTCGCGAACATCGCTTGCCTCAGCCCCTACCATTTCAGCCGGTCGTTCAAGCAGGCGGTCGGTGTCGGCCCACAGCGCTACGTCGTGGAGCGGCGGATCGAACGGGCCAAGCCGCTGATGCGGCGCACCCGCCAGCCGCTGGCCTCGATAGCGCTCGAAGCCGAGTTCACCGAGACCAAAGCCATCTGACGCAAGTTTTCCGCCGGGCGACTAGGATGACACCCGGCCGGTTTCGCGCGGCGGTGGCCTGACCCGACGGCATTTGGAAGAGGCGCCGCGAGGGTATTCTCGCAAGGATCTCCCATAAGCCCCGCAACGGTTTGCTATCAGGACGTGCGTGGGACCTATCAATCCGATGTCGATCGTGCGGCGATGCAGACTGCGGCGCCGTACCGACCTCATGCGTTCACCCGGCGCATTTCGAGTGGAGCACATGAAAGCCGATGCGAGTGGCAAAGGATTAAACGGCGCGACCTGCTGCTGGGCGGAACGTCGCTAGCGGCGGCTTCGCGGCTACCGGCGACCGGGGTCATCGCGTCCGCCCAGGCCCAGCCTGCGCGCCCGCCGGCCGCTCGTCCTTCATCACTGGCCAGGCGACCCTGCGCACCGGTCTCGCCAAGGTCGGCGTACCGGCCGCTCCCGTCGGGTTGCAAGCGCGCGACGCGACGATCGCCGAACTGCTGAAGCCGCTCGGCTGTGCACCCTCTATCACCTGTATACCGAAGAGGAGCCAGAGGACTTCAACTATCCGCGCGACCCGAAATTCAGGGATCTGTTCGGTTCTATTGGGATTGGTTGCTCAATCACGCCGCCATTATGTATGGCGCCCAGGCGTACGTCGCCCGGTTGTTGGAGACCTTCAAGGAATTCCCGCCAAGCGAGCGCGTTGCCTCCTTCACTATCGACCAGGCAATGGAGAAGCTAAGACAGCAACTCGGCGACTGATCGATCGGCAGGAGCGAGATATGCGCCGGAACAATTCACTTTTCCCAGCACTCTAACCGGCATCCTAATGGCCACACTTCTCTCATGGGTAGCGCAGTTGCGCAGTCCATCTCGCCGACTGAAGCCCGCGCCATTGCCAAGGAAGCCTACATCTACGGCTTCCCACTCGTAGACAGCTACCGCGTCCAATATTCGTATTTTGTCGATCATAGCAGCCCCGAGTTCAAGGCGGCTTGGAACACGCTCTATAATACGGCGCGGGTTTACACACCCGACGACAAGGCGATCCAGAGACCCAATTCGGACACACCGTATTCGTTCGTCGGCGCGGATTTGCGGGCTGAACCGCTCGTGTTCACCGTGCCTGCCATCGAGAAGGAGCGCTACTACTCGCTCCAGTTCATCGACATGTGCACCTTCAATTTCGCCTATGTCGGGAGCCGCGCGACGGGCAAGGAAGCCGGCAAATTCCTTCTCGCCGGACCGACCTGGAAAGGGGAAGCGCCGCCGGGTGTCAAGTCGGTGATCCGGTCGGAGACCGATTTCGCCTTCGTCCCGTTTCGGACACAGCTCTTCAATCCAAGCGACATCGACAACGTCAAAAGGATCCAAGCCGGGTACAAGGTCGAGCCGTTGTCACAGTTCCTCGGCAGGCCGGCGCCGCCGGCAGCGCCGGCGATCGAGTTCATCAAGCCGCTGAGTGCCATTGAAGAGAAGACCTCACAAGAGTTCTTCAACGTTCTCGACTTCCTTCTGCAGTTCTGCCCTACGCATCCCTCGGAGAGGGAGCTGATGGCGCGCTTCGCCAAGCTCGGTCTTGGCGCGCAGGGGACGTTCGACGCAAATACACTGTCTCCCGAGCTGCGCACGGCGGCCAGGCAGGGGATGGAGGACGCCTGGGACACCTTCAAGGAATACAAGGAGACGCAGCTCGATACCGGAAAGCGCACCAGCGCCGCCGGTTTTGGAACGCGCGAGTACCTGCAGGGGATTACCTGGGCCGCATGTCCGCTGCGGTGCTCGGCATCTATGGCAATTCGAAAGACGAGGCGATCTACCCGGTCTACTTTGTCGATGACGCCAAGAAGCCGCTCAGCGGCGGCAATCGGTACACGCTGCGCTTTGCGCCGGACCAGTTGCCACCGGTCACCGCCTTCTGGTCGCTTACCCTCTACGAGCTGCCGTCGAGCCTGCTTTCGGCCAATCCGCCCAATCGCTACCTGATCAATTCGCTAATGTTGCCGGACCTGAGGCGTGACGCCGACGGCGGCGTGTCGCTCTACGTCCAGCACGACACGCCCGGCGCGGGCAAAGAGGCAAACTGGCTGCCGGCGCCGAAAGGTCCGTTCTTCACGGTCCTGCGCCTTTACTGGCCCCAGCCGGAAGCTCTCGATGGACAGTGGAAGGCGCCGCCTCTCCGCGCAGCGAATTGAACCGTCGTCTATGCCTCGGCATCAAGGATGTCCCCGTCGATGGCTTCTGGTCGGTTAGCGTCTACAATGCCGACGGATACTTTCAGAAAAACCCTTATGATGCGTACACGCTCAACCAACATCACGGCGAAGAAAAGCGCCGACGGCTCGGTCGCGATCCAGTTCGGCGGCTGCGACGGCAAGATGCTCAACTGTCTGCCGATCGAGCCAGGCTGGAACTATCGGTGCACCTCTATCGTCCGCGCGCCCAAATTCTCAACGGCGTCTGGACCTTTCCGCAGGCCTATCCCGTGAACTGATTTCGGCGCACCGATACTCTAGGGGGAATGCCTATAACGGGTAGTCACGGATCGGCGAGTTCAACAAAGCGTGGGACGAGACGGTTCAAGGCGGTTGGCTCGACATGGTGTCTGCTCGTCGCTTTCGCGTTTGTCATTTTTTCGGATCGAGCGAGCACACAGCTGGTCGAGGTGCCGACCACCTGGGGCGGCGACATTCTGTCTCGCCCTCGCCTCACCGGCGACTGGGACGGGTTGCGTGATGATCTCGGGAAAAAGGGGATCGTGCTCGACGTCGATCTGCTTTTAACGCCGCAGGTCGTCATGGGGGGCGGCCGCAATACCGGCGGCAGTTTCTGGGGTAATCTGGATTACACACTAAATGTGGACACGCAGAAGCTGGGCCTCTGGCCCGGCGGGTTCGTCACGGTATCGGCCGATACCGGGTTTGGCAGCAATGCGTTCCAGGATGCCGGCACAATTGTGCCGGTCAACACCACCGCGCTCTTGCCTGCGCCCGACGACCGTACCACTGCACTGACGAACGCGAACCTGACCCAGTTCTTCAGTCCCCAATTCGCTGTGACCGCCGGCAAGTTCAACTTATTGGACGCGGGGAGAACCGAGTTTTACGGCGACTACCGCACGCAATTTCTGAACACCGCGTTCAACTTCCCGATGACCCTGGCACTGCTCCCGCTGTCGACATTTGGCGGCGGTGTCGTCGTCGTACCGCGGGACGACATCATTTTGTCAGGCCTAGCGATCGGCCCAAACGGCGAACCGACCAGCAACGATGTGAGCCAAGCGTTTCACGGTGTATTGATACTCGGCAACGGCAAGTTGACTGTCAAGCCGTTCGGGCTCATCGGTCACCAGAGCCTCGGCTTTACGTGGAACAACCAGAACCGGTTTTCGCTCGACCAGAACCCCTCCAACATCGCTGACCTGCTGTTGACCCAGCGGTTTCCTCTTCTGGCAAACCCAGGCCCGGTCTTGACGCAAATCCTCGCAAACCGGTTCCCGAACCTGCTAGTCCCAACCCAACCCGCCAACCGCGCGAACAGCAGCTGGACGATCAGCTATAGCTTCGATCAGTATTTCTGGCAGCCCGATGGTGATCCGAAGCACGGGGTTGGTGTCTTCTTCGCGTTCGGGGCTTCGGACGGGAACCCGGACCCGATCCAGTATGCCTATCTCGCCGGCATTGGCGGCAAGGGAGTGGTGCCGGGCCGCCCCGACGACAGCTTCGGCGTCGGCCTCGCCCGGACCCAGTTCAGCAATAGTTTCCTTCCCTTTCTGCGACAGCAGTTCAACGTCGGCCTGCAACGCGAGGATGCGATCGAGATGTACTACAACATGGCGATCACACCGTGGATGAACCTCACCAGCGATCTGCAGATCGTCGATTCAGCGCTCAATAAGGCGATCAGCCCAACGACGGGAAACCGACCGGCATCGACACCGTCGTCGTGGCCGGAGCTCGGCTTCGCGTGCGGTTCTAGTCGATGGCCAGCACATTGGTCGCGCCGCCGGCGCAATCGATGGCTTATAAGTAAAGCGGATAAGCGGGGGACACGAGGTATGGCAAGGTTTGGCGATTGGCGTGTGAGACAAACTCTTTTTGTTACCCTGGTTCTGCTGCTGGGCGGCTGCCAAACAGCGTTCGTGCCGACCAACCAGCCGTTGCCGCAGAACGCACAAGGCGCGCCGGTGTTCAGCGGTGGCTATGCCTTATTGCCGATGCTGCAACACCCGCAGGGTAAAATCGTGTTCATCATGGCGTTTTCCGGTGGCGGCAAACGCTCCGCCGCTTTCGCCCACGGTGTGCTGCGCGGCTTGCGACAGATCCCGGTGGTCGAAAATGGTCGCACCCGCTCGTTGTTGGACGAACTCGATTACATCGCCTCCGTCTCGGGCGGCAGCTTTCCGGCGATGCATTACGGGCTCTACCACGACAAGAGCTTCGAGACCTTCCCCCGCGAGTTCTTGAAGCAAGATATCAACGCGTATGTTTGGGGGACATATTTGCTGCCGTGGAATTGGGAGTGGCTGGTCAACCCCTATTACGGCACGAATGATCGGATGGCAGAGATTTATGACCGGCTGATGTTTCATGGCGCCACCTATGCCGACCTTCTCCGCCAGGGCTTGCCGGTCGTCTCGGTTGACGCTACCGACATCGCCAATGGCATCCCTTTTTCATTCACCCAACCCTATTTCGACCTGATCTGCTCCGACCTCTCGAGCTTTCCGGTGGCGCGCGCGGTCGCGGCCAGCAATGGCTTTCCGGTATTGTTTACGCCGATCACTCTGACCAGCCACGCACCGGATTGCCGCGGCGTCCGGCCGCCGACTGCAGCACCCGCGGAGTGGGCCGATACGCCCGACGAGTTGTCTCGTCGCGCTCTGTTGGCAAGGACCGCGGACCGCTATCTCGACCCGGAGCGCACCAAATACGTCCACCTGCTCGACGGCGGCATCTCCGACAATCTTGCTCTGCGCGGCGTTACGAACGGCGCTATAGCGCTCGATGAGAATAGTGAGACCTTTCGCCGGGTCGCACTGAAGGCGCGCAGGATTCTCGTCCTCAGCGTTGACGGGCAGTCGGCGAGCGACCCATCGTTATCAAAGCAACGGGTTGTGACCGGTCTTGGCCAGATTTTTGGGGCCGTTTCCGGCACCCAGATCGATTCCTACAACTTCGAAACCCTGATCCTGACCGCCAGCGAGTTGCGCCAATTGGTAGAGAGCGTGCGGAAAGCACGCTGCGCCCAGGCACGGGTCATCGAGGGACATGATTGCGCCGATGTGCGCGGCGCGCTCGTGCATATATCCCTGGCAAGCGTTCCCGACCCACAGGAACGCCGACGTCTGCAAGCGATCCCGACCGGGCTGACGATCCCCGACGAGGATGTCGAGCTGCTCGTCAGCGCGGGCGAGAGCCTCGTTCAGCGGAATGATGCGATCCGCGGTCTGATTGCCGATCTCGACGGCCCGGCCGTCGCTGTGACGGCGCAGGCAAGGCCGCGATGGGGCGCGAGATGAACCATTCCGCCCCCGGGCCGCGCGGTCTTGAGCCGTCTGGGTCGCCGGGGCCGCAGCTCGGTGAGGGGTTGGGTCCTGGTGTTTCGCCGGTAGGACAGGACCGTGGGCTTCGAATCTGCGCAACGATGCTTACCTCTTTCGTGCGCACACCAGGGAGGAAAAGCCGATGGAAAACCGCAACCGACAGGTGCTGCTGAAACGGCGACCGACCGGGGTGCCAACTCCGGCCGACTTTGAGATAACTAACGCGCCGCTGCTCGACCCCGCCGATGGCGAAGTGCTGGTGCGCGGCATCTATCTCTCGCTCGACCCCTATATGCGCGGCCGGATTAGCGGCCAGCGCTCCTATGCCCGGCCGGTCGAGGTCGGCGCCGTCATGGAAGGCCGGGTCGTCGGCGAGGTCGCGCGCTCCCGCGATCCGGCCTTTCGCGAGGGCGACTTTGTTTTGGGCGGTTATGGCTGGCAACTCTACAGTGCCGTCTCGGGCCAGGGCCTCCTCAAGCTCGATCCGGCCGAGGCCCCGCTCTCTACGGCACTGGGTGTGCTTGGCATGCCGGGGCTGACCGCCTATGTCGGGCTTGACGAGATCGGCAAACCGCAGCGCGGCGAGACCGTCGTAATCTCGGCCGCCTCGGGCGCGGTCGGCGCGGTCGCGGGCCAGCTCGCCAGGCGCGTCGGCGCCCGGGCCGTCGGCATCGCCGGCGGGGCCGACAAGTGCCGCTGGGTCGAGGCCGAGCTCGGCTTCGAGGCATGCATCGACCATCGTTCGGCGGACCTCAGCGCGGCACTCGACCGTGTCTGCCCCAAAGGGATCGACGTCTATTGGGAGAATGTCGGCGGCGCAGTGCAGCACGCGGTGTTCCCGCGGCTCAACGATTTCGCTCGCATGGTCATGTGCGGCATGGTCGCGGAGTACAACGACGTCGACCCGCGGCCCGGCCCCAACCTGATGTCGGTGGTGCGCAAGCGGCTCAAGATCCAGGGGTTCATCGTCAGCGACCAATGGCAGCGCTTCGCCGAGTACCGGGCGATGGCCGCACCGCTCTTGAAGAGCGGCGAGCTCAAATATCGCGAGGACATCGTCGAGGGTCTCGACCGGGCGCCCGAGGCGTTCGTCGGGCTTTTGCAGGGGCGCAACTTCGGCAAGGTGGTGGTCAGGCTGGGCGCCGACCCGACGCGCCCGGCTTGAGGCGCGAGGGGAGGAGGCGGAAATGCGCCGGATCCCGACGATGGCAACGGCGGTGGTGTTGGCCTGTGGGGCGTGTCAGCCTCTGCCCGATGCGAGCCTCGCAGCGCCGACCGCCGGACAGCCCCAGCCGGCGCCGACCGCCAGTGCACAACCGCCTGCGGTGCAGCCTTCCTGCACCAGCTACACTGTGCCGGTAACGGTCGGGGGGCAGCCGCAGCAGGCGGTCGTCGAAGCCTGCCAACAAGCCGACGGGAGCTGGCGGATCACCCAGACCACGCCGGGATTGCCGCCGCAGGTCTACGAGGTTCCGCCGCCGGCGTATTCCCCGTACCCCTCTGCGTATCCATATCCCGACTTCTCCCCTTCTTGGGATTGGGCAGGGGCTCCTTATTGGGGTTGGGGGGACGCTCCCTGGTTTTTCGGCCTCGCACCGTCGATCGTCGTCGTACAGCGCTTCAACCATTTCCACCATGGCTTCTCTCACGGCTTTGGGCACGGCTTCGCCCATCATGGCTTCGGTCATGGGTTTGCCGCAGGCCATGGAGGCGGCATGGCCGGCGGGCATCGCTAGCGGGGTCGCTCGCACTGATCAAACGACAGGTGCTGCCCCAGGCTCGCTGGCCGACCAAGGGCTACCGCCCGATGTGCCGACATCGGTTCGGCGCCATGTAGGCCGGCGCGGCCGAGTTTTTAACTAAACCTGTCCGCGATCGAGATTTGCCGGAAGTGATCCTGCTCGCCATCGTGCAGGATCGCGCCCACCGCGGCGACGAACAAGTTGTTGCCGCAGTGCTATATACGGGTTCGGCGAGTGTGAGCGATCGGCTTAGCGAAGGCGCCAGACCAAACCTCCCGTAGAAGAGCTCGGTTAAATGCGGTGAAGCGGTTCGGCGGCGTCGGCTTAGTGGGTTGACCATAATTTACTAAAATTTACTACTCATGACTACGGTTTCTGGTGCGAAGCGATTAAATCTGGACTGCGGGTTCGTTGGACGCGCAATCCGGTGCAACCAGCTCTCACGAGCAACAGCAAATACTGTCTCGTGTTGCACTGAGAAGTCGCATTTTGGAGGTCACGATGAAAACCCTGTCAATTCTCGCCCTGGCTACGGCCGTCTCGGCCGCACTCACCGTCGCGCCCGTCGCAGCTCAGGAGCGTTTCGTGCCGGAGCAGCGCAGCATCTCACCGACACCGCAGCTGCACGCCATCAATCCCAGCCTGTCGTTGTCGGCACCGACCAATAGTCCGCTTCAGGAGCAGATGCGAGAGGACTACGCTACGAGCCTAATGGGAGCACAGCGCCAATTGCTGCAACAAAACCCATCGGGCGTCGGCCGGCAGGAGCTGGAGATCGGCCGTGAGCTCAACGGCTACACTCCGAAATAGCCAGGCACGCCACAAAACCTGTTCGTCGCGCCAACGGCACGAGGACGATGATCCCCTCACCGGGCGACCAGGATACCTCTGATGTCTTCACCGAAGTCTCGCGCGGCGTCGATTACCAGCTTTGGTTGGTCGAGTCGCATTTGCAGCCGTGATCGAGCGGTCGGTGGTGTGGCGCGGATGTCAAACCAAAAGGCGATGACCGGTGGTGCACCAGCGACATTTGGCGCGCTCCGTCAGGGTTCATCAGAGAACCGTGCCCTAAATCGGGTCTCCGATCCGTGTCGCGCCACCGTTCTGTCTCGCGGCATGCGGCTGTTCTGTGGATCGGTACCCTGTCCTTGATCGGGTGGGCAGCAATCCTGGCATTGGCGGGTGTCATCCTCTGAATCCGGATCGTCTGAGGGCGAGGGTCCCAAGTACAGGGCGGGACGTGTGTTTGCTTTGGAGATGACCAATGACCCCGCCGCCCTGGCGCTGACGTCATCAACGAGATCGTCGCTCGGCTGTCCCGTTCGCGTGGAGCGTGTTGTTGATTGGCCTCGCCTTATTCTTTATCCTCTGCGTCGCGCTATCGGATCGCGGCCGATGAGTAACGCAGGCTCTCAAACCGGTACCGTACCGACGGGTGCTTCGTCCGTGGCATCCGATAAACCCACCGCGAGCCGCAGGCGGCGAGCGCCCCTGCTTGTCGGGCTGCTGATGATTGCGGTTGCCTCGGCGGGCTATTTGGGCTGGCGATATTTAACGCCCAGCCCCAGCGCAGCGCCCGAGCCGCCGCGACCCGTTCCCGTCATCGCGACGACTGTTCAGAAGCAAAATTTCCCGATCGTGCTGACCGGGATCGGCAATGTCACGGCGCTCAACTCGGCAACGGTCCGCAGCATGGTCACGGAGCAGATTGTCAGCGTCGACTTCAAGGACGGCCAGTTTGTCAAGAAAGGCGAGCTGCTCGGCCAGCTCGATCCGAGCACCTATCAAGCGCAGCTCGACCAGGCGGAGGCCAATCTCGCCCGCGACCAAGCCCACCTCGAAAATGGGCAAATCAACCTGAGCCGGTATGTCCCGCTGCAAAAACAAGGCTTTGCACCGCAGCAGCAGGTCGCGACTCAGCAAGCGATGATCGCCCAGGAGCAAGCCACGATAAAGGCCGATCAGGCGGCGATCGAATATGCCAAGACTGAGCTGAGCTACACCAAGCTGGTAGCGCCGTTCGACGGGGTCGCCGGAATACGTCTCCTCGATGTTGGCAACATCATTCACTCGAGCACGACACGGGGGTCCCCGACCGAGCCGAATGCCTTGGTCGTGATCAACCAGGTTCAGCCGATCAGCGTCATATTCACATTGGCGGCAGCCGACATCCCGGGGGTGCAGGACGCGCTCGCAAAGGGTCCGGTCAAGGCCATCGCATTGAGCGCGGATGGGAAGACCGAGCTCGATACCGGCGCGCTCGCCGCGATCGACAACCAGGCGAATACCACGTCCGGCACGATCAGCCTGAAGGCGACTTTTCCAAATCCGGAACGCCGGCTATGGCCCGGCATGTTTGTCAATGTGCGGGTCATAACGCAGGTGCAGGACAATGGTCTGACGGTCCCGCTCGATGCCGTGCAGCAGGGACCGCAGGGGCAGTACGTATTTGTCGTCGACTCGGATCACAATGTGGCGATGCAGCCGGTCTCCGTGCGCGAAACACTCAACGGCGAGGCGCTGATCGTCAAGGGCTTGAGCGCCGGGGAGACCGTCGTCGTACGCGGCCAATACCGGCTGACGCCGGGCAGCGTCGTGTCGCTCGCAGATCCGAATAACCCGACCGCCGTGCCGAACCCCACGCCGGCAAGCGCGGGCCTCTTGCCATGAACTTACGTGCGGTCCCTTCACTCATAGTCGTCATCACCGGGCTTGTCCCGGTGATCCACGGGTTCCGTTCAGGCGGCGGGAAAAGGCGTGGAGGGCCGGATCAAGTCCGGCCATGACGATCGGGTGCCATGAACATCTCGGCGATATTCATCCGCAGGCCGATTGCCACTGGCATGCTGATGGCGGCGATCTTGCTGCTCGGCCTGATCGGCTACGAGCTGTTGCCGGTGGCGGCGTTGCCGGACATCGACTCGCCGACCATCCTGGTCACCGCACAACTGCCGGGTGCGGATGCGCAGACCGTTGCCAGCACCGTCACGACGCCACTCGAACGGCAGTTCGGCCAAATCCCCGGCCTGACACAAATGACCTCGAGCAGCGGCAACGAATCTGCCGAGATCACACTGCAATTCGATCGCAGCCGCACCGTCGATTCGGTGGCGCAGGACGTGCAGGCGGCGATCAATGCGGCTGCCGGTTTCCTGCCGACGACGATGCCAAGTCCGCCGATCTATCGGAAGACCAATCCGGCAGATACGCCGGTGCTGATGCTGGCGCTTACCTCCGAGACGTTGCCGCTGACCACGGTGAGTGATTATGCCAACAGCATACTGGCACAGAAGATTTCGCAAATGCCCGGGGTTGGCCTCGTCGACATCGGTGGTCAGCAGAACCCGGCGATCCGGGTGCAGGTCAATCCGGCGCAGCTCGCCGCCGCGGGTCTCGATCTGGAAGCGGTGCGGACCGCGCTGGCCACCGCCACAGTCGATCAGCCGAAAGGCACATTGTATGGCGCCAACCAGGCCTTCGCGCTGCAGACCAACGACCAGTTGATGACGGCGGAGGGATTCAACAACTACATCCTCGCCAACCGACCCGGCAGCTTCGCCACTACGGCGCAAGGGTCCAACGACATCGCCGCCAACCCAAGCGCCAATAGCACCAGCGGACCGGTACGCGTGCGCGATGTCGGCCGCGCCATCGTCGCACCGCAAGACGTGAACCTGGCCGGCTGGATGAACACCGAGCCGGCCATCATCATCGCGGTCCAGCGCCAGTCAGGCGCCAATGTCATCGCCACCGTCGACCACATCAAGAAGGCATTGCCGCAGCTCGAAGCCTCACTGCCGCCGTCGCTCAAGATTCATATCGTCTCGGACCGCACGCAGACGATCCGGGCCAGCGTCGCCGATGTTCAACATACGCTGCTGCTGACGATAGGGCTGGTCGTCGGGGTCATTCTTCTCTTCCTGCGCAAGCTTTGGGGGACCGTGATCCCCGCGATCTCGGTGCCGATGTCGCTGATCGGCACCTTCATGGTCATGTATGTGCTTGGCTACAGCCTCGATAATCTGTCGCTGATGGCGCTGACCATAGCCGTCGGCTTTGTCGTCGATGATGCGATCGTCATGATCGAGAACATCGTGCGGCATATCGAGGAGGGGAAGACCCCGATGCAGGCCGCTCTGCAGGGGGCCGGCGAGATCGGTTTTACGATCATGTCGATCTCGATCTCGCTGACCGCGGTGTTCATACCGTTGTTTTTGATGAGCGGCATTGTCGGCCTCTTGTTCCGCGAGTTCGCCGTCACCGTGGTGGTGGCGATCCTCGTCTCCGTCATTGTCTCGCTGACTCTGACGCCGATGATGTGCGCCCGCCTCTTGACGGCGGGGGGCGAAACGCGCCCGGGCCTCATCTCGCGCGCGCTGGAGCGCTTTTTTGATTGGCTGGCCGCCGTTTACGATCGTGGATTGGTGGTGGCGTTGCGCCATCGCTTCGTCACCTTGATGGTTATGATCTCAACCGTCGCCTTGACCGGCGTATTGTTCGTGGCGATCCCCAAGGGCTTTTTCCCGCAGGAAGACACTGGCCTGATCCAGGGCATCGCCGAGGGGGCGCAAAACATCTCCCCGCAGGCGATGAAGGACCGCATGCGGGCGGTTTTAGCGGTGGTAATGAAGAACCCCGCGGTCTCCGCGGCCAATGCCTATATCGGACCGGGCGGGCCGACCGTCACAGAGAATGACGGGCGTGTGTTCATCACATTGAAGCCGCCGAGCCAGAGGGTCGGCGTCGACCAGGTGATCGCGCGCTTGAACAAGGCGCTGCAGCCGGTCTACGGCATCACGTTGTACATGCAGGCTGCGCAAGATATTACGGTCGGCGCGCGGGTCTCCAAGACCCAGTATCAATACACCCTGGTCGATGTCGACAGCGACGAGCTCGACCACTGGGCGCCGATCCTCTTCAACAAACTCAAAACGTTGCCGCAGTTGACCGATGTCGCTAGCGACCAGCAGAGCACCGGCCGGGTCCTGAAGGTCGCAGTCAACCGCCAGCTCGCGCAACAGCTGGGCATCAACCCATCGGTGGTCGATTCGATCCTCTACGATGCGTTCGGCCAGCGGGTCGCCGCGCGCATTTACACAAGGCTCAACCAGTACTTCGTTATCCTTGAAGTCGAGCCCGATTTCCAGCTCGGGCCGAACGCGCTCAGCCGGATTTTCGCGACCTCGTCCAGCGGCACGGAAGTGCCGCTGAGTGAGTTCGCCAAGATCACCTCAACGGTTGCACCGATTGCGGTCAACCATCAGGGCCAATTCCCGTCGGTGACGCTGAGCTTCAACCTTCCTCCGAACGTCTCGATCGGCGCGGCTGTGACGGCGATCCAGCAAGCGACGAAAGAGCTGCACCTGCCGGCGTCGATTGCCACGAGCTTCCAGGGCAGCGCGCAGGCGTTTCAGAGTTCGCTGAGCAGCACGCCGATCCTGATTCTCGCCGCACTGATCGCGGTCTACATCATCCTCGGCATGCTCTACGAGAGCACAATCCATCCGATCACGATCATCTCGACCCTGCCCTCGGCGGGGCTCGGGGCATTGCTGACCCTGATGCTGTTTGGCATGCCGCTCGACGTGATCGGCATCATCGGGATCATCCTCTTAATCGGCATCGTCAAGAAGAACGGCATTATGCTGGTTGACTTCGCGCTGGCGGGTCAGCGCGAGCGCGGGCTCAGCACCGAGGAGGCGATCCACGAGGCCTGCCGCCTGCGGTTCCGCCCGATTATGATGACAACGATGTGCGCGCTGCTCGCCGGCATCCCGCTGATGCTCGGCACCGGCATCGGCTCGGAAATCCGCCGGCCGCTCGGCTATGCGATCGTCGGCGGCCTCCTGGTCTCGCAGCTGCTGACATTGTTCACCACGCCGGTGGTCTACATCTACATGGACCGTCTCGGCCATTGGCTAGGCCGCCGTCACGCGGCCGGTGCCGAAGCAGCCATCGTCGTGCGCGGGGCGGCGGACGCGTCGTAGGCCCATCGCAAAGCCGGTCTGACCGAGAGGTTGACGCAGCTCGCCCAAGTATTGAGGGCGGCACTCGTCTGATGCCGTGATCGGTCAGGCGGTTCAGGTTCATGATTGGATCATCGACTCTTCAGGGGTGCTTCGCCGAATTTAACGCGGTTTTACCCGACTTCACTCGGCCTGGGGTATTAACTGCACTATCTACTTCGATGTGAACCCGGCTCTTTGTCTCGCCGAGGGTCAATCTCGGCCGTAAACAGGAGGATCGAAGTGTGGCTGAATGCGCTCTAGTTGATTGCCGTCCTTACCGCCGTAGCGGCGCCGCTCTCGGCTGAAACCCGTGCCTCGCAACGACTACTGCTGGCAATGAGATGCCCAAAATCAAATCGCTTCCGACCAAAACAGGTCTCATGCTGGTGAAGATCCTGATGGGTTCGTCGGTAGCCCTAGGTGCCGGCGACCCCGAAGCGGGCAAGATCGTGTTTGCAGCCCACTGCGCAGTATGCCATGCGACGGCGCCCGGTGAGAACAAGATCGGGCCATCCCTTGCCGGCATTGTTGGGAGCAAGAGCGGCACGGTTCCGGCGTTCAACTTCTCCGCTGCG
>Ga0306921_10002254_pt1 | contig 19307 bp, 14 predicted proteins | sample sta12Cox44000080_FD_203760 | JGI IMG/M metagenome (GOLD analysis project Ga0306921, IMG submission 203760) | Lab enrichment of tropical soil microbial communities from Luquillo Experimental Forest, Puerto Rico - statoxic.12C.oxic.44.000.080 (v2)... | ecosystem: Environmental > Terrestrial >... | reverse complement strand
CTGGAAAGTCGCATCTCGCCGTGGAATGGGGAGGAACGGGCTTCAACTGGACTACAGACCCCGCGGCGTACATCACCCCAGAGCGCCCCGCCCAGTTCTGGTTTAAGACCTATATCGCATCCGCCGAGCGCCTCCGCGGCATAGTCGCCAAGTTGGGCGCAGACGTACTGATCTCGAACCATACGGCTCTTGATGGATCAGAATCCAAGCTTCCCGCCGTACAGAAGCGCCAACCCGGCGACCCAAATCCCTATGTCATCGGCAACGACAGTGTCCAAAGATACCTGACCGTTGCAGACGAATGTGCGAAGGCAGGTCTCGCTCGAGTGCAGTAGACGACGCGGCACGAGGTTGGAGGCAAGCATAGTGCCGCGGCGCTGGCACAAAACCGCGCCATACGAAGTCACCGGCTTCATTGCTGCTGGTCAGATGTTGGAGGCAGTGTCCAACCACACTGGCGCCCTTGGAGACAGACGATGTTGCCCAAAGTTCCTGCCCCGTAACAAGGCAGCGGCGTTTTCAGCACAGCCGCTTCAAGGAATAGCGACGCGTCGGGTTCTAAGGACTTTCCTTGAGCAGCAATCAAATGGATGTACAATACGCGACACTTAGCGGTTCAGGAAGAAGCGAAGCGGCCCATGGATTCACACCCGTCTGGCGTCACCGCACTGTTGTCGGAACTAACGCAAGGAAGGCAGGAAGCCGCCGAGGAACTCATTCCCCTGGTCTACGACGAGTTAAAGCGCTTGGCTCGCAGACACATGCGCCGCGAGAGGCAAGATCATACGCTACAAACGACAGCGCTGGTTCACGAGGCCTATCTCAAATTAGTTCGGCAGAAGGACGTGAATTGGCAGGGACGTTCCCATTTCTTTGGGATTGCAGCGCAGCTAATGCGCCGCGTTCTAGTCGATCACGCCCGCGGCCACCTGCGTAAAAAACGCGGCGGCGCCAAGGTGCTCTTGCCATTGAATGAAGCGCTAGCCTTTTCTCCTGAACACTCCGAGGACATTTTGAACTTGGATGAAGCACTCGAGCGCCTGTCGAAACTCGATGCCCGACAAGGCCGCATCGTAGAATTGCGATTTTTCGGAGGCCTAAGCGTCGAAGAAACTGCCGAATTTCTCAACATCTCTCCTAAGACAGTGAAGAGGGATTGGGCTGTGGCAAAAGCATGGCTACACGGAGAATTGAGGCACGGAAATGGGCATGTCTCCCAAGCAGTGGGACCGCGTTAAGGAGCTTTTTGAGGCGGCCCTGGAATGCAATCCCAAGCAGCGCGACGCCTTGCTAGAGAGCAGGTGGGAAGACGAGGCAGTACGAAATGAGGTCCGTCGGCTTCTCGCAGAGCAAGATCATCTAGGAGGTTTTCTTTCTACTCTGCCTTCTAGCGATCCCAGTCCTCATCCCGCAGATTCCCCAGAAAGGCTCGTGCCGGGCGAAGTCTTGGCTGCGCGGTTCCGCATCATCAACTTCCTCGCAGCTGGGGGGATGGGCGAAGTATACAAAGCAGAAGACCTGCGCCTCGACCGAATTGTGGTTCTCAAGTTCCTTTCCAAAGAACTCGCTGAGGACCACCAATCTCTGGAGCGATTTCGCCGCGAAGCCAAGGCCGCCTCGGCTCTGAATCATCCGAATATCTGCACCGTCCATGACTTTGGGGAAGGCGCTGGCAAAACCTTCATCGCCATGGAGTACCTGGAGGGTGAAACTCTCTCATCTCGCATCAATAGAGGCGCGGTCCCGCTCGACGAAACATTGAAAATTGCCGTCGCTATTGCACAAGCGCTCGGCACGGCGCATCGCAAGGGGATCATCCATCGCGACCTTAAGCCTGGCAACATTATGCTCACTTCCGCTGGTGTAAAACTGCTCGATTTTGGCCTTGCCAAGTACGAGCGCCCCGTGTCGGACGATAAAGACCCGCTTACGTTCCATACGGGCGAGGCACGGATCATAGGCACGCTGCCTTATATGTCTCCTGAGCAGCTGCAAGGCGAACGGGTGGGCGTTCGTGGCGACATCTTTGCTTTCGGCGCGGTTCTATACGAAATGCTCACGGGAACAAAAGCCTTCAAACGAAGATCCGATATCGGCCTCATCGCAACGTTAGACAGCGAAGAGCCCAAACCGATTCGCGAATTTGTAAAAGATGTGCCAGAAGAAGTCGAGCGAATCATTCGGCGCTGTCTGCGCAGGCAGCCCGAAGAACGATACGCGTCGATGTCGGAGATTGAGCGAGAACTTGAGGATTGCTCGGCTTTGTTCTCCGGACCTTCTAGCGGCGTCAACCTGAGGGTGCTGTTACGACAAAGCAAGCGGCCCAAGGTCGCTATCCCTTTCTTACTGATTTTCCTGATGTTGGTAGGCGTCGTTGCTTGGTGGATCCACTACAGTTACCGAGTCAAGTGGGCGAGGGATCAGGCACTGCCTCAAATCGCCCAGCTCATCAAGGAGACCAACGACTATGCTCCTGCGGTTCAGGAAGCCTATGCTCTTGCGGTTCAGGCTGAGCGGTACATCCCTCATGACCCGATGCTGGTCAAATTCTGGCCTGATATTTCTTGGTCCACGGCGATTCACACCACACCTTCCGGCGTAGCGGTCTATCGCAGGAATTACAACGCTCCCGAAAGCGCCTGGGAACTGGTAGGGCACACGCCCATCGAAAACCGGAGATTTCCGGCCGTCGATTCGCTTTGGAAATTCGAACGCAAGGGCTTTGCCACCGTAGAGCGCGCGACGTTCCCAGACGACTCGCTGGCGGTAACAATGGATGAGGAGGGTAAGGTCCCTGCGAGAATGGTCCACGTTGAATTGCCCACTTCCGAATCTCATCCGCTCACACGGATCGAACTGCCTGGTTTACGGGAGTCGCCGGCTGTTCCGCTGGGTAATTTTTGGATCGACAAGTATGAGGTTACGAATGCGGAATACAAGCGGTTTGTCGACCAAGGAGGTTACCAGAGGCGGGAGTACTGGAAACATGATTTCCGCAACGATGGCCGGGTGCTTTCCTGGGAAGAGGGGATGAAACTATTCCAGGACAAAACGGGCAGGCCTGGACCCGCCGCCTGGATTCTGGGGGAGTATCCTCACGGGCAGGACAACTACCCCGTGACGGGCGTTAGTTGGTTCGAGGCGGCAGCTTATGCCGAGTTTGTTCACAAGTCGCTTCCCACAATCTATCACTGGACAGTCGCTGCGCTTGAGTGGCATGGCGAAAGTTCGGATGGCCCCAGTATCATTCCCGCCAGCAACTTTGGTGGTGCCGGATCCGCTCCGGTAGGAGCGTACCGCGGTATGAGCTGGTCCGGCGCCTTCGACATGGCTGGGAATGTCAAGGAGTGGACCTTGAACGAAGAGAGGTCTGGCAAACACTATATCTTGGGCGGCGCCTGGAATGAGCCTACTTACATGTTTTACAGTCCGGACGCCCGAATTCCGTTCGAACGCTCTACGAATTTTGGATTTCGCTGCTCCAAGTACGACTTGACCGGTGAGGATACTAAAGCCGCTGGTCCTGTTACGTTCGAAGTACGCGACTACAGCTCGGAAAAGCCTGTTTCCGATCAAGTATTCCGCGTGTACAAAAGTCTCTATGCTTACGACAAGACGCCGTTGCATGCGGTGGTGGAGCCGATCCAACAAACCGATGAATGGAAGGAGGAGAAAATCACTTTTGACGCGGCCTATGGGGGCGAGCGAATCACAGCGTTTCTGTTTCTGCCTCGAAAGGCATCTCCACCTTTCCAAGTGGTGGTCCACTTCGGCGGAGCAAATGGATTTCATGAACGATCCAACGTGTATGTGCTCCAAGAGTCTATGGACACATACGATTGGATAGTCAAAAGCGGCAGGGCCTTCATGTGGCCCGTGTTCAAGGGAACGTATGAGCGTTGGGACGATCTCAAACTCCATCCCAAGGACACGAGCAACTACAGGGACCATGTGATCGATTGGTCCAAGGACCTGGGCCGATCGATCGACTATCTGGAAACCCGTTCCGATATCGATCACAGCAAGTTGGCCTATCACGGCAGGAGTTTCGGAGGGGCCTATGGGGCGCTCCTGCCAGCACTAGACGACCGCCTGAAAGCCGTGATACTCACTTCGTCTGGATTTTGGTTGCAAAGGCAGCTGCCGGAAGAGGACCAAATCAACTTCGCACCGCGTGTGAGAGCACCTGTCTTGATGTTGAATGGCCGTTTCGATTACTATTTCCCACAGGGCTCCTCGCAAGAACCGATGTTCCGCCTTTTGGGGACGCCCTCGGAGCACAAGCGTCTAGTGGTTTACGATGCTGGTCACGACCTTCCGCGGGCAGAGACGATAAAAGAAGAACTCAACTGGCTAGATCGATATTTGGGGCCAGTGAAATGACGTGATGAGCAAGCTGGCGCCGCGTTGGATTCAGGCTGCCTAATCGGTTTCCCGTTCGCCTACATCAAAAATTTATCTGTGTCTTCAGCTGTATGAGTCGTGGCGACGCATCTGCTCCTTTGCCATATAGCGTCGTCGGCGCAGACACAGTGCTGGTTTGCAATCCGAACCTGGGATTCGACACATCCAGGACTGGCGGGGCGAAATTGGGGTGATTGAAAACGTTGTAGAACTGGGCCCCAAAGACAAACTCCACCCGCTCCGTAATCTTCGTGTGCTTGATCAATGAGAAGTCTGTGTTCCAGTAGGAAGGACCCGTCAAGGAGTTGCGAAGTAACGCTGGGAAGCCGTTGGGCGAAGCCGCGAAATTCGCTGGGTTGATGCAGTCATCCCTGGCAGGCTGCGGCGTGCTCGGGAACGTGGTTACGCAATTGACGTGCGCGCCGCCCGGATTCACTTGCGTAGCGAATACCTCGGCGCCATAGCCGGCTCCGAACAGAAAGTCAGTGGTTGCAACATCCACGGGTGTTTCTGGGAAACCCGTGCGAAGGAATAACGCACCGTTTACATTCCAACCGTTGACCAAACGGTCCGGTCCACGGCCGCGAGTGATGAATCGCTTGATGGGTAACTCCCAAACGAAATTGGCATTTAGTTGGTGCCTCGCATCATAGTCGGCAGTGCCGTAGTTGTACTTCTTCGGGTTCGCGGGATCCTCAGGAAACAGGACGCTGGCTTCACCCAAAACGTTGAAATAGCCGAAGCCGCTATCTGAAACGTCGTCGAGCGCATGACTCCACGTGTAATTGATTTGGAATAGACCGCTCGTGTACTGGTGCGTTAAGGAGGCTGTCATGCCGTTGTAGTTCGAGGCGCCGATGCTTTGATGATAGGTTACGCCCAAGAAGTTGGGGTTGACGCCAAGCCCGTTCGTTACGTTGCATGCCGGCAAGCTCACAAAAGTACCCGTCGCATTGCAGCCGTTGATCCCGGCGTTCTGAAACAGGATATGGCTGCCGTGGTTGCCTACGTACTGCAAGCTGAGTGACGTGTGCGCTCCAAACTGTCGCTGCACTCCGAGGCTCCATTTATAGACCCGCATGATCTGTGGGTTATTGACAGTGGCGACCAGGTCTGGCGCACTAAAGGCGGCGTCGGCTGCTGAGATCGAACTAAAGCTGCCACCGTTCCTAAATCCGGTTTGAAATGCTGCGTTGGCAGCCGCCGCGGCTGCTAGCACGCTGCTCGGGTCCGACGGCGAAGATATGGTTCCGGTCGTCACCGTGAAGAAAGGCGCGTTCGGTAGGTTTTGGGAAATGCCATCGAGCAGCCGTGTCGGGTACGTGTCGTAGAATATGCCAGCCCCTCCCCGCACGACAGTACTTTTGAGACCTAGGAAGTGCGGCTGCCAGGCAAACCCAAAGCGCGGCTGGGGCTCGACGGTCGTTAAGCTCGGCAACATCTGCCTCTGATTCACGAGCAAGAGCTGGTTGTAAGGAATGGTCGGGTCTGCACTGAGTTCAGGGAATGCGGTAGCCGCCCGGACAAAGCAGTTTGTGAAGCAGATCGGGTTGGACGCGTGGTCGAGCCGGAAGGCGAAGGTCAGTATGAGGTTAGGCGTGACCTTCCAGTCGTCTTCCACGAATCCGCCGATGGTGTATACGGCGAAGCGCGCCTCCAAAAACGTCGGAAATGCTTGCTGCCCAAGCGAATAGTTGCCGGCGTTTACACCTGCGACGGTCGGGTCAGCTCCGCCCCAAAAGAGTGCGTCCAGCGTAATCGGGAGATAGAGACCGTGTGAGAACTGCCCGTAGACTGGGTTCGTGATCCAATTGCGGCGGTATTGGAAGCCCACCCTAAGCGTGTGTGCTGCGAAGGGTCTTGAGAAGGCGTCAGAGACCTGGAACTGAGTTACAGCGCGACCCCCGGGAAGGTAGGCGTTGATGCCTCCCAAGTTGGTAAGCGCCCCATCGCCAAAGAAAAGGGTCTGGGGAAAGCCGACTTGGTCGGCGGCAACAACCTTGGAAATATAGCTGTACCACTGCCCCGCAACAATCAGTTGGTTGAGGGCGCCGCTCCCAAAGGCGTGGACCCACTGCGCTTGCCCCTGATATTCCGGCTGATTGCTCGGGGCATTGAAAGCCGCACTAATTGGATCGATGTACGACACGAAGCCGCCGTCGTGTCTGATATGGACGAAGAAACGGTCATTGTTCGTGATGTTCCAATCGACTCGGCCAGCTTGAACATTTTCGTAGTGCGGGGCGTCCAGGGTCGATTGGAAAGTGAGAGCGCAAGGAGTCCCTGCCCCCGAGGGATTCGTATCGCTTGCGACTCCAAATGTATAGCCAGCGACATTGAAGAACGGTTCGCTGCCATCACAGCCGGCGTCCGGCAGCGTGTTCGTCGCGCGGCTCCCGCCCGGAACTGCGTTGTAGATCCCGAACATGTTGGAGTAAAAAGCCTGGATCGTGGGATTCGCCGGGAACTGGGCTGCGATGCTCGCGGTGACAGCGCTTTCAAATTGTGGGCTCGGCAAGTACACCGACTGGCTCGTCGGCTGCAGTAGGTAGAGGCCCTCTGCGTTAAAGTAGAAGAATAGTTTGTCCCTCACGATCGGCCCGCCAATGTCGGCGCCATACTGGTTGGCATTCGCGAACGTACGTGGTGTACCAGATAAGTTGTTAAAAAAGTTGTTGGCGTTCAGTGCGCGGCCGTTCCAGTACCACGTCGCTCGGCCGTGGAAATCGTTCGACCCACTCCGAGTGACATAGTCGACATTCGATCCGGCAAGCCGGCCAAACTCACCGGAGTATCCGTTGGAAACGACTGCCACCTCCTGTATCTCGTTTTGCCCAAGTAGTAGGCCCATCGCGCCGGAGTTGCTCACGTTCCCTAAGGCATTGACATCGTCCATTCCGTTCACAGTAAAAAGGTTCGAAACCGCTGAAATTCCATAGCTTGCAAAGTTGCCGAAGCCCCCGTACGTATTCATGGTCGATCCCGGGGCGAGCTGTGCGATGTACGTGATGTCATTTCCCGGGTTCGGAATGTTCTGAGTCTGCGTTTCGTTGATCGTGGCAGAGACGTTCCCGTTTTCCGCTTGGATTAAAGGAGCAGCTGCTTCCTTCACAAAAACGCTGCCGCTCTGTGCGCCGAGATTGAGTTTGACGTCCAACGTGGACCACTGCCCAACCGAAACAATGACTCTTTGCTCAGAGAGTTCGAATCCGGTCGCCTTCACAGTGAGGACGTAATCCCCTGGCGTTAACAGTTCAAGACGATACGTCCCCGCCGCACCTGATGTGGTTGTTTGAGCGTTACCTCGCGCGAGGTCTCGCAGCGTGATGGTAGCGTTCGGCACGGCCGCGCCGCTTGGGTCGCTGACCGTCCCGGCGACGGCACCGGTGGTTTCTGTTTGCGCAAACAATCCTGAGTCCGCAGAGAGGAAGAGTATCGCCTGCAACGCCATAACAAACAGGGCCTTTCCATTCACGGAATGCCTCCTGGAGCCTCGGCGCCAAGCACTAACTCTTTCCGCTCAGAAAACAAACGGAGCCCACGAACAAGGAATCAGAAACAAGGTAGCCGCCGAACAGGCGTGTCTCATGAAACCCGGGGAGGAATAGGCAACGCATGACAGGTCTCAAATCCTGCAGGCCAGGAGATTGGGGAGGTGGTTGGTCCGCACATCAGCGATTTTCACCCTGCGACTGCCGCCGCGAAGGCGGCCAACAAGATTGCCTTCAACCAAAAACGAAAGCAGTCAGCAACCAGGGATATCAGATTGTGCCCGAGTATAGATAACGGCGTGTCCAAGTCAAGTAATAACGGAGAGACAGCGCAAATTCGTGACGCGAGGAGAATCCAACAGTAAACTGTTCCTTCTTACCGGATCATCTCAGTGCGACTCGTCTGCTTCTCGCTAAACTTCTCGCCAGCTCAAAAGCAAACGGCATTTGCAGCGTACCCCAATCGTCGGGTTGGCCAGTTTCAATTGAAATACACCATGTGATTGGTGTAGTCGATGGTTATGGTTTTGAATCGGGAGAGGACCGATTCGCCAATCAGTCCATCGATTTTGACTCCAAGGCCGCTGCTCACAGCACGCAAGTCTTGAGTCCCAGCGAGACAATTAGGGAATGTAACCCCGCCTAACCGGATTTGGACAACGACCACGCTTGATTCCGTTTTACCTCCGATTCCGTGGTGTTCAACTTTGCCCAGTGGCCGCAGACCATTGGCAAGCTCCGGTGTGATGGTCAGGTTCTGTGCGCCGCTGTCCAGAATCAATGTTGCTTGCTTGCCATTTACAGTTGCTTGTACGAGGGGCAAAGGCACGCCTATGTTACCTTCCGCGGTTGTGAATGGAACGGTTACCCGCTGCGCCACAGGTGTTTCTTGGCATTGCAGTATTTCCTCGGTAGTCAGTGCGAAGAACAGCCAAATGAAAGCTAGCGATAACCTACGTAATCGACTGGCGAGCAGCATGCTCATCGGGGCAGATCGGATGAATAACGGACAGACCCCCAGCGTCGCGCGTTCGATTCGTTCCATCGGCTTCTCCAGTTGGTGAGAACGGTGTCACCAGACAGGTGACGCTTTGCTTCTTCACAAGTAAGCGCGACGTTTGCCGACGGCAGGGGTCATTCCGAAAAGGACGAAGTACACTCATCGACATAATTCGTGATTTATCGATGTGGGGAAAAAGGTTAGCTATGTCGTATCGGAGGATGGAACCACGCTAACGGCCACGGCCTCGGGCTCTGACGCGCAGAAGCGACCGTTTCAGACGCGGTGCCGCCGAAAAGTAGCAATTCGAAAACGTTCCTCCTTTATACTATGCGCACTCCAACTAGCAGGGACAGGGATCCATGGCTATCCAGCCCGGCATCCACTTGGGCCCTTATGAAATCCTCTCAGCTATCGGTGCGGGCGGGATGGGAGAGGTTTATCGTGCCCGTGATCCCAAACTAGGCCGCGATGTGGCCATTAAGGTCCTGCCTGAGGCCTTCGCCCGTGATGCCGAGCGCATGGCTCGCTTTCAACGCGAAGCTAAGGTCCTCGCCTCTCTCAATCACCCGAATATTGCGACTATTTACGGACTGGAAGATTCGGGCAGCACTCGTGCCCTTGTGATGGAACTCGTCGATGGGCCGACGCTGGCCGATCGCATTCGCTCTGGACCGATTCCAATCGATGAAGCGTTGCCCATCGCAAAGCAGATTTGCGACGCGCTGGAATACGCACATGAGCGCGGCATCATTCATCGTGATCTCAAGCCTGCCAATGTGAAAGTCTCCGCCGATGACACAGTGAAGATTCTCGATTTTGGTTTGGCTAAGGCGTTGGAGGAGGACGCTGCGTCGCTCGATATTTCGACGTCTCCCACGCTGAGCCGCCTCGCGACGATGCAGGGAATTTTGCTGGGGACGGCAGCATACATGTCGCCGGAGCAAGCAAAAGGCAAAGCGGTCGATAGACGCTCCGACATCTGGGCCTTTGGCTGCGTCTTGTACGAGATGCTGACAGGCAAGATCGCGTTTCAAGGCGAGGCGGTGACGGACACGCTGGCAGCGGTGATCAAAGAAGAGCCTGATTGGTCGCAACTTCCGGATTCCACACCGCCGCACGTTCGGGTGCTCTTGCGCCGCTGCCTACAAAAGGACGTGCGCCAGCGATTGCAGGCGATTGGCGACGCCCGCATCTCGCTCGAAGAATTTCTTTCGGGCTCCTCACCGCTGGTCGCAGCTCCTGCCCTCCCCCTGTGGCGTCGGGCGATCCCGTGGGCAATCGCGGGAATACTGGCGGCAGCTCTGGCAACTGCGCTGTGGGCGCCGTGGCGTCAGGACCGCGTGGAAGCGCCCTTGAGTCAGTTCGTCATTCTGCCCCCAGAGAAAGCGGCGCTCGGCCCCAACGTCGGCGAACCATCGATCTCGCCGGATGGGCGCCAGGTTGTATTCACGGCCACCGATGCAAGGGGGAGGTTGTTGTGGCTGAGGCCGCTGGGTTCGCTTTATGGACGGCCCCTGGCGGGGACGGAGGATGCCGAGTGGCCTTTCTGGTCGCCTGACAGCCGTTCTATCGCTTTTTTCGCGCATGGAAACCTGCAGAAAATGGACCTGCGCGGCGGCCGCCCGCAGACGATTGCGGAGGACGGTTCGTACCCGCTTGGCGCAACATGGGGTCGCAGCGGGGTTATAGCATTCGCACCTCGCCTTGGGGGGCTATATCGAGTGCCCGCAGGCGGTGGCGAGGAGAAAGCGATAAGTCAGCCAGGCCGCATTGAGTTGTTTCCCTCGTTTCTTCCAGACGGACGTCGCTTTCTCTTTGCGAGAGATTACGGCCCTGGACACTCGAATATCTATGTGGGATCGCTCGACTCACAGGACGCGAAACTGATTCTCCCGGACGGTAGGTACGCAGAGTACGCGACACCGGGGTACTTGCTCTTCCTCCGTGGTGGCACGTTAATGGCCCAGCCCTTTGATCTAGCGACGATAGCGGTTAGTGGGGAGCCATCTGCCATCGCTGATGGTGTGGGGAGCTTTAATGTGTCGGGGAATGGGACGCTGGTTTACACACTCGGCCTAGCCGACATGATTCACCTTGTTTGGGTGGATCGCGCGGGGAAACAGATCCTAGAGGCGGCCCCGCCTGGGTACTACGGCGACATGCAGCTTTCGCCCGACGGTAAGCGCGTGGCTTTTGATGGGAGCCTCAGCGGCCCTATGAGCGTTTGGGTTAGAGACCTCGAGCGCGGCATTCAGTCGCGCCTTACCTTCCAGAACTCAAACGTACCGCAATGGTCTCCGGATGGCTCCACGCTGGTGTTCGCGTGGCTCGGCAGCGGTCTGGTCGATTTGGGGGAACGGCCCTCCAACATGAGTGCGCCGGAGCAAGTGTTAGTGAAGCTGAACGCGCCTCCGATCATGTTTCCTTCAGATTGGTCTTCGGATGGACGCTACCTCGTGTACTACCGGACGGACACAAACTCCAGGTCCCAGCTGTGGATTCTGCCGATGTTCGATGACCGCAAGCCGTTTGCCTTCCTGCACAGTGAGTTTAATCAGAGCCAGGGACAAGTCTCACCGAACGGCAAGTGGATGGCTTATGTTTCCGATGAGTCCGGCGTTCCCCAGATCTACGTTACGTCGTTTCCGACGCCAAGTGGGATCCGGCAGATCTCGACGGCCGGGGGGAGCCAGCCGCGGTGGCGCCGTGACGGCAAGGAATTGTTTTACTTGGCTCTCGACGACCACTTGATGGCCGTCGTCGTCAAGACCGCTCAGACGTTTGAGGCCGAAGCGCCGCGAGCTCTGTTCGAGACCCAATTGCGCGTCGTTGAGCTGCGTCAGACTTATTCTGTCTCGCCCGATGGCCAGAGATTCCTCTTGGCCCTTCCGGCAGAAGCCTCCTCTCAGTCGATAGTTTTGGTTCAGAACTGGCAGGCGGCCCTGAAGAAATGATACAGGCACAAGTGAGCATGCGAAGGAGGCTGTATGCGACAGGTTTCTGCATTTGTGCTGGCTGCGTTAGCCACATGCTCGGTAAGTGCTCAGGATGCGCGAGAAACGCAACCGTCTGCATCCACGGAGGTGGAGGAAATTTATGTTGTGCGTTCCGTGCCCGAGTCAAGCACCGCGCCAACAGAGTTCTGCGCCGAGGAGCGAATCGGCTTTGCTGGCGCGACGTATGAAGGACACTACACATTTCGATCTACAGCCACTCGAAGTTCGGATGGCCGCGTAATCGACACAAATGTAAAGACAATCGGGAGTATGCATTTCTGTCGGCACAGGACAACGCCAGATTCATTCACGTGGTATGGAGAAGGCGCTTTTGGAAACACGCCCTTCAAGGGGGTTGGCGAGTGCCACGGCGCGAAAGCCGACTTCCCCGAACAGGGCATAGGAACTGTCAGTTGTTTTCTCCGCCTCTCAGGACTGCCGAGTGAGTACGTTGGCGGTCTACTGACGACGAGCACCATGTGGTCGCGGAAAAGTCAGGGAATGGAGACTGATCCGTCCGGTTACACTCAAGCGTCGATTGCGACGATTCGGCTATGGAGGAAACGAGACGCGCCTTCTAGCGCGATGCCACTGACGAAGGAATCATTGGTCGGCACATGGAGACTAGTGTCGTACAAGGCTGCAAATGAAAAGGGCGAAATGATCGAATGGTGGGGCTCGAATCCCGTTGGTTTCCTGACACTCACGGCCGACGGGAGAATGTCCATAATAATGGCCGATCCCAAACGCAAACCGCTGAACCCCTTGTCAAAATCGACCACTAACGCGGAACTCGCAGAGGCTCTCTCTACCTGCTTCGCTTACGCGGGAACATACGGATTGACGCGCGGCCAACTCGCGGTCCATATCGACGTCAGCACCGATCAGAACTTTGCGAACACGGACCAAGTGCGCTTCGTGACGCTCGAAGGTGATCGCCTGACACTTGGCGGGCGATTACTTGTGGCTGGCGAACTCGTTTGGGAGCGGCTGAAGCCTGAGACCACACCTAGGTAGCTTCCGATGGGGAAATAATGTCAACAATGATCGGCCAAACCGTCTCGCACTATCGCATCGTTGAGAAGCTCGGCGGCGGTGGGATGGGTGTCGTGTACAAGGCCGAAGATACCCGTCTTGATCGCTTTGTCGCGCTGAAGTTTCTTCCAGACGATCTTGCGCAGGACCGGCAAGCCCTCGAACGTTTCCGACGGGAAGCCAAGGCGGCGTCGGCCCTGAACCATCCGAACATCTGTACCGTTTACGACATTGGCGAGGAGAATGGCAGGGCGTTCATTGCCATGGAGTTGCTCGAAGGGCAGACGTTGAAGCACCGCATTTCTGGCAAACCCCTACCACTCGACGAGACATTGGAACTCGCGATTGAGATTGCAGACGCACTGGATGCAGCGCATGCCAAGGGGATCGTCCACCGAGACATCAAACCCGCGAACATTTTCGTAGTGAAGCGTGGGCACGCGAAAATTCTCGATTTTGGCCTAGCGAAGGTGACGGCTCAGCCGAAGCCCATTGTGGAAGCCACAGCCCCGACACTCACGCACGTTCCCGAGGAGCAGCTGACCAGCCCTGGGGCTGCAGTTGGGACAGTTGCGTACATGTCTCCGGAACAGGCGCGAGGTAAAGAACTCGATGCACGCACGGACCTGTTCTCCTTTGGTGTGGTGGTGTACGAAATGGCGACGGGCGCGCTGCCGTTCCGAGGCGATACTTCCGCGGTGATCTTCGATGCAATCCTGAATCGTGCGCCGGTCGCTCCGGTTCGCCTGAACCCGGAACTGCCGCCGCAGCTGGAAAGCGTCATCAACAAGGCGCTGGAGAAGGACCGTAATCTTCGCTACCAACATGCGTCCGACATCCGCACGGACCTCAAGCGCCTCGAGCGTGATACAGGCTCGGGGCGTTCCGGTTTAACCGTTGCGGAGATGGAACCTGCGGTCGCCGAAACAGCGTCAAGACAGTTGCACTCCGTGCGTGCCAGCCCAGCAGATGAGCAGCCGCCGAAATCATCTTTCGGAAAATGGTTTGTCACGATCGCTTCGATTCTGGTGGTGCTTGCTGGCCTTGCAATCGGTGGATATTTTTATTCCCACCGCACGCGCGCCCTCACTGAAAAGGACTCCATCGTCGTTGCGGATTTTACCAACACAACCGGCGACCCTGTGTTCGACGGCACGCTTCAGCAGGGCCTCTCTGTACAGCTCGAACAATCGCCGTTTCTCAGCATCGTCTCAGGCGACCGGATTGCACAGACGCTGCGCTTCATGGAGAAACCGCCGGACACGCGGCTTACACGAGCCGTGGCGGTTGAGGTGTGCCAGCGAGCAAACGCCACCACTCTGGTGGAAGGCTCGATTGCGGCTCTCGGGAGCCAATACGTCATCGGCCTGGATGCCATCAACTGCCATACCGGCGATACGTTCACGCGAGAGCAGGTGACTGCCAACGGCAAGGAGAGGATTCTGGCGGCTTTGGGAAATGCGGCCTCCGAGCTACGTTCGAAGCTTGGCGAATCGGATGCATCACTTGGGACGTATGACGTACCCTTGTATCAGGTCACAACGACTTCGCTTGACGCCCTGCAATCGTTCACGCTCGGCGCTCATGCGATCGTAATGAATGGCGATCTCGAGTCGGGGATTTCATTCTATAAGCGGGCTCTCAGCTTCGATCCAAATTTCGCCGAAGCTCACGCCGCCCTGGGCGACGCGTACCTGTCGGAAGGACAACTCGGTCTCGCTGCGGAGCAGGCGACCACAGCGTACCAATTGAGGGATCGCGTGAGCGAACGCGAGAAGCTCGACATTACCTCCGCGTACTACATATTTGCCACCGGAGACATGGAAAAGGCGGTCCAGACTGGAGAGCAATGGGCCAGAATCTATCCTCGTGATACGGTGCCATATCATCTCCTGTCGAGGGCCTACTTCGGCGTGGGCCGAAGGGAAGAATCACTGGCCGCAGCCCGTGAAGCCCTCGCGCGCGACCCCACGCCTTCCAGCTATCTAAACGTTGCGGAAAGATACACGGCACTCGGACTCTATGACGAGGCGCTGGCGACGATTCAGCAGGCCGAGGTGAACCACTTTGACCCCGCCGCATTCCGCAGTGCGCGATACCAAATTGCTTTTTGCCAGAGCGACTCCGCCGCAATGGACGCGCAATTGGCGGGCCAGTGGTTGTTTCAGCCCCCATCGGCCGTCAACGCAACTCAATCGTGGACTGCCGCCTATCACGGTCGCCTGGTTCGCTCGCGCGGTTTGAGGGAGCGCGCTGCGGAATTGGCCAGGCAACACGACGCGAAGAATTTGCTGGCAAGCTACCAGGTAGCGGGCGCCTTGATCGAGGCGCTCGTAGGCAATTTGCCGGAGGCGCGGAAGGTTGCAAAGGACGCGGGCGGAGTCCCGGCGGACCGCGACTTGGAAGGCGCCTCGGCCATCGTATTGGCTCTCATCGGCGAAACGGCGCACGCTCAGAGGCTCGCGGACGATCTGCAGCAACGCTTTCCGGATGCTACGTATCTTCGATATGGAGCGTTGCCAGCGATTCACGCGCTTCTAGCGCTCCGCCAGGGAAAACGGGAAGAGGCGAGAGAGGATTTGCGAGTCATTTCATCACACGAATTGATCCCGCCGTGAAGCTGCACTCCGCCGGGGGTCCCGGTGTACATTCGTGCCATGACGTATCTCGCTGCGCACGACGGTGCGGAAGCGGAGGCGGACTTTCAAGTGATCATCGACCATCCTGGGATCATCGGAAACTATCCCGTCGGGGCGCTGGCGCATCTGGGCCTTGGTCGCGCGGACGTTTTGCAAGGCGACACCGCCAAGGCGCGCGCCGCCTACCAGGACTTTCTCGCGTTGTGGAAGGACGCCGACCCCGACATCCCCATCCTGAAGCAAGCCAAGGCGGAGTACGCCAAGCTCAGATGAGGATGTAGGCCTTCGTGTACTGGGGTAGTCGGCTGACCGCAATAAGTAATTCGAGTTAAGCTCTGGCCGCGAGCCCACGGTATTGCGCGGGAGGTATTCCTATTTCATGACCAAAAGATTCAACGAGTTGTCTGATTTCATCTCGCAAAAAATGCGGATGTTGCACATCTATCAGCCCGTCATGATTATGGAGCTGCTTCGAAGAGGTGGAAAAGCATCAGCGGATGAGATTGCAAAGGCTATTCTTTTGCACGATCCGTCCCAGATTGAGTACTACAGGCAAATCACGCACAACATGGTTGGGCGTGTGTTGACCAGGAATCACGGGATTACAAGCTGAGACAAAGAACGGTATTCCTTGAATGGATTTGCAGATCTTACTCCTGAGGAAAGGACCTGCTCATTTCGCAATGCGAAGCAAAACTTACCCAGTACCTGGAAAAAAGGGGCGAGAAGGTCTGGCAACATCGCACCCTGGCCGCAGCTTATATCTCTGGCACGAAGAAATACGAGGTGCTCAAGCGAGCGAAGTTCCGGTGCGAACTGTGTGGAATCCCAGCCGACGAGAAGGCTCTGGAAGTTGACCACATTGAGCCAAGAAAGTGGGGAGGCCTGGATGATCTGAACAACTTGCAGGCACTCTGCTATACGTGCAACGCGTCCAAAAGAGATCGGGACAACACGGACTTCCGTAAAGTAGCCGAATCCTACAAGACGAGGCAGGACGGATGTCCGTTCTGCAATATTTCGGAGAAGGCGATTGTGGCGGAGAACCGCCTGGTCTGGGCCATTCGAGACGCTTTCCCTGTGACCGACTTGCACACCCTGCTGATTGCTAAGCGGCACGTCGAATCCTATTTCGACTTGTACCAACCTGAACTCACTGCCATGCACTCATTGCTCGGGGGATGCAGGCAGACATCATGAAAGCAGACTCTGCTGTCTGCGGCTTCAACATCGGCACAAACAATGGTTCAGAGGCGGGCCAAACAATCTCTCACTGTCATTTACATCTCATTCCGAGGCGCAAGGGAGACATTGACGATCCCAGAGGTGGTGTCCGCGGCGTGATCCGAGATAAGCGTGTTTACTAATACCAGTCCATTGCGGTTCGCGTAGATCGGGCGCCGCCGACTCTAGCCAACCGGAAACGCACGTTTAAGCCGGGGTTATTGGCACTTCTCTATTTCAAAGTGCCACCGTAGCCTGCGGTTCGAGACATTCCCTGCCGCCCTCGCCGAATTGCTTTAATAGGTTCTAATTGCGCTGTTTGAAGCGAACCGTACGGCCCATTTCTCTTTCGACGATTGTGACGCATTTTGTCAATTATAACGTATGGCTTTTAGACATACATTAGTTCGATGAAGCGGACAACGATTTGGCTCACCGACGCACAGATTAAACAATTGGCCCGTGTATCCAAGAAGCGTGGAATTGCAATTGCAGAGTTAATTCGCCGGTATGTAGATCGCGGATTGGAGCGGGAGAAATGAGAGCTGCCATTTACGCGTGGGTGAGTACGCGGGATAATCGTCGGCCTGCTGTGCTGTGTGATCTACATTTGTAAATGGATCGACGACTGGGACATTTAGCGTCCGCTCAGGGACTTGTTTGACTGCGGCTCTACCCTCCGGGCAGGGGTGCAACGCGTCGCAGTCCCGCGCAATCGGCAAGCGCGGATCAACCCTGCACACTTTGTCTGGGTCCACTCTGGTTAGCTGCCGGTGCTCCGCTGATGCTTACTTGGTGTCTCGGCTTCTCGGCGATCTTCCTGTAAGGGACTCCTAAAAGAACGGGTGGTGCGGGTACGGCGTCGGATCGCCCCTATGGGGGTATTGGACGGTAGGTCGGTTGCCACATTTTCAAGTATGAGCGACCTTCGACACATTCGAAGACATGGGCCACACCGTGACACGATTTCGTCCCGTGCGTTTGGACTCGTACATCGCCTTTTCCGCAAAGTGGAGAATCTCATGGACAGACTTCGAATCTGTTCGATCACTCGCACAGACACCGATACTTGTCGTTACGGCGATTTCACCCCCGGGCTTCTCCTGTTCTACGGCGCATCGGATTCGCTCCGCCGTGGCCTGAGCCTGTTCTGACGAAAAATCGGGGAGAAGAATTGCAAATTCGTCTCCGCCCCATCTGTATACCTTCCCCCTGCGTCCGATGACGTTCCCAATCGTGCTGACGACCCGATCCAGACATGCATCGCCCTCTAGGTGGCCCAGCGCATCGTTCACAGTTTTGAAGTTATCAAGGTCAACCACTAGAAGAGCAAGGACGGCACGTCGGTTAAGTACGGTCTCCATGTCGGCTAGAAGAACTTCCTTGTTCGGCAGGCTCAAACGGGATAGTTGTTGCGACGGTTGGAAAATTTCGGCTTCCTGATTGCTCGATGCCTGCTCGGCAAGCAGCTTATCGGACGGTCGCATGTATTCAGTTACAGAGCCGGGATCAACCAACCCGTTGGCTCTTAGGATTCGCGTCGCAAGAAGCAATTCCTTCTTGGTGACACCGAGATATTGTGCGTCCCAAGGGTCTGCCCCCCATACTTCGCTCGGCTCGTCGGCGGCCAGGAATCCTAGGATGTACGCTTTCCCCGCAAGAAATCGCTCGATTTCCTGCTGGGAAAGGCGTTCGGAGAGCATTTGTTGATGCTTAATCCTTTGATAAGTTTCCTGCCGCACGTCGAGGTCATAGAAGGTAACGACACCGTCATCGACCGCCCTTCGAACGCTATTGATGGCTTCCGGAACAATATCGAAGACGGTCTGATTGAATGAGAAACCAAGTTCCATCGAACACTTTGCGATCTGGTCTTCGGGCTGTCTTACAACATCCATCAAAACAAAAGTCGAAACTCGGGAGTTCGTCGCGGTCGCCTGAATAGGCCACAGGATAGAAATACGAACGGCGACTCCAGATCGGCAGAAGAACAGTTCGGGAGAACCACACCTGATCCTGCCAGCAACTGCGGCGGCGTATGATGAGGTGCGGCTGCGGCACGGTCATGGGAGCGAGAAAATTATGCGGATGTATCTTCATCTCGCGCCCGGACATGATGCCCGAGAGCTGCGAATGATACCGAATATCACAGCAGAGCTTGGTCCTGGCGTTGGTCCTAGCAAGGTTGGGGTTGCAGATAAGTCGTGCAAGGTCAACCGATTGAGCGCTTGATTTAGAGGGGCGAGCGGCTGGTGGGGGTGCCAGCCGCTATAAGCGCATAACTATCGGAAGGACTGCAACTTACACCGCTTGACCCGCGATGATGTGGGACCCACTTGGACCCATTCGTGCGCGAGCAGGAGTGCCCTCGAAATTTATCGGCTTTTACTATTAAGTCCTCGGCCCAACTCAATGCCGCCTGGCCGTTCGGGAATCCGATGGTCGTAATCGAAAGCAGAATCACATGGCGAATTTCATCGGGCGAGATACCGTCGGTTAGGGCATTTCGCACTGC
>Ga0306921_10002252_pt1 | contig 19309 bp, 18 predicted proteins | sample sta12Cox44000080_FD_203760 | JGI IMG/M metagenome (GOLD analysis project Ga0306921, IMG submission 203760) | Lab enrichment of tropical soil microbial communities from Luquillo Experimental Forest, Puerto Rico - statoxic.12C.oxic.44.000.080 (v2)... | ecosystem: Environmental > Terrestrial >... | reverse complement strand
CGGGGCGCAAACGCGATTCTGGCGTTGCGCTGCTCTCATCTCAACGGTCTCTTTGAGGACTATTGGGACGGACGCCGCGAGGCTCGGGCGGCTTGACATCCACTTCTAGGTCGCGCCCGACGGTTTCGGGGAAAGCGGCTTTTACGTGGAGCGCTCGATAATCTGCTTTTCGCCAGCGATCACGGCTAGACTGGCCATGTGGAGAAAAAGCCCGTGTTCCACGATTCCGACGATGGAATCGAGCTTACGGGCCATGGCGTCGGGGTCTTCGATGAGCAGGCCCGAGCAATCGAGAATGAAATTGCCTTCGTCGGTTATGTAGGGTTTACCGTCGGCGGTAACTCGAGGCGTTGGTGTGAAGCCAAGATCGTGAAGCGAGTCTTTCACCAAGGGAGCGGCCATTTGAATGACTTCAACCGGTAGAGGGAAGCGGCCGAGCTTCTCGACTTGCTTCGATTCGTCGGCAACGACAACAAAGCGTTTCGATGCGTTCGCGACAATTTTTTCGCGCAGAAGTTTGCCGCCGCCTCCCTTGATGAGTGCGAGACCGGGTGCGATTTCGTCGGCGCCGTCGACGGTGAGGTCCAGACTGCGGCACTCTTCGAACGTGAGGAACGGAATTCCATAGCTTCGGCCGAGGTGTTCGCTGTCTTCCGAACTGGCGATCGCGCGGATCTTCAAGCCATGGTCGCGCACGCGTTCGCCGAGAAGCTTGATCCAGAGCGTCGCGGTGGATCCGGAGCCCAGTCCAAGGGTCATTCCCGGTTCAACGAGCTGGAGCGCGCGTTGAGCGGCGTGCAGCTTTAAACCGGCATGATCTTCCGCGTGCTGTGTAGCCATGGCGTGTAGCGGGGTCTTCACCCGCTTCCGATAGAAATACCTTATTCCATCTTCGACCACAAGGCCGGAGGCGAGTGCTGTCGCCGCAAAATGAGAATGTCCGGTTTGAGCAAAGTAGAAATGTCCGCTTTCATGGATGGTCGGGGGGCACGGAGACGGAGCGTATCGCCTTGAGCCAACGAGAACGGGAGACGGAAGGTGCTGCACGAGGTAAAGGAAAAGCATTTGACGCAGGCGGAGGCAGCCGAGCGGCTGAAAGTGACCGACCGTCAGGTCCGGCGGCTCCTTTTGGCGCTCGAAGAGCGGGGGGATGGTGCCGTGCCGCTATGCGGACGTTACCTGCATTGCGGGGGTTCCGCAAACCAACGATCACCGCTTTCACTGCTGATCTTCGGTGCAGGTACATACCGCGAAACATGGCTTGCTTCTGAAGGTATCGGGCAGGCTTCTCTGTTAGACTGGTAGGGAGTCTTGCTGCGCCACTGCAGTACCCAGCCAAGGCGCAAGAATCCAATCGAGATTGGGAGTCGCATCATGAGAAAACTGTGGGTTTCGGTCATAGCTCTTTTGCTGGCTTGCCCCACTTTTGCGTCCGATCATAGCAGGGAACAGAAACGCCTCTCCGCCTGCGGCCAGGTGTTCAAGGAGATCATGGATATTCCCGACGGGATTCCGAAGGACCTGCTCAACAAGGCGGAATGCGTCGTTGTGATTCCTTCGGTGGTGAAGTTTGCCTTTGGCGTAGGCGGCGACTTTGGGCGCGGCGCCATCAGCTGCCGAACCGGCCAGCATTTTACAGGGAAATGGAGCGCACCGGCGCTGTTTGCGCTGGAAGGGGCCAACATCGGATTTCAGATCGGTGGCGAGGCAACGGACTACGTTTTGCTGATCATGAATCCGAGAGGCGCGAACTCCATCTTAAGCAGCAAAGTGAAACTGGGCGCCGACGCCTCGGCGGCGGCGGGACCGAAAGGGCGCACCGCGGCTGCGGATACCGACATCGTAATGCGAGCGGAAGTTCTCAGTTATTCCCGGGCACGGGGTCTGTTTGCGGGCGTTTCGCTTGAGGGCTCGACCCTTCGGTCGGACGGGAGCGCCAACCGGAAGCTGTATGGGCGGAGCCTCAGCGCCAAAGAAATTGTTCGTGAAGGCAAGGTGGGAGTGCCGGCGGCGGGCAGCGAATGGGTGTCGTTGCTCGACAAAACCTCGCCAAAGAATGAGTCGGACCCCGTATCGCTGAAAGAATAGCCTCGTGGGGCGGTAAGACCAAGGGTCGTCGCCGGTGCTCCTGGCATCCCTACGCTGACGGCTACGGTGGTGCACCGCCGCGATTCCCGCGTCATCGCTGTCCTCTTACGCCATCGAGAGTGACTTACACGGACCGCGCCCCCGGGGGATTCGGAATCTTAGGGAGCGCCGGGGGGGTGGTGCGCCGTCGAATCGAGGTAGAATCCTCGGCGTTATGCGCAAATTGGCGTTTCTGTCCTACGGGGTTGCGATTGTGCTCTCCGTTTGTGTGATTCAAATTGGGGCGAACGATCACGTCGTCCTGAAAGATGTACCGGTAAAAGTGCGAGACGGCGTGACGCTGCTCGCCGATGTGTGGCTGCCTGACGCGAAGGGCAAGTTTCCGGTGCTTGTCTATCGCACGCCTTACGGGAAAGCCCGGGCGGCGAAGGGATGGACGACGTTCGACAAAGCGGTCGCTCGAGGGTATGCGGTGGTCATTCAGGATGTTCGGGGGCGGTACGCGTCGAGCGGGGAGTTTGACCCCTATCGTCACGAAGGCCGCGATGGATACGACACGATTGAGTGGGCCGCCGCGCAGCCGTGGTCGAATGGCGCGGTGGGAACATTCGGGCTGTCGTACCCCGGTGCTGTGCAGTGGCTTGCCGCGGTCGAGGATCCACCGCACCTGAAGGCGATGGTCCCGGCGATGACCTTTTCGACGCCTCGGAATTTCTTCTATTCCGGCGGTGTTTTCGATGGTTCCTGGCTCGACTGGATCTGGTTCAACATCGCGCCCGACGCGCGGAAGCGAAAGCATCTGCCGGGGCCGGAAACGCGCGAAGAAGCAGCGGCGGCGTGGAAGAGCGAGCAGCAGCGCTTCGAGAGCTTTCTGCCGATGGCCGAGCTTCCCGACCTGAAGCAGGTCGCGCCTTTTTACTACGAATGGTTGTCTCACCCGCCGGCGAGCGCGTGGTGGGACTGGGCCGAGCTGCGAGGGAAGTACGACCGCGTGCACGCCGCCGTGCTGAACATCTCGGGGTGGTACGACGAGGCGTACGGCCCCGACGGCGCCACGACAAATTTCAATGGTCTGGTCGCCGCGCGCCGAGCTGAAGCAAGTCCGCGAACGGCAACGATGATCGGCGCGTGGACGCACGGCGAACTTGAGCGTTCGAAGGCCGGTGAACGCGAGTTCGGCAAATCGGCGGCGGTCGATTACGACGAAATCATTCTGCGCTGGATGGACCATTACCTGAAGGGGCTGGACAACGGCATCGAGAAAGAAAAGCCGGTGCGCATCTTCGTGATGGGTGCCAACGCGTGGCGCGACGAAGACGCCTGGCCGCTGGCTCGGGCGAAGAAAACTTCGCTGTATTTTTCATCTTCGAAGGGAACTGGCGGAGCGTTGTCGCTTGGCGACATTGCTTCGAAACGCGGCGAACCGTTCGCGGAGTTTGTTTCCGACCCAGCCCATCCTGTCACCGATCCTTATGAAGAGTTTGGAGCGCGCGACTATCGCTCGTTCGTCGGCCGCAAGGATGTTCTGCTGTTCGACTCCGCTCCGCTATCTTCGGATATGGAGGTGACCGGCCCGATCACCGCGGAGATGTATGTTTCCGCAGACGTGCCGGATTTTGATTTGTGGGTGCGGGTTCTGGACGTATTCCCGGATGGCGCGGCGTACAACCTGATGAGCCCAGGGTTGGATGTGCTGCGCACCAGTTACCGGAACGGGTCCGAGACGCCGGAGTTCCTTGAGCCCGGGAAGATCTGTCGGCTGGAACTCAACCGACTGCTTACCTCAAACGTGTTTCAAAAGGGCCATCGCATCCGCGTGCAGGTATCCGGCGCTTTTTTCCCGCATTTTTCGCGAAACCTGCAGACCGGGAAGTCGGAAATCACCACGTCAGGGATGAGGGTCGGGCATATTCGCGTTTACAACGATGCCGAGCACGCCTCGCAGATCGTTCTCCCGCTGATTCCGGCTGAGGCGGGGCCCTGACCGGTAGCTCAATGGAGAGCCGGATGTCAGGAAAGGGCCCAACTCAGGTTTGCCGGATGTGAGTCTTTTTCTCCGGTGAATTACAGTGTTTGCCCGATAGGCATCGGGTGGCGATACCGGTAGCTTGACTCCATAACCCATACCTCAGTGAGGGGCGGTGAAGACTACCCTGACATGGTGCCGTCACCGCCTCCTCCTCAAACAGCAGAGACCCAATGAGTGCTCAGGAGGCCGCGGCGAGTTCGGGCGGCTTTGAAAAGCGCAGCTCGTAGCCGATGGCCGAGGCCGTGATTTGGCAGGAGCCGAAGCGGCTTTGTTCGGCCATGTTGAGGAACTGATCCCTGGTGTAGGCGCGCTTAATCAACATGCTGCGGAAGATCCATTTGGTTAGCCACGCGTCGAAGCGGCCGCGTCGGCTCTGCTGCAAGTGGGTATCGAGCACTTGGAGCGAGACATCTTTGCGAAGATCGGCAATCAGCGCCTCGCCTCGCGGGCGGAGCACGCGGTGCATTTCATCGAGAGCCTTGACGGGTTCGGAGAAGTTCTTGAAAGCGGCAGCGCAGTAAAGGAAGTCGAAGGAGTCGCGGGGAAACGGCAGGGAAGAGGCGTTTCCGAAGCGGAAGTCGATCCTCACACCGGCGTTCCTGGCATTTTCCTGCGCAATTTCGACGAAGGTCCGGCTGATATCGAGCCCGGTGATCCGGAAATCGCCCAGCTTGGCGAGTTCGATCGCGAAAAATCCCGGGCCGGGCGCGACTTCGAGCACCTTAGAGCCGGTGCGCAGCTGCTCGGCCACGGCTTGGGCTTGGCGGCGGAAGTCGTCCATGTCGTTGCGGCGCGTGCGAGTGTACCAGCGCGCGACCCAGCCCTCCATTCCCGCTCCCTTGTGAGGCTTTTGGTTTTTGCTACGCATGAGCTGCTCCTTCTGCGCCGATTATTTGGCGGCAAAGACGGCCGACGGAGCCGCGACCGAGGGTCGGGTGTAGCTGACCCACAGCTCCGCGGCGATGGACACGAGCGCGAACCCAATCCAGAAGGCGGTGCCGAAAAATTGACTGGGTTCGGGCGTGTGACCGCGAAGCAGCGCGGCGGCGAAGAACGTGCCCATGATCGGGCGAATAGCGGCTATCGCGAGGCCGATGGCATAAGCGCGGATCATCCACTCGCGGTGCCGGGCAAACTCGCGATGGATGGCATGCCAAAGAGCCTTGGAGAGTGAAATCAGGAAAAAGCTGCCGAAGAGAATGATAGCCGCTTTTTCGTCGAGCCCACCGATGGTTTTCCTGAACGCCATGATCAGGCCGGTGGCACCGACGATTCCGCTGGCGGCAAGAAAGGCGCGGCCGGACCAGCGGTGAAACCGCGGATGCTTCGAGCGAATGGGGCGCGCGAACTGCAGCGGTCCCGGGAGCATGAAGAGCGAGGCCGGGAGAATGTGGGCTAGGGTGAGGGCGCGATGATCGGCAAAGTGAGCGTCCAGAGCTGCGGCGGGATTATTTCGGGTGGCTAGTCGACCGGGATAGAAAAGCACAACCGCGCGCCGTGCGGCCACGGCGAGGCCCAGGAAGGTCAGGAGCACTACCACGGTCCAGAGGAATCGTACGAGAGTGCCGTTCGGGCGCATGGCCTGTGCTGCCTCCTCGAACGAATACGCAGGAAACTGGCGATTTATATCGGGGAACGAAAGCCGATCGCTCCGCGGCGCAACCCGGCAAACCAAACTGCAGTGTAGAAGATGCAGAAGATAGGAGCGCCGGCATCGGAGGCAATGCTACCTTGGGGAATGGACCTCACGCCCGAGAAGGGAAATGTGGCAGAATAAGGGCTCGATGGGAGGCAGTTTGCGGAGCATCACCACAATCAGCCGGGCTTGTTGCCACATAGCGAGCCGATGTACCGGTGCATCCAACTGGGTAGGCCACGGGACGTTCGGCAGAGGGCCATGGCGGACAGAGCTTGGAGAAACAGAAAGTGGCGGGCAGACGCACAGCAACGGTAATCGGCGTTCCGGCTCCTTTGAATGGAGCGGAAGCTACGGGTGCGAGCCAGTTTCTGCTGGACCTGATCGGTAATACCCCCCTACTGCATCTCACCCGAATCGGCAGTGAATTCCCCAATATCGAGTTGTACGCGAAGGCCGAGTGGTTTAATCCCGGCGGATCGGTGAAGGACCGTCCTGCGCTGAACATGATTGAAGCGGGACTTGCAAGCGGATTGCTGCAGCCGGGGAAAACGATCATCGACGCGACGAGCGGGAACACCGGCATCGCCTACGCGATGATCGGAGCGGCGCTCGGTTACCACGTGAAACTGTGTCTGCCGGAGAGCGCTTCGCACGAGCGTAAGCGTATTCTCGAAGCGTATGGGGCGGAGCTGGTGTTCACGCCCGGAGACGAAGGCACCGACGGAGCCATCCGGCGCGTGCATGAGATCGTGTTGAAGAATCCCGACGACTATTTTTATCCCGACCAATATAGCAACCCGGCGAACTGGCAGGCGCACTTCCGGACGACGGCGCGGGAGATTTGGGAGCAGACGTCGGGAAGGGTGACGCATTTTGTGGCCGGGCTTGGCACCAGCGGGACGTTCGTCGGAACCACGAGGCGGCTGCGGGAATTGAATCCGAAGATTCGCTCGGTGAGCTTGCAGCCGGATGCGTCGTTTCACGGGCTTGAAGGATGGAAGCACATGCCGAGCGCGATGCGACCGGCGATTTATGACGCGACGCTGGCGGACGAAAACGTGCAGGTCGCGACGGAAGACGCGTACCGGCTGGTGAAGCGTCTTGCGCGCGAAGAGGGGTTGCTGGTCAGTCCGAGCTCGGCCGCGGCACTCTACGGGTGCTTTGTGGTGGCGAAGCGGATTCCGCGCGACGAGCGAGCTGTGATCGTGACGGTGTTTCCGGATTCGGCGGCCAAGTATCTGAGTGAACGATTCTGGGATGAGGAATGAGCACGGGAGACGCAGAGCGAGTTTGGATGAGCGCAGAGCTGGCGGAAAAGGTCCGGCGGCACGGGGAGGAAACGTATCCGCACGAATGCTGTGGAGCGCTGCTCGGACGGGATGCGAGTTCAGAGCGGGGAGAGGAAAGGCCACGGGAGATTCTGGAATTGTATCCGCTGGTGAACCGGCGGGAAGATTCGCCGCAGAGCCGGTTTTCAGTCGCGCCACAGGATGTGATCGATGCGGACCGGGCGGCCGAAGCGCGGGGACTCGACGTGGTTGGATGGTACCACTCGCACCCGGATCATCCGGCGAGGCCGAGCGAGTATGACCGGGCGCATGCCTGGCCGTGGTACAGCTACATCATTGTGAGTGTAGCGAAGGGGGCCGCGGGAGAGATGACCTCCTGGCGGCTCGAGGAGGACCGGGCCGGATATGCCGAGGAGAAGATTGAGGTTCGGTCGGAAGCGAAAGCGCGAACCTGAACCCGGAATGGAGGATTATGGCCGTCAAAGTATTGATACCGCCGCCACTGAGGCCACACGCTGGCGGGCGGGCAGCCGCGGAATTTGCGGCGACAAATGTTGAGGAGGCGCTCGGGCAATTGACGAGCGAGTTTGCGGATTTGAAAAGACATTTGTTCACGGAGGAGGGGCGGCTGAGAAGCTTCGTGAACGTGTACGTGAACGGCGAAGATATAAGGTACCTGGCGCAGGAAAAGACACCGACAAAGGATGGGGATACGATCAATATTATTCCGTCGATTGCCGGAGGAGGCGCGCCAGAAAACGGCGCAAAAGATAAAACCGGGCCGCTAAGGCCGGAATGACAGACCGAGCGGCTTGAAGCAAAAGCGAAAGTGTTTTCGGCGCAAGCAAACTACGCTACCGGGAAGCGAAGGGCGCCGGCAGGAAAGCCGGCGCTACACGGGGAAGGAGCGACGAGGAGATGGCGACGAAGGTGCAACCACTGGCAGGGACAAAGGCGGCAGAGGGTCTTACGAATGAGGAGATCCTGCGGTACAGCCGGCACCTGATCATGCCTGAGGTGGGCATGGAAGGGCAGTTGAAGCTGAAGAAGGCGAAGGTGCTGCTGATCGGGACGGGTGGGCTTGGCGCGCCGCTGGGTTTGTATTTGGCGGCGGCAGGCGTAGGCAAGTTGGGCCTGGTGGACTTCGATGTGGTGGATTTTACGAACCTGCAGCGGCAGGTGACGTTTGGCAGCAGTGACGTGGGCAAGCCGAAGAGCGAGGCGGCGCGAGCGAGGCTTTCGAATCTGAATCCCGACATCCAGGTGCAGGCGTTCGATACAAAGCTGACCAGTGAGAATGCGCTCGAGCTGTTCAAGGACTTCGACATTATCGTGGACGGCACGGACAATTTTCCGACGCGGTACCTGGTAAATGACGCGTGCGTGCTTTTGGGCAAGCCGAACGTCTACGGGTCTATATTCCGGTTCGAGGGGCAGGTCACAATTTTTGGAATGCCCGGCGGGCCGTGCTACCGGTGCTTGTACCCGGAGCCTCCTCCGCCGGGGTTGGTGCCGTCGTGTGCGGAGGGCGGAGTGCTCGGCGTACTGCCGGGCATCGTGGGATCAATTCAAGCGATGGAAACGATCAAGCTGATCCTGGGCAGCGGGAGAAATCTGACGGGAAGGCTACTGCTGTTTGACGCGCTCGAAATGGGCTTCCGTGAATTCAAACTGAGGAAGAATCCGAAGTGCCCGATGTGCGGGGAACATCGCACCATCGACAAGCTCATTGACTATTACGAATTCTGCGGGGTGCGCGGGGAAGAAGCGCCGGCAGCGGACCTGAAGGTGCCGGAGATGACTCCGCGCGAACTGAAGGCGCGGCTGGACCGCGGGGAAGGTTTGTTCATCCTGGATGTGCGGGAGCCGCACGAATATCAGATTTGCAATTTAGGAGGGCACTTGATTCCCCTAGGCGAATTGCCGAGGCGAGTGCATGAACTCGATTCTTCGCGAGAAATTGTCGCACATTGCCGCAGCGGAAAGCGTTCGGCGGAAGCGGTGGATTTCCTGAGCAAGGCGGGGTTCCGCAAAATCGTGAACCTGAAGGGCGGGATACTCGCGTGGTCGGATGAGGTGGATGCGTCGGTGCCGAAGTATTGAGGGCAGCCTCTGGCAACCGAGTTCCGCCGGTTTGGTTCAGGGCAGATCGAGCGTGAGCTTGTAGAGATTGCCGCCGCGGGTGGAGGCGCGAACGAGTAAGGAACCATCCGGGGCGAAGCCGAGAAAGTCGCAGCCGACTACGCCGCCGTGCAAAAGGGGTTCAAAGCTAAACACACTCTCGATTGCGGAATCCTCCAGGCGGAGGCGCGACAAGGGCTCGCCACTCTGCTCCATATCCTGAAAATAAATGTATTTGGCATCCGCTGACCACACCGGGTGTGTGAGCCTCTTCCCTTTGGCGATAACCGTCCAGCGAGCGCGGGGAATATCGTAAAGCTTCAGAACACCGGAGTCGGTGGAAATGGCGGCCAGATAGTGGCCATCCGGAGACCAGCGAGCTTCAAAGACTCCGGCAGAGTCAGGGACCTTGGTGGTGCGGCCGTTTTCCAATTCAAAAAAATAGACGCCGTTGTCCGTGGGAGGTCCGGGCTGAGGCTCCTCGAGGATCGAGAAGACCAAGCTCTTGCCGTCGGGCGACCAGTCGGGGTGGTCGCGCCAGTGTTTGGCGTCGAGAATAGCGCGGGGAGCGCCGCCCTCGGCGGGCACGAGGTAAATCTGATTTTTGGCGCCCTGCTGCTCGGAAAAGAGAACAAAACGGGAATCACGGCGCCAGCGAGGACCGTGAATAACGAGACGAGGAGAGTTGCCGGCGAGTTGGAGCCGCTCGCTGCCGTCAGGACGGCTTCGCCAGAGGCCATCTGCGGCAACATAGAGCAGCCAGCGACCGTCGGGAGAGAGGGCGACTTCTTCGGCGGCGGTGCCGGGAAGGAATCGCGTGATCACTGAGCTTTTTGGGTCTACGCGCAGCACATCGAGCCATTCCGAGGCGCCGTGAGCGTAAAGAATGCTTCTGCGAGCGGTCGGGAGGCCGGCGGTATAAGAAATGGGACCGGAGGTAAGGCGCCAGGGCTTTGCCCGCCACCAGGAAATGCCGAAGGGCGGTTCTTTGAGTGTCCAAAGATCGCTGCGGCCATTCTGAATTCCGGTGAAGACGAAGTAAGAGCCATCCGGGGTCCAGCGGCCGCAGCACGCGGAGGCAATTTCGGCTGAAGCAGGAAACAGCAGGCGCAAATTCTGACCCTCGGAATTGACTTCGAAAATCAGGGAGCCTCGGACGGTGGGTTCGGAGTGGGTAAAGCGCAACAGTCTGCCATTGGGCGACCAGGCGATGTCGTTGTTCTCGCCGGGCAGATACAGGAGTCGCCGGAGATTCGAGCCATCGGTCTGCGCCAGGAACATCCCGTCGGGCGTGGCGAGAGCGAGTTGCGAACCGTCAGGCGAGTAGGTGACGTCGTTGGCGACGAGGCCGGCGAGGCGGCGAGGCGTTCCGCCGACCAGGGGCATGCTCCAGAGCGGCACAGTGCCGGCGGCGCTGGTGAAGGGTGCGACGAGCAAGCGGGAGGCGTCCGGAGAAATCGCGAAGATTTTCGTGTTAGGAAACGGAGCTGGGAACGGCTGGCTTTCTCCGCCGGCGGCCGCGGTCTGCATGATGATCCAGTGATCGGCCTGGCGTTCGAGATAGAAAAGCCTGGAGCCATCGGAGACGATGCGTCCCCAGGGATCGACGCGGCCCGATTCGGTCAACGGATCGATGCGTAGAACGCGAGGAAAATGAGGATAGACGAGTTGACGGACCAGAAAGCCGGCAAAGGAGCACGAGGTGACGAGGGCTGCAATCCAGAACCAGCGCCCAGCGGATTTCGCATGCCGAGCGGGGATCGGAGGGCCAGGCGCAGGATGCGGAACGCTTCGACCCGGCACACTTGGGTGAGAACCGATGGAAGGGAGTTGAAAGGTTGCGGTGTCGATTACGGGAAAGTCGTCCGAGGATTCGAACGGATCAAGCGAAGGCGCGATGCCGTTCTGGGGCTCGACCGGGGCCAGGAAGCGGTAGCCGCGGCGAGGGAGAGTCTCGATGTAGCGGGGCTTTTCCGCGTTGTCAGAGAGCGCGGCGCGAATCTGGTTGATTGAGAAATTGATGCCATGTTCGAAATCGACGAAGGTGGAATTGGCCCAGAGATGGAGGCGAATTTCTTCGCGAGAAACGACCGTGCCGGCGCGTTCGGCGAGAAGTTGAAGCAGGCGGAAGGGTTGAGGTTGCAGTCGGATAAGGGCGCCATCTTTGCGAAGCTGGCCGGAAGATGGGTCGAGTTCAAACGAACCGAAGCGCATCCTGGGCGAGGTGGGAGGCATGAATCGGTGTACCTGAACACGGAATGGGGGGATTCTAACAATATTGCCGGGCTCATTGCCAGAACGTTCAAAAAAACCCAGCACGAGGAATAAAGAGCGCATTTTCACCGGGGTGAAAGCTAACCAACAACTAACCGGCTACGTACCGCGCCATCATTGAATGGGGAGAACCGTCCAGGCTAACGTTCGGGACAATTATTTTGCTGTTCCTGTCACGAGACGGGCAGATTCGCCAGGCCCAGCCAGTCGAGTCTGCCCGGTAAAATCGCAAGCCCCGTGAATTTTTGGACAGGGTTCCGAAGAAACCGCTTTGCAAGAAAGCGCTTGTGCTCGCGTTCAGAGGCTGGGGCGGAGGTTGCCTTTTGGGGGAGGAATGCATACGCATCGCACGGACGCGACCCCGATAGGAGTCTACCTTCTGGTGGAGAACCGGCTCGTTCGGGAGTCGTTTATGCGGCTCTTCCGAAAGCGGGCCGGTTTGGCGGTGGTGGGGCAGAGCCAGAGTTGCGCGGCTGCGATACAGGAATTGGCGGACAAGCCGTGCGATGTCTTGCTGCTCAGTTCGGTCGAGATGCTCCGGAGGATCGCAGAGAGCGGGAACGGAGCGGGCCGGACCGCCAGACCGAGGCCTTTGCTGTTCGGGATGGAGGAAAACCCCGAGTCGTTTCTGCGGGCGGTCGAACGAGGGGCGTGTGGTTATCTGCTGAGTGATGCGTCGTCGTCGGAAGTGGTAGCGGCGATTCGAGCTGTCGCAAGCGGGGAAGCTGTGTGCCCGCCGAAGCTGTGCAAACGGCTGTTTGAGCACCTGTCGAGGAACGCTTCCCCGCTGGCGGAGGTCGAGCGCGGGCCGGCGCAAGCCGGCTTGACCTGCCGGCAACGCCAGTTGATGCAGCTGGTGGCGAAGGGAATGACGAACAAAGAAATTGCGACGAACCTGAAGGTGTCGCAATTTACGGTGAAGAATCACCTGTCACGAATCATGGCGCAATTGCGAGCGGAGAGCCGGCACCAGGCTGTGGACGTGATTCGGGCCGGCGGGTACCCGCTGCAGGCGTGAATGTTGGGGCTTCTACAACGCCATCTTCCAAAAGAAAACTGAATGTATCGCGACCGCGCGGCCTGCCAGCGGCAGGTCTTAATTCAGGAGTTCGATGGGCCGGCCGCCGCGGCCCAGGTCCATGCCGGGACGCTCGCCGGTGGGCTTGCCGGAGCTCCACACCAGAACGCCGTTGACGAAGACCTTCTCGATGCCGATCGGGAGGGCGGTGGGATTTGCGTAGGTGGACCGGTCGATGATCGTGTCCGGGTTGAACACCACCAGGTCGGCGAAGGCCCCTTCGCGAATAACGCCGCGGTCTTTCCAGCCGAGACGCTGGGCCGGAAGTGAGGTCATTTTGCGAATCGCTTCGGGAAGAGGGAGCCAGCGCTTTTCGCGGACGTAGAGACCGAGAACGCGGGGAAAAGTTCCCGCACCCCGCGGGTGAAGCGCGGCAACGCCACCGTCACTCGCGACCATCACCCAAGGCCGCTGGTAAAAGGCCTTGATGTCACTCTCGATCATGGATTGGCCGATGATCGAGGCTTCCGTGTTGGCCGCGTCGCCCTCGTGGATCAGGCGAATGTACATGCCGACGTCGGAGAGGTTGGCGGACTTGGCGAGATCGGCCAGCGTGTGCCCGGCGTAGGACGGATTCGGCGAGAACTCGACGATGGTGAGGCGGGAAGCTCCGCCAACATCGGCGAGGGCTTTGGCCACGCTTTTCGGGTCGGTGTACTGTTTATCAGGAACGAGAACCTTCAGATCCGAATGCCAGGTGTCGTAGGGGTAGCAGTCTGCCAGGAAATCGACACCGCGCTTGCGGGCGTCTTCGATGACCTGGATATAGGCAGCGGCTTTTCCCTGGACGCCAACTGTGCCGAGCTTGATGTGGGAGTGCTCTACCGGAATGTGGGCTCGTTCGGCGATGGAGATTTCCTCGTTCAGCGCTTCGAAGGACCTGTCAGCTTCATCGCGGATGTGGGTCATGTAGATGCCGCCATTTTCGGCGGTGATTTTGGCAAGAGCGACGAGTTCCTCAGTGGTGGAGTAGCTGCCGACGTCATATTCGAGGCCTGAGGACAAGCCGAGGGCTCGCTGGTTCATGGCCTGCCCGAGAAATTGTTCCATTTGATGGATTTCCTGAGGCGTTGCCGCTCGCTTGTAATCCTTGTGCATTACGAGCTCTCGCATGGTGGCGTGGCCGGCGAAGGTGCCGACGTTCAGAGAGGTGTGCATCTGCTCGACGGAGCGAAGCCAACCGATGATCGGCCAAGGGGAGTCGCCATCGGCGCCAACAATGACCGTGGTGATGCCCTGGGCAATCTGGGTTTCAGCGAGGGGGTCTTTCAGGAGCCCGTCTTCGGAGTGATTGTGAATATCGATGAAGCCGGGGGCCAGGACAAGACCGCGGGCATCGATCGTCGGCTCATCTTTTTCGGGTTGCAGTTCACCGATGCCGACGATGTGGCTGAAAGCAACGCGCACGTTGGCCTTGTGGAGAGGCGCGCCGGTGCCATCGGCAATCCGCGCGTTGATGATGAGGAAGGAGCGCGGCTTCGGCTGAGAGAAGAGCGGGAGGAGGGCCAGAAGCGCGAGTGCGGCCACGGCACCGAATGCGTTTGGAAGAAAATCGCGCGTTGGCGCGCGAAGGGAGATTCCTCGCTTGGCGGACTTCGCTCGGAATGACAGGCACATATCGCTAGGGCTCATGTGGCGATTGGGTGGGACGAAAAAGGCCAGAAGGTCATAGTTTGGGATGAGGCGCGGTGTACGGAGTGCAGCAAGGGTCTTTCGCGGGCGCGGGTTCCATCAACTCGATGCGGGTGAGGTCAGGATCGTAAACGTCGTATTGCCATTTGCCGTCGCGGCCGATTTCGGGTTTGTCGTCGGCGAACTGGCTGTCAGGAGCGAGACCGTTTCTGTGAAGCTGATCGATGGCTTTCTGCATATTGTGCACACCGAGGCAAAAATGGTTTTGTACGCCGAGTTCCTGATGATTGGCGTTGGCGGGAATGTTAAGCATGTATTCGACCCAGTCCGAGCCGTCGGGAACCTGGATTTCGAACCAATCGATGTCGGAGTCTTTTGGAGGGGTGCCGGGAGGCAGATCCTTGAAACCGCCTTTCCAGTAGAGGCGGAAGCCGAGCGTGTCCAGATAGAACTTGTTCATTACTTGAAGGTCCTTGGCGACGAACCCGGCATGAACGAGCCGCGGACCGATCTGAGTCGGTGGAAGGTGGGAGGTGGAAGGCAGGCCAGGTTCAACAAACGCGATGCGATTGCCCTCGGGATCCTGCAGTTCAACGAGACGGCGGCCGTTGGGAGTGGTCTTAAGTTCAGACACCGCAATGCCGTGGCTGAGCAAATAGCCGCGCATACCGCGAACGTCTTCGGTTTCAAAGCCGATTTCGACGAGCCAGGTCCCGGGGTCACCGACGTGGCCTGGAAGCAGTTCGACGTGTTGGCTCGCATTGACGGCGAAGCAGGGGTTCTTGACGTTTGTGCAGCCGTTTGCTCCGGAATTGGTGGAGCTGTCGAGGCCGAGAATTTTGGAATAAGTCTCGGAGGCTTTCTGGAAGTCAGAAGACTTCAGGCGGACGAAGGCAACGCCGTAGATTTTCGGACGCGGCGGACCTTCCGGGGCGGCGAGGCCGGAGGCCAAGAGCAGAGCGGTTAGGACGACTGCTTTACGAAACATGACCTACCTCATGAGGGGCGTGTTTTGATTCTACCTGAAAGCCCCAACCGCACCAGACTTCGAGTTTGTTTCCCCTTGGCGAGGGGTCCGGCGCAGCAATCCGAAGACAGCGAGGAGCACAAGCGCAGTGCTGATCAAGGCAAACAGCCATTTCGCCAGCGTGAACACATTGGCGATTTTCTCGAGACTCGCGAGCTCGTGCGGATAGTCGCGCAGCATGGCCAGGAAACAAAGATTTTCGGCGTAGTCAAACAAAGTGACAGCCAACGGCAGCAAGCTGAGTTTCTGGAGAGCCGGGCGATTGGGAAAGAGCCGGGAGAAACCACGAGTGGTCGCGGAAACAAAGAACAATCCGTAGAGCGCGGGGAAAATGAAGTCCACGCGCTCGAGGAACAGACGATAGGCGTAACGGCCTTCCCCTCCGAACTGGACGAGCCTCTGATAGATGGTGCTAGGAGAATAGGTAAGCATCATGTCGGGCAGCCCGATGCGAAGCAGGTTGTCGATGCGAACAACGCCCGGGACACCTCCCTCGAATTGGATGAGCCAGAGAAGAAGCGCCGAGGCCAGTGTGGTCACAGCAATCAAAGGCGGCGTGGAGATTTTCAAGAAGAACGAGTGCAGCGCGCTCAGTGACATAGGGTTTGAACCTCTGACAGGGATGCCTCCGCCATAGTTAGAAAGTGACCTCCGTGAGGGCCTTGTGAGCGAGGTCGGCGGCGCCGGGCTTTCCCGCGAGAACCAGCTCGGCCCATTCCGCGGCCGCGTTCGAAATGCGCACGGCTTCTGTGGTCATTGATTCGGGTCCGCCGGAATCGGAATTGCCGAAAAACACGCGGTCCATCGGGCGCGATGCAATCATGCGATTTTTGGTGTATTGGCCGGGAACGGCCATCATCATGGCGTGGCCCCGGCGATACAGGCGAATTTCGATCGGGTCGACATTGAATTCGGGAAGCGCTCTTTGAAAATCCCTAAGAACTTTCCCGGCAAATTCCCGGCAGTCCTCTTCTTCAAGCAACAGCTCGCGTTGGGACTCGCGAAGCGTGCAGTAGAAGGTCAGGATTTCGTATTTGGGCTTGTAGCCCGGCTGATTGCGGATGGTCCAGTCCGCGACAATGAAATCGGTGAAGGAGTTGCCGGGGCACCAGTTATCGTAGCCTTTGCGGTACACCTGCCGATCAAAAATCATGTTGATCATCGGCACCGGAGCGTAACGCATGCGGCGCATGGCCTGTTTCTGGTCGCTCGGAAGACCTGCGACGATGCGCGAAGTGAAGAACTTCGGAGTACACATGATCACGACCTTGGCGGCGACGGTCGTGAGCTTGTCTTGTTGCGCGTAGGTGACGCGAACGACGTCGGCATCAGGGACGACCGCCACGACCGTTGCGCCGGTCAGCATGCGTTCGTCGTATTTCGGCTTGAGCACTTCGACGAGTTTGTGGGTGATGCAACCGAGCCCACCGGGAAGAATCACGCGCGAGCGGTCTTCTCCTTTAATCAGATATTGCGCGTCGGAAACGCCAATGTAAGCGGAAGTATCCTCCGTAAAGGCGCCCCAATTCGATAGGCCGTAGGCGTCCCACCACTTGGAGACTTCGGCGGCATAGGCAGCGAGGATATCCGTGAAGGGCTTGGAGTCGAGTTCGAGGATGTCTTTGCGTGGATCCATTTTGAGGATGTCGTCGGCGAATTTCTTGAAACTCGAGACGGTTTCCTTCGAATAGGGAAGGTGCGGGAGACCGGTTCGCCAAGTGTCCGGGACGTAAGTGTGATTGTCGATGGTAGGGTCGGGCATGTCGATGGGAAGAAGATTGAGGCCAATTTCCTTGGCAAGACGGTCGCTGTGACTGTCGCGAAAATCGTAAGCCGCGCCGGTCGAATAGGGCTGGCCGGCGTACTCTTCCTGGTATGCGTTGCCGCCGAAGTGGTCCTCCTTTTCAAGCAGCAGCCAGTCTTTGCCACGGAGGAAGTAAGCCGCGGAAAGTCCGGCGGAGCCTGCGCCGACGATGACAACCTCGGCGGTACGGGTAGCGTCGGGCTTCGGAAAAGAATGGCCTTCGCGAATCCGGTGGCAGACGGAGTAGTGCTCGCCTTCAAGAGAAACGGCGGGGGAGTCGTCGTCTGAAAGAGGGATGAGGGCTTGGTTGATCGGGCAACCGGAGGCCATGGAACCCGCGACCGCGAATTTAATGAAGTCCCGGCGTGAATGCGGCATGCGAACGGGTCCTCCTAAGGACGCTCCAAGAGTTCCTGAGCTTCTTTGCCGATGGTGCGTGCGCGGATGCGGTACCAGATGAGAATCAGGATGACGGAAATGACGAAAATCAATGTCGACACGGCGTTGATTTCGGGGGTAATGCCGCGGCGGAGGCGTGCCCAGATTTCGAGCGGGAGCGTATTGTCGCGGCCGATGAGGAAGAAGGAGACGGCGATTTCGTCCATCGAAAGAGTGAAAATGAGCAGGCCAGCGGCGATGAGAGAGAGTTTCAGATTAGGGAGCGTGATACGACAGAATGTCTGAAAGGGAGTGGCGCCGAGGTCGAGAGAAGCTTCCTCCTGGGTGCGCTCCATTTTTTGGAGTCCGGCAAAGAGTTCGGTGGTGGCGACGGAAATCAGTGCCGTTCCATGGCCGAGAAACACGGTGAGAAGGCTGAGCTCCAGTCCGGCGAAGACGGCGAACATTAATAAGGAAAGGCCGGTAATGATGCCGGGAAGGATCAACGGGAGAAGCACAAGACGGCGGAAGACAGATTTGCCGGGAAAGTCGGCGCGGTCGAGAGCGAGAGCGGCGAGCAGTCCGAGCGTAAGCGAAAGAACCACAGCAGCAAAAGCAACCAGGAGGCTGTTGAGAACGGATTCCCAGATCGCAGCGTCGGTAAAAAGCTGGCGATACCAATCGAGGCTGAAATGACGGGGAGGGAAGCCGCCAACTCCTTCGCGATTGAAGGAATAGAGGATGAGGACGGCGATCGGCAGGTAGAGAAACGCAAAGACAACCAGTGTGAAAAGGCCGAGGAGTGGATAGCGGCCGGACCTGCGGGAGCGGGCGCTCATCGGAAAGACCACCTTTTTTCGATACGTTCCGTGAGAAGGAGCAGAGAAATCGTGAGGAGAAGAATGCAGACGGAGATCGCCGAACCGAGCGGCCAGTCATACGCGGTGCCAAACAGGCTCTGGACGATGTTGGCGATCATGATGCTCGAGGGACCACCGACGAGAAGAGGGCCGAGGAAGTCGCCGAGGGTGAGGACAAAGGCGAAGGTGGCGCCGGCAAGCAGTCCGGGAAGGGAAAGAGGAAGAATGACGCGGAAAAACGTGGCGCCCGGGCTGGCGCCGAGGTCCTGCGAGGCTTCGATCAGGTTGCGGGGGATGTGTTCGAGGGAAGCGTAGAGCGGGAGGAACACAAAGGGGGTGTAGATGTGGGTGAGCATGAGGACCACGGCGAAGGGACTGTACAGGAAGAAGCTGACCGGCTCCTTCGTGAGGTGGAGGTACTGGAGGAAACCGTTGAGCACCCCGTCGGAGCCGAGGATGGTTTTCCAGGCGTATCCGCGGACGAGGTAGCTGACCCAGAGCGGGACGATGACCAGCTGATAGAGAAGTTCTTTGCGGACGCCGGCCTCGAAGGACATGAAATACGCAAGCGGATAACCGAGGAGGAGAGAGAAGAGAGTGACACCGGCGGCGATACGCATGGTGCGGAAAAGGACTTCGAGATAAACGGGATTGTGAAAGAGTTTGGCGTAGTTCTGAAGATTCCATTCGTGAACGAGGAAGCCATCGTGAACGAGCCAGAAGCTGTGGGCGAACATCAGGGCATAAGGAAGAAGAAGGAGCAGGCCAACCCAAAGGAGTGGCGGGAGGGAGATGATCGACTTGTAGGTGCGGGAATACATGAGCGTTCAGTCGCGGACAGGAATGGCATCGGCGGCATTGAAGACGAAATCCTGTTCGCCGGAGAGTGGGCCGCACGCAAAAAGACGTACACGCAGCAGTTGGCCTGCGCAATCGACTTCGAGCTGTTCACTGGATCCGGCGAAAGTTTGCTGCACAACCCGCGCGCGAAAGCGTACTGCATCGGGCGCACCGGGAGCTTCGGAGGCGCGGCGAATCGCTTCGGGGCGAACGGAAAAAACGGCGGGACCATCGGGTGCACTGACCGGCC
>Ga0306921_10002251_pt1 | contig 19310 bp, 13 predicted proteins | sample sta12Cox44000080_FD_203760 | JGI IMG/M metagenome (GOLD analysis project Ga0306921, IMG submission 203760) | Lab enrichment of tropical soil microbial communities from Luquillo Experimental Forest, Puerto Rico - statoxic.12C.oxic.44.000.080 (v2)... | ecosystem: Environmental > Terrestrial >... | reverse complement strand
GATAACCGCCCAAATCGAATAGCAACGGAAGACCGGAATATGTCTGCTTGCGATAGAGAGCGCCCGCCTTGATTTCGACCTGCGCATCCTGAGCCAGTTTTAGATTCTTGATGCCGGTCAACCCGACTCGAATCCACCGTGAACCAGAATTCGTCCGGTTGAGCTGCAGGCGGACCCTGCCATCGCTCTGGACGGTGGCGCGATCCAGGCGCCCATCGTTGTCAAAGTCGGCTGCCACCTGAGTCGTGTCCGCGGGCTGCCCCGTGAACGGGCCGGCATTGTAGCGCCCGCCGAGTCGGTCCCGATAAAGGACCGGATCGCGATCCTGGTAGAAAACAGCCAGATCGAACGCCTTACTATCCGGTGTAATTCGTAGCCGGAAAGCGCTCGCTGGCCGGCCCTTCACAAACGGAAAATCGGCGGTGCGATCGGCAAAACCGGCAGCACCCTGATTCCGCAGGAGCGCGGGCGAGTCCCCGAGCAGCAGCAGGTCGAGATCGTAATCGTGGTCGTAATCGATCCAGACAGCGCGTTCGTAGCGGCGATTGGGCAAGTTGGCATCCACCGGCGCGAACCGCCCCTTGAGGTTGCGATACAACAGAGGCCCGGCTTCGGTCAGGACACAAAGGTCCGTGAGGCCATCATTGTCAAAATCGCCGGGCGCGACGAAAACCACGCCGGAAATACCGGCCAGTCCGGAATCCGTTGCGAGTTGGCTACCATGCCGGTACAAGGCCACTCCGCGGCGGGACCAGACCAGCAAGTCCGGTTGCCCCAAGCCGCTGGCGTCTATGGCCGCTACGCCGGCCGTAGCGGCATCCACCGAGCCTTCTAAAACACGATCTTCGTAGGTGAGCTTTGAGCCTGCCGGCGCCGGTGCCTTCGCGCGGGGTGGATCGTAGATTTCGGCATAGGCACACCAATCCACATCTTCTGGAATAGCGACGCCTTGAGACTGCTGGTGGAGGAGCTGAAAGATCTCTAATTGACGCGCCGCAGCTTCTGTGTTCCGGTTCTGCCGGTAGAGGCCGTATAGCTGGAAATGCGCGGCGGCGAGCATCGGATCCAGATCGGAAGCCCGGACAAACTGGGCCTGGGCATCCGCGGTTCGACCGGCTCCGCGATAGAGCGTGCCTAATTGGTAGTGACCGATGGGCTCGTTGGGAACTAGTGAAACCATCCTCTCGAACTGATCGGTTGCTTTCTGGACCTCGCCGGCTCTCTTGTAATAGATGCCGAGATTGAACCAGGTGTGCGGCAACGTTGGAGCCAGTCGCTGAACCTCCTCGAGACCGGCGACTGCCTCGGCGGTTTGTCCCCCTCGAAGCAAGGCGAGCGCATAATTGAGCTTCTCTTCGGCAGAGCGGGGCGCCAAGTCCAGCGCCTTCTTGAATTCGGCGATCGCCTCCGCATGGGTTGCCGGATTCTCATAGAAGGCCTTGCCCAGATTTCGGTGCCGCTGGAGCATATCCTCAGAGCTCCGGCTGCACTGGCTGGTCACAAGAGCCCCCATGACCACCAGAACGCCTGCAAACACCCGCATGAGCAACGATTCTACTACCGGAAGTGGCCCGCGCGGCCTCATTTCACTCCCACAACGCTAATGCTTGCGTGCTTCGCTTCGGGTGAGGTCCGTGCGGGGAGGTCGATTTATACTAACAGGAATTGGTCCATGAAGGTTTGGTCTTAGGCTTGGGGATAGCCGTGAGGAGTGTTGATGCGCAACCCCACGATGAAGCCGATGTCCCTTCCGTCGGGTGGAGCAGAATCCCCTTCCCGGGCCGTATCGTGACGCGATCGGATCGTGCACGCCGGTGGGCCGGAGTACCCGCGGATCTGGCAGATGTTCGCGTTTCGGGCGGCTGCCACGGAGCACCTGGCGCGATTCAAACAGGAGACTACGCGCGTACCAGCGCCACTGATCTCGGGGATTCGTGAACTGAACTGATCTCGGAGTTTACGTCGTACCGCAATGACTGCCCGTTTTGACTGAAATCGCACACCGCAGTTGCGGCGGAATTGCTCGGCGATGAGAAGCTGTGTGGAGAGTGTTCTAAGATCTGGAGAATTCGGGCTGGGACGAAAAACACAAGGCGGTGTTGCGGTTCCTCCACAGGGTCAATCGGGATTCGCTGCGCATCGCGGCGGGCGATATGGTTTTGTTGCGCGCTCTAAGGTGGAACGATGAAGCCCTCTACTCGCCATCATCGTCTGTGCCCTATTCCACTTGTATAACCGCTGCATGGATGCAAGGGGTGTTTATGCGCTCTCCCACGAGACGCACCGGCAAGCCGGCAAACGCACGTCCGCAGAGGATATCTCCACAACTCCTCAGCCGCTCGACCAAAGCCCGTCGCGTCCTGACCGAAGGCGCGTTTGCTTGATTCACGGGCGCGATGGCACGCGCGCCAGTTCCTGATCGATCTCCGCCAGCAGTTGGGGCGGACCTTCGCTGCGCGCACGGTTCCGGGCCTGTTCCAGATACTGGCGCGCCTTGGCGGCGTCGCCGGAGCCGAGGTACGCCTCCCCCAGCAATACCAGTCGAAGCGTGGAGTAAGTGTCCTCAATCCGCAGCGCCTCGATCAACTGCGGTATGGCCTCGCGGCTGCGCCCGTGAATGATGAGCAAGCGCCAGAGTTGCATGTGACGCCGGTCGGAAGGCTCGGTATCGAGCGCCCGTTCATACTGCTCGATGGCCTCCGCAGGCCGGTTCTGTCTCTCCAGAACCTCCCCCAGCAACCCGTGAGCCTCCGCATAATCCGGTTTCAATTCGATCGCTTTTCGCAGCGCGACCGTAGCTGCATCATATTTGCCCTGCCGCGCCAGCGCGCCTCCGTAATAGTCGTAAATCAGGGGTACTTGCGGGTTAATCTGCTTGGCCTTCGCGTACATGGCATCAACCCGATTGTCCAGACGGTCGACGAATCGGGCGAGGAACAGAAGGTTCAGCAGAACAGTGAAGTTCTCCGGATCGCGCGCCAGCATCGCTTGGTTGAGCTCGGCCGCTTCGTCCATGCGTCCCTTGTGGGCAAGCTGATCGCCCTCCGCCAAATGATAGTAAATGCCGGTCGCCAGCGCCGACATCTCTTTCCCCAAGGGATCCGCGGCGGGCGGCCGGTCGCCGCTGTGGCGCTGTGCCAGGTCGAAGTTCCTCGATGACTCCGCACCTTTCCCGAGCGCGTGCTCCGCCATCGCCAGGCCGTAGTAGGCGGCTCCGAATGTCGGATAGGCCCGGCAGGCGCGGCTGTAGAAATCCTCGGCTGCGGACATGTCGTTCAGTGCATACTTTACCCGCGCCAAGCCGTACAGGGCCTCGGCTGAGGCCGGGTCTTCAGTGAGCAGCGCCTTGTAAGAGTCGCCGCTTTCCGGAAAGCGGCCCAACTGGAAGAGCAAGTTTGCTTTCCAAAGAAGCGCAGGCGCATAGCCGGGACGAAGGCGTAAAGCCTCCGAGAACGCGCCGAGACCCTTCTCCGGTCCGAACAGTTCCTGTATCACCAGCGCCCGATAGTAGCGCCACGCGAATTCTTTCGGCTCCAGGCGGATCGCCCTCTCGTAGGCGACCAACGCCGGCTGATAGACGGCATGCGCGTGCAACACCATTCCGAAGCGGCCGGACGCCCGCCCGCTCGACGGTTCTCTGACAGCTTGCTGGTGAGCCGTCAAGATGACGTCACGCACCTCGCGGTCGAACCCGTCAACCACTGGTGTGGGAACTGGCGGCACCGGACCTGCGCAAGAACAGATCGCCAGCGCCGCGAGAGCCAAGACCGTCCGCGCCGGACTCGCTGACGTACGAAATCCCCGCATCATCATTTCCCGAAATTGTTTGACAGTTTATCATGCCTATGCAATGCTGATCGAGTGAAATGGGGGGCGGTATTGCTCGCACTGGCCGCCGTCTCTCCGGCATGTAAATCCGCGCTTCGCCACACGCCCCGCTTTGATGATGTCGCCAGGCAAACCGGCCTCGACTTTTGGCATTCTTCCGGCGCCACTGGCGACTTCCTTTTGCCGGAAATCACGGGTTCCGGCGGGGCGTTGCTGGATTACGACAACGACGGTGATCTGGATGTCTATCTCGTGCAGGGCGCGCCACTGACTGTTCCGGTCGCCGGCAAGCTAACGGTTCCGTTGCCTCCGGGCTGGAAGCCTGGGAATCGCCTCTTCCGGAACAACCTCGCTCGCACCGGTAAGCTCTCCTTTACGGATGTAACCGAACAAGCTGGTGTTGGCTATCGAGGCGTGGGTATGGGCGTGGCGGCCGGCGACTACGATAATGACGGCTATGTCGATCTGTATGTCACCAATTTTGGCCACAACGTTCTCTATCACAACAACGGCAACGGCACCTTCACAGACGTAAGCCGCACCGCTGGTGTGGAGTCATTCGGATGGTCCACGAGCGCCGCATTTATCGATTATGATCGTGACGGTCACCTCGATCTGGTGGTGGTGCATTACGTGGATTTCGACAACCGGGCTTGCTACCATCCCTCGGGCAGGAGAGACTACTGTGGGCCGCAGGTCTTCGGCCGAACCGTCACGCAGCTCTATCGCAACCTTGGCGATGGGCGGTTTGAAGATGTTACAGCCACCGTAGGGCTTAATGCGAAGCGAGGACCCGGCCTTGGCATCCTGACCGGTGATTTCGGTTCGAATGGCTGGCCCAGCTTTATCGTGGCTAACGACGGGGCTGCCAATCATCTGTGGTTGAATCAACCGGGAAATCGGGCAGCCAATCCGGGTGACAGGATCTTCCGGGAAGAGGGTCTCATGCGGGGCCTCGCCTACGCTTCCGATGGCCGCGCTCGGGCTGGAATGGGCCTTGCCGACGGGGACCTTTACGGGGATGGTGGTGAACGCGTTCTGGTTACGAATCTTCCCGGTGAAGGATTCACTCTGTTCGATCGTCAGGCGAACGGCGATTTCATGGATTCCACCGTCCAGGCGGGGCTGCTTCAACCCTCCCTCCCGCACACGGGTTTCGGAGTCGGCCTCCTGGATATCGAGAACCGGGGGTTGTTGGACATGTTCAGCGCCAACGGAGCAGTCCGGACTGGGCCGGCGGCGCGTCCGGACGACCCCTACCCGTACGGTGAACGGAATCTGCTGCTCCGCAACCTGGGCCCCGGAAAGGGCTTTCAGGATGTAACAGCTGCCGCGGGTTCGGCGCTGGATTACGTCGATGTAGGCCGCGCCGCCGTGTTTGGCGACGTCAACAATGACGGGGGAATCGATATCCTGGTCACCAACAACAACGGCCCCGCGCGCCTGCTCCTGAATACCACGCCTAACCGTGGTCACTGGATCCTCCTTCGTCTCGAAGGAGCGCGCTCCAACCGCTCCGGATATGGCAGCACCGTTCAGTTGGTCCGAAAAGACGGAACTTCCGTCCAGCGCTGGGTCCGGGGAGATGGCAGTTATTTGACCGCTAACGATCCGCGAGTACACTTTGGGCTGGGCAACACTACCGAAGTGGAACGAATTGAGGTCCGCTGGCCAGCGGGCGGCTGCGACTCCTGGAATCAGGTTGCCATTGACAGGATCACGACCCTTCGAGAGGGGAGCGGCCAAGCCTGTCCCCCCAGGTCTACAAAATGAGGAAACGACTCGGTCTCCGGTTCGATCGCGAGCCGTTCACCAGTGTGGCACAAGCCAGCCCGGACTCTGGATTTAGTACCAGGTAGCCCCCTTGCTGAAATTTTGACTGGTTTTTGCATGCATTTTTACGGGGAAAACCTTGACCCCGTTTGGAGGGTGGTATAAACTACCCGGAAGTTTGAACCTCGGAGGCGGGTCTATGCGTCTATTCGGAGTCAGTGCTCTTCTGCTAGCATGCGTGTCCGCTGGTCTTGCCCAGACGGACCGCGGAACCATTACAGGTACCATTTCCGACCCAGCCGGAGCTGTGGTGCCGAGCGCCAACATCGAAGTCAAGAACTCGGACACCGGTGCCGTTTTCGCCGGAGGTACGTCGGCCACCGGCAACTACGTGGTCGCTGTGCCGGCCGGCAGGTATGAACTCAGCGTAACGGTGCCTGGGTTCAAAAAATACGTCCGCCAGAATTTGCAGGTTACGGTGGCGACCGACGTCCGTCAGGACGTCACGCTCGAAGTCGGATCCGCCACCGAATCGGTAACGGTCGAAGAGGCTGCTCCCCTCCTGAAGACCGAGAGTGGCGAGCTCAGTCACAACGTGACGGTCAACGACGCGGACAACCTTCCTGTGCTCTTTCTCAACCCGACCACAGCTCTGGGCGGCAATGGTTTCGGTAACATTCGCGATCCCCTGGCGATTTCCCAGCTTCTCCCCGGCGTGGTCTACGCCGTGGATGGCGGGATCACGGTCAACGGGTTACCCGCCTCGACCGAAGCCATTCGCATCGAGGGTCAGGACGCGACCAACGGCACCTGGAACCAGAAAACGCAGATCAATCAGAGCGGCATGGATGCCATCCAGGAGGTCTCCATCCAAACCAGCAATTTTGCGGCGGAGTACGGGCAGGCCGGTGGCGGTTATTTCAACTACACCATGAAGTCGGGCACCAACCAGCTCCATGGCAGCTCTTACCTGTACTGGGTGAATGAGGCCCTCAACGCTGGGTTGCCCTTCACCGACGCGAGCCTGACGGATAGCACCAAGGCTGGGCAACACGTCCGGACCACCGATCGCAAATTCGATTTCGGTGGTACCCTCGGCGGCCCCGTTCGCATCCCGAAAGTGTACAACGGGCAGGACAGAACGTTCTTCTTCTTCAATTTCGAGCGATACCAAGAAACCCAAGGCTTCACGCAGACGGTAACCACTCCCACGACGGATTATCGTAACGGAGACTTTTCCGCCGCCATGCACCCCTTCGGGCCTTTTCCCATCTCCCTGCCGTTTGGCTCGCCGTTTGTCGTGCCTCCCGCCCAGGATGCGCTCGGTCGTCCGCTGTTCTACGACGAGATTTTTGATCCCGCGACTACCCGGACCCTAGCCAGCGGTCAGATCGTGCGCGATCCATTCCAGGGTAATAAGATTCCGGTCTCCCGTTTCAATTCGGTGGCCCAGAACATTCAGAACCTGCTTCCCCTGCCGAACGCCCCCGGGGTATTGAACAATCTCAATCTGCCGACGTACTCCGACTATCAACACACGACCAACTGGTCGCTGAAGATGGACCATTCCTTCAGCCCCACCATCAAAATATCGGGGTATTTCTCGCACATCCTGACGTTCAATCCGAATTTGAACGGCGTCCCAGGGCCTACCGAACAACCATCAAAAACGGACAACCGCTCGAGTACCGTCCGTATCAATTACGACCAGACTCTCAGGCCCACGCTGCTGCTCCACTTGGGTGTCGGCTACCTCTATACTTACATTCCGTCCGGCGCTCCCAATTACGACGAAAACAGCCTCGGCCTGACAGGATACCCGGTTTCGAATTATTTCCCCAACATAACCGGATTGAGTGATTTCTTCACCGGCGGCGTGAACTTGGCTGGCGGTCTTTTTGGTGGAGGCAACATCGGTCCGGCGGGCTTTCTGCAGAATCTTTGGGACGAAAAGCCCACCGCCAACGCCAACTTAACCTGGATCAAGGGTAACCATTCGTTCAAATTCGGGGGCGAGTTGATGATTGAAGGCTTCCCCGACAAGGGGGTAAACCGCTCCAACGGGAATTTCGGCATATCCGCCACCGAGACGGGGAATCCTGACGAACTACGCCTGGGGCTGAGTGGGGTCACTGGGACTACGGGTTTTGGTTACGCCAGCTTCCTGTTGGGGCAGGTGGACAACCTGAATATTAACCCCGCAACCCAATCCAAGCTCGGCTACCACTCCTTCGCGTTCTATGCCCAGGATAGTTGGAAGATAACCAGAAAGCTGACCTTGGACTATGGCTTGCGGTACGACTTCGAAACCTATCTCAAGGAACAATACGGGCGCATGCCGAACACGGTTTTCAATGTGACCAATCCCGTAACCGGCACTCCAGGAGCCACGCTCTTCGAAGGTTACGGTGGCGGGCGTTGCAATTGCGCGTTCTCGCACAATTATCCGTATGCGTTCGGTCCGCGGCTGGGCGTCGCGTACCAGGTTTTGCCCAAGACAGTCATCCGGGGCGGTGTCGCGCTCCAGTACAACATGGCGCCCAACAATGCATTTTTGTCCTACAACGACACCGTGTTCTATGCCGTGAGTGGCCCCTCCTATGGCCTCCCCTTCATGACCTTGGGTCCCAATCCGTATCAGCCGGGCAACCCCTACGGGAACCCACAGCTCAAATATCCGAACTTCGACGAAGGCGTATTCCCCGTGCCAACCGGGGGGCTATTGCCTCCGGATTCCCCCTTCATCAACATCGACCGGAGTTCGCGGCCGGCACGAATCTTCAACTGGAGTTTTGGCATCCAGCGTGAAATCACGCCGAACCTCGTCGCGGAAGCCACTTACGTGGGCAATCGCGGGGTCTGGTGGACGGCGCCGGAGCTCGACGCCGCCGACTATAACGCGCTGCAACCATCCGATTTGGCCCGATTCGGCCTCAATATCAACAGTGCTGCGGACCGCAATCTGCTGTTGGAGCCCATCAGCTCGCCCGACGTGATCCAGCGATTCCCGTATTTGGCTAACCCCAATAACGTGTACAAAGGATTCCCGTCGAGTCAGCCATTGAACCAGGTGCTCCGAATGGCTCCCGAGTTTCTCGGTGTACCTCCTTTCCTGGGTCCGCCGCTGGGCGACACCTGGTATGATGCACTGCAGACCAAGATCACCAAGAGGTTTTCCCACGGCGTGAGCCTTCAGGGTTCTTACACCTTCAGCAAGAATGAGGTTCTGGGCACCAGCGCCGCCACGCAGTACTTCACGCCCGGCACGCCGCTGATTAATGATGTCTACAACCGGGGGATCAACAAGCAGCTGGCCCAAAACACGTCTCCGAGTCTGTTGGTGATTTCCGGAATGTACGTGACTCCGAATTGGAAGCGAAATAAGCTCCTCGGGCAAGTAACCGGCGGCTGGCAGATCGCCACCTTGCTCCGTTACCAGAACGGTGTGCTGATCCAATCTCCCCCTTCCGACAACAACCTGCTAAACGAGTTGGATCGCGGAAGTAGCAACAACCCAGCCGTCTGGGGTGGAGGATATACCTTCTGGAACACCGTGGCGGGCCAGTCTTGTTTGTCGATTAACCCGAATCAGAAGGGTTTCGATCCCACCACGACGCTGGCGCTCAATACTAAAGCCTGGGTGGACGCAGCCCCGGGGCAGTTCGGAACCGCTGCGCCTTTCTACAACAATTGCCGCTGGCAGCGGCAGCCGACGGAGAACTTGAGCTTCGGCCGGAACTTCCGCTTCAAGGAGCGGGCCAACTTGCAGTTCCGCGTCGAGTTCCAGAATGTCTTCAACCGGCTGTTCTATTCCCAGCCGACGGTCGGCGGCGGCTTTGCACCGACCAACCCCAACACCCAAACGATGCACAACAACCCCGGCGGCGGCCTGTCTGGAGGTTATGGCTATGTACCGTACATCAACGGCGGATGCATGAACCCGCAACCGGCATTCGGCGTTACGGCATGTCAAGGGCCACGCTCGGGTCAAGCCGTCCTGCGGCTGACCTTCTAGGCGCTTCCAGCCTGGTCGCGCTTGTGGGCGGTGCGGGAGTCCTGTGAAATCCCTCGCCGCTTTTCCGCCCTCTTAGGATGGATCGTGGTATGTCTATTGAGGAGGCGATATGCTCCCGACGCGCGTGCTGGCCGCTGTTGGATTGCTGGCTACCGGTTGCGGTTTGACTGAAACCACCTCCGCGGATACATACTACGTCATTATACGCGGCAAGGTGACCATGGAAGATGGCTCTCCTCCGCCCTTTACCGTAGGTGTCGAGCGCGTCTGTAGCGACGTCCAGGGTTCCGCGCCCGGGCCCATCACCAACAAGAAGGGCGAGTATACCTGGCGCATGGAAATGGATACGTTTAACAGCCGGTCCTGTGTCATCCGCGCCACGCATGCCGGGTACGCTTCGACGGGCGTCGACGCGTCAGGCATTAATGCCTCGTCCCACGACACGACCACAACCCTTCCGCCGCTGGTCATATTCCCGGCCATCCCGGATCCTCACGGCATTAACGGTTCGGACAGCAACTTGCCGGGGAAGGCAAAGGCGCCATTCAAAGCGGCCATGAAGGCCCTCGATGACCGGAACAACGCGGAGGCTGGCCGCCAGTTGGAAGCCGCAGCCGAAGCCGCCCCCAAGTCCGCGCAGATTTGGCACGCACTCGGAGTCGTCGATGAACAGTTAGATAAACCTGGAGAAGCACGCAAGGCGTATGAGCATGCCATTCAAGCAGATCCGAAGTCGCTCATCGACCAGGTGACGCTGACTCGGGTGTGCCTCAAGACCAAAGACTGGCAGTGCGCATCCCAGACAGCGGACTCGATGATCAAGGCCGACACCAAGCACTTTTATCCGGAGATCTACATCCACCGGGCTGTTGCCCTTTACGGGCTGAAGGATTTGGCCGGCGCCGAGTCCAGCGCGCAGGAAGCTATCCGTCTTGACCCGGCCCATAAGCGGCCGCGCGCGGAATACGTTTTAGGGCGAATACTGGAGGCCAAGGGCGATACGGCCGGCGCGCGCGAACACATGTTAAAGTACCTCGAGCTGGAGCCGGCGCCAGCCGATGTGGACTTAGTGCGCGGGCATGTCCAGAACATGGGGAAACCCGAAGCCAAGGACATCGAGCCCGATCTGGAACTGCCATGACAACGCGCCCCGCCCACCCACCACGGTAACCGACGGGCCGAGCCGGGGGAGGAGCACCAAGTGCGAGTGGGCTCCTCTTCGCATAGTTCAAGCGAGCTTTGACCTCGTCTTCGCAAATGATTGGCAAAGTAGGCCCACTTTCGCTAGATCACCATGGATGACTCGTTGAGTTTGAAAGGCGACGGGGCCAAAATACTGTGGCCCTGAATCAACGGCTGCGGCTGGCCACCCTATCGGCGCGTCCCCATGAGACCACTGCCAAGAGCCGCGAACACGACGTTGCCACCATCCGGCGTCCAGACCGATTCCCGGTCCGCCGCAGCTAAGCGGAGTCCACCCAATGCATGCACAAGCAGCGCGATGAATGCCAGCGCAAGGCAGACCGTCGTTCAGAAATTCTTCATCATATGGAGAGTTGCAGCCCCGCCGGAGGTGCGTCCCGAAAAACGCCCGGCGATCGCCCCTCGACCCAGAGACTCGAGCACGCTCAGCAGTTTGGCAAAAGCGTCCTCGCCCAGGCGCCGGCCCTGACGAGTGGGATAGTGTTGGCAGAGGGTGCGATTGCTTGACCTGCGCAAGTCACGGTAGGCAAATGGCGGCGATCCTCTGCGGCCTTCGCGTCGGAAGTCTTCGTGTTCACCCGTGCGGCCATGCGCGTGGAGACCGCGCTGCTTTCCGATAATCCATGATCTCTAGCCAGCTCCAGTGCCCTCCATCATCGCTGCGGCTCCCCTCCCGCCTCGGTTACCTCGAGTAATTCCTTCAAATACTGCTTCCACACCGCTGCTCGCGAATGGGTTCCATGCCCTCTCGTTTCGTCGCTGGTCGGAATCAGGATGTACCGGCCGTGCGGCACTTTTTCGATGGCGCGCGCTACGAGGTCCAGCTCGGGCGGGTTCACCTCGTCGTCGGCGGAGTTGATTGCGAACAGCAGGGCTTGGATCTGGCCGAGGTGCGGAGCGGGATTATAGTCCGTCGATGCCTCGAACTGGTACAACATGTCATTGGCATCGATCTTCTTGGCGCGCTCCCGCAAATCCGCTACTGCCCGATCGGCCTTCTCCGGTGTCGGGCTCGTCCTTTGCAGTTCGAGCGGGCTGCTGGTCATCATCCACAACGCGTACTCGGCGGCGACGAGCCCGTTCAGGGGAGGCGCGGTATATTCGCCGTTGTTCCACTCCGGATCATTGCGGATCGCCTGAATGATCATGGCGCGAAACATGCGGTTTCGCCCGACGATCTCTACCGGCGCACTGGCCAGCGGCATCAGCGCGTCCATCGCCTCCGGAAAAAGATAGCCCCAGACCCACGTATGCATGGCGCCCATCGATGTGCCCATCACCATGCGCAGATGGTCCACCTTCAACCCTTCGCGGACCAGAAGCGATTCCGCACGCACCATATCTTCGTAGTCGTAATGCGGAAACCGCGCGTGCAGCCCGTCCGAGGGCTTGCTCGACTTCCCGTGCCCAATCGAATCGGGCAGAATCAGGTAGTGGCTGGCCGTATCGAGCGGCTGGCCGGGCCCGAACAGCTCGCCGGCGAAGTTGTCACTCAAGAAGGCGTGCCCGCTGCCTCCGGTGCCGTGGAGAATGAGCACGGCGTTCGTCACGTGACCGTCCTTGTCGCGGGCCGCCTTGCCGAGGGTCAGATAGTGCAGCCGCAGTTCGGCCAACTTCTCCCCCGAGTGAAAGGTGAAATTCTGTGTCGTCCAATCCCCCTCTACCTCCCCGCCATAGGCCTGCGCCGCGGGTTGCGACCACGCCGCCTTCGCCGCCAGCGCCAACACAAACACTGAAAAGACGCGCGCCATCGATCGTGCTACCCTCCCCTCCTTCAAGAACTCCCCTCGTGCCCGAGCGAGCGGCTACGGCGTGCCTTTGAACAGCTTCGCCACGCTTTCGGCCGCGGTTGCCAGCCCGGAAACGATGCCCACCAGAGACACCCCTGACGCGATCAGCTTGTCGTGCCGCATGTACCAAGGTGAGAGCTTCGGCTCGAGCTTTTCGAGAATCATCACAGCGTTCATCAGGGCCTTCTGCCGATCGTCAAATTTCTTCGCCGTATCAAACTCCTTCACCATCAGGGCCATGGTGAGTCCCAAGAACTTCTCATCCATCTGCTGACATTTCTCGATCAGCTCATCCATCTGAAGCGACAGAGTCATAGACAAGGCCTCTCGCGTTCGCGCTCCTCCGAGCAGCGCCGAAATATTGCCGGCGAGCCGGTCTCGCCGGTCTGCAAGGAAGCAGCGCGCGACGAAACCCATCCCCACCCCGGCCAGAATGAGCAGCGAGCCAAGAGCAATCGGCGGCCAATCGGCCGGCTTCGACCACGGCGAAGTCAGCCCGATGACAGCAGTCGCTAGGACGGCAAGGGCCATCCCAGTCGCGACGGCGACCTTGACCGTGGTGGCGAGCGGCCTTTGCGCCGTAGGGGCGCTGGCTGGCGCACCGTGCGCCGTGATTTCGGAGGCCTCAGTCGCGCTCACGGCCGGTGGAGCTGGGAGCGGGCGGTCTTCGACGCTTTCCAAAAGCAGTTCCAGCGCCGCGGCTACCCGGACCCCGGAGGCTGGGCGCATCCTGGGCTCCTTGGCCAAGCAGTGCCGCACCAGATCGGCGACATTGGCAGGGATCATGGGCTCCAGCGGCGGCGGCTCCTGGGTAAAAATCGCCAAAAACACTTCGGCCGTGTTTTTTCCTTCGAAAGGACGGCGCCCCGCCAACATCTCATACATGACCAGGCCCAGTGAAAACACATCCGCCGCGGCAGTGAGACCTAAACCGCGCATCTGCTCCGGCGACATATAGTAAGGCGTGCCGACGATCGCGCCCGCCTGCGTTCGCCCCGTACCTGTCTCGATTTTTGCGAGCACGCTGAAGTCGATCAGCTTCGCCTCATCAAAGCGGGCGGTACCGGCGCGCTCCGGCACCCAAATGTTCGCGGGTTTGACATCCAAATGCAGAATTCCCTGTTGGTGCGCCCAGCCGAGCCCGCGGGCCACCGAACGGGCCAGCAACAGGACGTCTCGAATCTGCAGGCGCCGTCCGGACCTGAGTAACGTCGCCAAGTCCGCGCCTTCCAGCCATTCGGTGACCAAAAACGGCCGTCCGTCCGGCACATCTCCAAAGTCATACAACTGGGCAATGTTCGGATGATGCAGTTGCCGCAGAACGCGCACTTCGGTGCGGAAACGCTCCCGGGCTAAGGAGTCGAGGTCCGGCCTGCCGACCTTCATCGCCGCCCGCAATCCCTGCTGCGTATCCTCCACCTGATAGACGGTTCCCAATCCGCCCGACCCGAGCACGCGGAGGAACCTGTACGGCGGGAAATCACCGGGCAGCCCTTGATCTCGCGGTGCTGGATCCATGATGGTCTACTATAGCCAAAACCGGACCGCGGAGGTCGGTGCCGCTCGGGTCCGTAATCCGTCGCTGACAGGCAACGCCAAGGTCGAACGACACCGAGAAAAGTCGCGAATGTTTCTCTGTGACCAGCGCCTCCGCGGTGCGGCTTAAGCACCTGCCGTCTTTCCCCGCAGGCCGTCGCTGCGGCCGCCGCCAGTTGAGCCAATTTGCTCATTCTGCTATGCTCAAGGCGTTGAACTCATAACATTGTCAGCCAGTGGCCCCTGAGGCCACGCCCACCTCGAGAGGTTTTGTATGTCAGGCCATTCCAAATGGGCCACGATCAAGCACAAGAAGGCGGCCTTGGACGCCAAGCGCGGAAAGATGTTTACGCGCTTGATCAAGGAAATTACCATCGCCGCCCGCCACGGGGGCGACCCCGACGGCAACCCGCGACTCCGCACTGCCATCCTCGCCGCCAAGGCCGTCAGCATGCCTGCCGACAACATCAAGAAGGCGGTGATGCGCGGCACCGGCGAGCTGGAAGGCGGTCAAATCGAAGAAGTTATGTTTGAAGGTTACGGGCCGGGCGGCGCGGCCGTCCTGGTCAATGTCGCGACCGACAACCGGAACCGTACGGTCAGCGAAATCCGCCACGTTTTTTCCAAAAACGGCGGCAATATGGGAGAGCAAGGCAGCGTCGCATGGATGTTTGAGCGCAAGAGCCAGATCTATGTTCCCGGCGACAAAGCGACCGAGGATCAGCTCATGGGCATCGTGCTCGACGCTGGCGCCGACGACCTGCGCCAGGACGGCGAACGGTGGGAGATCCTCTCTCCGCCCGACGCCCACGAAGCCGTGCTGAAGGCTCTCGAAACTAACGGCGTTCCGCACGAAGACCCGAGCATCGGCTACGTCCCGAAGAACCTCGTCAAGCTGGAAGGCAAAAGCGCCGCCGGCATGTTGAAGCTGAGCGAAGCCCTCGAAGAACACGACGACGTCCAGAACGTCTACTCTAACTTTGATATTGACGAAAAGGAGTTGGAGGCTCTGGCATAAGGCGGTGCGCGTCCTAGGCATCGATTGCGGCTGCGAACGCACCGGTTATGGCGTAATCGAGAGCGACGGCCTGGAACATCGCCTCGTGGACTCCGGCGTAATCCGGACCAGCCCGAGAACTCCGTTTGAACGGCGCTTGCTCGAGATCGTTCGGGGCCTCCGGCAGGTGATCCGCCAACACTTGCCCGAAGCGGCAGCAGTCGAGGGGATTTTTTACAGCTCCAATGTCAAGACTGCCCTCAAGCTGGCACATGTTCGCGGCGTCGCGCTGCTGGCCCTGGCCGAAGCGAGTCTTGAAATGAGCGAGTACTCTCCGCTCGAGGTGAAGACCAGCGTCGTCGGCTATGGCCGCGCCCAGAAGAACCAGGTACAGATGATGGTCCGTTCCCTGCTCCGCGCGCCGGCGCCCATCGAATCCGAAGATGCCTGCGATGCCTTGGCCGTCGCCATCTGCCACGCCACGCATTCCGGGGTGGCCCATCGACATGACGTAGTGGAGAAAGCGATATGAAGTGGGTCTTGCTTGTGTCTGTCGCTGCCACTCTCGCGGCCGCCGATAGCCCGCGTTTATTCTACTCTAAATCGTTTCCCGGAAGCGTTCCGCCATACGTCGAGATCAATCTCGACAGGGCCGGCGCGGTCGAATACCGGGAAGCCGCTGACGACGAAATGCCGGTCAAGTTCCGACTCACCGAAACGCAGGTCGAAGAGATCTTCGCGCTCGCCGAAAAGCTTGGCTATTTCAAGCAACCCCTGGAAGCCCCCGTCAAGGTAGCTTTCATGGGCGCCAAAACCTTTCGCTGGGAGAATGGCGCCGAACGCAACGAGGTTAAGTTTAACTACTCCCAGGAGCCTTCGGCGCAGGCGCTGCTCGACTGGTTCGAGCGCATGGCGGAATCGGCCCAGCGCGAAATCGATCTGGAGCGCACCGTGAAGTACGACAAGCTCGGCGTCGTGCGGTCGCTGTTGCTCTTACAAGCTGCGATGGACAAGAAACGGATCGTCGGCGCCGAGCAGTACCTACCCTTTCTCAACCGAATCATCAAGAACGAAAGCTATATGCACACGGCCCAGGATCGCGCGGCAGAGATCGTCGAGGCCATCCGCGCCACCAAGCCCTGACCGATCGCCGATCGTCACATTTTCAACAGCCGGATACTGGCGTTCGATGTGCTCAAATCGAGCAGCGGCCCGCCCGTGCCGATGACCCCATCCATGCGAGTCTTGTTGAGCTCACCCTCTGCCCGCACGTCGAACTCAGAGGTGATGGAGGCGTTGCTGGTCCGCGCTAGCACACGCGCATTCGCCTCGAGCGGCAGGTGCAGTGTGATGTGTCCGTTGCTGGTATTGATCCGCACGTCGTTGGAAAATTTAGCCGGCAGGGTGAGGTCTACGCCACTGTTCGAAGTCTCAAGCCGCAGGGGACGGTCGGCCGACCCCGCTAGGCTCGCCGTAATCGCTCCGTTTGACGTGGTGGCTTCGAGCGGGCCCTTCAGATTCTCGGCGCGGATGCGGCCGTTCGAAGTGCGTGCTATTACGTCTCCCGCCACGTCAACCAATTCGACGGCGCCGTTCGACGTCTGCGCGTCCAAGCCCCCCGTCAGGCCCTGCACCCGGATCGCTCCATTGGAGCTGCGAAGTCGCGCCGAACCGGTTCCATCCATCACCCGGATCTGCCCGTTGGACGTTTTGATCAGATCCAGCACGGCCCGGCGGGGCATCTTCACGAAGAAACGCGCTCCCCAGCTGCCACGCCGCTCCGAGGGCCGCACCACGCGGATCGAAAGCGAATCCGGGCTATTGGAAACATCGATCTTTAGCGAGTCCGCGGCCTCCGGACTCGGCCCGTACTTGGTGCCGCTGACCTCAACCATGTCCTGGTCCCAGCCGGAGAGTTCCACTCCTCCGTTGAAGCTCTCAATGGAAAGGCGGCCATCTGGCTTCAACGCATAGCTATAATGGAAATCCTTGGTGAATCTGGGGCTCAAGACGTCGAGCCCATCCATGACGCACCCTGTCATGCCGAGTAGGGTCGCCAAGGCGGCCGAAAAAAGGTTCGCGCGCATAAGCTCTCCTTGATTCAAAGGAAAGGATACGCTCCTCAGGCCCGTTTTGTTCCGTGCAATCCTGGAGCGGTTTGGGGGGTATCGCGGCGGCCTGCCGGGGAGTACAATTTTCCGATATGGCCACTAACGCTTCTCCCGCCGTTGATCGAGGCCCGGCCAAAATGAGCGAATGGTCCCGGCTGCTGGGGGTCTTCTTCGAACCCGGCAAGACTTTCGCCGATATTGCGGAGCGGCCCCGCTGGCTGGTCCCACTACTGATCGGCATCCTGTCCGCGGTCTTGTTGATCTACCTGTTTAACCGGCACGTGGGCTGGGAGTCCTCTCTCGAACGCGCCATGAATAACAACCGCTTCGTACAGCAGCTCACCCCCGAACAGCGCCAGAACGCGTTCGATCGACAACTGCGGCTCATGCCCGTCTTTTCGTACCTAGGCGCCATCCTGGGATTCCCCATCACCTTGTTGTTGGCTGCCGGGCTCGCGACGGTTATCATTCGAGGCTTGCTGGGCACTCCGATCCGGTTTGTCCAGGCCTTTGCCGCAATGGCATATGCGTTCCTGCCGCGGGTCATCTACGCGGGGCTATCGATCAGTGTCATGTTCCTGAAAAACCCGGACGAATTCGACTTGCAGAACGCGTTCGCGTCGAATCCTGGCGCCTTCATGGATCCTCAGAAGTCCTCGAGGTTCCTGTATACCGTGGCCAGCCAGTTGGACGTGTTTTCCATCTGGGTCATACTGCTCGCGGCCGTCGGATTGAAGGCGGCGGGCGGCAAGCGGCTTTCTTTCGGCGGCGCACTGTTCGCGGTCGTGCTTCCTTGGGCGGTTTACGTTCTCATTCGTGGTGGCCTCGCCGCCGCGGGTCTGGGGGGATAACGGTGACGCTCGCCGCGCCAGAATTGACGCGGACGGGCGGTTGTGGCCGGCGGGAACTCGTTCGGCGTAGTGCAGGATCGTCCATCCCTCCATGAAGCGGCGCAGTTCCCCCGGCTCCAGCACGAAGCGGTGCGGCTGATCATCGCGGAGATGGATTTGGGCGGCGAACAGTCCGCCCGGGCGGACACCTTCGCGAATCTGCGGAAAAAGATCGCATTGCAGGTAGAAGAAGTCGCAAATCAGGTCGTAGGCGCCGGCTTCAATCGGAAACGCGTCGGCTTGAAGGTCCACCACGCGCGCTTCGATGAGGAAACCGGCCGCGTCTGATCGCGCGCGCAGAACCCGGATGGCCGCCGGCGACGAATCCACCGCGACCACATTCCACCCCAGGCGAGCGAGATAGAGGGCATTCCGGCCCGAGCCGCACGCCAAGTCGAGCGCGCGGCCGGGTGCAATCAGCTCGGCCGCTTCCACCACGAGCGGCGACGGTGTCAAATCCCGGTTTTCAGCTTGGGCGTAGTGCTGCTCCCAATCGCGCGGCACGCCTCCAGGTTATTCTATTCGCTGATGCGCGTCGTGGTGCTAGTGGGTCTGCCGGGTTCGGGAAAGTCCACCTACCTGGAACAACTCGGCGTCGGCGCGCTGTCGTCCGATACCATCCGCCGGTTACTGGCCGACGATGAAACCGACCAGACCATGCACGATCGCGTCTTTGAGACCGTGCGCTATCTGCTGCGCCAGCGCCTCGCGCTGCGGCGTCCGGTGACGTATATCGACGCAACTAACCTGACGCCGGAAGAACGCCAGCCTTATCTCGGCATCGGACGATCCTACGGCTGCCTGTTGGAGGCCGTGTATTTCGATGTACCGCTGGCGGTCTGCCGGGAACGCAATGCGCGCCGCCAGCGCATTGTGCCCGACGAGGTCCTGGCCAAAATGGCGGCGAAACTCGTGCCCCCGTCGGCCGCCGAGGGCTTTGACCGCATCACGGCTATCACCAGTGTTGTACCCTGATACACTCTCAACAGGGTAGACCTTTGAGCTATACAAAAACCGGAACCAAGCCGGGCACAGTGCCATCGGCTTTCGATACAATCCACCAGCAAAAGACCATCCTCGGTCACCCGAGGGGCTTGTTCGTCCTCTTTCTTACCGAGATGTGGGAGAGGGTCTCCTACTACGGGATGCGCGCGCTGCTGATCCTGT